>Ga0181530_10004669_pt1 | contig 14376 bp, 13 predicted proteins | sample PEATcosm2014_Bin_42_FD_119769 | JGI IMG/M metagenome (GOLD analysis project Ga0181530, IMG submission 119769) | Peatland microbial communities from MTU Mesocosm Facility, Houghton, MI, USA - PEATcosm2014_Bin10_60_metaG | ecosystem: Environmental > Terrestrial > Soil > Wetlands > Peat | place... | reverse complement strand
CGACCACGTTTTCAAAATCCTGCGCAGCCATGGCATGAAACAAAGCCTCACGTCGGCGGTGCTCGCCGCCGCCGCGGATCTGGCGGAATCGACGGTCTCGCGGGAAGAAGTCCTTTCACAGGCCCGCCAATTCTTCACCGACCGTACCGGCTTTGTCCCCGTCGGGCTCGAAGAACTGCCTTCTTGCTGGCTACAGCAGTTGCCCACGCTCCTTTGGAACGGCCATAAGCCGGGGGAGGATAGGCTGCCCTACATGGTGCTTAGGCTCGCGTTCGAGCAGGGTGTCCTTGGCATCGCCTTCTTGCAAGAACCGCCCAACGAAAACGGTCCCGTCACCTGCTGGGATAGGCTGCGCCTTTTGCTCAACCTGTTTCTCGTGCCCAACCTGTGGCGTCCGCTCACACGGGAAGAGGAATTGGAAATTTGGACGCGGCGGCCTGAACTGCGGCGGGAGCTCTTCACGCTGGAAGAGTGACGGCGGTTGCAACCACGCTACTGGCTACCGGGTGCGGACGCGGCGGCGGCGGGGTGAGGCTGGCGTTTGTGCGAGAGGTTTAGTCGGGGGTCTTCCGCGTTGCCCTTTTTTTTCTCGCGTCCACGCAGCCCTAGGCATATAGCCTATCAGCGAAACGCATCATGGATGCACACGTCAAAACCGTCCGCGAGATTCTCCACTCCGGGGACCAGTTCCTCGTCCCCTTCTTCCAGCGCCACTATTCCTGGCGCAAGGAGCACTGGCAGCGCCTCCTCGACGATATCGTCGCCCTGACCGAAGAGGCCCAGGAAACAAACCACTTTCTCGGCCCCCTCGTTTGTACACCCTTCCACCCGGTTCCCGGTGAAGTCACACCGTACCAGCTCATCGACGGCCAGCAGAGACTGGCCACCCTGTCCGTAGCACTCGCCGCGCTCCGAGACACAGCCAAGCTCAACGCCATCGAGAGCCTCAGCGAGGAAATCCACGAGGACTACCTCATCCACCGCCGGCGCCAAGGCACCCAGCGGTTCAAAGTCGTGCCCAGGCTCGGAGATCGCAGCGACTACGAATCCATCATCGAAGGGACACCCCCAGGGACAACGATGACTACCGGCCTCCTCGGCGCCTATTCTTTTTTCAAGCGGGAGTGGAAACGCCTGGTCGCAAGCGAGGGCGAGCCGGCACTCCGCCGCTACCTGGTCGCCGCCACGGCCCGACTTTCACTCGTCTCCATAACCGTGGCGGGGGAGAACCCCTACGAGATTTTCGAGAGCCTCAATTCCACCGGGCTCCCGCTAGAGGAGTCCGACCTCATCCGCAACTTCCTCTTCATGCAGGTCCCTCTCGACGAACAAGCCCGTTTTCAGGCCAGCCACTGGGAACCATTTGAGAGGCGCTTCGACGCGGCTGCCGGGTACGAAAAGCTCTCGCCCACGCTGTTCTACCGAAGCTACCTGATGCGCGATGGGAACTACTGCCGCAACAAGGCCACGTATGTCGAGTTCAAGACGCAAAATCTCGTCCGCGCGATCCAACCCCCGACACAAGTGGAAGAGCTTCAGGACTTCGCCAGACTTGAGTTGTGGCTACGCCGCCCCCTAACCTGCGAGACTCCCGACTTCCGCGAAGCATTCTCCCAAATCCTCGCTTTGGACATCACCACCGCCCACCCCCTCCTGCTCCACCTACTCCACAGGCACGACAAAGGCACACTCGACCGCCAAACCCTACTCGGCTGCTTCACCGACCTAGCCAGCTTCGTCATCCGGCGCTCAGTCTGCGGCGAGTCCACGCGCAGCTATGGCCGATTCTTCCCCGGCGTCGTCAAACTCCTCCGCCTCAACCCCCGCGACGACCTCCGCCAGATCTTCCTGCAGGAAGGCTGGCCAGACGATAAGGCATTCCTCCCGGCCCTGCTGGAGTTTCCGTTGTACAAGCGTGAGCGAAACAAATGTCGGCTCCTCCTCGAAGCCCTCGAAACCAGCTACGGGCATAAGGAGGAAATCAATCTCAAGCGCCTTACCCTTGAGCACGTCCTCCCACAAACCATTCACTCGGAAACGGACGACGCGACGTCCTGGCGGCGGGCGCTCGGACCAGCCTGGCAAACTACCCACGAAAAGTGGGTCCACACCTTGGGCAATCTAACGCTCACCGGCTACAACCCAGAACTGGGCAACGGCACGTTCGCCGACAAGAGAGCCGCATTCAGTGAGAGTAAGGTCTCCCTGAATCAGCACTTCACCCACCTCCAACAATGGACCGACCAGGAGATCAGGCAGCGCGGTCTTGAACTGGCGCGCACCGTCGCCACGATCTGGCCGCGTCCGCCCGGCGGCCCAACCTATATCACGCCCGCGCCCACCGCAGCCCAACCCGAGGACTTACTCGGCCAGCCAGAGCCCGATGGGGACGACGGCGAACACAACGCCAACACCAAGCTCCATATACGAGTCCAGTGGTCGCGCCTCGGAAAGGCGCTCCAAGACGAAATCATTTGTGAGAAGAAATCGACAACCACAATGGCTACGTTCCTGGCCAAGCTGATCCGCGTGTTCGGCGACCCAATGACGAACCGCTTAACCCAAATTCCATTCGTCAGAGGCAAATACCCGCTTTCCAACAATCCCACCGTGGACTTTCTGAACCCGAAGAAAGGCAAGCCCTTCAACCACAAGCTCGTCGCAGCGGACCTCTACGTGTTTACCAACACCGACAACGGAGAGAAGCGCGACGACCTCCGCGGCCTCGTAACAGCGCTGGGGTTTCCCCCGGGCGCCGTAGAGGTTTCCCTAGTAGCCGGAGGTGCACAGTTGCTCGTAGCGGAGTGACCCCGCCTCTTCTACACCTGCCTGCGCTTCCCCACCCGCCAGAATGTCTCCGCTTTCGACCTCCCAGAGCCTCTAGCCTCCAACGCCGGCAGCGCGCCCGGAACCTCCGCTTCCTTTTCACCTCGCTTGTCCGTTTCGCCAGGACGCGGCTTGAAGCTACGCAAAGCAAACTGGTAGCCAGCCAAGCCGGTTGCCAGTCTTTGCGCCACTAACGCTCAATGCCCCCAAAGCCCCTGTCCCGTGATTGAAACAGGCCCCTGTGCATCTGGTGGAGCTTCGGAAGTGGAATTCCTCTCGGCTTCCGAACCGACCTTTGTTTGGCAACTTCCTCGATTACCGGCTCGGGCACCTGTTCGACACCCTGCTTTTCCGCCGCTGCCGGCCCAGTTGTTTCGAGAAGCTGCTTCACCGCCAAATCCATTGCTGAAGGCCGTGCCGACGATTTTAGGACCGCTTCAAGCAACTGCTGCTTGTCATCCGTGTAGATCGTCAGGGCTTCCTTGAACCGGCTGGCCGACACGTAAAACTGCTCGCGGTCAGCGGCCCGGAACGACTCGGAACTTTCGGCCACAAAAACACGGTCCACGCTTTTGCTTTGCGAGCTGTACGACGTGATGCAGTACCCATGCGTCAAATTCCCGTAGTCTTTCGGCACCACCCAGCCGTTGCCGAGTTTGATGTCGCCATCCTGAGTGAACCCCTTGACCTGTTTCAGATCGCCATTGTTGAGCCGCCGCTGGTCTCTGGTGAACCCGTTTTGCGTGAACCGAACCCTGTCGCCCGGAGCGAGAGCAATCTGGCGGGATTCATAGACCTGGAACCGCGCAGCCTTGTCCAAGGGCAGAATCACCGCCTTATCATTCTGCCGCTTCGCCAAAACGCGCCCCTGCTCATCCTTTCCTGTCACGGTAACCCGCTCGCCGCGCCGGAACCCGGGAGCGTTCTGGTGAAACTGGACGACCACCCCGGCCTGATAATTCCGGGCATCGGTTCGTTGCGCTTCGGTCCATTGGAGATTCCTGAGTTGAACAAATTCCCGCTCATCAGCCCCAAGCCTTTTTGACGCCTTCAATGTCGCGCGGATTTGGGCCGTGACGCGCTCGCCTTCCGCATGGGTGGGTGAGATGACCAGGGCCGACTTGCCGTCGTTCACAGCGGCCACGTAATCCGCCGCCAGCGCCTCATGCCGGCTTTCTGCCGGAAGTTCCCGAAACATGCCGAGCTTGTCCAACCGCTCAAACGCGTGTTCCAAATCACCCGCCCGCAAGTCGGCGACGATGGCCTTGTGTGAGTCCGCTTTCTGGCGCCAGATTTCTTTCAGTTCGGCGGCCTGCAATCCCGCGTGCTTTTCCAGCAGGCGCAACGCGTCGCCGCGTTCAACGGCCCGGTGCTGCGCGGTATCGCCGGAGAGGACCAGGCGGCACTTTTCTTTCTCGGCGAGCGCAGCCACCCGCGCCAGCGCACGGGCACCCAACAACCCAGCCTCATCCACCCAAATCACCTGACCCCGGACCTGCTCTTGAAGTTTCGGACTTTGCAGCAAGGCTTCCACGGTTTCCGCGTTGGCGAACCCGGCCTCTGACCGAAGCACCCCGCGCGAGGCTTCCGCCGACGGCGCGAAGGCAAAGACTTTCCGCCCCCCGGCCTCAATCGCCGCCACCGCCTCTTTCATCATGGTGGTTTTGCCCGTGCCCGCGCCGCCGCGAATGGCCGTGACGCGATCCCTACTACGCAGAACATGCAGCACAGCATTGCGCTGCTCTGGAGAAAGTGTCTGGTTTCGGAACTGGTATGAGTCGAGCCAGAGCGGCCTAAAATTCCCTCGACCACGCTGGACGAAATCAATCAGCCGCTTTTCCTCCGACAGCACATCGTTGGTCGTGAACCAGCGATGCCCGTCCAAGTCCTCTTTGATGAATTCATCCCGCAAAAGCTGGCGTTTGACTTGTTCCAGGTCCACATCGCCCACGCCGTAGCGAAGCGCCTGCCGCAGCAATTCCTTGTCGGTGACAATGGATGCCCGCTCGTAGCAATGGCTTATTGCATAATCCATCGCCTTCATTTCGCTGATTTGGGGGGCATCGGGAACCGGACCGTGAACCGTGTTCTGTAAAGCCAGCCGTTCCTCTGCCGAAATGCGTTTGTCCCACAACTCCCGCAGTTCAGCTTTTGAAAAGTCCTTCCGTTTTCGCTCCCGCGTCAGAGCGGCCAGCCCGTCCTTGCCTTTGGCCGACGTGATTCCCAATTCCTTGGCCTTTTCTTCGATCTGCTCCGTGCGGCGGGAAAACTCATCCAACACCCGCTGGGGCACCCCGGCCAGTTCCCATCCCTTGGCGGTGCGCTCGATGCGATAGCCGACCTGCGCCAGTTGCCTGGCAAAGCGCGCATGAAACGCCGCCTCGAAATACGGGGCATCGGCCTTCAAATCCCGGAACTGTCCTGCCTTCCATTTCTTCTCCGTCTCATCCCAGGTCGAATTGAAGGCGAAACAGTGCGCGTGCAAGTGGGGGTCGGGCAGGCCGTTGACCGGCCTGGCGGTGAAGTGAAAGAACTCCGCCCAAGCCATGTTGCCCGTTACGCGGTTCTCGTTCGCCCTTTTCTTGCGCACCCGCGTTTTGATTTCCGACTCGATCTCCCGCATCGTCTGGTTCACGGCCGCCTTGAATGCTTCCAGAATCCGCGCATCCTGGGTGAACTCGTAAACCACGGACACCGACTTCGGGCAATGGAAGTTGAAGTCATAACCCACCACCCGGTTGCCCTTGGTCCGCTGTGTCAACCGCTCGCTGGTCCCCGGCTTCTGGTTTTCGCATAACGCCTCGAAAGCCGCTTGGGTTACTGGCCCCGACAGCCCCAGTTTCTCCGCCCCGATGCCCTGCCAGTTGCCCGTGATTTCCTGGCCTTCCGTGTAGTAATCCTCCCGCTTGAGCGATTGGGTGTAGTAATCCTTGGCCCCCTTGGCGCTTCGACTGGGAATCACTCTGAGCATTTCCCGAGCATACGGCCAGCCGCGCCGTTCTTACCGCGTTGGCGGCACTACTCACGCTAACCGGGTGCTAACGCTCCCACTACTCGTCCACCCAGTCCGTTTGCCGGCGTTATCCTGGAGTAGTGGCAACACACAGTGATGAAAACAGTATGCAGCCCCATTTTTTCTGTCAGACATCTTCCCTTAGCACAGCTAAGGAACCGCCCCGCAGGGCGCGTCGTTGCGCAACAGTTACGCAACAGTTGCGTAACTGTCTGACCGAACAAATTGGGGCGGCCAAGAGAGGCAACGATGGATTTGCAAAGGACAGCCGAATCTGAGAGCGAGCGCCGCACGCGCAGCAAAATGGAACCGCACCGCGAAGCCATCTTCGCCTTGCGCCGGAAACATTGGACTTACCGCCAGATTGCCCAGTGGCTCAACGAGCGCGGCATTCCCGTCACGTTCCCTTCCGTTTACCGCTTCTGTGAGCGGGCCATCGCCCGCCGGCCACGGAGCGCCGCTCCGAGCACTGCCAACCCCTTTAGCATTCCGGAGAGCGAGCCGCTCTCGCCTCCACCACCGCCAACCACACAAATCAAAAAGAAGTACCGATTCCCCATTGATATATGAAGACAACCAAACATCGCCTGATTCTGCCCATCCAGGCCAAGGGTAATGTGGGCAAAAGCATCGAGGCCGCGGCGCGGGCCTGCTGGCTCAACCAGCGCGGCATCCCCTGGCAGGGGTTTGATCTGGACGGCGACAATAAAACGCTCTCCCGCCTCTTTCCCGGCCAAGCCAAGCTCGTTCCCCTCACCGGCCAGGCCGACGACCTGGACGAACTCATTTCCATTCTGCGCAAGACCACCGCTGCCCCCGTAACGCTGGTGGACCCGCGAGCGCACCTGGACGCGCAGTTGCTCCAGGCCCTGCGCACCACCCATTTCTTTGAAATCGCCGCCGCGCAGCATATCGGGATCACGATCATGGTCTTTCCGCTCGACGACCTGGACGTAATGACCAACCTCGATTCGGTCTGCCTGTACTGCGGCAACCAGGTCGAGTACGTGATCGTGCGCAACCCGGCCCGCGCCCCCAAAACCCGGATGTTCGACGGCAGCGAACTGGAAAAGGAGCTTCTGAACCACGGCGCGGCCAGCCTCACCGTGCCACTGCTGTCCGAATTTGTGAAGCTGCGGCTGGCCAAACTCGAAGCCGACCACCAGCGCGGCATTGCGTTCAACGAAGCCCTCGGCAACGACGAGCTTCGATTGGACGTTATGGCGCGGGGTGTGTTGCAGGACTGGCTCGGCGCCCTGTTCAGCCAGTACGACCGGATCGCGGCCAAGCTGCTGCCCGCCGCTGAAGCCGCCGCCCTCAAACCCAAGGGCGCGCCGCCCATCGGCGACCCGGCCACCGCCATACGCGGCGCCAGGGTCGTTCTCCCGAACTCCCAAACCTAATCCAGCCGCCATGCTGACACCGGAAATATTCGAGCAACTGCTGGCCAGCTATCCCGCAGAAAAGCGCGAGCTGGCCCGGCAGGCTTATTACCGTTTCGCCGACGGCGACAGCGGGGAGTTTTTCACCCAACTTTTTACTCTGCTGGACATTTACGCCCATTACGCCGAGCGCGTTCCGCAGGCGGTCATGGCGGCCAACCAGACCGCCCAAGCCAACCTGACTAAGGTGCGGGAGGACATCAACCTGCTCGCCCAAGAGATGGACAAGCGCAATCTCAACATCACCAATCACGCGTATCACACCGACGAGATGTGCCGCGCCGTCTACGCCAAGTGCAAAGACACCATTGCCAGCTTCGATGCCCTGTTGAAAAATATCGGCACTCAGGTTAATACGCAGGCCATCGTTGCAGGGATTGAGGACACGCTGAAAAAGAGCATCAATCGGGATGTCATGGCGCCCTTTGTCAGTCGTTCCGAGGAATTAGCCCAGCGGGTTCTCCCCACCCTGAACCAGATTCGAGACGCCGCCGCTCAGGCCAAGGAACTCTGGCCGGGACGTATTTGGAAATCAGCGGTGCTGACCGGTCTTTCGGTCGGCGTGGCGGTTTCCATTCTGGTAACGACCCTCATCTACGAGAAATTCTCAAACTACTACGAAGACAAGGTGGCCGAGCAGATTGCCGCCGCCGGACGGGTCATCACCGACAACCAAGAGGCATTCCGGCAAATGGCAATCGCTGGTGTTCGGGTCCAGGTCTATCGCGCGACGGGCGACGGCACCAGTATCTCTCCCGGCGGTTTCGCCCTAATTGTTCACAACGCCGATTCGGCGGAAATGCGCCCCGACAGCAAGGGTTGCGTCTTCTTCACTAGCGCACGCAAGGAGACGGAAATTCAGCGGCTGCAGCGGGAAACCGATAAGCTTGCAGGTGCCACCAACCAGCCTCCTGATAGCCAAAGCCGGCGGCAGTAAATTCCACCACATCTGCGAGCCGAGCGACATATCCGCCGCCCCGCGGAAAGACGCGCAATAACCGGCAGTGACGAGTTGACATGTATAACGCCCGACGTTATAGTGCCCGCAGATGATACGCAGCTTCGCCTGCAAAGAAACCGAGCGGCTGTTCAACGATGAACCGTCGCGGCGGCTGCCGCAGCAGATTCAGCGCGTGGCGCGGCGGAAATTGCTCCTGTTGCATCAGGCGCGGAGCCTGCATGACTTGCGCGTGCCGTATGGCAACCACTTGGAAGCCCTGAAAGACGACCGCAAAGGCCAGCACAGCATCCGCGTCAATGACCAGTGGCGGATTTGCTTCCGCTGGCAGGGCCAAGATGCGTTGGACGTTGAAATTGCGGACTACCATTGAGAATTATGAAAACGAACAAACTGCCTCCGATTCATCCGGGCGAAATTCTTCGCGAAGAGTTTATGAAGCCGCGTGGCCTGTCGCAAAACGCTTTGGCGCGGGCGTTGAACGTGCCGCCGCGCCGCATCAATGAAATCGTTTTGGAAAAGCGCGGGATCTCGGCGGACACCGCGTTGCGGCTGGCGCGCTACTTTGGCACGAGCGCGGAAATGTGGACGGGTTTGCAGGCCGACTACGATTTGCGCTTAGTGCGTTACCAGAAAGCGCGAACCATTGAGCGCGAAGTCGAACCACTGGCTGCCTTGCAGCCAGTGATGGCGTGAAAATGGCACTGACACGAGACTACAAAGAAACCGTCCTGGCGCGCATCCAGCGCGACCGGAAATTTGCGCGGCTGTTCTATGCTGGCGCGATTGAAATGCTGTTGGAAGGCGAGACGGCAGAGGCGCTTTCCAGATTGCGCGACCTGGTCCATGCCGAAATCACTTTCAAAGAACTGGCGCGCCAGACCGGCTTGGGCGAAAAGACGCTGGCCAAGGTGTGATGGGCAATCTAAGGACAGCGTGGAGATTATTGCGGGCGTCTCGCTCGAACCCCGCAGACAATCCAGCAATTGCTGGTTTGATGAAGAACTCCAAGGCCAGTCCAAAGCTGGACTTCTTTTGCGAAGAACTGCAAAAGGCGCTCGAATCTCCATCCGCAAGAGCGCGCATTGCTCTGGATGAATTATTCCTCCAAGCACAAGGAAAAGAATGGAGGGATCGCTACACCGCCGCATTGAGTGACGTGAAACCAGTTTCAGGAGGAGACTCGGCAGCAATCCACGCTTACGCCAGCCTTGTACGAGAACATGTAGGGAATTTGAATTCCCTCGTCGCAACACACCGCGATTTGCTTCTTCCGTTTTCCCGAAACTGTCTTAGCTGGCCGGCGCGAATCGGAAAACGCAAAGTGTTCGGTGATGATCCCGATGAATTGATTCGGCAGTTGCAGGTCGGGAAGGCCACCATATCCGACGACCCCGCATCAAGATTTGACCCAACCAGTAAGTTTGGAAGAGTGGCTTGGGAGTTGATCGAGCGAATTGACCTTTGCCGAATGGCATCTGTCGCGCCGTATGTCTGGTGTAGCCCAAAGAGTTGGGAGACGGCTGCCAAAACACTTCCGCCTTTTGATAGAAAAGCGTCAACTGCCGAAAAGAAAATGTGGTTGGCAGTCGTGGAGCAAGTATTAAAAGACGATTTCCGCGACCCTGAGCAAGCCGCATCTTATCGCTGCCTGATCACCGCGCCATCTCACAAGCGCAGGTGGAAGGCAGTTTTCTTCGATAAAGTCCGGGGGGAGTTCGACTCTCTTTGGGGCTTGCACCGCCGGAAAGGATAGACGGTTTTCCCAACGTCGTAGGTCAGTTTGGGAAAGCTTCGCCCGCCTTTGGCAGACGTGCAAAATTCTGCACGTATGAAAAACGACGTACCACGAACGGCACTCCCAAGTGATGTGGGCAAGGCCCCACCCGCGCAGTTCATTGACCAAGACGAGTTTCTGAGGAGAATCCCAATCTCTCGCCGAACGTTGGCGACCTGGAGGTTCTCCGGCAAAATCCCGTACGTCGCCCTGACGGGGAGGCGAGTCTTATTTCACTGGCCTTCGGTCGAAGCCGCGCTCCTGCGCGCCCAACGAAACGCCGAATAACGGGGCGACCTATGAAGCTGAACACTGTCATCGGCACAGATGAACTGTGCGCCTGGCAACCTGTGGCCGGTGTTACCTGGCTGCAAACCCGTTCGCCGCAGTTCGCCCGCAAACTCTCACAACGGCAAGACTCGCGCTTGGTCATGCGAGGAGTGGCTGGCGGGTATCTCCGCACCTTCGAGTTTCGCCACAGCCTGACTTGGGCGCAGCGGCTCCTTGCCCGTTACACTCGACACGCAGAGGCGACTAATGCGCGATTCACCGCGCCCGCTTCGCTCGCCAGCGTGTTTTCTTCCGGCCGGGGTAGCAAGACAGCGGGGGTTCGACCATGACCCGCGAATTCCCGCCATTCCTCAATGATCTGATATGATCACCGCAACTGGAAACCTAATCCAACGCGCTCGTGCCTATGTTGCCAAGTTTCCATCGGCAATAAGCGGCGCTGGCGGCCACGATCAAACTTTCGCCGTCGCGTGTGCGCTTGTGAAATTCGGCTTGAGTGCCGCCGATGCTTGGAACGTGCTGCTTGAATTTAACGCCCGCTGCGTTCCGCCCTGGAGTGAGCGGGAATTGCAACACAAGCTGCAAGACGCCTTCGGCCGCGTTCGGCCTGGCTTCTTATCGGTTGCACAGCACCTGCCCTATTCCCCAAAACCGAAAAACCGAATTGACCCGGCAACCGCAATCGAGAATTTCTTGCGCGGCTTCCGTGCGGACGAAGTTGACCTCTGGGAGGCAAGCCCAATCCGCCCGCCCGATGATTGGACAAAAGACGCGATCTGCCTACTCGAAACCCTTTACCACCCTGACGAGCAACTGAATTTTGTTACCGCGTTCACCACAACCAGAACGAATGGCGGCGCAGTCAAAGCTAATCCAATCGGTAACGGCGAAACGGCAGAACGTGACGCGCTGCTTGACCGCTGGCGCAAGAGGGGGCTGCCGCGGAGCGATGCCGGCGGTTGGTTCAGAATGAACCCGGTGGACGGCGCTGGCGTTGCGGATTCAAACGTGACGGCTTACCGCTTTGCGCTGATCGAGTGCGATCACTCGCCCGTGGACCTGCAACTTAGCTTCTTCGCCAAGCTGGCGTTGCCCGTGGCGGCTATCCTCGCCAGTGGTGGGCGCTCGCTGCATGCCTGGGTGAAAGTGGATGCGCAAACCGCCGCCGAATACCAAGCCACGGTTGCCCGGTTGCTTGCCCTGCTCGCCCGCTTTGGCGTTGACGGTAAGAACAAGAATCCAAGCCGCTTGTCCCGGTTGCCGGGCGTAATTCGCACCATTGGGGCAACGGGGGACGGGCGGCAACGCCTCCTCTACTTGAACCCTACACCCCAGCAGCGAGCAATTCTATGACCGCGATAGATCTGGCCGAATTTGAAACGCAAATCGCACCGGCCAACGGCGAAGAATCTGCCGCATCCATCAAGCCGCTGAATATCTGGCGACCATCGCAGTTTCTCGAATGGACCGAACCACCCGGCAGTCATTTGCTCTTGCCCGCCTACCTCACCAAGGGTGAATTAACAACGGGAATCGGCCAAGGGGGCATTGGAAAATCCCGACTATTCGGGCTGTGGCTTCCCATCTGCCAGATCACTGGCCGAGAATGGTGCGGCATTCAAACGGGAGGCGAACCGCAGAAGTGGCTCATGCTTGGCGACGAAAACAGTATCGCCCGAATTAAAGGCGATCTGCAACGCATACTCGCAAACCTGACCGATGCGGAGCGCAGCAGAGTTGACGAGTTTTTGCGGCTGCAGGCCATTCTGGGTATCGACGACACCGACCTCAACCTTGGCGACGCCACAACTCAAGCCCGAATCATAGCAACCATAGAAAGCGTATCCCCAGGCGGCATCGTGGCTGATCCTCTCTCCAACTTCGCTCCAGGAGACATTTCCAAACCGGGCGACATGAAAGAGGCAATCCGACTTTTTGCCTCTACTGTCCGTCCCCCCGCTCCGCTGGCAGCCCTGGTCATACTCCACCACGCACGACCAGGGCGGCAGAATATCGCCCAAGGTGTCGGCTGGGATTCCGGCAACTTCGGCAGCGGTGGAAAATCACTCTTTGCTGCCGCCAGATGCCAAATCAATTTGATGCCAGGAAAGTCCGACGACGATACGCGGCTTGTGATGAGCTGCGGGAAGTCCAATAACTGCCAAAAGTTCGAGACCCGAGGATTGATCTTCGACCCGCAGACATTCACCTACACCGTCGATCCGGACTTTGACGTGGACACGTGGCTTGCAGACGTGGAAGGCCGCGCCCGCTCCGGCCAGTCTCTTTGCACCGTTGTGGAAGTCGTTTCCGCGGTCCGTGACGGCTACAGCAAGACAAAGGATCTGGTGGAGCACTTAACCGAGGCGTGCGCTACCTCGAAAAGCACGGTCGAAAGAGTCATCCGCAAGGCTGTCGCTTGGGAGGCGATTAAACCGCTAACTCGCGGCATATTCACCCTCGGAAGGAAGTCTGCCAAATACCTTGAAAACAAAGGGGATTAACCATGCGAACCGTCACGAACCGTCAACTTCCGTCACAAACCTTCAAGGCTGACGGTTGAGTTACCGTCATTCCGTCACACCCTTTAGGAGGGTGACGGTTGACGGAAACTCGATTCTCGGACACCGGCCTATTCTCGCATGCTTGGCACGCGAGCCCGTGAAAAGTCCATCGGAAATCGAAAAGGGGCCTGCCAACGCATCGAACCACCTGCCGGGCACCCCCAAAACCCCCGGGGGGCAACGCCCGCAGGACCGGCACCGGCCCGGCGAAAAGCAATCTACACGACCGCGCGCGAGCCCGGCGCCCTCACCCGGCCGCAGTCAGGACACCCGCCTGAGACCATGATAACCGCAGGGCAGGGCGAGGCACCGGCACCGCACTCCAGACCGGACGGCCCCTGGACACTGGGCGCCGACCAACGAGGCGGCGCGCCGCGGTTGGGTGCGGTCACGGCCTGCTGCCGACCAGGTTGACGACGCAAGGATATAAACCATGCGAGAAGATGGCACTTTCCTAAGAAACCGACGAATCAGGGTACCGCTGACACAGTTTCGACACAGAAAACAGGCACTAAATCGACCAATCCGACCATTCCCCGGGGACCTCCGGCCGGCGCTCGACACGGGACCGGCCCTACGTTGCCAGATCCAGCAGACTGCCCCGGCGCTCAGGGTGCAGCGTGAGGCACCAAGTCAGCCAGACCACGCGCCCACCCTTCGCCAGCCGAAAGCCTGCCCCACGTCACCAAGTCATCCACGGACTGAATCTGCTCAGGATGCAAGGTCAGTGCCCAGATCAGCCAAACCAGCCGCCGTGAGGGAACCGACATCTTCCGGCGGCGCTTCCATGCCCGCACGGTGATGACGGAAGGCCCGACGATTTCTGCTGCCGCCCGCTCTCCGCCGAACTCCCTTTCCAGGTCCTCGATCATGCTGAGGCACTGGTCAACCGTTGGCGCAAATATGAACCGGAAACGGCCCAAGCTTCGGCGAAAACCGTGCATAATTCGGTGAATTCGGGCAGATACTCGGCAAACCTGCTCAAGCTCGTGGTAATCGGTCGCGGCTTCTGGTGACTGCGAAACCATAAACATTGCTTAGCACAAAACCGGCCCCGCGCCAGAGATAAACGCCAACGCATATCTGTTCCCCTGTGCTGTTATAGAGGTTCTCAGTCCCAGACCTGTTAATACAACGCCGTTGTAAAGCCTATGGGTTCAGCGAACACCGCCAGCCGGCCAGCTTCATCCCCCCCCCGCGCGCGCGCGCGGGAATACGCTCTCCCGAGCCGCAGCCGAAGGGAGAAAGGACAACACATATCTATTCAACCCTCTTGTAAAGCCAGCCTCAGAAGGCGACACCGCACGCCCCGTGGGGATGCCCACGGCGCACCCTTGCGGCAGATGGGGAACTGGAGGCTGTGCGCGTTTGGCCCGCCTTCACTTCGAGATCCTGCGAGGCTTCAATGGTCGGCAGCAGCGGGCATCGGAATCACATTCTTGGCCGCTCCAGATGGCGACACTGCGAACCACGCTTCCCCGTCCTTCTTCGTCATCAGCCCCTTG
>Ga0181530_10004662_pt1 | contig 14389 bp, 8 predicted proteins | sample PEATcosm2014_Bin_42_FD_119769 | JGI IMG/M metagenome (GOLD analysis project Ga0181530, IMG submission 119769) | Peatland microbial communities from MTU Mesocosm Facility, Houghton, MI, USA - PEATcosm2014_Bin10_60_metaG | ecosystem: Environmental > Terrestrial > Soil > Wetlands > Peat | place... | reverse complement strand
GTGGATTCTGGGACTGAGCGTGAATCTGGGGGTCCAATGCCTTATGAACCCCCACCCTTCCCGTTCGCTGTTGGTTCGCGGCTTGATCTCAAGGCTGGAGGCCGTTGAAGCTTCGCTGCGGGGACTGGCGGCAGGGGAAAAAGTTGAACCGTCGCGTTCTTCAAGTGCGGCCCTTGCCTTCAGCGGTGCGGCACAACAACTGCGTCTCCTGGAAGTTGCCGGCGCAGTTGACCCGCTGCTCAAAAAGCGCGGATTGGAATTTAACGCGCAAATCATATTGGTGGACCGGTTGGTGACGGCGGCGGCGGTGCTGGAGGTTCCGCAGAATACGCCCGGCCATGAGGCGGTGAAGAAGAGATTGGTGTGGGTGGCGGAGGTTTGCGCGGCTTGGCGGCGGGCCCTCCCGCAGCGTCATCCACCGGAGATTCCCGCGCCGCCTATCGAGCGTTCGACCGACACCGCGGACATAGACTGGCTTCCCGCGCTGGCCGAAATGGAACGCGTCATCGAATTGCTGCCGCTGGCCGCCCGCGGCGAAAACCTGCCGGATGAACTCAAGTTGCCACCTCACAAGAAGAGTGGCTTTCTGGCTCCCGATGCCTTCACCAATCCGGACCACGTTCGCTATGCCATCAAAGGCATGCTGGCGGGAACGATTTGCTATCTCATATACACGTTGTGCGCTTATCCGGCAATATACACCTCGGTCATCACGGTCATCCTTTGCTCGCTCGCGACGGTTGGAGCGAGCGTGCAGAAGGGCGTGCTGCGTTTCGCCGGCGCCGTCGTTGGCGGCGCGCTCGGAATCATCTGCTTGATGTATGTTTTCCCGCAGCTCGACTCAGTGGGGGGTTACTCCCTTGTGTTTGGCGCGGTCATGGCGCTGGCGGCCTACGTCAACTTCGGCAGTGTGCGGATTTCCTACGTCGGCATCCAGATTTGTCTGGCCTTTTGCAAATGCGCCTTCCAAGGCTACGGGACTTACACCGAACTGAAGGTGGCGCGCGATCGCCTGACTGGGATTGCACTGGGACTTGTGGTCTTTGGTCTAATCAACAGTCAGCTCTGGCCGGTGCGCGCGATGGAAACCTTGCGGGCGAAACTGTCGGATGTTTTCCATCAGCTTGCGCGGCTGGCCGGCCTGCCGGATGAAGGTGAAAGCCCCTTGCCGCGAATGGCCGAAGCCTACAACCTGCGCCTGAAACTCTATCAGGATTTCAGCATCCTCAGCGAAATGCGGGAAGGCTCGAAATTTGAAAGTGGCGGCGAGCTCCGAAAAGGACTGGAGGCGCTGGCCGACGAGGCGAAATCTCTTACGCTGCACCTGCTGGCCGTCATCCAGCATCGGCCAGATTTACGGCCCGCCGCGGTGCCCGAACCGCTGCGCGCCGCGTCGCTCCGCTTCCGAACGACGTTGGCCGCCGCTCTCGAAAATCTCTCCGACCGCGTGCAGGGCAAACCCGAACACTCCTGGCCTGACATCGAGGCCGAGTTGGCGGATATGGAAAAGACTTTCGCCGTCGAGATCAAGAACGTTACCGAAGTAAACGTGGTCGCCCAACTCCACGGTCGTTTCGCGTTGTATAAAGAGATAGTCCCGATGGTTGGGAAGCTGACGCGTCTGCAGACTTCATGAATCAGCGCCCGCCAGGACCTCAGAAGCTGGCCGCATCGTCCTCCACTTGGTGTGCCTGATGCCGGATCACAAGTGGGCGGGGCCGATAAGCAGCCCTTTTTCCTTGGGCTCCCGTTTCTTCCTTTGATATTCTGACACTCATGGAACCAGCTAGCGAAGACCGCTTCGATGCCAATTTCGCCGCGCATATACTGCTGGAGATTGCGCACGAGCAGTCGCTGGAGAAACTGTTGCAGAAGCTTCTCGAGCGCGCGACGGAAAGGCCCCACATCGTCTTTGCTCAGGTGTGGTTGATCGAAAATGGGGACCTGTGCGCCACCTGCCCACGGCGCCCTGCATGTCCGGACCAGTCCCGCTGCCTGCACCTGGCTGCCGCCAAGGCGAAGTCCATTTTGCAGCCGGGGAAAGGATTGGGACAATTTGACCCTCGGACCTCTCGCGAGCCGCTGGGTGTGCCGCCGATTGGCAGCATCGTGGTCAGCGGTCAGACGCGAGCGGTTGCGGATTTGAACCAGCAGCCTGTATCTCCGCTCGATCCCGAGTGGCTGCGCGAAGAGGGCATCCGTGGCTATTCGATTCATCCGATCAGCTACAAAGGAGAGGCGTTGGGCGCGATCGTCTCGGGCACACGCGAGGTGCTTCAGGAGCATATGCTGCCGTGGGGGAACCTTATCGCTAATCACGTCGGCGCGGCCATCGCAAACGCCCGCGCGTTCGAGGAAATCCGCGTGGCCGGCAAACGCCTCGAGCAGGCCAACCAAAGGCTGGAGCTGGAACTCGCCGAGCGCAAGGAAGCGGAGGAAAGGCTCAGCCAACGCGAACAGCAATACCGCCGGCTCGTGGATACGGCGTCCGAGGGGATTTGGCAAATTGATGAGCAATACGTAACGACGTATGTGAATCGGCGCATGGCGGAAATGCTTGGCTACGAGCCGCAGGAGATGGTGGGCAGGAACGTGAGCGAGTTTCTGTTTGAGGACGACGTGCCCCAACTGCCGGCGAGGATAGCCGCCCGGCGCCAGGGACTCACCGAGCGCTATGAACAGAGATACCGCCACAAGGATGGCAGCACCGTGTGGATGTATGTCTCGGCCACCTCGGTCCGGGATGCCCAGCAGCGTTTCCTGGGTTCGTTCGCGATGCTCATGGACATCACCGAGCGCATGCGGGCGGAAAACGAACTGCGGCAGAGTCAGAGGTATTTGGCGGAAGCGCAAAGGCTGACGCATACGGGCAGTTGGGCATTGGATGTGTCCACTCGCAGGTATAACTATCTTTCCGAAGAAGATTTTCGGATATTTGGATTCGATCCGCAAGCGGGTTTACCGACCCGGGAAGCATTCCTCCGACGCGTCGTCCCGGAGGACAGGAACCGGCTGGAAGAGGGCTTTCAGCAGTCGCTCCGCGAGAAAGTAGATAGCTTCGTGGAGTACCGGATCGTGCTGCCGGGTGGGACGATACGGGACATTTACACGATCCGGCACCCGGTTCTGAATGATGCGGGAGAGGTCGTTCAAATAGTGGGCACCTCGATCGACATCACGGAACGTAAGCGGACAGAAGAGGAATTGCGCAAGCACCGGGAACACCTCGAAAAGCTAGTGAAACAGCGGACGGAGCAGCTAGCGGAAGCCAAGGCCCGGGCCGAAGCCGCCAATCGCGAGAAGAGCCGGTTCCTGGCTAACATGAGCCACGAGTTGCGCACACCGCTCAACGCCGTGCTCGGCTTTTCCCGGCTCCTCAAGAATGGTTCGGACTTAACGCCGCACCAGCAGGAGACGCTGGATATCATCGTCCGCAGCGGCGAACACCTCCTGAACCTGATCAACAACGTCCTGGACATGGCCAAGATCGAGTCGGGCAGGATGGCCCTCGAGGAGTCCGAAGTTGATTTGCACCAGTTGCTGCATGAGATGCAGTCGCTGATGGGAGTGGGGGCCGCCGAGAAGGGACTGCATTTCGCTCTGGAGCGTGCTCCAGAGCTGCCCCGCTTTGTTGCCGTGGACGCGGGCAAGCTGCGCCAGGTGCTGCTGAACCTGATTGGCAACGCCATCAAGTACACGGATTCCGGCGGTGTGAAGCTGCGTGGGCGGCTCGCCCGCCGCGACGGGTCCGAAACCGTTCAGGTGCGATTTGAGGTGGAAGATTCCGGACCCGGCATCCGGCAGGAGGATGCCGAGCGCATCTTCTTGCCGTTCGTGCAGTTGGGCGACCAGGCTCCCGCGCAAACCGGGACAGGCTTGGGGTTGGCCATCTGCAAGCAATATGTCGAGCTGATGGGCGGCCAAATCGGCGTTGCCGGCGAGCCGGGCAAGGGATCGGTGTTTCATTTTACGATTCCAGTGACCGTCCTGCCGTCGGTAGCGGAGCCGGGGGAGGAAACCAGGCACGGGCGCATTCTGGGACTGGTCGAAGGGCAGCCGCGCTATCGGCTCCTGATTGCAGAAGACCAGCAAGACAATCGTCTGCTGTTGCGCAGGCTGCTGAACCCACTTGGTTTTGAGCTGCGGGAGGCATCCAACGGGCAGGAAGCGGTGACATTATTTGAGCAATGGCATCCGGACCTGATCTGGATGGACATACGCATGCCGGTCATGGACGGGTTGCAAGCCGTCCGGCGGATTCGGGCAAACAAGGCCGGCGCCGACACCAAGATCATCGCGCTCACGGCTCACGCGCTGGAGGAAGAGCGAGGGCCGATTATGGCCGCCGGTTGTGACGATCTCGTGCGCAAGCCATTTCGGGAACAGGAGCTCTTCGACGCCCTGGCCCGGCACCTGGGTCTGAGATTCATCTACGACCAGGCGCCGGGGCACCAAGGCATGGAGGATGGCCCGGGCCTTAGCCTGCGTCCGGAGCAATGGGACGCGCTGCCGCCGCAACTGCTGCAGGATTTGCGTCAGGCTGCCCTTGAACTGGACACGGCCCGCACGCAAGCACTCATTGGACAGGTCACGGAATTGAACGCCCCGCTGGGGCGGGCCTTGGACCGGCTGGCCTCGCAGCTTGACTACAAACGTCTGTTGAAACTGCTGGAAAGGGGGCATGCTCAAGCCGGGCAGACGTCATGAACCAAGACCAGCAACCGACTTCGGCGGCGGCCCGGGAAAGAAATGTGGCGCGAGCAAGCCCCGATTCCAGAGTTTCAACGTTGAGTGCAGGCCGAATTGCACTGGGCTACGCTGTGATCGCAATTCTATGGATCGCGTTCAGTAACGCGGTCGTAGTTTATTTAAAACTGCCCCCGGCTGTGCAGACGATCAAGGGGACTGTCTTTGTCTTCGTGACCGCCACGCTGCTGTATTTCACCATCAGGCGCCTGGTCCAGGCCGTTCAGTTGACCTCTCAAGAACGTGATGAAACCCGCAAGCAGGCAGAGGAGGCCCTGCGTCGTTTGAATCGCGAACTGCGCGCGATCAGCAACTGCAATCAAGTCCTCCTGCGTGCCACCGATGAGCAGAGCTTGCTCAAAGAAATCTGCCGGATCGTGTGCGAGGAGGCCGGCTACCGCATTGCGTGGGTGGGCTATGCCGAACATGACGAGGCCAAAAGCGTGCGTCCTGTCGCGTGGACCGGGACCGAGGAGGAGACCCTCGCAAACCTCGCCATTACTTGGGCCGACACCGAGCGTGGGCGCGGCCCTTGCGGAACGGCCATCCGGACCGGGAAAACTTCCTGCATTAAGGATTACGCCACGGAGTCCCGAGGCGAGACATGGACCGGGATCGCTTTGCAGCGCGGTTTTTGTTCCGCCATCGGCCTGCCGCTCAAGGACGAACACGCCAACGCCTTCGGCAGTCTTAACATTTATTCCGTACAGCCTGGCGCTTTTACGTCGGAAGAGATTCGGCTGCTTGAAGAACTGGCGGGCGACTTGGCCTTCGGCATCGTCACCCTGCGCTCCAAAGCCGCCCGCAAGCAAGCAGAGCAGCAAGTCGCCCTGCTGAGTTTCGCTTTGGACAAAGGACACGAGGCCGCCTTTCTGATAGATGACACGGCGCGTTTTCAGTACGTCAACGAGGAGGCCTGCCGCCTGATGGGTTATACCCGCGCGGAACTGCTCGGCCTGGGCGTAGCGGATATTGATCCTGACTTTCCGGTGCAGCGCTGGTCCGATCATTGGCGCGACTTCAAGGTGCAGCGGTCGCGCACTTTCGAGAGCCGCCACCGGACCCGGGATGGCCGTATCTTCCCGGTCGAGGTCAGCGTGAATTATTTCGAATATGGCGACCGGGCTTACCACTTGGCCATCATGCGGGATATCACCGAGCGCAAGCGTGCCGAAGAAGCGCTGCGCGAGAACGAGACACGCTTCCGCACGTTTGTGGACCACGCGGCGGACGCCCTCTTCATCTTCGACTCCGAGCAAGGGACGATTGTTGATGTGAACCGGCAGGCCTGCGAGAGCCTTGGTTATACGCGGCAGGAACTGATTGGGACGACGGGGGTTGCCTTCCACCTGGATTCGGAGCAAGCGGAACTGGAATCCGTCGCGCACCGGGCGGCGGCGGGTGAATCCGTGTTCGACACGCACTGGCACCGGCGAAAGGATGGGAAGCTGTTCCCTGTCGAAGCCCACACCAGCCAGTATTCGTTTGGAGGTCGCCGCTTCCTACTGAAGGTGGCCCGCGACATCACCGACCGCAAGCGGGCGGAGGAAGAGGTGCGCAACGCCGCCGCGCAGTGGCAGGCTACCTTTGACGCGGTGCAGGATTTGGTTTTGCTGCTCGACAAGGATTCTCGGGTCTTGCGAGCCAACCGCGCAGCGGCGGAGTTTCTGAGGCAGCCGTTTGACAAGATCGTCGGGGGACATTGCTTCAATCTGATCCACGGGACGGCCATGCCCCCTGCGGAATGCCCTCTTGCCCGAATGCGCCAATCTCGCCGGCATGAAGAAGTGGAGGTTCTGGCTAGAAAGGGAGGTCCTTGGTTGTCGGTTTCCGTTGACCCCGTATTTGACCAGAACGGTGAACTTACGCATGTCGTCCATGTGGCGCGCGACATCACCGATCGCAAGCGCGCCGAGGATGCACTGCGGAGAAATCAGACTTATCTGGCTGAAGGGCAGCGACTCGCTCACATGGGCAGTTGGGCCTGGAGCCCCGCCCCTCTCCAGACGCTTTACTGGTCTGCGGAAATGTTCCGCATCTTCGGCTTAGACCCGCAGGACGGTGTGCCAACCCCTGAAACCTTCTGGCAACGAATCCACCCCGAGGATCTCGACCGCACACGTGAACTGCTGCTGAAGGCAGCCGCCGGAAAAAGCGGATACGAGCACGACCATCGGATTGTGCTGCCCGACGGAACAGTCAAGCACATCCATGCAATCGGCCATCCGGTTCTCGATGAAAACGGACAGGTGGCTGAATACGTCGGCACGGCCATGGATGTGACGGAACGCAAACTCGCCGAGGACGAATTGCGCAAGCACCGGGAGCACCTCGAAGAGATGGTGAGGCACCGAACGGAGCAATTGGCTGAAGCCAAGGCCCGGGCCGAAGCCGCCAATCGCGAGAAGAGCCGGTTTCTGGCCAACATGAGCCATGAGTTGCGCACCCCCCTGAACGCCGTGCTCGGGTTTTCGCGGCTACTCAAGACTGGATCGGACGTGACGCCGCACCAGCAGGAGACACTGGATATTATTGTCCGCAGCGGCGAGCACCTGCTGAGCTTAATTAACAATGTCCTGGACATGGCCAAGATTGAGTCCGGCAGGATGGTCCTGGACGAATCCGAAGTGGACTTGCACCAGCTCCTGCACGAGATGCAGTCGCTGATGGGAGTCGGGGCCGTGGAAAAGGGACTCCGTTTCGCTTTGGAGCGCGATCCCGATCTGCCCCAGTTTGTGGCAGTGGATGCAGGCAAGCTGCGCCAGGTGCTGCTGAACCTGCTTGGCAACGCCCTCAAGTACACGGATTCCGGCGGGGTGAAGCTCACTGCCAGGCTCGCCCGCATCCAAGGGTCCGAAAAAGCCGAAATACGATTTGAGGTTGCGGATTCCGGGCCCGGCATACCCCAGGAGGATTGCCAGCGCATCTTCTTACCCTTCGTGCAAGTGGGCGGCCAGATTACGACGCAAGCCGGGGGGACTGGGTTGGGCTTGGCCATCTGCAAGCAATACGTCGAGCTCATGGGCGGTCAGATTGGCATTGCCAGCGAGCCAGGCAAGGGAGCGGTGTTTTATTTCAGCATTCCAGTGAGGGTCCTTCCGTCGGTGGCGGAGCCCGAAGCACCGAAGCAAGGGCGCGTTCTGGGATTGGCCGAGGGCCAGCCCTCTTACCGGCTCCTGATTGTTGAAGACCAAGCAGAGAACCGTCTGCTGCTGCAAAGGCTCCTGAACCCGCTGGGATTCGAGCTGCGCGAAGCAGCCAACGGCCGGGAAGCAGTGGCTCTGTTTGAGCAATGGCACCCGCACCTGATTTGGATGGATATCCGCATGCCGGTCATGGACGGCTTGGAAGCCGTTCGGCGGATTCGGGCGACAAAGGCCGGCGCCGCTACCAAAATTATCGCGCTGACGGCACACGCCCTCGAGGAGGAGCGGAAACCAATTATGGCAGCCGGTTGCGATGACCTCGTGCGCAAGCCGTTCCGCGAGCAGGACCTCTTCGATGTCCTGGCCCGGCACCTGCGCCTGAAATTCATCTACGAACAACCGCCCAATGCGAAAACCACGCAAGGGGTGCCGGAGCTTACAGTGCGTCCGGAGCAATTACAGTCTTTGCCTGCGCAACTGCTGCAGGATTTGCATCAGGCCGTCCTCGAACTGGACACGCGTCGCGCCCAAACCTTGATCGCGCAGGTCACCGAGCGCGATGCTCCGCTAGGCCGGGCATTGAACACCCTGGCCACACAGCTTGATTACAAACGCCTTTTGAAACTGCTGGAAAAGGACCATTCTCAAACCCAACAGACGCTATGAGCGAAGACAACAAACCAACTTCAGCGCCGGAAGAGATTCTGGTGGTGGATGACACTCCGGCCAACCTGCGTCTGCTTTCCGACCTGCTGACTCAGCACGGCTATCGCGTCCGACCCGCCGCCGACGGCGCGTTGGCGCTAAAATCCGTGGCCGCCAAGACTCCGGACCTGATCCTGCTCGACGTAAACATGCCTGGCATGGATGGCTACGAGGTGTGCCGTCGGTTGAAAGCGGACGAGAAGAGCAGCCGTATCCCCGTTATTTTCATCAGCGCCTTTGGCGATACGCGCCAAAAGGTAATCGGTTTTGAGGCCGGCGGCATTGATTACATCACCAAACCATTTCAAGCCGAGGAAGTGCTGGCGCGGGTCAGAACGCATTTGCGCCTGCGCCAGGCGGAAGAAGCCCTGCGCAACGCCCATAACACGCTGGAAGTCCGAGTGCAGGAACGCACCGCGGAACTGCGCCGGGCACTCGAGGAAATCGAGGCGCTCAAGTCCCAACTCGAATTGCGTAACGACTATTTGCAGGAGGAAGTGGTGGAAGCCAAGGCCTTCGGTGACCTGGTCGGTCAAAGCGCGGGCTTGAGCCAGGTGGTCAGCCAGATTGACGTGGTAGCCCCCACCGAAGCCTCGGTGCTGATTCTGGGTGAGACCGGCACCGGCAAGGAACTCGTGGCCCACGAAATCCACTGCCGCAGTGCGCGCAAGGACGGCCCTTTGGTGCGCGTCAACTGCGCCTCCATTCCCCGGGAGCTGTTTGAAAGCGAGTTCTTTGGCCATATAAGAGGCTCCTTTACGGGAGCCGTGAAGGATCGGGCGGGCCGCTTTGAAACGGCGGAGGGCGGGACCATCTTCCTGGATGAGGTAGGAGAAATCCCGTTGGACATCCAGAACAAGCTGCTGCGCGTCCTCCAGGAGAAGCGCTATGAACGGGTGGGGGGCGACGTAACGCGCCGTGCCGATGTGCGCATCGTGGCGGCGACCAACCGGGATTTGAAGCAGGCAGTGGCCGCCGGCAAGTTCCGCGAAGACCTCTATTACCGGCTGAACGTTTTTCCCATCCAGGTTCCGCCGCTCAGAGAGCGGATGGATGACATTCCATTGCTGGCCAAACACTTCGTCGAACTATCCACCCGGGAGTTGAAGTGCGCCAAACCCCGGCTGACGCGTGCGGCGGTCGCGAAGCTTCAAAATTACGATTGGCCGGGCAACGTGCGGGAGTTGCGCAACGTGATCGAGCGTGCCGTTATTCTGGCCCGTGGCGGGGCTCTGGATTTTGACCTGCCCACGGGACCTCAACCCGCACTGCCGTCTCGATCAGCTCCTGTGGCCCAATCGCCCGATGGCACCCCTGCTCAGCCCAATTTCCTCACCGAAGCGGAACTTCAACGCCGGGAGCGTGAGAACCTGCTGCTGGTCTTGGAAACCGCCAACTGGAAGATCAAAGGACCCGACGGTGCCGCCGAGTTGCTCGGCGTCAAGCCTACCACGCTGCTTTCCAGAATGGAAAAGTGGGGGCTGAAGAAACCAGAGCCCAACGTTTCCTGAGCCGTCCCTTTCTACACCGACCTGTCAGTGTTCACACAGCGGACTGGGCCAGCAACGCGTCGCGCACACGGCCGCGAATAACAGCCAAAAGCCCCTCAGCCTCTTTTACAGACACACCGAGGACCATGGCAATTTCCCCCGGTTCGAACCCTTCCACGAAATACAGTTCGAAGGCCTCGCGCTCCGGTTTGGGCCAATTGTTTGCGGTGTTTTGCACCCCCTCCAGGAGTTCCCTACGCGCGACTACTTCGTCCGGCGGGGCCGTGCGAGGGTCAGGCACCAGGTCCTTTGTTTCAATGACGGGCGGTTCCAACACCTGCTCGACGATGTCGAGGGGTCGCTCCGGTTCGTAACCGTCGGTGGCCTCCGCGTATTCGGGCAGCACACGTGGCTCCTCCAAGGGCACCGTTTCCTGCGCCTGCGTCCGGACCGCCTTGCAGCGGCGGGCCAGTTCCCGCCGCGCCAGCATATAAAACCAAAGCAGAAAACCCAGCCCGGCTGGTTTCTTCTCCGGCGCGGCCAGGGCCAGGCGGGCCACTTCACCCACCACGGCCCGCGCGTCAACTGACCCCTCGGGTAACTTCTTCAGGTGCACTTCGTGCCAGAGATGACGGCGGACATAGCGCAGCAGACGCGCGTAATTCTCCTCCAGGAACGCGCCGATAACATCCCCCAGGTTCTGTGGCCCGCGGCCGTTGGCCAGCGGTGCCGCGGCAAAGCGCAGCGGCTTGGTGGCGCGCAACTCTGCTCGGCGGCTCTTCCGTTTCCACAGCACCTCACGGCGCAAATCCGACTTGAGCGAGGCCAATTGGCGCAGCAAGGTTTTTGCCGCACCGCTTAGCGCAGGCACAGGATCAGGCGCGTCTTGCGCACTCCGAAGAATGTTGGAAGGCACGCGAAGCACCAGCCCGGCGGTAAACTGCGGTTTCCGTGGATGCTTTTCCAGCACGACCTGCAAATGCACCGCATCGGAGGGGAAATGCTCCAGATGCCGCTCCAGTTTGGAAAGCGAGGAACGGAGCTTCTGGTGAACCTGTTCATGCGCGTGAAACCCCTTTGTCACGATGTTCCACGAAAATGAACCCTGTGGTCTCATAGGTAATGCAGTCTTCATAGGCTAGCCTCATTGACCTGGCCCTGGATCATCTCATGCCCTCCTCAGTATCCGCCCCGCTAACGCGGAAGAGCAAGGTCAGGTAAAAGTTCTCGATGCCAAAGCGCGCCAGGGATATCCGGACCGCGTCTCCGTCCTGCGTGCCGGGCGGGACGGGGACCTCTACGGGGTATTCCGTCATCACCGCGCCGTGCCCCTCACAGTGCCAGCACTCGTAGAAGCCCACCGCCCCGTTCCCGCGGCACTCCGCACATCTGGCCCGCGCTGGAATCCACACGCGCACGCGGCTGCCAAACCGAGCCTCCTCCGGGCCGACGACCACCTCCAGGGTGAGGCTCTCCAACCGCTCCTCCTTGGGCCGGCTGAAAGGCTCGAAGTTGCTCCAGAAGCGCTCGAACAACTCATCGAAAGAGGGGGCATAGGTCTCAAAGGATTCCAAAGGCCAGATCTCGCGGAAGCTGCGAGCGGGCTCAACCGGACGCAGAGGTTCACCTCGGGGGCGCTCTCTCACCAAAGGCTCCGCCGCAGGGCTCCGCCGGCGGCCCGGCGCGCTCACGGCCCGATACTGTCGGTCGTAGCGGCGCCGGCGTTCAGCATCGCCCAGGACGCTGTAAGCTTCCTGCGCATCCTGGAACGGCCCGCTTTCCAACCCAGATCGGTCCGGATGCAATTCCAGGGCCCGCCGGCGAAAGGCGGCCTTGACGTCTTCGGCGCTGGCATCAGCGCTGATACCCAGGATCAAGTAATAGTTCTTTGCCATGGTCGCAGCATCCGTTTCTATCCCGCAGTGAATCGGTTCCCACAGGTCACTGAGTCAAGCGGGGTTTCGGCATGGCCCACCCCGGCGTCCGCTCCCAGAAGCAGGAAGCGCAGACCTGCTCCCCCAACTCCTGCCCAAGGTTCCTTCAGCCCGCCAGAGGCGAAGCAAGCTCCGGGATGCCCCTGCTGAGCCAAGCGTCCCAGGGCTGAAACTGAGCCCTACCGCCTGACGGGGCACTCCCGGGGAACATTTTGGCGTCTGGAGATTGGTCCGTGCCACCGCCTGCTGCGTAACCCGCCCTGGCCACACGCGATTCAGGCTCCGCAGAATGCGCCCGCGAGAATTCCAACATGCTTTCCTTCTCAGCATTCATAGTTCTCAATTTGGTTTTCGTTGGATGCGAGCCGGCTGGAGGTCTCTTGAGCATTCCACGCCGATCGCATCAATGTTCAAAAGTAACGGGCTCGCTCAAAAGCCGAGCCCTTTGTCGTAATGACAATGGCGATGAAGAAATGTTCAAGACTTCGCAGTCCCCACCCTCGAAGCGGCCCGGCTTCCAGCCAGGCACCAAAACCTTTGTCACGCCTTCGGTATGGTGATAACCAGTTCATGGTCCTTCTGCTCCACCTTCATCTTTTCGCTCTTGAGGTTCCCGGCTAACTCCACCACCTGCGTGTAACGTCCCCATTCGGTCCCCACGCTGGGTGCGTTCGTGCTCCCCGCCTCGCCCGGTTGGCGGTGCGTGACCGTAACCTCCAACCGGTTGCCCTCCAATTTCACATTCGCCTCCGAGGCTTTCGCATCGGGTAGGAACGCCTTAACCTCGTAACGGTCCTTTAACTCCCGCACATCCAGCGAGAGCGAATAGCCCGCGTCGTCTCCGAACGGGTTCATCAAAGGACTCGCGTGAAAGCGCGCAATGGACTGGCGGAACATCTCGTTCATTTCCGCTTGCAGACTTCTTATTTCCCGGAACGGATCCCAGGGATCAGTCGGGTCGGAGAACAAAGGGTCGGGTGCCTGCCGCTGCAGCTTCTCCCCGACTGACGGTCCTGCCGCTTCCTTGGCCGGGTGGCCCTTCTGAGCCAGCACCGAACCTCGGCCCATGAACCTGCCGGCGCCCACGCCGACCGCCAGCCCCAGGATCAGCATCGCTAAGCCAACCACAATTGGCGTGCTCACCCTTCTCTTCACATCAATGCCACTCATAACCAACATCCTTTCCGTCGGACTTCCTCCTGCGCCGCCTTCACGGGCCGCCCGGCGAAGTGCTTCGCCGGGCGGCTCCCTCCCGACCCAGTCCGCCGGCATCAGGCAGTCCGCTTACCTGCCAGCGCTGGCCGTCTGCACGGAGCTGGCCTGCTGCACGGAGTTGGTCGTCGTCTGGTGTGCCTGGCCGGCCTCACGCCTGAACCAGCTCGCCACCTTGTCCCACATGCCGCCAATCTTCTCCGCCGAACCGGGCGTCTGTAGTTCACCGGACAGTTGCTGAATGTCCTTCTCCAACGTCGTGGCCGACTGGCCGGCTGCGTCGCCCACCAGCGCGCGATAGGCCTCCAGTTGTAGTTTCGCGGTCTGAAGGTTGGCCTTCGCGCCCTCGTACTTCTTCTCGCGGACCATCCGCTCCGCCAGCCGCAGCGCGTGTTGCACGTCCACCAGCGGGCTGTCCTCTTTGTGCGTGTAGAAATGGACGCCCTGGCTCTGGGCTTGTGCCAGCTCATCCGAGGCCTCCTTCGGCTTGGCGATTAGCTCCGTCGCGCGTTTCAACTTCCGCTCGACGAAGCCCAGATCCACCAGCACCGACGTGCGAATCACGTCCGCCTCCGCCAGCTTCAACCCCTTCAGCGAGGCTTCGTCCCGCTTCGCCTCGACGATCGGCTCCACCACCTCCAGCGCCACCTGGCCCTCATAGATGGGGATCTGATCATCCTGCACCCGATCCACCTCACGGTAGATTTCCTTTCCCTGGGCGTCGCGCACCGTAGTCGTCACCACGGTCGTGGGCAGCAAGCCGCGCACGACCTTCAGCAGCGACTCCGCCCGCTCCATCTCGGCACGCGCGCTGTCGGTTTGGCTGTCCGCCAGCAAGTGCGTCGCCTTGTTCACGTGCCCCAGCAATTGCGACGTCAACAACGAGGCCTGGTGCAGGTCCTCGGCCGACAGGTCGCCATCGCTCTGTCGTTCCACGGATGTCTTGTACAGCTTGCCGCTGCCGAAGGTATTGGTCGTGGCCATCCCGGCCGTGGCCGCATCCGAACGAACCGCCGACCAGGCAAGGACCGCCCCCGCCAGCAGCAGAACAAGCCCGAAGTTAAAGCGGACACTCCTGGGTCCGCCATGAATCAAGGAATATGCGCTCATAGTTCCATCCTTTCTCATACTTGATTTGCGTCGGTCGTTACCGCCG
>Ga0181530_10004661_pt1 | contig 14391 bp, 14 predicted proteins | sample PEATcosm2014_Bin_42_FD_119769 | JGI IMG/M metagenome (GOLD analysis project Ga0181530, IMG submission 119769) | Peatland microbial communities from MTU Mesocosm Facility, Houghton, MI, USA - PEATcosm2014_Bin10_60_metaG | ecosystem: Environmental > Terrestrial > Soil > Wetlands > Peat | place... | reverse complement strand
GGTTCGATCCGGGTGGAAGAAAACAAGCCGGTGGGCAGCCGCTTCGTGATCGAGCTGCCCATAGCGGTTGAAACGGTCGGCGCTCCGGCGGCGAGCTGAGCGTTATTAAACTAGATGTTGTTAAGCTAGACGTTGTTCAGCCAACCATGTCACACATACTGATCGTTGACGACGAATCCGGGATCCGCGAATCCTTGCAGGGCATTCTCGAGGATGAGGGGTACACAACCAGCGTTAGCCCGAGCGGCGAGGACTGCCTGGAATTGCTGCGCCAGACGAGCTTCGATCTGATTCTGCTTGATGTGTGGCTGACTGGAATCGATGGCCTCGAAGTGCTGGAGAGGATCCGCGAGATGGAGGACCCTCCAGAAGTCATCATGATCTCGGGCCACGGGAAGATCGAGACGGCGGTGCGGGCCACCAAGCTGGGCGCGTACGATTTCGCGGAAAAACCGCTGTCGCTCGAAAAGACCCTCATTCTGGTAAAAAATGCGATCGAAGCGCGGCGCTTGCGCCATGAGAACCTCGACCTGCGAAAGCAATTGCAGTCGAAGAGCGTGATCGTGGGCGACAGCGTCCCCATGAAGGCGCTGCGCCAGCAGATTGCGCTCATGGCGCCCACCAATGGACGGGTGCTGATCTATGGCGAATCGGGCACCGGCAAAGAGCTGGTCGCCAATGCCATCCACATGCAGAGCCTGCGCAAGGATGAAATGTTTGTCGAGGTGAACTGCGCCGCAATTCCCGAAGACCTGATTGACAGCGAACTGTTCGGCCATCGCAAGTCGTCGTTTCCGGGAGCCACGGCCGACAAGGAAGGCAAGTTTCAGAAGGCCGATCGCGGGACTTTGTTTCTGGATGAAGTCGGCGACATGAGTCTGAAGACGCAGTCCAAAGTCTTGCGGACGCTGGAACAGCAACGGTTTGTTCCTGTGGGAAGCGACGATTCCGTCACTGTGGACGTGCGGGTGATCGCTTCCACCAACAAAGATTTGGAAGAGGAAATCGCCAAGGGGAATTTCCGCGAAGACCTTTTTTATCGCCTGAACGTGGTTCCGTTCGTGGTGCCGCCGCTGCGGGAACGCAAGGAAGACATCCCCTTGTTTGCGCGGCATTTTCTGAAGGAATTTGCGTCGGCTTACGGGCGGCGTCCGAGAGAGATCACCGACGATGCCATCGATGTGCTGACGCGCTACGTGTGGCCGGGAAACGTCCGCGAACTGCGCAATGTGATCGAGCGCATCGTGATCATGAATCCCACCACGTGGCGATTTGATCGCAAGCATCTTCCGCCGCTGCTGCACCGCGACGGTAGCCGGAAAGTCGCGGGCAGCGAGGGCTCGACGCTGTACGAGGCGCGGGTGGCCTACGAGCGCGACTACATTCTCAAAAAGCTGGACGAGAACCACGGCAACGTCAGCCGCACGGCGGAAGTGCTGGGCCTGGAACGCAGCCACCTGTATCGCAAGATGAAAAGTCTGGGGATTGCGGCAAAGGAGTAGAGAAGGTCTCAGGTCTCAGGCGTCAGGAAGGATTGATCCTCGCTCTGCAAGTTAGTTTTCCTGAGACCTGATACCTGACACCTTTCACCTGGTCCTCTATCTTTTCCGCATGTGAATCTCAGTGCCGTTCTTGTGAAACTGGACGTCGTCCATCAATTGATTGATCAGGTAAATACCGCGGCCGTGACTGGAATAGATGTTTTCGCCCTGGCAGGGATCGTCAATCTTGGCGGGATCGAAACCGGTTCCGGGATCGCGCACCACGATCAGGATGCCATGGCGATCGTCGCCGGCCACATCGCATTCGATCACTTTGGAGGGATCGTTTTTTGCTCCATGCACGACCGCGTTGGCCAGAGCTTCGTTTAACGCCAGTTCGATGTCGTCTTCGCGTCCCAGAGCGTATTTCATTTCGCGCACCACATTCATCACGCTGCGGACTACGGGATCCACGGCATTGCGGTCGGCGGCGAGAGTTACGCTGAGCTTGAGATCGAGCTTATCCGCATCGAAGGCGATGGATGTGGGCGACGATGACGGCGGCTCAGGCGATTCAGGGGGCTGTGCCATAAATGGCTGTGGGCTTTAGTTCCGACTTCTCCTTTAACTAAGATACAGGGAGTCGCGGAAAGATTCCAAGGAGCCAGTGCGTCAGAGGCAAGCTTTAGTTGGAACCTGCAAGCGACACCTTCCACAAATTGTCATCCCGAGCGAAACATGGGACCTGCGCATTCCGCGGGCAAATGCAGAGGTCCTTCGCTTCGCTCAGGATGACAATTGAATGAAGGTCACTCTATGAAATATCACGACTCCTCATCGGGCGGGCCGCCGATCTGCTGCATTTGACGGCGCCAGTCGAGTTCCTCTACGAATGTTCGCGAATCGCGCCATCCGGCTTTGATCTTGACGAAAAGTTCGAGAAAGACCTTGGTCCCCACCATTTTCTCGATATCGAGGCGGGCCGCGGTGCCGATCTTCTTGAGCATCTGTCCGCCTTTGCCGAGCAGGATGGCCTTTTGGCCGTCGCGTTCGCAATAAATCACGGCGGCAATCCGCGTCAGCCTTGGACTTTCTTCGAACTGCTCGATCAGCACCGAAACCGCGTGGGGCACCTCTTCATGCGTCTGCATCAGAACGTGCTCGCGAATCAACTCCGCGGCCATGAAGCGCACGGGCTGATCGGTAATCTGATCTTCGGGAAAATAGCGCGGGCCGTTGGGCAGCGCTTTTAGAACGCACGAGAGTAATTCGTCGAGGCCCTTTTTCTTGAGCGCGGAGATGGGGACGATCTCACGAAAATCGTGCAAAGCTTGAAACTGCGCGATCAGCGGGAGCAATTTGCTCTTGTCGGCGAGCAGGTCAATTTTGTTGAGCAGCAAAAAAACCGGAGTGCCCGCCTGTTTCGCCAGGTCGAGGACGAAGGCGTCGTCGCGGTCCCACTTCTTTTTCGCGTCACTGCTTCGAACGTCAGTGATCATCAGAATCAGTTCGCAGCCCTCAAGCGCTTCGCGGACTTCGGACATCATCTTGCGCCCGAGCGAAGAGCCGGAGCGATGAACTCCGGGCGTGTCGATGAGCACGATCTGGCCGGCCTCACGTCCTTTTTGCTTCGAAACGTTGATGATGCCGAGAATGCGGTTGCGCGTGGTTTGAGGCTTGGGCGAAATGATGGCCAGCTTCTCGCCCACCAGCGCATTGAGCAGCGTGCTCTTGCCGGCGTTGGGGCGTCCGAGAATGCAGACGAATCCGGAATGGAAGGACATGTGGGTAGGGTACTAGGTTTTGAGGATTCAAGGATTGGCACGCTATCGAATGACATGGATGCGAATGCCGAGTTTCAGGTTCTTCCAGGCTCTATCCGTTGTGTAAACCGGAGCATGAAGCGCAGTACCAAGCGCCAGACAAGCGCGGTCCCCCAAGGACAGGCCGAGCGCACGGGTCTGAGTCACGAGATTGCCTGCAATTCTCGCTTGCTCGGCAGTGAACGGCACGGGTTCATGGACCGCGCTAAGTGCATCCTCCCATGCTTCATCGGGCTGGCCTCCGCGACTCACGAGCTTGGTTTGGACTTCGGCCAAATTGACCGTGCTCCCGGCAGCGTAGCTCAGCATTTCCGGAGTCAGTTTCTCCGAGCCCGGCTCATGATTGAGGACAGCGAGCATAGCCGACGCGTCCAGTACGATCCTACTCATATGATGCTACTCACGTTTTGCGGCCTCGCGCCGTTCCGCGATGAGTTCGTCCGCCAGAGACACGCCCGGTTTCACGTATTGTCGAATGCGCCGCCGTGCGCGCTCCAGGCGCCGCTTCATCGTCGTGATCCGCAGCTCGTCGTCTTCCATGCTCAAAATTACCTGGTCTCCGGCCTTGATCCCCAGCGCCTTCCGATAGGAAGCGGGAATGACGACGCGGCCGTTTTCGTTGACACGCGTTCGAGTTTCAGCGTTCATGTGTCACACTCCAACACTTGTGACAGATTATACATGTATGTCACATAATACGCAAAATGACGGATGGGCTTACGATTGGCTCGGCGGCGAAGCATCCCACGCCTGGAAAACCGCGGGACGTGGGGCACCTGGCCATTCGAGGGCCGGGCGAGGCGCTACACGGATCACGATCGCCGAGACGGCGATCGTGATCCGTGTAGCCTTTGGTTCTCCGCTCTGTTACTTGCCGGCGCTTATGAAAGCGCCGGTGGTGGCGTTGATTACGCCGATGCCTTTCCTGTCTTTTTCGCTGGTGCCGTAGATGACATACCAGACGGGCACGTTCTGCTTCCGGTCTTTGAGCAAAACGTAGGTGATGGGCTGCTGCGGATCCTTTTTTACGAGGGCGTCACCGCCGTGTTGCTGGGCGGTCGCGAAGGCCTGGTCGGTATCGATTTTCAGCATCAGCCCCATAAAGACGAGACTCGCAGATGCGTTGTTGTAGGAGCCTTCGGTGCCCTCGGTGGAAACTCCGTAGGGCGGCGAATCGGGCAGGCGGCTTCCCGAACAAACGAAGGTCTTGGTGGCGCGGCGACTGGGCGAGACGAAGTAGCCTCGCCAGGTGGCGGACTTTCCGTCCTGTCCGGTGGTTTCTGAAGTAAGAACGGACTCCAATCGAGCCGGCTGGGCATCGGGCGACCACTTAAAGGCCAGGCCCGCCATTTGGTTGAACGCCTGTTGCCCGGTGTAAAGCGCGGGTGCCTTCTTCTTGGGCTGGGCGGCGGGGGCCGGCGTTTCGGACGCGCTCTTATTCTCGGTTGGACTACACCCTACGGTTAGAATGGCGACGACGACTAAGCAAATGGCAAAAACGAGACGACGTAAATTCATGTACGTTCCTCCAACGACATTTTGAACTCAAATCCACCAATTCATCCCGACGACTCTATCTTGCTCCATCACAGTGACTTGTGACGACGCAGATCATCCCGGTCATGGTCCGATCCCGTTTAGGCGGGAGTTTGTTCCTTCGAATTGGAATCGCACGAATTGTACTGCTTGCGGGCGCTTTTGCAAGTCCAAATCTGGAGCGGGTGCCCGCGTGGTGGAGATGGTGCGTCGGCCTGGCAGGTTGCCGAGAAACCAGCTCTCGCGGGGAAGATGCGACCTCGGCGGCCAAAACTGCATGCGAAGCAATGCAGCGCCGCAGCCGGTCAGATCAGCTTCATCTGCTTGGGCGCGGCGGCGGTGATGCGCACGCGCTCGACCCGGCGATCGGTCGCGTCCAGGACTTCGAACTTCAGGCCCTCGTCTTCGACGACTTCGCCTTTCTTCGGAATGCGTCCGGCGAGTTCGCTGACCAGGCCGGCGATGGTGGAGGATTCGTGGCCTTCGGGGCGCATGTCGAAAAGTTCATCGAGGCGGTCGATATCCATGTTGCCGGGGACGATGTAGGAGTGGTCGTTTTCGCGGACGATCTCGGCTTTCTCGTGCTCGTCGCCGATTTCTCCCACGATCTCTTCGACCAGGTCTTCGATGGTGACCAGTCCGGCGACGCCTCCATATTCATCGACTACGATAGCCATGCGGATGTTACTGCGCTGCATTTCACGGAGTAAGTCACTTACTAACTTGCTTTCCGGAACGAAGTAAACGTCCTGGCGCATGAGGCTCGCGACGGTGCGCGTGTGGGCCTCGGAGTCGGGGACTTGCAGCACATCCTGGGCATGGAGAATGCCTTTGATATGGTGGATCGAACCTTCATAGACGGGGATACGCGAGAAATGCTTGCCGCGGAGTAACTCGACGATCTGTTCGACGGTGGTATCGGAGGGGACGGCGACCATCTCCGGACGCGGCTTCATGGCTTCGCGGACGGTCTTGCCGCTGAACTCGACGGCCGACTGGATCAAGTCGCGGTCGCCTTCCTGAATGATGCCTTCTTCCTGTCCCGCTTCAATCAAGGCGTCAACGGCTTCGGAGGGAGTTTCCGGTTCGGCGTCGGCGCGCTCGCGGGTGAGGGCGGTGACGGACTGGCAGAATCCGAGCACCAGCGTCACCGGCAAAACGAGATAGATGAGCACGCGCAAGAGCACGATCCACTTCGCCAGCCAGCGTCCCTGGGTGCGCGAGAAAAAGACGAAGGGCAGCAGGCGGTTGAAAAAAACGATGATGAGCACCAGGCTGAGCGTGGCTTCGAGGACTTCGGAAACGCTCCAGGCACGGTCGCGAAACACGGTGAAGCCGACGATCATGGCAATGGCCGCGGTGACCAGTTGCGTCAGAATTGCCATGGAGAGCGAGGCGCGGGCGCGGGTCACGCCGAGGCGCGGCTCGACGAGTTGCTCGAAGGCGTCGATGTTGTCCTGAAAATCACGGGAGAGGAACTTGCCGAGCTCCTGATAGAGACGGTCAACGTAGGAGACCAGCGTCAGCAGGCCGAAGAGGAGCACGAGAGTGAGGCTGACGCCGATCATTCGAGTTATTTCTTCCTCTGGACGCGTTCGATCAGGCCCAGCGGAAGGTGGAGTTGGGCGCGCAATTGTTCTTCGCGCTTCGCCATCTGTCCGTGGTCGGACTCGTGATCGTATCCGCGCAGATGCAGGACGCCGTGCAATACGAGGATTTTAACTTCTTCGGCGGGCGAGTGACCCAGGGAGCGCGCATTTTTCGTGGCGATTTCGGCGGAGATGGCGATTTCGCCGGCGAATTGTTTTTGGGCGCCGGACCCGGCGGGAAACGAAAGCACGTCTGTCGGCTTGTCTTTTGCACGAAAGCGGCGGTTCAGGGATTTCATCTCGGCGCTCGTCGTCACGAGCACGTTGACCGCGCCTTTCAATCCCGCGGCGCGGCGGGCGCGGGCAAGGAAACGGCTGAGCGCTAACTCGGTCAAGTCCGCGACGCGCTTTTGAAAGATGATCAACGTTTCACCTTGCCGTCCTACATCTTACTGCCATCGTGAACTAAGCGAGGGACCTGCATCTTGCGGCGAACTGCAGATCCCTCGCTCCGCTCGGGATGACAAGCTAAATACTCATCTCGCTAGTTGCGCAGGCGCGGTTCTTCGGGCAATGCCGGAGGCGCCGCCGGCTTTGGTTCGAGCGTTTTCGGTTCCAGCGTTTTTGGTTCGAGCAAGGACAACTGCTGCTCGGCTTGCCGTGTTTTGTGCTCGTCGTAGGCGCGAATGATGCGCTGCACGAGATGATGACGCACCACGTCGCTTTCGTCGAAGTTGACAAACGCGAGGCCGTTTACGCCTTGCAGAATTTCGGCCGCTTCGACGAGGCCGCTGCGGCGGGCGCTGGGCAAGTCGATCTGCGTGACGTCTCCCGTGATGACCGCCTTGGAACCGAATCCCAGGCGGGTGACAAACATCTTCATCTGCTCGGAGGTGGTATTTTGCGCCTCGTCGAGGATGACGAAGGAATCGTTGAGGGTGCGTCCGCGCATGAAGGCGATGGGCGCGATCTCGATGATATTTTTTTCCAGATAGCGCTCGACGCGCTCGGGGTCGAGCATATCGAAGAGCGCGTCGTACAAGGGCCGCAGATAGGGATCGATCTTCTCCTGCAAAGTGCCGGGGAGAAATCCGAGACGCTCTCCCGCCTCGACCGCGGGGCGCGCCAGAATGATTCGGTTGACCTGCTTGTTGAGCAGGGCGGAGATGGCCATGGCCACGGCGAGATAGGTCTTGCCGGTGCCGGCGGGGCCGACGGCAAACACCATGTCGTGCTTCTCGATGGCTTCGAGATAGCGGCGCTGGTTGGGGCTTTTGGGCTGCACCGTCCGCCGCCCAAACGACCGCTGGCGTCCGGCCTCGGCCAGACCGCGGAGAGTCACGTTCGGATCGCCGACGACCACGCGCAACATGCTGCTCAGGTCGCCGTTCTGGAATTGGTGGCCGGCGCGGCGGAGATGTTCGTAGTCGGCGAAGAGTTGTTCGGCGCGGGAGACGTCGCGGGGCGCGCCTTCGAGTTCAATGCGGTCGGAGCGCAAATCGATATTGATGTTCAGACCGTCTTCGAGGACGTGGAGGTTTTCATCGCGCGTGCCGAACAGGGTCTCGATGTTGGGGGTAAGTTCAATACTTTTTTTCATCGGAATGCAGGATAATGCGCCGCCTCCAGCAGCAGGACCGGGCTCACTCTGGGATGGGTATCGATGGGAGCGTTCTTAGGACGAATTTCGCCGGATTTGGGCGAAGCCATACCGGCGTTTTTTGCACGCAGAAAACTACAGATGGAAGTAGAGCAAACCGGATTGCGCACCCCGACTACGGGGCGGTTAACAACCATTTGAGATCAGCGTAGCGCGGGCGGGCGGGGGAGTCAATGGGAGCGATTCATAACGAGTTGACCAAACGAGTTGACCGCTGGCGGGCAATGATTTTATTCTTGGCACAACGGGGTCCGCCGGTCTGCCACAAATTCATATCTTGCAGTATTCAAGATTGCAGTAATAAAGAATGCAGTTAAGGAGACTGGATATGAGCACGGTCCGAGTGTTGGTCGGAACGCGGAAAGGCGCGTTCGTCTTGACATCCGATGGCAAGCGCGAGAAGTGGGACATCAGCGGTCCGCATTTTGCGGGCTGGGAAATTTATCACGTGAAGGGATCGCCAGTCGATCCGAACCGGCTGTACGCATCGCAGTCGAGCGGCTGGTTTGGGCAGTTGATCCAGCGCTCGAACGATGGCGGCAAAAACTGGGAGCCGGTCGGCAACAAGTTCGCCTACGAGGGCGTTCCCGGAACGCACCAGTGGTATGACGGCACGCCGCATCCCTGGGAGTTTAAGCGGGTGTGGCATCTGGAGCCGTCGTTGACCGATCCTGATACGGTTTATGCAGGGGTCGAAGACGCCGCGATCTTTCGCACGACAGATGGAGGGCAGAACTGGCAGGAATTGCCGGGGCTGCGCGGCCACGGTTCGGGGCCGAAGTGGCAGCCGGGGGCGGGCGGGATGTGCCTGCACACGATCATTCTCGATCCGAGCAATCCGAAGAGGATCTACATCGCGATCTCGGCGGCGGGAGCGTTCCGCACCGATGACGGCGGCGTAACCTGGAAGCCGATCAACCGCGGACTGCGCTCGGAATTCATCCCCGACCCAAACGCCGAGGTCGGGCATTGCGTCCACCATGTGGCGATGCACCGGTCGAGGCCGGACGTGCTGTTTATGCAGAAACACTGGGACGTGATGCGCAGCGACGATGCGGGCGAATCGTGGCACGAGGTCAGTGGAAACCTGCCGACTGACTTTGGATTTGCCATCGACGTACACGCGCACGAGCCGGAGACGATCTACGTCGTGCCGATCAAGAGCGACTCCGAGCACTTCGTCCCCGAGGGAAAGCTGCGCGTTTTCCGCAGCCGTACCGGCGGAAACGAATGGGAGCCGCTGACCAAAGGCTTGCCGCAAAGCGATTGCTACATCAACGTGCTGCGCGACGCCATGGCCGTCGATTCGCTGGACAAGTGCGGCGTATATTTTGGCACCAGCGGCGGACAGGTCTATGCATCGGCGGACGCGGGAGACAGTTGGTCGGCGATTGTGCGCGACCTTCCGGCGGTGCTTTCGGTCGAGGTGCAGACGCTGGCATGACTCTAACGAGACAAGTTTAGGGACATGAGTCTGACGATATGATTCGCGTCACACTTCCGCATCATCTACGAACGCTGGCCCAAGTGCGCGGCGACGTGGAACTTGAAGTCATCGGCCCGGTGACTCAACGCTCAGTGCTCGACGCGTTGGAGGCCCGCTATCCGATGCTGCAGGGGACGATCCGCGACCAGGTGACGCACGAGCGGCGTCCTTTTTTGCGCTTCTTCGCTTGCCAGGAAGATCTTTCCCATGAAGCGCCGGATGCTCCACTGCCCAACGCGGTCGCATCCGGCGCCGAGCCGTTGGTCATCCTCGGGGCAATTGCGGGAGGGTAGTATTTTGGGCACTGCGTCGATGATCGAGTTATGCGTGGAGCGGGCTCGGCGGCAATGTAAATAGGAAGTGCAATCGGCGTCTATTCCGGTTTGCCGACGACTGTCCAAGTGAACGGCTAACGCTGGAATTATGAGGGTTATCGCGATTTTGCTCCTCGTTCGGGGAGGGCTCTTCGGGCAGGTCCTTCCGTTACCTTTACCGTTCGGAAATGCGGAACATACTGGGGTTGAGCATGACTCCCCTACCACAATCAGAAGCTCGTTCGCGACCGCCGCGACTGAACTTGCTACGCAGCACCACGGCTGTTCTTCGCTTCCCGAGCGGAGTCCAGGCACATGGCAAGCTGCAGGTTATTTCCGTTACTGGCGGGCTACTTGGCTTGAGCAGGCCTCTCGATCAGGGCTCCCGCGCGAAACTGATGTTCCGGGCGGAGACGGGCTTGGTGTTCGGCACCGCAGAAATGCTGAATCCAATCTCCCGCACCCTGCAACCATTCCGGTTCGTTGCAATTGACAAAGACGACCGGTGCAAAATTAGCGACGCGATCCAGTCTTATGCGGATAAGACCCGTCTTGAACAACGATCGATAGTTCGGGACCGCGCGTGGTAAGGGGAAGCGTCGTGCGGAGGGCCAGGGCGGTCAGCCATCTGGCGAATTCTTGACCTACCCTGAATTGTGAGTGAAATTGATTTTCCGCCGACAACCGTATAGTTTTCTGTTTGCCGACCACGTGGGAATTGCCCGGTCAGCCAATACAAGGGCGTTTCTCAATATCGATCCTGCCGTCATCAAGTAGGCCAAGCGGAGTTGTCTGCTTGAACCGCATTCCGGGTAGCCTCACTGGTTATTAGGCTGTAATTCTCTTTTTGTTCGCCTTTTGCTATAGTGGGGCGCGTGAATGCAAAACCGCAACACTATGACTTCGCCAAGCAGCTGCTCGCAAGCAAGGAATTCTTCGAGCGTTCAACCAGGGTGCTCGATGAGGGCGACTCCGGGTTCCGTCCACAAGAAGGCATGATGACCGTGGCGCAGCAAGTCGCACACACGGCCCAGACTCTCGATTGGTTCATCGAAGGCGCATCCCGACGGGAAGGTTTCGACCTTGATTTCGAGAAACACGCCAAGGCGCTTGAAGGCGTGACCTCGCTCGCCGCCGCCCGGAAGATGCTCGAAACGGCGTACGCGAACGCGGTCCAATTTCTCCGCTCGCGCAGTCCGGAGGACCTCGCATTGCCACTTCCGCCCGGCCCGGTTATGGGCGGCGAACCGATCAGCGAAATCGTCTGGGCCATGGTCGAGCACACCGCGCATCATCGTGGCGCTCTGACTGTCTATTCCCGCCAGCTCGGGAAAGTGCCTCCGATGCCCTACGGCGGCTGAAACGAGCTTGATCGCCGGCGGAACATTCAATGCGCGCATTAGGGCAACCCCTGATGGGATTGGTTGGCGGACGTCCAGTGGATCCACACCCGATGAAAGCAAAATCTAGTTTGGAAGCAACCATCCCTTTGGCTGTTGCCAAATAGGTTTTCGGTGATTACAATGTAATTACGTAGGTGGTTCTGGATATGAGAACAGAGTTGGTTCGGATTGGCAATTCCCGTGGCATTCGCATACCGAAGCCAATCATTGAGCAATGCGGGTTCGGTGGAACAGTCGAAGTGCGGGTCGTACGCGATAGCTTGATCGTTTCTCCGGAACGGCGGCCACGACACGGCTGGAGCGAAGCCTTCGGCGCAGCGGGCCATGCCGGGCAAGACGAACTCATGCTGGAAACCGCGGAATCGAATGAATTCGATCGCGAGGAATGGCGGTGGTGAGCGCGCCACATAGTTCACGACAAGGTCCACGACAAAGCTCGCCACAGCAGGACGAAGTTTGGCTGGTGACACTCGATCCGACGCAGGGAGTGGAGATCCAGAAAACGCGGCCTTGCTTGGTCGTCTCTCCCGATGAAATGAACCAGCATCTGCGGACGGTCATTATTGCTCCCATGACCACAGCCATCCGGCCGTACCCCACGCGCGTCGGAGTACGCTTTCAGGGAAAACAAGGGCAAGTGGCGCTGGACCAACTCCGCGCCGTGGACCGGCAACGCCTCGTGCGGAAGCTGGGAAAGGTCTCCGCTAAAACCGCGCAGGATGTTTCTGAGACACTTCTCGAAATGTTTGCGAGGACATGAATCTGACCGAATTGCAATGCGCGGTAGCGTGGTAACATCGGCCCATGGCGATGAGCGACACGAGCCCGGCGGCACAAGATCTTCAGATTCGGATTCAGAGCGCCATGTCGGGGGAGCAGCGCCTGCTGCTGGCGTATGAGATGAGCTTATTCGCCCGCGAGTTGGCGCACGAAGGGATCCGCCGGGACCATCCCGAGTGGACGGAGGCGCAGGTCGCGCGCGAATTGTTGAGACTGGCGTTCCTCCCGGCGCCGTTGCCGGCCGGGCTTCCAAGGCTTGGCTAAAATCAGTGTTCCGAACGACTTAGTCAGAGCTTTATGTGGGGTTGCCGTGGCGATTGATGGGCAAATAGTAGATGCTGCGGCGATTTTACGCTAACTGTCCTACGACTATTTACGCGAATCGCCTTTCGCTTAGATTGATCGGCCCCTAGGTGCTTCCGGTTTGTAGATAATCTCAAGCGGCTTGCCGTTCCACATGCCCAAGTAGAAAGCTTCGGCACCCCGCACCCCCGCATTTTCATGGTACGTCGAGGTGAGAGCAAGAAAGCGATCTCCCCATGCCTGCTCGACCTCTAGAGCAACGGCGTAAGGCAGATATTTCTCGTAGACGCCCCCGTGATCACCGGGTTCGTCGGTCCGTTGCATCGGAAGTCGCTCGACTGATCTAAGAAAAAGCCGAAAGCCTTCGATTTCGGTGAGAACCTGCTTTCCCTCTTGCGTTGGGGTCTTGATAAACAGCAAGAAAAAAGCATTTAGGGCCGCGAGAAAGAGCGCAACTGCAACAACGGGCCAACCGAACGTGCCTCCAACTATGATTCCACCGACGCCGATAGCTGCAAGACAAGGCAATAACATCGTCAGGAGCAGCGCCTCGCGCCGTAGCACCGCGAAATCACAGTGTTGCCTTGCGGCGCAAATCACATCCCATACACGCTGCGCGATAAAAAACAAATAGAACGCGCCGGGGCCCATTATCACCAGCCCATAAATCAATACGGCCCATTGCTCTTTGTAACGCGGACTAGCCACAACACACAACGCGGCGGCCGACAGGATGGCGCCGCCAGTCACGAATTGGCGATTTTTTGTGAACCACCGCCCAAGCGCATCTCGACGTAATGCTTCAGCCATGCTGCGCACCGCCAGCGCCGTTTCCCAACTGAGCATGTTGATGGGAACGCCTTTTCGCGTATGACCGCGAACAAGCTCCTTTAGCAGGATCTCTTCCTCACTTGGTAACCTGTCCTGCCTGTTCGCCGAGGGGGTAGCTCGGATAAGCGCCGCGCCATTCCCGGATTGTAGAGTCGCCAGACCTTTCGCAACTAGGCTAAGTACCCCGGCCCAGAATGTCCGGTCGTCAAAGTTCTCTTTCCAAATGTAACGGAGCATCGCTGGCGAGAGTTGTCGGGGAGGATCATAAAGAGGAACGACCGTTCCGATCTTGCGACCCCATCCGAAGACGAGCCATGCAAACAGGTAGTAAGCGAGAACGGCAACGATTGCCGTAACTGCGAAATCGTTCTGGACTGTCACGGTTGCGGGCCATTCTAAATCAGAAGATTTGACGTGGCTAGGCATTTGCGCTCGCGACCGGGCTTGGCGGGCCGGAGGGTTTCCGCGGGAAGGCCGGCAGGGGACGCCAGCGCTACTGTTATGCCCCTCTTACTTTGTCTCCGGTGCCGACGCCCACACTGCGCGATCCTTCGCCCAAGCTCGCAGCTGAGCAATTTCTTCCGCCCGCGTGACCGACAGCGGCACGGTGGACGAGAGGGCGGTGAGCAGGTCTTCGGTGCTTAAATCATGCTTGTTCGCGGCGGGGGAGACGGGGCTAGCCCCGTCTCTACTAAAGGCCGCATATAAGGCGGTTTGGACGGCGGATTCGATTTCGGCTCCGGAGAAGCCTTGGGCCGCTTCCGCCACTTGATCTAAGTCGAAGTCGGCGGGATTGCGTTTGCGCTTGGTTAGCTGGATGGAGAAGACCTGTTTGCGTTCGGCGGCGCTGGGCAGGTCCACGAAGAAGAGTTCGTCGAAGCGGCCTTTGCGGATCAGCTCGGGCGGGAGCACGGTGACGTTGTTGCAGGTGGCGGCGACGAAGACGGCGGGCTTGCGGTCCTGCATCCAGGAAAGAAACGAGGCCAGCAGGCGCGAGGAGACTCCGGCATCGGCGGAGGCGGAATCGGGGCCGCTTCCGGCAAAAACTTTTTCCAGTTCGTCGATCCACAGGACGCAGGGGGCGAGGCCCTCGGCCACTTTGAAGACTTTCTGAATGCGCTTTTCGGTTTCGCCGATGAATTTGTCGTAAACGGCGGCAGTGTCGAATTTCACCAGCGGCAGTTG
>Ga0181530_10004652_pt1 | contig 14411 bp, 8 predicted proteins | sample PEATcosm2014_Bin_42_FD_119769 | JGI IMG/M metagenome (GOLD analysis project Ga0181530, IMG submission 119769) | Peatland microbial communities from MTU Mesocosm Facility, Houghton, MI, USA - PEATcosm2014_Bin10_60_metaG | ecosystem: Environmental > Terrestrial > Soil > Wetlands > Peat | place... | reverse complement strand
GGGCTGGCTTCCAGTCGCCGTATCCTGCTCGCAGAGAAGATTCGTGCCGGGGAGGGTTTCAAAACTGAACACGAGGACGCCGGACGAAGCTCCGGCGGTAGAGACCGCGGCCCATGCCGCGAAGACCCTGGCAGCCGGACCCTTACGCCTGTTTGGGGGCCCTGCGACGGCGTGCGAAGAGGATCAATCCGCCCAGCCCGAATGTCAGCACAAAGTACGTTGGTTCCGGCGTAACGCCCGAGTGCGTAGTCTGACCGCCCGAATCTACCTGAACCAGGAAGGTCTGGTAAGACGGATACCCGCCCACATTCGGCGGGCTCTGCAGCACTCCGTCTTGCACCGGTCCGCTGACTACAGCCCACTGGCTTGTATTGACACTCCCCGCATTGGCCTCGGCATATTGCACCCAGCACGCATAGTCCGTATTACCCGTAGAGTTCGTTGCGCTTTGCCCGCTGCCGCACGTTGCGGAGCCTATGTCGCTTGCCGGCGGCCATGTTGTACCGTCGGCGGGGTACTCGTTGTTGTACGTTACGTACCAGATCGCTTCCTGAATGGCTGTGTTGACGGAGGAACTGCCGTTTGGATTTGTTGGATCGACCGCATTGCCGCTGTCCACATATTGCGAAGTCAGGGCGGCCGCAAGCGTGTAGCGGTATGCGGAACTGTCCGAGTCGACCCCATTCGGAGCGGTCACCGAATTCACCCAGCCGGACGAGGTGCCATTGCTGTCGAGCGTCCCGTATCGAACATTGGATTCCGTCGTCGGAGTGATGTCGTTAAGGGTCGTGATGTTGGTTATGTACTGCGAACTGCTTGTCACGTCGAGCTGGTAGTCCACGCACCAGACCGTGGTCAAAACGCTGGGACCCACCGCACCCGTTGCGCCGGGGCCATACACCGTGGCCTGAAACGCTCCGCCACATCCGGCGGTGAAACAGATCAGATTCGAGCCCGGAAACGAGTTCCCGTCGAACGCGATGTAATCCGTCGTGCTTCCCTGGAAAGTCGCCGGCAGGGGCTGGGTACTCGCAAGTGCCGGAACCGTTCCCAGCGCACCTGCAAACAAAACCGCCAAGATCTTTATTTTAGTTTTATTCATTCACTCGCGTAGCCAAAGCACTCTAGTGGGCTTCTGACCACGCGCCTCCGATTGCTAACTCATGGTATCAAACCATACGAACTAATTGAATATAGAGCGGTACGGTACTGGCTGTACGTTCACTGGCTTCGGGTGCTTTCTTTGAGGAGGTCTTCGATCTCTCTCCGTTCCCGCGGCGTGGCCGGCAGCCGCAGCGCGACCTCCAGTTCCGAGCGGGCCTGAGTGCGATTGCCGGATGCCAGAAAAGCTTGTCCCAAATGAATCCGGTAATCGACTGCCTCGGGACTCCGGTCCCGTGCTCCCTCGAATACGTGGATGGCGCTCTGAAAGTCTCTCTTTTTGAGATAAACCCACCCCAGCGTGTCGTTGAAGGCCACGTTCCCGGGGTTTTGCCGCACGGCATCGCCTGCCAGTTTCAACGCTTCGTTGAGGTTCCCGGCCGTGTCGGCAAGCAGGTAAGCGAGATTGTTCATCACCCATGGATCACGCCCATCCAGCTGGAGGCTCTGGTGGTAGCAGGCAACGGCTTCCGGTTTTCGACCCGCATCTTCAAGGGCCTTCCCCAGAAAACCCCAGATCGCGGCGTTTCCGGGAGCCAGCTTTTTCGCACGCTCAAATTCGGCGATGGCGCAATCCAGATCGCCTTTTGTCTGGCAGACGAGCCCCACCTGCAGCGCTATAACGGGTGATCCGGGCTGGTTTTTCTCCAACAGCCGGTATTGCTCAATCGCAAGGTCGTTATTACCCGCTTCGGCCGCCACGTTGGCCAGCAATCGCCTGACCTGGTCATATTGCGGTCCTTTCTCCAGATCCTGCCTGAGCAGAACGAGCGCGCGATCCAGCCGTTTTTGTGCCCGGTACACCTCAACCAGTCCCGCGAGCGGCCGGGTGTCTCCCGTGCCCGGAACATAGTATTTTCGAAAGCGTGTTTCGGCCTCTGCGTAGCGCTTCTCTTCGACATCGAGCAGGGCAAGTTGCAGTTGCGCCTCCCGAAGATCTGGATGTTGTCTTTGGAGGGCATCGAGAATCAATCGCGTCTCTTCGAATTTTCCCTGGGCAGCGAGGGCGGCCGACTTCACAAGAGACACACGAACGTTTCGCGGATCGAGCGCCAGCGCCCGGTCCGCATACCGCAGGGCATCGTCGATCGACTGCCCTCGTATGCTCAGGTCCGCCAGGTTTTCGAGGGCGGCGAGATTCTCCGGCTGTTCCTGGATTGTCAGGAGATACTGCGTGCGCGCCAGATCAGTCTGGCCGTTAAGCCGCAGGGCTTCCGCATACTGATAGTGGTAGCCGGCATTGCCGGGAACTGCCTCAACGAGCTTCTTGAATCCGGCAATCGCGAGCACCCTCTTGCGAGGATCGCCGCTGGCCATTTGAAGATCGGCCAGGGCGGCCTGAGAATCGCGATCATCCGGCTGTTGCTTCAGGATCTGATCGAGATATTGCTCGGCCGAGGCCCGGTCGTTCATGGCCAGAGCCACGCGTACGAGACGCTTCAACCAGGGACTTCCCGATTTTTGATCTGTGCGGACTCCCAGGGTGTACTCGCGCCGGGCCTCTTCCCAGTTCCGGCTTTCCAGGTAAAAGTCGCCGGCATCGAGATGCGCCTGCGGGAAATTTTTCAGGTCGCCTGTCATCTTGTCGAGAACCGCCCGCGCTTCGGCGGCCCGGCCGGCCTTGCTATAGAATCCGGCCAACTCGACCCGGTACAGGCCATTCTTCGGGTTTTTCGCTACCTTGGTCTTGAGAATAGCCTCGGCATCCGGCTTGCGCCCCGACTGCGCGTAATATTGGCCGAGCATTGTGTAGAGGGGTCCGTAGTCCGGTCTTTGGCTCAGGAAGTCCAGCGCGAGCTTTTCGGCTCGATCTTTTTGCCCCGATCGCATCAGGCTCTCGAACAGAGCGGTGATCACGCCGGCCTCACCGGGCTTTAGTCGATTTGCCTTCTCCAGCAGGGAAACCGCCGTCGCGGAGTCGTTTTCCGATGCCGCCAGGAAGCCGCGCAGTTTAGTGCCCTCGAAAGATTCGCCGTCTATCTTCAGCAGTTGGTCCGCGATGGCTGAAATCCGCTTGTAAAGTTCCGCCGGGTGCCGGGGATTGCCCACATAGCCCACCAGGAGGAAATTTCCCATTTCAATCAGGGGAGCGTCCTGCCCGGGCATCAGGGCGACGGCTTCGTTCAGGGCATCGAGCGCGGGTTTGCCGTTGCCCAGCCGTTCTTCGGTACGTCCCAGCCAAAGCCAAGCCTGGCCGAAGTTGGCGTCCGGCTGAATCGCCTTCTGAAACTGAATTTCAGCAGCGCGGTAGTCGCCTTTCCGATAATACTGCTGGCCGCGCGCCATGGATCCGGATCGCGCCCGGTCCCTGCTCTGCGCGCACGAAACCAGCAAGACCAGTGATGCCGCGGCCAAAAGCAGCGCGGGGAATACGCACAGGCTGCGTCGTCCATCGCTCGTTGGGCGCAATTCGATCATATCGTTATCTTGATCTTAATTGGACGAATGCCGGCCGATGCCCGTGAATCGGACGAGTTAGTACCGGTACTCAGCGCCGCGCGCCCTGGTCAAACGGTTTTGCCAGTCAGCCGCGCATTCCAGGATTCGGCGATCTCCCGGAAAATCTGAGCCAGGGACTTGGTGATATCCCACGCCGGGTAATGCTTTTTCATTTTCCTTAAATCGCTGTAGTAGCAGATGTGGTCACCCACCCGGTTCTCTTCGACATACCGCGATTTCATGGATTGTCCCGTTACTTCTTCAGCCATCCGGAAAGCCTCGAGAATCGAACAGGCGTTCTCCCGGCCCCCGCCGAGATTGTAGACCTCCGCCACCCGGGGCGCCCTGGCAAATTCCAACATGAACCGCGCCACGTCTTCGGAATGGATGTTGTCGCGCACCTGTTTGCCTTTGTAGCCGAAGATCTTGTACTCGCGCCCCTCGATATTGCACTTGATCAGAAAACTCAGAAATCCGTGCAATTCCACTCCCGAATGATTGGGTCCGGTCAGGCAGCCGCCGCGCAGGCAGCACGTGGGCATATTGAAGTACCGTCCGTACTCCTGCACCATGATATCGCCGGCTACTTTCGACGCCCCGAAGAGCGAGTGTTTCGACTGGTCGATTGAAAACTCCTCCGGGATCCCGTTCCGGTACGCCGGGTCGGCATAATCGTACCGGGTCTCAAGCTCATCCATGGCAATCCCGTTCGGGCGATCTCCGTAGACCTTGTTGGTGGACATGTGAATGAACGGCGATTCGAGCACATACTGACGTGCCGCCTCCAGCATATTGAGCGTGCCCACGGCGTTCACTTCGAAATCGAGGAAGGGAATGGCGGCGGCGCGGTCGTGCGACGGTTGCGCGGCCGCGTGGATGATCAAATCGGGACGCACTTCGTCCATCAGGGCCAGAACGCCGTCGCGGTCGCGGATGTCCAGCGCTTCGTGCCGGTAGCCCGGGATCTGCTCCCTGAGATGCGAAAGCACCCAGCTCGTGTCGCCTTCGGGACCAAAAAAAACGGCCCGATGATTACTGTCGATTCCGATGATCCGGAACCCCTCGCGGGCGAAGAAAAGACAGACCTCGGAGCCGATTAACCCGCACGAACCTGTTACCAGAACTTTTTTTTGCCGCGACAGCATGTCACAAATATACCAGCCAGGCCGAGAAGTCCAGTCGGTTTGCGGAAACATAGGGGATGGCTTTGCTTGGTGGGCTGAGCGAAACGATGCGCTTAAGGGAGGTGACTTCGGTATTATACTGTTGGCCATGACCAGGAAAGGTCGGACATCGTAATGCCTGTACTGGAAGATCCGAAAAGCGCGCTGACCCGCACAAAGGACCTTTACGTTACGACGGCCATCATATGGTTATCCACGTCGATCCTGACGTTCTTCTTAATTGGAGCGTCTTATGTTTACGCTTGGATCCGGCCCCCACTGGCGAGGCGGTCCTATATAGCCAATGGTCGAGCCGCGGCTCTGGGTACGTTATCGCACGCGGACGCCATCCAGTGTTTTAAGGATTTTGAGAACCTCCAGAATTCGCAGGCGTACCGTTATCGCCCCTGGGTTGGTTTCTCCGAACGGGTCTTCAAGTCCCGCTTCCTTAACATCGATTACGCGGAGCCCCTTCCCACGCGTCGAACCATCGACCCCCGCGATGGAGAGCCGGCCACTAAGACGATCTGGTTATTTGGCGGCTCAACTCAGTTTGGCCAGCTTGTACCGGACGGGCAAACGATCGCCAGCCATCTGTCGGCCATTCTTTCGACGGGCCGAACCCACTACAAAGTCGTGAATCTGGGGCATACATGGTATTACTCTTCTCAGGAAGCCGCGCTCTTTGAAACACTTCTGCGGCATGGCCAGAAGGCGGACCTTGCTGTATTCCTTGACGGTTTGAACGATCTCAGTTTCTCCTCCGGGGATGTTCCCTGGTCGGCCGATCGTACCGCGACCGGCTATCTCAAAGAAGAGCGATTTGCGGCGGCTGCGAACTCAGGACAGATCACCATTGGGCCCTACTTTCCGCCTGTGAGAATCCTGAATCGGCTGCTGGGACGGCGGCCCTCGAATTCCGATCCGGAAGCGGACGGGCGCGCAAGGGTGGATTATGACCCGCTCAGGATTTATCGGTTTAACATGCTGGCTATCCAAAAGATAGCCGAGGCCGAGAATATTGGTGTTGCATTTTACTGGCAACCTACACCATTCGACGATTTGCCGGAAGCGGAACAAAACAGAAAAGTTTATAAGGTTTCCGATATCTATTCCCGGTTGAACCTCTCAATTCGCCAGACTATCAGGCACCCGGACTTTCATTTCCTGGCCGACTTATTCCAGCATGAGGCCTACAAAGACGTCTATGTTGACGATGTACATTATGGCGATAAAGGATGCAGTATGGTCGCTCAGGCTATTGCGGAAAGTCTCAGGAAAGAGGGGCGTCTGCCTTAGATCCGGCCCGGCCGTCTCTGCCGCCGATCGCTTACAGTGGACCGCAACCACAAGCCTGAGACACCAAAAGGCGAGACCTGTCGCCGGCTGATCTCCGGGAGACGTGGTACACTTCCTGGAAGCCACCTGGTGCGGACGCCGGCGCACGTTGTGGGGTCGCATGAAGTTACCCAAGCCAGTCACGCTCGCCGCGGTGGCCCTTGCAGGGCTCTGTACTCTCCTTGATGCACCTAAGTTGCGGCACGCGCTCCGGGACGATCAGACTTTGTTCCTGCTGGGCGCGGAGGTGATTCGAGACGGAGGTGTCCTTTACCGCGATTTTTGGGACATCAAGCCGCCCGGGATTTTTCTCTTGTACCTTGCGGGTGGCCGCCTGTTCGGTTTCACGGATGTGGGGATTCGTGTGATGGAACTGGTGATTCTGGCAGGTTTCGCTGTGCTGGCCTTTCTATGGCTCAGATCCGGGATCGGGGCTCGTGCAGCCTGGCTGGGAGCACTCCTGCTGATCCCGTACTACAATTCGATCGGCAATGAATCGGATCTCGGTACGGTTGAGGGGCTGGCCTGCCTGCCGTTGGCCATCGCGGCTTTTGGCTTACTGGCGCCGTACTCGGAATGGCGTCTGATACTGGCTGGCGCGAGTATCGGAGTCATGATCCTTCTGAAGCCCTTCTATGTACTGCTGGGCGCCGCCTTTTGGCTTGTATTTCTGCTTACGAATCGGACTGCCGGAAGGCGGGTAAGAACCTGGGCGATTCTGTTGATCTCCGCCACAGTACCCATCGCCGCCACGGTTTCCTGGTTTGCCTTGCGCGGCGCACTGCCGGATTTGATCGACGCTGTGATCCGAGTGCCGTATGAGGCCCGCTATGTTGTTAATCCGCTGGACCGCTTATGGATTCTGCGCTCGGGCTTTGAGCACGTTTGGCACGGAACTTTAGCGCTCCGGCTGCTTCTGATCCCGGCTGCATGGGCTGCATACGCAAAGCGCCACGACCGCGGGATGGCGATCGCCTTGACCTTTCTGGTGACATGGATCGCAGCGGGGACCATAGCCATTCTGCTCCAGCTGCAATCGTGGTGGATATACCATTGGCTGCTGATTCTGCCGCCGCTCGCGATGCTGGCAGGCTTAGGCCTTGATTGGGCGATTGATCGGATCGTCCGGGCAGCGCCGCTGCAGCGGTTAATTGCAGCGCTGGTTGTGGCCATAGCCCTGTGGGATGCAAAGGGCCTGGCGCGGCCCTTTGCGGCTGACTTATTGACGCCCAAAGGCGCGGCGACGGTCAATCGATATCGTGATATACGGCAATACGAAGCCCGCCAGGTTCGGTGCGCACCGTCCGACACGGCGTTTGTCTGGATGAGTCCGCTGATCTCCCGCTTCACAAACTGCCGGTTAGCCTCGCCCATCGAGGGGGACAACATGGTCGTGCTGCCGCCGAGCATTTTCAAGAGAGCCAGGACGGATATTGAACGTTCCAGGCCACTCTACATGTATCTGAATCGAAGGGACGTTCTGAGAGAAGCTCCACTGCCTAACTTCGAAACCGCAATGCCCGGAGTGTTGGAACAGTATGAGGAGGTGTTCCGGGGCGACTTGGGTTCATGGTACCGGCTGAAGCAATGACTCCGCCGCCTGATCGACCCGTCACGTGCAGACGGGCGAACCCAGGACCGGCTTTGGTTCAGTAGCCCATTTTCAGCTTGCGCAGCGCGTGTCCGCACATCCCGAGCATGATCAGTCCGTTCCTGAACACGCGGGTCATTTTTGTTACTCCATAGACACGTTCCTGGTAATGCACCGGCTGGTCCAGAATTCGCAGATTCAGCTTGGCGGCCCCAAACAACAGCTCATAGTCGCCCCACCGGTCCATTGTGCCCCACGTACCGATCATCGGCCGGATGCGTTCCCAGTCCGTTCGCCGCAACACTTTCGTACCGCAGAGCGTGTCTTTAATGGGCTGGCCCAGCAAAAAGGAAAAGAGCCCGCTGAACACTTTGTTACCAATCAGATTCGTGTTCTTCATGGCGTCTCGGGGAATGGGATAGACCAGGCGCGATCCGTTTACGAATTCGGCCCGTCCGCTGACGATGGCGTCGATGAAATATGGCAACTCTTCGGGCATCACCGTCAGATCCGCGTCCAGAATCATCAGAATGTCACCCGTGGCGGCTTCAAATCCCGTCCAGACATTTTTCGACTTGCAGATACCGGGCCCTGCGACCAGACGAATCCGGCGTTCCGGATACTGTTCCTGCATGCGGCGGACCTCATCCGCGGTTCCGTCGGTCGATTTGTCGTCGCAGAATATGATTTCCGTCGAGCGGCCCAGTTCCGGTATGCGTCGGACCGCGCTTTCCACGTTCCCTCGTTCGTCCTTGCAGGGCACGATGACCGACACTGAAACTTCGGCGGCCGGAATCGGCTTCGGGGCGGGCCTCGCGACCAGCACCTCGACCATGCTCAGGCGCTCAATCCAGGGCAGTTTGGCGGCAAATCGATTCAGGAAGGCGGACAGCAGAGGAACATACTTGGGGAAGAGCGCCGTGCGATGTGTCTTCAGCCACTCAAATCCGCTCAAGGTCAGGAGTCCGATTAAATCCCGCTCCGAAAGCCAATTCTGCTCGGTTTGAGGGATCTTGAGGCCGAGGCGCTGCGCCAGCCGCAGCACGACCTCCCAAAGATCGTTATAGCTGTAGATAATCAGGCGCGTATGCCGATCGCAGGCCGCGTGCAGCCTCTGCAGCGTCTTCTGAACGTCCACCGTGTCGCCGATGTCGCAAAGCAGAACGTAATCGAACTTCTCCCGTGGAATGTAGTCCTCGGGAAACGCTTCCTCGTAGTGAAATCGGGAATGCTCGGCGCGGGCGACTTCCACCATTTCCTGGCTGATCTCGACGCCCACCCCGTAGCTCGGCTCGAGCGCGTCGAGCAGAAATCCGGTTTGGCACCTGATGTTCAGGACGCGTTTGCCCGGCTCCACCAGATGCCGGAGGAGACGCTTGAGGCATGCATAGTAATACGCGTTGCGCCGTATCCATCCGGGACGGCTCGCGGCCACCGACGCCTGATGCTCCCTGTTGCGCCGGTTGCGCAGCGCCAGCGCCTCGGGCCCCCAAGCCGCAATCTGTGAATCCGGCTGTAATGGCAAGTCGGCCGCGGTGTCCCTGGTTTCGGTGTGGATGTTCATGGGTTTGACGCCAAACGCCGATACGCTCAATTCTTCCATAACTTCTAAGGAAGCGGTCCCTTTTTCGTCGAAATGCGGGTCACAGCATAGTACCAGTACCCGAGTAGTACTCATTTCGGCTGCGACTTGGAGGGCTCGCGTCCCATTCTCCCGCGCGGCGGGTTAGAATCAGGTTTACTCGGACTCGAGATGAGGCTGAGTCTGTATTCTATAGTTAAGGACTCAGTTAAACCGTATGGACTCGCTTAGCCGCATCACCCGTCACACACGGATTACCTGGCGCAACCGGAACTATGACGCCGGACCGCCCTTTCTGATTCTGTTCATCAACTCGATCTGCAACCAGAAGTGCGACCACTGCTTTTACTGGCGCAGTCTGAACAGTAAAGACGATCTGACACGCGACGAAATCTTCGCCCTTTCACGTTCCCTCGGCCGCATAGAGACTCTGAATTTATCCGGGGGAGAACCCTTCCTGCGCGCCGAATTCGGCGAAATCTGCCGCCAGTTCATCCGGCACAACAAGGTGCGCCAGATTTACGTTCCCACCAACGGCTACTTCACCGAGCGAACCGTAAAGCAGGTGACCGAAACGCTCAGGGAACCGGACCTGGACCTCTTCGTCGCCGAAATTTCGCTCGACGGCTTGGGCGAATTCCACAATAAATTCAGAGGTTCGCCCGGGGCTTTCGACAAAGCCATGCAGACATACGATGCCCTCGCGAAACTGCAGGAGAGCGATCGCCGCCTCCGCATCCATTCGATATCGACCGCGACGGATGTCAACATGGACGAGATCCGTAAATTGACCTCTTTCCTGTACGATCGCTGCCCAAAAATGGATCATCACAATCTCGCCATGATTCGCGGCGACCGCAAGAATCCATCTCTGCACGGACCCGGTCTCGAGCAATACCGCCAGCTGTATGAATACGTCCGGCGCCTTTGGGCGGCGCGCGAAAAGGATCGCTATGGCTCCATCGTCGAGCCGATGCTGCAATGGGCAAAAACCCGCACCGCCACCGCTCAGAGCCAGATCGTGCCCTGCCGTGCCGGAATTCTCAATGCCGTGGTCTATGCCAATGGGGACGTAAGCGTCTGCGAGAATCACGCGCCGCTCGGAAACCTTCGGCAAAAGAGCTTCCCTGAAATCTGGAAATCGCCCGAAGCCGCTGCTCTGCGGGAATCCATCGCCGCGAAAAGCTGCTATTGCACCAACGAAGTCTTCCTTTGGCCCAGCATCACTTTCCAACCGACTCAGTTGGTGCGCGCCATGGTTGGGGCCAAGGTGTGGCGGAACGCGACGCCTCTTCGCCCCGAGGAAAAGATTACGGCCTCCATCGAAGACGGCACGCTTTCGCCCGACCACGCCAGGCTGGTCTCCATACAGGTGCCGACCGGCAGGCAGTAATGCCCCCAGTGCAGGCAGCAATGCCCCCAGCTGCGGATACCCCAATCGTCCCGGGCCAGGCCGCCCCGGTTGCGCACATGGACGCGGGGCGCAAACTGGCGCTCAATTTCTTTCTTTTGGTCGCCGGGGAGATGACGGCGAAGGTGTTGACATTCGCGAGCCTCACTTATCTCGCGCGAACACTGGGCCCCACCGACTACGGCTTTATCGAATTCACCCTGGCCGTGATGGTCTTCTTCAGCTTGCCCGCGGATCTGGGGCTGGGAGCTTACGGCGCGCGCGAGATTGCCCATAATCCCGCCAACGCGTCCCGGCTCCTTCATGCCGTGACGGGACTGCGCATGGCCCTCGCCCTCTGTTCCATGGCCTTGCTCGCCGTATTCATCCTGCTGCTGAACAAGGGCGCCGAGGTGAAATATCTTCTTGCCTTGTACGGAGTAAGTCTGCTTGGCGGCCCCTTCCTGTTGCAATGGTTCTTTCAGGCGCACGATCAGATGCGCTGGGTCGGCGTCGCGTCGATCATCCGGCAGGCGGGTTTCGCCGCTCTGGTGTTCATTTTTTGCCGCCGGCAATCGTCCCTGATCTATGTCGGCGCGATCGAATGCGGTTCCGTCGCGTGCGTGGCCGTTTATTGCGCCTGCATCACGCGGCGCATGGGCTTCGGATGGCCGTGGCCCGACCTGCGCATCCGCCAACTCGCCGGTCATCTGGGCCAGGCGGTTCCGATCGGATTGGCGGAGATCGCGTGGGCTTTCATGTGGTATTTCTGTACCGTGCTGCTCGGTCTGGTTTTCTCCGGACTGACGCTGGGCTGGTTTGGCGCCGCGCATCGCGTTGTCATGGCCCTGCACACTTTCGTTTGGCTTTATTTTTTCAATCTGCTGCCGTCTATCTCCCGCTGCGTCGGTCGTCCCGCCGGGCAGCTGCTTGACCTCATGAACGGCTCCATCCGCCTTATTGCCTGGACCGGCCTGTTTGGAGCCGCTTTGCTCACCGCCCTCGCCCCTCAGGTGCTCGGGATTCTTTACGGACAGAGTTTCCGCGGAGCGGCCGCGTCTTTTTCCATCCTGGTCTGGATGCTGCCGATCGCCATGCTGAGCGGGCATTACCGCTATACGCTGATCGCCTACCGGCTGCAAAACAGACTTCTGCGCTGCACGGTTATCTCAGCCGTGGTCGCGGTGGCTCTGGGCTTCGCGCTGGTGCCCTTCTACGGAGGGCCGGGTGCGTCGTGGGCTCTTCTGATTGCCAACGCCGTCAATTTTCTGCTCGTCTGGAATGCAGTCCGGACACTGGTGACCGCGATACCATTACGCGCTCATCTCACCGCGCCCGTCTGTGCGCTCCTGATTTCGGGAGTAGTCTACTTCGGCGTGGCAGGCCGGAACTTGCCCCTGGCTGTCAGCGGTGCGGTCGCTGTTTATCTCGCAGCTCTGCTGTGTTTCGATGGCCGCCGCCTGTTTTCCTTCATGCGAAGCCTGACCCCGGCCATCCGCGGGGCGGGAGAACCGTCGTGAGCCGCGGAAAACATCGCATGCTGCGGCTCTGGAGCCGCGGACTCTGGCGCGGCTCTCTTCTTACCGCGCTCGGCGTGTTGTGCCTCGCACAAAACCCGCCTGCGCCGCCCCGCACCCTGGCGACTTTCAAAATGGCTGAATTGTTCGGGGTTGCCTGGCCCGAGCAGCCCATCGAGTTCCGTTACGACGGCGACCGGCCATCCGCCGAATCGACCCGTATGCTGGGACCCGATGGGCGCGAGATACCCTGGCAGTGGGTGTCGTCGTGCCCGGATCCCACCGCCGCGAAGGGCTGCATTCTGGTTCGGGGAGACCTTCCCGCGAACGCCTCTTCCGCATGGATGCTCCAGACGGGCATCGCCCCCCAAGCCGCTCCTCGCAACGCCGTCCGCATTTCCGAATCGGGCGGAAATTACGAAGTCGCTAACGGTTTGACGGGGATCCGGATTCTGACCGGGGCGGGCAATCCGGCTCCCTGGAACCGCGCTCCGATTCAGGGCATCCTGCTGGCAAACGGAACCTGGACTGGAGTCGGCTCCACCCCGAATATTCTGTATTCCGAAGCGCAGGGACAGAGCGGAGAGCTGGGTGCACTGATGCGAACGCCGATGTACACGGCCACCGGATATACCGTCAGCGTGGTCGACTCCGGCCCGCTCAAGGTTGTGCTGAAGGCATCCTATACGTTCCGCCGCCCCCGATACGGTTACGGCACTACTGTAGTGAACCCGAGCGGCCCGGGGCACTACACGCTCACAGTGACGATTTATGCCGGCACCCGGTCCGTCCTGATCGACGAGGATACCGATATGCAGTTCTCTTACTATCTTCCCTTGTATTCCCAGTTTCAGCCCGATCAGGCCAGGCTTCGCAGTCATGAAGCCGTGGCCGGGGACGGACTCCACAATCCCGTCTGCGGATACGAGACGCTGGGTGCGGTAAGGGATGCGTCCGCTTCTTCTCCTATCGTCGTCGCGGCGCAGAACGGTCTTTCAAACGGACAGCGAGTTCTGGTCGCCGGCGTACAGGGGAACGACGCCGCCAATGGACTCTGGTTCGCAAAGACCGCCGGTTTCCCTCAGGGTGCGTTCGCACTCTACTTCGATCCTGCGATGACAAAGCCATCGGCGGGATCGGGGAAATACACCGGCAACGGTATTGTAAAGCCCGCTTACCGGGGCGTCAACAATGGCCGCCGGCCCGACGCTTATCTCGATCTTACGTTTTCGTCCGACCGTCCGGCTTCATACAAGTGCGATGCCGGAAGCTACCGGAAGCTTTTGTCCGACTACGCGCCCGCGGCCCCCTCGGCGCCCTACTATCTTGCACTTTTCCGGTCGACTGCCGGTCCCGGCGGCCCTGTGGTTGGCATCTATTCCGGGCGGCCGTCGCAGCTGCTTTATTCGGCCATTGGCCCGTCCATGCCCGGTTTATACAGCAGTGACAAGCACTGGATTTCGGGTACGCGGGACGCAGGCATACAGGTCGATACGCTGCTCCGCGGCCCCGACGCCAGGACGGCTAAGATCGTGCGCCGCAATTGGGCCATCTGGACCAGCACGCAGACCGATCTGCTGCCGCCCGATTCCCATCAGCCGATATCGACCGAGCAGAATACTCTCGCGGGCATCAACCTCTCGCACCTCTATACCTACCAGTTGGTTTACCCGGATCCGCCCGGCGGGTGGAAATGGATGTATATGACGCCGCACGGCGCCACGGAACTGATCGCGGCGATTCGCAACGGCACTGCCGTCTGCGGCGCCCCCAACTGCTATTACGACGTCCTCCACAATTCGGAGGGATCGCAATGGGGGAGCGCTCTTCTCGGTATGTGGAAGGGGGGAAGCAGCAGCGCCGTACAAACAGCGCTCGACACGGCGACTGGCCTCGCCCGTTTTCTGTGCACCACCCTCGCCACCGGCGATAACCGCTACTCTACCTCGATCGGATACTACGAACTCGGTCTGCGATCGTCGCCTGAGACCGCGGTCCTGAACGCCATTCTGATGGATCGCAGTACGACGCCCGAACAGAGCAGACTGGCAAAGGCCGCGCTGGCCCTTTTCGGCTCGGTGTTCTGGGATAACGACTGGTTTCCCATCGACAACGACAGCGGAGAAGGCGCGGGGCTGAGCAACCAGATCCAGCAATACCTTCAATATCGGGCACAGGCGGTAGCCGCCGCGCCTTCTCATCCCTATCTCGCCTCGAAGCTTCCTCAGGC
>Ga0181530_10004651_pt1 | contig 14412 bp, 11 predicted proteins | sample PEATcosm2014_Bin_42_FD_119769 | JGI IMG/M metagenome (GOLD analysis project Ga0181530, IMG submission 119769) | Peatland microbial communities from MTU Mesocosm Facility, Houghton, MI, USA - PEATcosm2014_Bin10_60_metaG | ecosystem: Environmental > Terrestrial > Soil > Wetlands > Peat | place... | reverse complement strand
CTCTCCTAGCTCACTGGCAGCTATGGCATGGCAACGGCCGAACATCGGGAGCCGTGTGAATCGAGAGGTTCACGCACGGTTCTGGGAGCGCCTGGAGGTGAAATTCCTCCGGGCGACTCGACCGACTGGGACATCGCCAGTTCAAGATTGCTGCTGTGCAACCTGGTCCATTCGCCGATCGTTTCCGTGCCTGTTGAGACAATCGGCAAGGCATTTTCACTGGAGCTGGCGCGTCTCGCCGCGATGTGCTCGGCGTCGCGACGACGGAACGAGTTCGAAACCGAGTGGCGAATGCACTTGTCGTCGTGAACTCGACCTGGGAACTCTAGAGAGATGGTGGCGGATGCATCCAGTGTCGCTGCGGAAAGTCTACAAAGGCGCGCAACTCGAAATCTATGGCCTCATTCGGTTGCGAATGACCCTGTGCGGACTCTGCCGATCCGTGCTTTTTGAATGGAACCACCGCAAACTATGAGATTGATCAGGATTTGCCGGAGTATTTGTATTCTGGTGCGGCCTTTAGCTGATCAGCGTTTACGTTCATTGTGGCATGCCATTTGTTGTCCTTGGCATGGAAGCCGATGGCCGACGGGCGCACGACAACGTAGTGATCGCCCATCCCGAGAAAGCCTCCAACGCTGATAATATAGCCGTTTAGGCCGTTTGCGTCTAAGGCGATGTCCTTGATCGTGCCGATGTTTTTCTTGTCTATGTTGTAGACATCCAAGCCGATCACGTTCGAGCTAAGTTCGTCTTGGGCCGGAACGTATGTGAACATGCCGCCTTTGGGGGGCGCGTTAGGCCCGGGTGTCTGGGCGGTGCAGACAAAAACTTCGGTTATTCCCGCCTGCCTGGCGATTCCCTTGGCAACGTGAATGGCCGTCAAGAAGGAAAGCTGACTCGCGGTGCTGGCAACTGTAATGGTAAGGCCAAGGAGATGTTTCGTTTGCGCGTGTTCCTCGCCATAGACGACTAGAACATATTTTTGCTCGGCGGGAATCTCTTTTGGTGACGCGATGTATTTTACTTTTGGCATTGGTAGGCCTTTGCCTCTTTCTGGTTGTACCCACTATCAGCCCGCGCGCCATCTACTGAGTGGAGCTTACCTGCTCCGAAGATGACGTTGGGGGTGGATGTGGCGGTGTTGCCGAGCCGCCGGTCGACTTGACAATGATGTCCAGGACCGAAAAGCCGAGCAAGAATAGTAACGCCACAAACCACCATATGATCGGTTCCTCTAACACGCGTTGCTCAGCTATCGAGTTGTTTTCGCCAGTCGCGGCTTACGAGTTTGCGGCCTTTTGTATGACACGATGATGATGATAGTGCGTGAACCGCCAGCATACGTGCGGGCGTCTCTATTTCGTTCAAGTGGCAGCGATCTGGTGAAATCGCAGGCCCAGATTTCTTCTCAAAATCAACCTGCCATTTAAGGCTGTCCGCCGTAGGCCGCGCGCATTTGAATCAGAAGCCGCTCGCGAGGGCAACCCGCCGCGCAGTTCCGAAGTTTGTCGCTAACCGGACTACGAACCCGACGATCTGAAAGCGCTCACGCAGCCGAACCCACCGCCCTTTATCAATCACACCATCATATCCCCGAAGGCCTACACGCAAGGTTGGCTTTGGCGGGTCGTGCAGGCGCACCCGATGGGATATAGTGAGTTGCAGTTCGGATACTGGAGTCGCCAGCCCGAGCCCCTCGCCGATTTTATCAACGCCAGAAAGAAGGCCAAAGGAACCTGACTATGGCCGACAAGGATACGCCGCCTAAACTGCCGGAGTTTCAATGCCGCGTGTTTGGCTATAACCCCGTACCTCGCTGCGCTCGCCCGGCCGCACCAACCCCCCAACCCGAATTCAAGAAGTGGCGACGGCGGCCAGCAGGCAGCGCCAGCGGGTCGGTCTGATTGCGGGTCGCTCTGGGACCAGAATGCGGGTCGGTCTGCTGACCAACGTTGCTGGGTCGACGCGCCCCGCGCGCGAGTCAATGGATAAAGAGGAGGAACGCGCGGCCCCCTAAACTGCCGGAGTTTCAATGCCGCGTGTTGGGCGATTACCCGGTAGCTGAACCGCGCGGCGCGGCCGGCAGCCGCAGCAACATCATCATCAGCGTTCGCCGCGAACGCCCGAGCTCCAGCGTTCGTCCCGAAGCGGAATCGTGCCCTTTCCGTTTTGGGGTGGTCTCTCTGGGGACCTGTTTATGGGTGGCACCCATTGGAGCTGGCGACGGCGGCCAGCAGGCGGCGCCGGCGGGTCGGTCTGATCGCGGGTCGCTCGGCTGACCAACGTTGCTGGGTCGGCGCGGCCCTCGTGCGCGCGAGTCAATGGATAAAGAGGAGGAACGCGCCTCGGCATCGAAGGCGATGAATTCCGCGGAAACGCCTTAGAAAAGAGCTTTGGTGACGACAATTGCGGCAATGATTGATAATAGTTTTTGCACATTAGTCGACCTTATGAAGCGGATTTATATTTCAAATTTTGTTGCACTGCAAAGTTCTGCTACGCACGTGCGGGAACAAAAAAACTCTGCCCCGGTTCATCTGCATTTTATCAGTGCGCGCCGCAGTCGCTGCATTGCGCGCAGGGAGACAAGTTATGACCAAAGATCGCGATGCTATGAGCAAGTCGAAGAGAAGTCCAATTGCAAAGAAAGGCCCCTCCCGCCGTGCGCTGCTCAAAGCGGGCGGCGCGCTCCTGGGCGGTGCCGCGGGAGCCGGCGCGTTCACCGGATTCCCGACCATCTGGGCGCAGGAAATCAAGGACATCGAGCTGCGTCACGCTGGCGTGTCTTACTCGGTGGTGAAGGCGATCGGCGATCAGGCTTCCAAGGATCTCGGCTTCAAGGTAACGATGCAAAATCTCGACACCACGGCCGCGATCAACCGCTTCATTACGCAGCCCGATTCGGTCGACATTGCCGATGTCGAAGGCTGGCAGTCGAAGCTCGCAACCAAGCGCGGAATTTTGCAAGGCATCGAGGTCAAGAAGATCAAGGAATTCGACAACATCCTGCCGATCTTTACCAAGGGCGAGTTGGAGGGCCATAAAATTCCCCGTCAAGGCATCTCGCCCTACGAAGCGATGTACATCGCCAAGCCTACCGATACCGAACTGCACGAAGGCGTGACCGATTGGATGACGTTCCTGCCGCAGGTCTATAACGCCGACTCGATCGGCTATCGGCCCGACCTGGTCGGACATGAAGTCACCGAGTGGAAGGAACTGATCGATCCGAAGTTCAAGGGCAAGGCGGCGATCCTCGACGTGCCGGCGATCGGCATCATGGACGCAGCCTTGTGCTTCGAGAGCGCCGGACTGATCACCTACGGCAACAAAGGCAACATGACCAAGAAGGAGATCGATTTCACCTCTGACAAGCTAATCGAGCTGAAGAAGAGCGGTCACTTCCGCGCCACCTGGACCACGTTTGACCAATCGGTGCAACTGATGGCGGCGGGCGAAGTCATCATCCAGTCTATGTGGTCACCAGCCGTCGCCGCGGTGCGCGTCAAGGGCATCCCCTGTATTTACGCGCCGGTCAATGTGAAGAACGGCAAGGAAGGCTATCGCGGCTGGTGCAACGGCATGGCGCTGATGAAGCATCTGAGCGGCAAGAAGCTCGATGCCGCGTATGAGTATCTCAACTGGTATCTGTCGGGATGGCAGGGGGCCTTCGTCAGCCGCTACGGCTATTACAGCCCGACGCCCTCGACCGCGAAGAAATTCATGACCGATACCGAATGGGCGTATTGGTACGAAGGCAAGCCGGCCCCCGGGCCGATCAGCGACCCCTATGGTGTACCCATGGAGAAGGCCGGCGCGATGCGCGATGGCGGCTCGTTTGTAAAACGAGTGACCAACATCTCGTGTTGGAACACGCTGATGGACGAAGCAGCCTACATGAACAAGCGCTGGAACGACTTCAAGGTCGCCTGACGCGCGCGCGGGCCGGCTTCCGCTTTGACCGGCCCGCTTCTTGCTTCGGGCTTTGCAAGTTCACGCGTTGCTTCGAAAATTGCGAACGAGGCGAACATCATGGCCGCGCGCGAAGGCGATTTCGGCTGGATCTACATATCGCCGCTGATGCTGGTGCTGGTGCCGTTCTTCGTGGCGCCGCTCTTGGTAGTGATCGCCGCCAGCTTCCTGCAAAGCGACGGCTTCGGCGGCATTATCGTCAACCCGACGCTGCAGAACTATGTCGATATTTTTAGCTCGGGATTGACGTTCAACCTCTACCTCGAAACCGTCAAGTTCACGATCCTGACTTGGTTGTTTGCTCTGATCATAGGGTTTTGGGTTGCGTATTTCCTCGTGTTCCACGTTCGCAGCCCACTCCTCGCCATCGGCCTGTTTCTCCTTTGCACCGTGCCGTTCTGGACCTCGAACATCATCCGCATGATTTCGTGGATCCCGCTACTCGGCAAGGAGGGACTGATCAATATGAGTTTGATCAGGCTCGGCATCGTGCACGAGCCGCTTGAGTTCCTGTTGTTCTCAAGTTTCTCGGTGGTGGTCGCCTATGTCCACCAGCTCACGATCTTCATGATCGTGCCGATCTTCAACGCCATGGCCCGCATCGACAAACGCGTGGTGGAAGCGGCCCTAGACGCCGGCGCCAGCCGGTTCGAGATCATGTCGTTGATCGTGTTGCCGCTTTCCAAGAATGGCATAGCGCTCGGATCGATCTTCGTCGTGTCCATTGTCATGGGAGATTTCTTCGTCATCAAGGTCATGAGCGGCGGAGGATCGGCTTCCGTAGTGGGTGCGCTCTACGAGGACGTCGGTGTCCTGCAATACCCTTCGGCGGCTGCCAGCGCCGTCGTGTTGACGATCGTTGTGACAATGCTGATTACCGCGATTCTGCGCACTGTGGACGTTCGCAAGGAGCTCACACGGTGACGGCAACAGAACACCCGATCAAGGCGGGCGCCGTGTCGAAAGCAATGGTCGCCCACGCGATTGCGCCGCGCGCCAGCGGCCGGCCCTGGACGTTCTACGCCTTGGCCACTGTCTTCGTGTTTTACGTGCTCGCGCTCTACGGGCCGATGATCTGCATATACATCCTGTCGTTCCAGGACGTTCGCGGCGGTCTGGTCTTTCCCATGAAAGGCTTTTCGTTGCACTGGTTCGTTGACTTGTTCACCCAGGTGCGCACCGGCGATGTCAAGGGTGCGTTCGATCGTTCGGTCAAGCTCGCCGTAATCGTCACGGCGATCACCGTCGTGGTGTCGTTTGTCGCCGGCCTCGCCTTCCGCCGCCGCTTCCGCGGCGACAGCATCGTGTTTTATCTGATGATCGGAAGCCTGGTGGCGCCAGGATTGGTGCTGAGCCTCGGCGTCGGGCTGCTCATGAATCTCATCGGCATCGAGGGGCGTTGGTACACCTCGGCCGTTGGGGCGCAGCTGTCGTGGACGCTGCCGTTCGGTGTGCTCGTCATGTTCGCCGTTATGTCGCGCTTCGACCGCGCCTGGGAGGAAGCCGCCTACGATCTCGGCGCCACGCGCTGGCAGGCGATCCGGCTTGTCGTCATTCCGATCCTGGCGCCCGGCATCGTGGCGGTGGCGCTGTTCGGTTTCACGCTCTCCTATGACGAGTTCGCCCGCACGCTACAGACCGCTGGCTCGCTCAACACGCTGCCGCTCGAAATCTGGACCATGACGCTCAACGTCACGTCACCGTCGCTCTACGCGCTTGGCACTGTCACCACGATTATCTCGTTCGTGATCATCGCTGTCTGCCTCGGCAGCATCGCTCTCATCCAGAAGCGGCGCGCCAGCCGCGTCCCGGCCTATTGAGGAGGACCCATGGATCTGGGACCGGGCCACATCGAACTCGCCGGCGTCGTCAAGAGTTTCGACGGGTTCGTCAACGCCGTCGACGGCGTGAATATCAAGATCCCCGACGGTTCCTATTGCTGCCTGCTCGGCCCCTCGGGCTGCGGCAAGACCACTATCTTGCGCATGATCGCCGGCCACGAAGATCCGACGGCGGGCGAGATTCTGATCGGCGGCGAGAATGTAGTTGGTCTGCCGCCGGTCGCGCGCCGCACCGCCATGATGTTCCAGTCCTACGCGCTGTTCCCGCATTTATCGGTGCGCGACAACATCGCCTTTGCGCTTCGCGTGCGCGGCGTGTCCAAGGCCGCGCGCCGCAAGGGGGCCGACGCCATGATGGAGAGGGTCCGGCTGACCGAATTCGCCGACCGGCTGCCGGCACAGCTCTCCGGCGGCCAGCAGCAGCGTGTGGCGCTGGCGCGTGCGGCCATCACCGAGCCGCGCGTGTTGCTACTCGATGAACCGCTATCGGCGCTTGATGAGCACCTGCGTATTCAGATGCGCCAAGAGTTGCGCGGCATGCAGCGTGACCTCGGCATCACCTTCGTTCACGTTACGCACACGCAGCTTGAGGCGATCGCGCTCGCCGACCTCGTGGTGGTGATGGAACAGGGCAAGATCCGGCAAGCCGGGGCAGCGCGCGACGTCTATGCCAGCCCGAAGGACCGCTACGTCGCCGAGTTCCTCGGCGGCCAGAACGTGCTCAGCGGCCGGGTGCAAACCGTCAACGGCCAGCACGCCGTTGTAGCTCCTCCGGAAGGGACCAGCATCACCGTCCCGCTGACACCCGGCATCCACGTCAACAGCGGCGATCCGATCGCGATTGCGGTGCGGCGGGACGATATCGAGCTCGTCCGGCCCGATGAGGCCGCGGCGGCCGGCACTGCGTCGGTATCGAGCCGCGTCACCGCCGTCGAGTACCAGGGCTATTTCGTAAAAGTCATGCTCGACGCCGGCAGCCGAGAGGACTTCGTCGTCTACGTGTCGGAGCGGAAGTTCTTTGGCAATCCGTTGAACGTCGGCGACGTCGTGCTGGCGACCTGGCCGATCGAAGTCGCGCGGCTCTTGCGCTGATAACAAACAGGGGAATCGCCCATGAACATCAGCTTTGTCCTCAATGGCAAGCCGATCAGCATCGATGTCGAGCCGACGACGCTGTTGTGCGATCTATTGCGCGAGACGCTAGCCCTGACCGGCACGCATGTCGGCTGCGATACCAGCCAATGCGGCGCCTGCGTCGTGCACGTGGATGACAGCTCGGTGAAAAGCTGCACGCTCCTTGCCGTCGCGGTCGATGGCACGCGCGTCACCACCGTCGAGGGCCTTGGCAAGCCCGACGCACTGCATCCCATGCAGCTCGCGTTTCACGAGAATCACGGCCTGCAGTGCGGCTTCTGCACGCCGGGGATGCTGATGAGCTCGGTCGAGTTCGCCCACCGCCATCCGAATCCGACGGAGGCGGACGTGCGGCACTGGCTCGAAGGCAATCTGTGTCGCTGCACCGGATACCAGAACATCGTGACGTCGGTGTTGCGCGGCACAGCCGCTATGCATGCCGCGCAGGGGGCTTGAATATGTCAAACGTCATTGGTGTCGGCGCGCGACCCCTCCGCAAGGAGGACCGGCGTTTTCTCACCGGCCGCGGCAACTACGTGGCAGATATCAAACGGCCCGATATGGTGGCGGGCGTCTTTATCCGCTCACCGCACGCGCATGCTTCGATCAAGTCGATCGAAGCGGCTGCGGCGCTTGCCATGCCGGGCGCACTTGCCGTGTTTACCGGCGAGGATCTGAGAGCGAGCGGCGTCGGCGGCCTGCCCTGCGGCTGGGGCATTACCGGCAAGGACGGGTTGCCGATGAAAGAGCCGCCACATCCGGCGCTTGCCCAGGGCAAGGTGCGCCACGTCGGCGATCCGGTCGCGTTCGTCGTTGCCGAGACCCGCGAGCAAGCGCAAAGCGCCGCCGAGGCCGTCGTCGTCGACTATGACGTGCTCCCAGCGGTCGTCGGCGTGCTCGACGCGATCAAGCGTGACGCGCCGCTGTTGTTCGATGACGTGCCCAACAACCTCTGCTGTGATTGGGCGCTCGGCGATCGCGCCGCGACCGATGCTGCCTTCCGCAAAGCCGCGCATGTCGCGCGCATCAGCCTCGTCAACAACCGGCTCGTCGGTAACCCGATGGAGCCGCGCGCGGCGATCGCCGAGTACAATCCGGCCACCGAACACTACACCTTATGGTCCACGAGCCAATTTCCGCATGTCGTGCGCCTGCTCATGGGTGCCTTCGTACTCAACATTCCGCAGCACAGGCTCCGCGTCGTAGCGCCGGATGTCGGCGGCGGCTTCGGCGTTAAGCAATTTCATTATGCCGAAGAGGCGGTGATCACCTGGGCGGCTCCCAAGATCGGTCGGCCGATCAAATGGGTGTGCGAGCGCAGCGAGGGTTTCGTCTCCGACGCCCAAGGCCGCGATCACGTCACCGAAGCCGAGTTGGCGCTCGACGCAAACGGCAAGTTCCTGGCGCTTCGCGTCAACACACTGGCCAATATTGGCGGCTACATTTCGACGTTCGGGCCCAATATCCCGACCAACCTTTATGGGCCGCTTCTGGCCGGCGTCTACATGACGCCGGCGATCTATTGCGAAGTGAAGGTCGTCTTCACCAACACAGTGCCGGTCGATGCCTATCGGGGCGCCGGGCGGCCGGAAGCGACCTTTGTGCTCGAGCGGCTGGTCGACGTCGCAGCGAGCGAAATGGGAATCGACCGTGTCGACATTCGCCGCCGCAACATGATCCCGAAAGAGGCCTACCCTTACCAGACGCCGGTCATGGTCGAGTACGACAGCGGCGATCCGAAGGGCTGCCTCGAAAAGGCGCTTGTAGTCGCCAACTGGGCCGGCTTTGCCGAGCGCAAGTCGGCCTCCGCGAGCAAGGGCAAGCTGCGCGGCATCGGGCTCAGCACCTACGTCGAGGCCTGTGGGCTTGCGCCCTCACGCATAGCCGGCCGGCTCGGCGCCCGCGGCGGCCTCTACGAGAGCGCGACCGTGCGCGTGCATCCGACCGGCCAGGTAACCGTCCTGATCGGCACGCACAATCACGGCCAGGGCCACGAGACCACCTACGCGCAGATCGTTTGCGAGAAACTAGGCGTACCGTTCGACAACATCGATATCGTCTATGGCGACACCGACAAGGTGCAGTTCGGCATGGGCACCTATGGCTCGCGCTCGCTGGTTGTCGGTGGCGCGGCGCTGTCGAAGGCGAGCGACAAAGTGGTCCTCAAGGGCAAGAAGATCGCGGCGCATCTTCTGGAGAGCAGCGAACAAGACATCGAGTTCGAGGCGGGCGAATTTAAAGTCGCCGGAACCGATCGCAAGAAGACTTTCGCCGACATCGCCCTCGCTGCCTACGTGCCGCACGATTATCCGCTTGAAGTGCTGGAACCGGGCCTTGAGGAGCAAGCATATTACGATCCGGTCAACTTCACCTATCCCGGCGGCGCTCACATAGCCGAGGTAGAGATTGACCCCGAAACCGGCGTCGCGAGCCTCGTCAATTACACTGCCGTCGACGATGTCGGCACGGTGATCAACCCGATGATCGTCGAAGGCCAGCTCCACGGCGGCATCGTCCAGGGCATCGGGCAGGCGCTGTTCGAGAACTGCATCTATGACGATGTCTCGGGACAGCTTTTGTCCGGCTCGTTCATGGACTACTGCATGCCACGCGCTGACAACCTGCCGCAGATGACCGTCGCCACGCACAGCACCCCGTGCACGCACACGCCGATGGGCGTCAAGGGTTGCGGGGAAGTCGGAACCATAGGCTCGCCGGCAGCCGTGGCGAACGCCGTCGTCGATGCGCTCGCCCATCTCGGCGTAAACCACGTGGACATGCCGGCAACGGCGAACCGCCTCTGGCGGGTTATCAAGAGTTCATCGCTGCCGCAAGCCGCGGAGTAGAGGGGAGCGCGATGCGAACTTTCGACTATCACAAGCCGAGTTCTATCCCTGAGGCCGTGGCGCTGCTCGGCAACGGCGCGGAAAGCCAGCCGATCGCCGGCGGCATGTCGCTGTTGCCGGCGATGAAGCTGCGGCTGACAATGCCGGGGGCGCTGATCGATCTTTCCGGCATCGCCGTCCTCAAAGGAATCAGCGCGACCACCGACACGCTGACCATCGGCGCCATGACGCGTCACGTCGACGTCGCCGATTCGCAGACGGTGGTGAAGTCCATTCCGGCGCTTGCCCAGCTCGCCGGCTCGATCGGCGACCCGGCCGTGCGCAATCGCGGCACCATCGGCGGCTCGCTCGCCAACAACGATCCGGCCGCCGATTATCCCGCCGCCGTGCTCGCGCTCGGCGCAACCATCGTGACCAATGCGCGGGAAATCGCAGCCGATGATTTCTTCCGCGGCATATTCGAGACTGCGCTCGCGCCGGGCGAGCTGATCACCGCGGTGAAATTTCCGCTGCCTGTGGCCGCCGGCTACGCGAAGTTGCAGAACGCCGCCTCGCGTTTCGCGCTGGTCGGCGTTTTCATGGCCAAGTTCGCTTCGGGCGTACGCGTCGCCGTGACCGGCGCAGGGCCGGTGGTTTTTCGCGTGCCGGCATTCGAAGCGGCGCTTTCCCGCCGCTTCGAGCCCGCTGCCGTCAACGGCCACGGCGTCGATCCGGCGGGATTGAATTCGGACATTCATGCCGAGGCGGCGTTTCGGGCGCACCTCGTCTTCGTCATGGCCAAGCGCGCTGTCACACAAGCCGCTGCCTGACGGCAATCCGAGAAGCTCGATGTATAGCCGCCCGCAAACCACCGCTACACACACCGCGCCGCAAAGCCTTGCGCGGCTTTCCGCGACGCAAATACTCGACGGCTACCGCGCCGGAGACTTCACGCCGCGCGATGTCATCGACGAAGTCATTGTTGCACTCAAAAGTACCGACGCGCTGTGCAAGGTGATGACGACAGACATGTTCGCGTCGGCTCGAAGCGAAGCCGATCGTGCAGGCGCGACTTGGAAGGCGGGTGAAGCGAAAGCGCTGACCGGCGTTCCGATCACGGTCAAGGATCTGATTTACGTCGCCGGCACGCGGGCCCAGGCCGGCGCCCCGATGCTGGATGGATTTGTTCCAGAAGTCGATGCCGCCGTGGTTACCGCCGTCAAGGACGCGGGCGCGATCATCACCTGCAAGACCACCACATGCGAATCTGGCTATAAGCTCACCGCCGACAGCCCGGTGTCGGGCGTTACCCGCAATCCGTGGCACCTCGGCCGCACCAGCGGCGGTTCGAGCGGTGGCGCCGCCGCCGCGATTGCGGCTGGCTGCGGTCCCCTTGCAATCGCTACCGACGGGGTCGGTTCGATCCGAGTGCCGTGCTCGTTCTGCGGCGTATTTGGCCTCAAGCCGACCTATGGCTTGGTGCCCCGGTCACCAGGCTTTTTCCCGCCGTCGTGGCCTTCGCTCGCTCATACCGGTCCCATCGCGCGCACGGTCGGCGATGCTGCACTACTGCTCGGCGTCATCGCCGGCTATGACCGGCGCGATCCCGGTAGCCTGCCCGTCGAGCATCGCTCCTTCGCGGCGAAGGCGGGGCGGCTCGACGGACTGCGTATCGGTTTCAGCACTGACTTCGGTTACAGCCCCGTCATGGGGGACGTGCGGACGGCGTTCAAGCATGCGATTGATGCGCTAGCGGATCTCGGCGCCGAGGTCGCGGCGGCCGACCCGGGCGTCGACCCCGACGTGCTGGAGCGCGTGCTCAAGCCGATCGCGTTCACCGAGCAGGCGGCCGCAATGTCGGGGCGCGATCCGGCGCAGTTCTCACGCTCCGATCAGGACTATCGGGACGTGATCGCCAAGGGGCGAAGCTACAGTGGGGTGGACTACATGGTCGCGACCCACCGGCGCATGATCCTGCGCGGTCGCTTCGTTGATTTGTTTCGCCGCGTCGACGCCCTAGTGACACCAACGGTGGCAGTCACGGCCTTTGCGGCGGGAACAATCGGGGTCGAGGAAATCGACGGCCGCAAGGTGGACAGCCATTTGGGATGGTCACCGTTCAGCTGGCCGATCAACTTGGCGGGCCTGCCGGCCGCGACCGTGCCCTGCGGATGGGACCGCGAGGGCCTTCCAATCGGTCTCCAGATCGTTGCACCCTGGCTGGCGGAGGACACTATACTTGCCGTCGCCGCCGCGCTCGAACAAGCGCGGCCCTGGGCCGATGCTTGGCCCGCCCTCGATCGCGCTTAGAGCTTCTACGCGGCGACGCGACCTCGAAAGCTATCCTGGAAAAGCACGGCGTGGGGCGACCGCGTTCAGCGCCGGTTCGCTCCGCGGCCTGGGCACCGACCTTGGCTCCTCGCCAACGCCGGCGGCGGACAATCCGACGTAGTGGGCGAGATAGTCGTGCAGAGCATCGATTGCAGGTGAAGACGCTCCGGGCGCCTTATAGAGCAGCAGATCAACCTTGGGCAGCGGCAGGAAGCCTTCGCTCGACGTCAGCTCGCGCATCCCGGCAACGAGCGCACAGCGGCAGAGCACCGTCACAGCCATGCCGGCGAATACGGCAGCCTGCAAGCCGCCGACACTCTCGCTCACGCAAGCGATCTGCCATTTGCGCCCGGCGCGCTCGATATGCTCGATCGCGTGCTCGCGGTAAATGTTGCCTGGCGGTAGCAACGCCAGCCGCACCGGGTCCTCGTACTGGGCTCGCGAGTGTTCGCCCACGATCCACACCAGTTGCTCCTGGTGCACCACCAAGCCTCCGGTGAAATTGTTCATGCGCGTGACCAGCGCGATGTCCACCTCGCCCTTTTGCACGCGATCGACCGTCGGTGTCGACAGCGCGCAACGCAGCTCGACCTGAATTCGCGGGAATGTCTGCTTGAATAACGCGAGGATCGACGGCAGCATGTAGGCGGCGTAGAGATCCGGAGTGCCCAGGACCACGTGACCCTGGACCTCGGGCGAGGAGAGCCGCGACAACAGTTCATCATGCAGCCGCAGAATCGATTTCGCGTAGGCCAGGACCATGTCGCCATCGGGCGTGAGCTGCATGCGGCGCCCTTCGTGATGGAACAGGACTTTGCCGGTAATATCCTCAAGGCGCTGAATTTGCAGACTGATCGCAGGCTGCGTGCGCCCGAGCCGGCGCGCCGTCTCGGTGATGCTGCCGGTATCGACCACCGATATCAACGAACGCAGCATCCGGATATCGAGGCTGAGAAGGTTCATCGGCTCCTATGCTCCTACGGTAGCCCAGGGCTTTGACCCAATCCGCATGCAAGCGTCGTGCAAACGTGACATCGATCGTGCACAAATTTTGTGCAGCTGATTGGCGCTTGACGTGGCTAACTGCGCCGTCGCCTGTTAGAAATCACCCGGCCAGCGCGCGCCTTTCTTCGTCCGATGCCGCCATTGTGGTCCAACAGCCCCCCTAAACCGCTGATCGTTCAATGCCGCACCTTGGCGATGACCCCGTAGCTCGCCGGCGCCGCAGCGATCGCCGCCAACGCCCGAGCTCTATCGTCCGCCCCGAAGCGGATTCGACGTCGGCCAGCAGCCACAGCGCCGCCCAGTCGGCCCCAGCAGGTCGCGCTGTCGACCGCGCTCATGCCGGCGCGGCCCTCGTGCGCGCGAGGCAATGGATAAAGAGGAGGAACGCGACGCCCCCTAAACCGCTGGTCTTTCAATGCCGCCTGTTGGCGATGACCCCGTAGCTCGCCGGCGCCGCGCGGCCGCAGCAGCAACATCATCATCAGCAGCAGCGTTCGCCACGAGCGCCCGAGCTCCATCGTCGCCCCGATGGCGACGGCGGCCAGCAGCCGCAGCGCCGCCCAGGCGGCCCGAGCCTCAACGCAGTTGTTTGAACCGGGGTGCTGTCGCACACCACCCCCTAGCTCGCGCCGCCAGCGCCGCGCCCTCGCGCGCGCGCGAGGATTCGGCGCGAGCGGGTTAACGCGGGCCGCCCGTGGCGCGTCCGGCTGGCGCCGGAACGGGCTCTATTCGCTGCGCTCACCGAGCCCCGCAGATCCGGCGAGCCGGATACGGGTCTCGTCCTCCGGTCACGATCCCATCGCGCATACTATAATGTATGCCGCGCCGGGGACGCTCGGTCCTCAGCAATCGGCGAAAATTACGCGCGCACCATTCCCGTTTCCACGCGAAGGATTGACCAACATGTCCGATGCAGACGAGTTCACCATCACACTGAGTATCGACGGCATGTACTATCAAGAAGCGAAGCGTTTGCGGGAGCTGGCGACAGGGAAGAACAAAGAATACGTCGAAAAGCTGAGCCGCGTGTCAACCACGGAGGACCCGCGTTAACCCGCTCGCGCCGAATCCTCGCGTGCGCGCGCGCGAGGGCGCGGCGCTGGCGGCGCGAGCTAGGGGGTGGTGTGCGACAGCCGGCGTAAACCTTTATGGCGCCGAATCCTCGCGTGCGCGCGCGAGGGCGCGGCGCTGGCGGCGCGAGCTAGGGGGTGGTGTGCGACAGCACCCCGGTTCAAACAACTGCGTTGAGGGCGGCGTAAACCTTTATGGCGCCAATTCCTCGCGTGCGCGCGCGAGGGGCG
>Ga0181530_10004650_pt1 | contig 14419 bp, 8 predicted proteins | sample PEATcosm2014_Bin_42_FD_119769 | JGI IMG/M metagenome (GOLD analysis project Ga0181530, IMG submission 119769) | Peatland microbial communities from MTU Mesocosm Facility, Houghton, MI, USA - PEATcosm2014_Bin10_60_metaG | ecosystem: Environmental > Terrestrial > Soil > Wetlands > Peat | place... | reverse complement strand
CGGTATTCGGCAACGTATAGGTCTGTCCGCCTAAAGTAAACGATAGCTTCGCGTAAAGCGTGTCGATAACGCCGGCGATAACCGTTGTCGCAAGGCCGGGCGCCGGAGGATATTCGCCATTCCCAGGGCCAACCGCGCCGCTCTGGGGGTAGATGCCGATGATGGTAGGGGTGCCGAGACCGAAAACCACCGGGATCGAATCTCTCATCGCACAGTACGTTATCCCGATATACCCATGACCCGTGTCGGTCGGAGTCACGGCCCAGGAACTTTGCTGCCCTCCCGGAACAGGTATGGTTGTCGACAGGTTTGGCGACACGAACCAGCCCATCGCGGCAGGAGGGTCGTAATTGGGCTGGCCGGGCCTCTGTCCGGCTGAATAGAGGGTAGTACTGGCGGGCGACGCGAGGATCAACGGGTTCAAACCGGCAGTGCTGTAGGTTCCGGTCGCGGGGTTGAAGACCTCGATTCGCACGGAATCGTACGTAAGGGTATCGTTGGTAGTTACCGTCACCTTATTCGTTTTGGCCGTAGCGGGGTCCGTTGCGATAACGTACGCTGTCCCGCTATTGCTCCCTTCATTGATAATTCCTTCGCCCAGTGCGGTATTGCCGGGAGTCACGGTAACGACGTTGCTGTCGGCCGGGACTGGCAAACCAATCGACCACGTAACGTTGGGATCGAATGAAATGAAGTTATTGAAGGTATCGCGCCATACCACATACCCGGTATCGTGCAGTTGACACGGCTGCATGGTAAAGGCCTCGGTCGGTCCGCCAAGCGGATTGTTCTGGTTCGGGCTGGTAGTTAGCGGTGTGGGTGAGCTTTCGATAACGATGTGATCATCTTTGTTCGGTTTGATATACACAAAAGTCGTGCAGGAAAATGCGGTGCCGCCCGTTGGCGTATAGGTAGCCACGATGTCCGCGGTACGGAGCGCCTCCGTGGCCGTGAAACTGACCGCGGTATCCCGGTTGTTGGGAGGGGCCGGGATCGCCGCGAACACGTTGCCTTTGGGGATGAGAATCTGATCTCCCGGCGCCGCCGTCGTGGCAATCTCGGTCCACTGGATTGAATCGCTCGCGAGCGGGATTCGCTGGCCATTCTGATCCAGAACCTGGCCGGAAATCGGGGGCTTGAGCGTGTCCCCCGCAGTCAGCGTATCGTAAAGATTTCCCAGCACTCCGTTCTTCAGGGAGATGCTTGTCGGTATTATCAGAAAGAGGTTCGTGGTGATCTGGATGTCCGCGCCCACGGGGTCACGCTCGCAATAAAAGAGATCGAAGGAATAATACTGGCCAGCGGTCAATCCCAAGTTCAAAGTGGTGTTAAGGTTAGAAACACTTACCGTAGTGGTTTGCGCATTTTTTACCCCTCCGAGATCCACGGCCAATTTCCCGTTGATAAAGCACCAGAGGTCATCGTCGCCGGTGAAGGTGAACGTATCGATCGGCTGGTACTGGAACTTGATGTGCATCTCCATGGCATAGCCGAAATTGTGGCCGCTTGTTTCCTTTTGGTAATAATTTGGTTCAGCAATGTTCCAGCAGAAAGCGCGGTTATCGAGCGGGAAAAAGCCATAGATGGGAGGATTGCCGGGACCTCCGGTGTTGTCGCCCGGGAAATGACCGCCCGGATGAACGGTAGCGTTGGCGGTAAATGAATAAATCGGCTTGGTTGAATCCCCTATACGGGTAAAGGGTATGGAGTCGTAAACGACGACGTTGGAATAATGATCGTTGCTGGAATCGTAATTCGGGCCGATGTATTCACCAAGGCGCCCTTGCCATGAGACAAGGCCGCCCCCGTTCTTCTGTGCCCAGTACCAGACCGGGTTCTTTGGGGTTCCAGTCCGGATTCCGGGAAAGGGGTTTCCGGGCAGCGGGTTGGGCTGGCCGGAATCGCACGCGAAAACGCAGTTGGTATCGTACCAGTTGTAGTTCGCGGTGTTCATGGACGCGCTGACACGCCACCAGTTTACCATATGGCAGGCGCACGGGGGAGTCGCCTCGATCGGATTCTGCGTGCATGATTTAGCTCCGGGGGTGGGAATGGGCTTGCGATCCGGGGACAAGCTATCGAGGACCATTCCGGTCATGAGTTGTGCCGCACCGTTACCGTTCACGCAGCTCCCGCCGTAGAAAACGAAGTCCGTGTCCCCGGGGTTAGCGCCATATCCTGCATTTACGGTTGGTGAATATGGCGGAAGGCTTTCATGGTAGTCATAAAAAATCACCTTGACCCAGGTCGTTTCGGGATAGGTCTGGACCTGTCCCCTCGATTCCCCCGCGAAGAACAGCGAAAGGCTAAGTACTGCAAACAGCGCAGTCGGGAATGCCGACCGTCGAACCTTTTCTGCAGTTTTCATCGAAATATCTTCCCCCCCGAGATTTTATTGCGTAATACCGAATTTTGTCGTTACACCCTAACTAACCATCAACAATGTTGATGAGAAAATTACTGATACCGTGCAGTCGAGATGGCAACCTGTTTAATATATAACTGTGTCTTCCCTAAATAATATAATTATTATCCTCTTAACAATAATTTTTTTCAATGGTTTGATAATCGCTCTAAGACGGGATTCCTGGACAAGAGGTCGATTATTTTTTCCAATGGATATCCCCTCGTCGGGAAAAAGCGCCATGCGGCGCAGGCGACGTCCGCGTTACGCGGAATATTGCTGGCAATTTTTTGTCGCGCGTTTCGTATATTTTACTTCGTTTGTCGGTTGGTCGAATCGCAGCAAGATGTTGATATAAATATAACCATATCTTTGGAAAGGGAGCAAGAGCAATGGGACAATGGGCGAAGATAGTGCTGTGCATTGCAGGGTGCGCCGGAGCGGCCGTCAGCCAGGTTATCACCTTCAACGGCCCGATGCCGTGGGTAACGCAACGGAATGATTCGATTATGGTGCGGGCCCAGGTCGATACCGCCCAGGCAAAAAAAAAGGAGTTCGTGGTATCGGTCGACCTTGTCAATGACCGCGGCAAGGAGAAGTCGCTCGCAAAAAAATCCTACACTATCAAGGATTATACGATCGAGTTTCCGATCGGCGCCATCAAGCAGAATCTGGTCGGCGGCCGTTCCTTCATTAAAATTGACTGGTCTATCACCGGGACTACCAATAAGGGGTCCATCGCCCCGATCGGCATCGTGGCGCTCGATAACCTTCCTCAGTCCGAAGCCCTTACGGTAATGCACGCCGCGGATGGGGTCGATCCGGCAGGCATCGCTTCGGCGCTTAAAGACGACGACTTTAAAACCGCCGGTCCGGCGAAATTCGCCTTTGCCTGGAATAAAGGCGCATTCTACATTGTTTTGCAGAAAGCGCAGAGCCCCGCTCCCGGCGCCATTCGCTTTGCCTTTGACGGGAAAAACGGCAAGAATGCCTTCCTCTCATTCGCGGATCGTGTCATACTCTATGAGGCTGGAAAAGACTCGCTCTTCGGGCTCCATTACTCCCCGCAGCTTTCCGGCGATACGGTGAAGTACGCGGAAAAAACATGGCCGAACGAATTGACAAAAACGATAGTGAACGATAAAATCGTCATACGGGCGCCGTGGTACGATCTCGGCCTCGTGCCGTTCGACGGACGCCGGTTCGGCCTCGGCATCGTTACCTTTGACGCCCAGGGGGCCCGGATGGAGGCCCTGCCAAAGGATGCCGATTTTTATAATCCCGGCACCTGGGGCAATGTCGAGTTGGCAAAGTAACATTGACATTGCTATACTACAAAAGGTATTTTTTGATTTATGGTGGCTGTAGCCCAATTGGTTAGAGCCCTGGATTGTGGTTCCAGTTGTTGTGGGTTCAAGTCCCATCAGCCACCCCATGTATACCGTTTCAATTACGGTGAGCGGCCTTTTTGATGAGGCGTGTTACTGCGCGCGGCATTCAAGTTCTCACCGCAGAAGTCTTATGAGCCAATCCCCTGAACATGTCAACGAGTACGTGGAGAAGAAATTGGATCAGATCCGGTCGGCCGGCGATCTTTTCGGCCGTCTGATCGGAGTTTTCGGCCGGCACCTCTCCAAGGTAATAGTCGCCGCGGGGGTGCTCCTCGTCTTCGGCATCGCGATTTTTCTCTGGTCGCTCGGCCAGGGTCTTAAAAAGAACAAATAACGCGTCCGCTTTGCATACGGATGGACGATCTTTCCCAACGGTACGGTATTTGTAAGTGCCCGACAGTGGTGCATCTACTATATGATGGATAATGCCATTCTTATTACGGGCGGCGCCGGGGCAATGGGACGCGTCCTCGTTCGAAAGTTTCTCGACAAAGGGATTCCCGTCCGTGTTCTGACGCTGCCGGGCGATCCCAATGCAGCCGACCTTCAGGCCGGGGTCGACGTACACTTCGGCAATATCGCGAATACCGCCGACTGCCGGGGACTCTGCGACGGCATCACCACCGTTCTCCACCTCGCCGCCGTCATCATCACCGACGATCCTTCCCGTTACACCGCGGTCAATGCCGGCGGTACGCGCAACATTATCGCCGAGGCGGAAGCGTCCGGCGTCTCCCACTTCATCCACATCTCTTCAGCCTCGGTAGTCTATCCCAAAACCACCCCTTATTCCATCTCCAAACGACTGGCCGAAGATTTGGTTAAAAAATCGAAGCTCCCTTGGACCATTGTCCGGCCAACGTTGCTATATGGAAAAAAAGGCGGGCAGGAATTCGATATGTTCCTCGATTACCTGCGCCGCTTCCCCATCGTGCCCTTTATCGGCAAAGGCGGCGCCCTCAAGCGACCGGTGTTTGTCGATGATGTGGTTGACGGACTCGTTACCCTGACATGCCTGAAACGGGGAACCGGCAGAACCTACAACTTCAGCGGCCCCGAGACCATATCGATTATCGATTTTGCCCGGTTCTGCCTTTTGCTCCTGCAACAGAGGAATAAACCTATTGTCCCTTTGCCGGTCGGGTTGTGCCTGGCAATGGCCGCGATCATGAAAAAAACGCTGAAACATCCTCCGCTCAAATGGAGCGTGATCGCGGGCATTACACAAGACGCAGACCTTGATCCGGCCGAAGCGATTGCGGATTTGGGGTATGCGCCACGACCTCTTGAAAAGATATTGCCGTTGTGTTTTCCGAGAACCTGAAAAATTCGAGCGTTAAACCCAGACATAGCTTTCCTTTTTTTTCCTGACCCTCTAAGTTTTCAAATATTCCGTTCTATTCTGCAACATCTCCATGCTTCACTATGAAATAAGCGATTCCCTTCATTTTATAAAAACGCTTAAATTCTCTATAAAACACCAGTTCTCTTTATGGCATGGCATTTGTATTCTCTACAGGTGAATAGTACGCTGATTTAAAGAGGCGGAACACTGCTGTACGAAAAAAATGGAATTAATTCAACAAAACATAAAGCTTACTATTAAAGGAGAATTTTATGGGAAAAGTCATTGGAATCGACCTGGGAACCACCAATTCCTGCGTTGCCGTGATGGAGGGAGGAAAGCCGGTCGTTATTTCCAATTCAGAAGGCGGCAGAACGACGCCTTCCATAGTCGGATTCACGAAAACCGGCGAAAAGCTCGTGGGGGCTATTGCTAAGCGTCAAGCCATCACCAACCCGGAAAATACCGTTTACTCCATTAAACGCTTCATGGGACGACGCCACAACGAGGTGGAGTCCGAGGAAAAACGGGTTCCCTACCATATGGTGGGTGCGCCCGAAGAATCGGTCAAAGTGCGGATCATGGACCGTGACTACACTCCGCCCGAAGTCTCAGCCATGATTCTTCAATATATGAAAAAGGCCGCCGACGACTATCTGGGCGAAGAGGTTAAAGAGGCGGTCATCACCGTGCCCGCCTACTTCAACGATGCGCAGCGCCAGGCGACGAAAGATGCCGGACGCATCGCGGGGCTCGATGTAAAGCGTATCATCAATGAACCAACCGCAGCGGCCCTCGCGTATGGCCTGGAAAAGAAACGCAACGAGAAGGTGGCGGTGTTCGATCTCGGCGGCGGCACCTTCGATATATCGGTACTCGAAATTGGCGAAGGCGTCTTTGAAGTCAAATCGACAAATGGCGATACCCACCTCGGCGGCGACGACTTCGATAAAGTCATTATGGATCATATTGCCGACGAGTTCAAGAAGAGCAATGGAATCGATCTGCGCAACGACCGCATGGCGCTTCAACGGCTCAAAGAGGCGGCAGAAAAGGCAAAAATCGAGCTTTCATCGGCCATGCAGGCAAATATCAACCTGCCGTTCATTACCGCCGATGCGAGCGGGCCCAAGCACCTCGACCTTGTCCTTACTCGGGCAAAGCTCGAAACGATCGTGCAGCATCTCATTGACCGTACCGTTGAGCCATGCCGCAAGGCAATCGAGGATTCGCACCTTTCCATAAGCCAAATCGATGAGGTAGTGCTCGTCGGCGGCGCGACACGCATGCCGGCGGTGCAGCGGAAAGTGGAAGAGATCTTCGGCAAAGTACCCAACAAGAGCGTGAACCCGGACGAAGTGGTTGCGGTCGGCGCCGCAATTCAGGGCGCAATTCTCACCGGCGATCAGTCGGTGAAGGACGTGCTTCTCCTCGACGTAACCCCGCTCTCCCTGGGCATCGAAACGCTTGGCGGCGTCATGACCAAGCTCATCGAGCGCAACACGACGATTCCTACCAAGAAGAGCCAGATTTTTTCAACGGCGGCCGACGGCCAGACCGCGGTCACGATCATGGTTTATCAGGGCGAGCGCGAAATGGCGCAGCATAACCGGCTTCTCGGTAAATTTGATCTTATCGGTATCGCGCCGGCGCCGCGCGGGGTGCCGCAGATCGAAGTGACCTTCGATATAGATGCCAACGGCATCATGAATGTGAGCGCAAAGGACCACGGCACCGGCAAGCAGCAACAGATCCGCATCGAATCGTCAAGCGGCCTCAACGAGAGCGATATCCAGCGCATGGTCAAGGACGCCGAGGCCAATGCCGAGCGGGATAAAGAAGAGAAGGAGAAAATAGAGGTCAAGAATCATGCCGAACAGCTCGTATATCAGACCGAGAAGATGCTCACCGATTCCGGCGATAAGATCCCTGCCGAGGTCAAGAGCAGGTACCAGTCGGCCATAAGCGATCTAAAGGGCAAAATCGGCAGCGGCGACCCGAAAGCGATCAAAACGAGCATGGATGCTCTGATGAAGCTCTCCGAGGAGCTGTACAAACATGCGCCGGGAGGCGGAGCGGGACCTGACGGCGCGGGCAATACGGGCGGCCAGCAGTTTTACGGCAGCCAGCCTGGAGGCGATCAATCGAGCGCGACACCGGGACCGGAGGCCGGAGGCCCGGATAACAACAAGGGTAAAGGAAAAGATGGCGCGGTTGATGCGGATTACGAGGTGGTAGACTGACCATATTAAGTATCTATGCGCCGGAATTACCGGCGTGATTTAAGGGATGGATTTTAGAGGGGCGCGATAATCGGGCCCCTTTTTTATACTGCTGGCGCGAAAAAATAGAGATGAGAAACTATAATTCTGCGGTAATTTAATCGCTTAATTGATATCTTTCCATAATGTTTTTCAAATTATTTTTCGTCCTGAAATATTTTTCTATCTTTTTTAAATATAATAAGTTACGAACGCTATATGAAGTCGTCCATTAAACATTCCTTCATAATTTTCATTGAAAGTGATTGACTAAGGCAATTGCATCATGTAGTTTATTATACTGTTTCACAAAAATCGGCTACTCGCAACATTTTCATTGAGAATGGGAGATATACATTGAAAAACTTTAAGCAGATTTTCAGCAAGCCAAGTCATGAAACCCGGCCATGGATCGTCTGGATATGGAACATGGCTCTTTCACGGCAGGAGCTGATTGCGCAACTCAATGGCTTGCTCTCGCAGGGGTTCGGCGGGATCATCATCCGCCCCGGGCGGGAAATGTTCCCCGCTTACCTCTCGGAGGAGTTTTTCAGTTTTTTCAAAACGGTACTGGATGCAGCCAAAGAGCATGGCGCAGGAATTAGAATTGCCGATGATTTTGCCATGCCATGGAGCGATTGTTTTCGAGCCTTTCTGAATCAAAACGAAAAATTACGCGCTCGCCGCCTCGTGCTCAGAGAGTCGGTTATCCGGAAGGATGGGGAGGTTTTCGAATACGCTGCCGGCCATCCGGACAGCACCATCATTCTTGCGGCAAAGGTTAAAAACCTTGAAATCAGTATTCCCGATGTTAAGCATCTTAACTTCAGCGGCAACACCCCGCTCCTCTGGAAAGCGCCCGCCGGCGAATGGCGGATTTTTGTGCTGAAGCAGGAGTACATTCTCGGCCAGTTCGGCGGCTACATGCCGAACGTGTTTAATGCCCGGACCGCCCAACTCTATATCCAGTGCGTGCTTAACGAATTCAAAACCCGTTTCGCAAAGTACATCAGCGCAACCTTCAAGGGTTTTCTCACGGAAATGCCCGCCTATCGGCCTTCCAACGACGGTCTGCCCTGGGATGACGATCTGGTTGTCAAGTTCAGGACCAAGTATAAAAAGGACCTTTTAAAGTACCTGCCCGCCCTGTTCTGCAATGCGGAGCAGGCCGGTCGCATCCGAAACCAGGTCTATGCCTTCCTCGATGAATCGATGTACGAACGGTTCGCTTATCCGCTGGAAATGTGGGCAAAAAACTGCAAAATGACCCAATGGTTGCTCTGCCCCGAACGGACTCTCTATCGCGCCAACAACGCGCTTCTTGATGGGGATTTCCATACCCATGAAAAGCTCTCAACGGTAGGGATTCAGAACCTTGACGGAACTGAAGGTAACTTCATCATGGCCAGGGCCATGGCCGATTGCAATGCAAGCGAGTATCGCCGCGGTACTCTGGCGATGATAGGACGGAATGAAGTCGGCGCCGCGGCGACGATCCAGAGCCTCAAGGATGAGGTTGTCCTGAGCCTCTTGGCCGGCGCTTCGCCGATCATCATCGACGGAAGTTATTTCTCGCTCGATCAGCGAAGCTCTCTGAAAACGCCTCATAATCCGATCTGGTATCCCTTTATCGGAAATCATTTCAAGTCGCTTTGCGATTATGCGTCAACTTTCCAGGATCTACTGCGGAACGTCACGTTCTCGCGCCCTATGGCGATCCTTTCGCCGACCGGGTCGATACGGGCCGCGTATCTTCCCTCCAACGGGGAGGAGCCGTCCCGCCGGGGTCTTCACCTCCTCCAAAAAGCTACCAATGTCCTCCTGCGCCGGGAGATCGATTTTGAGATTCTTTCCGAGGAGTATCTTACCTCGTGCACCGTGAAGCCGACCGGCGAATTCGGCAAAACCGATCGCAAGGGAAAGAGCCTCTTTCACGCACTGTTGCTGCCCTACGCGCCGCTCATCTCCCGCAGCGCCCTCGTTTTCCTGGAAAAGCTGGTGAGTCGCGGCGGCAAGATCATTTTTGTCAACGAACTTCCACGCGGCACCTTCGAAGACGGCGTCAATATCAAGATCGCCAAGCGTATCGAGAAACTCATCAATCCGAAAAAGGGAGGATCCCGCATTGTTTCGATGGAGGAGCTTGACCGCTCGTTGAACGATATCCCGTCCCGCCTGAAAATTACCGGCCAGGAGGAAGAACGACCGGACCTCATCTGCGCCGACGGCATCGAAGACGATTGCAGTTTCTATATCATCCACAACCGGTCGGATCGCCTTGAGCATGTTTTCAAGGTGGAGGTGCCGCAGGAGAAGCATCTGTCGGCAGTCGACTGCGAGACCGGCGCCATTATCGAAATTCCCGATGTGACGCGGGAAGGGTCGACCTGTCGTTTCGAAATGCGGCTCATGCCCCAGCAAACCGCCATCATCGTCGGATCGCCTTCCGCCGTCGCCGCCGCATCACTTAAAACAGGTCGGCCGGCGACTTCTCCGTTTACCGGCATTCACCGGAACTACCGGATCGTACTCAAGAATCAATGGTCTTTCGAACCGTTGACCTTCAATGCACTGCCGCTTTCCAACTGGACCCTGCGGATCGGGCTTCGCCGTGAATCCGGCGGATTTTCCCATTTTTATGAGTCGCATTTTCAAATCGAAACGGTGCCGTCGGAGTGCTATTGCGCTATCGCGGACTTTGGCGGCAGCTATTCGCGGACGCAGGGCGCCGAGAGCCAGGTGGAAATAAGCCTTAACGGCACGCGACTCGACCGTCCACTCGTTCCCTCCTTCGCTCCGCAGGGGACCACGCCCTTCGACGGCGGCGCTGTCACAGGAGCCATTTCCTTCGTCGTCCCACAGAATCAGGTGAACGTACACTACCTCTTCGGGGCGCCCGTGACCCTTTACTCCATGAAGGATCTCCTTGTCAAGGATATCAACCGTTTTTCTGTCCGGACCTCGGGGATTGCCCTTGATCCGCAGGCGATTCTTTATCCGCCGCTCGTGTTCGGCAATTTTGCCATCGTGCGCGGACAGAACGGCTGGATCATCGATAAATACACCCCGCTTGTAGGTATCGATTCGTGGACGCGCTACGGGTATCCCTACCTGAGTGGCGTCGGCGTTTACCGTCAGATGTTCGAGATTCCGCACCAGTATAGCCGTCTCATTCTGCGCATGGCGCGCGTCTCCGGCGTCGTGGATATCAAGATCAATGGCAAGGAGGTCGGCAATTTCCTCTGGCAACCAATTGAAGCCGATGTCACGAGTCTCTGCGAACCACGGCGCAATGAGCTGGTCGTAACGATTGCCAATACGATCGACAATATCCTCCGCTTGAACGGCCGTCCGTCCGGGATCCTGGGAGAGGTGAATATCGATGTCCTGTAGAAGCCGCATATTCCAATAGCAGGGGGCGGATCGAGAATTTCCCCCTGTTTGCCGGTATGCCCCTCTTCCCGAGTAGATACTTTCGTGTGCTTGTAGCATTCGATCAGTTCATTTTTGTAGTAATAGCTCCAGAACTATCCGTGTAACTACCCCTTCGTTTCCTCGCGACATCCCCGATTTTCTCACAAATTCCTGTCCGGTTCGCATCCCGGGCGCCATGGGCCGCTTTTGGCATGGCATGTGCTTTTAAAATTTTATCGCACCCTTGAGCGCGCGAGGAAACTATGCCGGGGCAAACCCAGTTCAAAATTCACGATAGCGAAAATTATCCCATCGAGCCGATCGGCGGCTGCGAAGGGATGCGGGTGATTCTCCGATGCATCGATAACGTCGCCGCGACCGGCATCAGTATACTTATCCGGGGAGAAGAGGGCTCGGGCAGAAAATTCTTGGGACGGACGATCCATCGGAAAAGCGGGTTTCACGACCGACCCTTTGTCATCGTGACTGAGGCGAACATAGAGGAAGTGCTCGACCGATGGGAGAAACGGACCAGATTAATCAAAGGAGACGCCCTTTTTATCGCCGAGCCGGAAGGCCACGACGACGCACCATTCTCCTATGGCACCTTGTTTATCGATGAAGTCAGTTCCTTGAGTCTGTCATCGCAGCGAAGGCTGCTTCGGTTTGTCCAAGAAAACGAACCGAGGGGAAAGGATGACCTGTCAGACCTCCTTACTTATCGCATCATCGCCTCTTCCGCAAGAAATCTCGAACAGATGGTGGAGGATCGCCTCTTTCGCGAGGAACTTTTCTACCGGCTCAATGTAGTGACCCTTAACCTTCCTCCCTTGCGCGACAGGGGAGGCGATCTCATGCAGCTCTCCGACTATTTCCTCGAAAAATATGCCCGCGAATACAACCGAAAAATCGATTCGTTCTCATCCAATGCGATGAAATTGTTGTTGACTTACGAATGGCCGGGGAACGTACGGGAACTTGCCGAAACCGTCAGAAGGGCGCTCCTGGCCACCCGCTCGGGCGTCATCGAAAAGAAGACCCTCACCCTCGCGTTGCAGCCGTCGCTCCCCGAAGCGGGAGGGCTTTTCAAACTTTTAGTTTCTGAATATGAGAAACGCCTGATCACCGATGCTCTTTCCCGATGCAGGGGTAAATTGAATAAGGCGGCACGATTGTTAAGAATGTCAACCCGCGTTATTGCCTATAAAGTCAAGAAATACGCTATCGATTATGTGAAGTACCGGCATTTATAACTAATAAACAACAAGAATGCAATTTCCTGGTTCCGCCTGCCCCGGCGCGGGTCTTTCTGACTCTACCTTCCCCTTTCATTGTCTTTTTATGTACTTTGCGGTACTTCTTCCCTCATGCTTTATTTTTCATAGTGTTGCCGCAACCGCAATCCCGCCAATCCTCCGAAGCCGCGCTGTCATCACCGAAGATTCCTGAACAAGAGCATCGGGAATCACGCCGACTTTGTGCCAACGCGCGTAGGCCGATGACGCCTGCCACTCCTCCGGGCTGTCGGCTAAAAAGGAGCGTACCGGATTGGCCTCAATATAGTGTATCGAGTCGGAAATCGACCCGGCATCCCACAGGTTGCGATCTTCACCGCAACCCCGCTCCCAGACATTGAGCCCTCCTTCGGTTTCGCGTAACGCCGCCCGGTAACGCCGTGCGAACCCGCTCCTGACGCCGTTCAGGATCCGCATGATATCGTATTTCTGCTCGGAGGGACCGATCACCAAATGCACATGCGTAGGCATGATGACATAAGCAAAGAGTTTGAACCGGTACGATATTCGCGCCCGCGAAAGCTCCTGCAGGAACAGATCGCGTGCTAACGCATCGTCGAAAAGCCGGATGTGCCGCAGGCACCAGAAAGTTAACTCGTGCGCATGCCCCGGCGTGTTGTAGTGATAGAATCGCTTTCTTCTAAAGTAATCGATCATCGACATCCTCGCGGTTAAGGTGCTAAGGGTAAATAAACAAAAATCTGACGCAATTGGCATGCCAATCGCCGTAATTCTAAAAATCCCGGATGCAAAAAAATTATTTACCCGTGTCAGGACGCCGTTACCTCTGTGTAAGATTATTATTCGGGAAATTTGGCAGGCTTATCAGGGAATCTCTAAAAATTACCTTATTCGTCCTTCGACACAGGCGGGAGGAAGAACGGACTGTTACAATTTAGGCGATAATAATGCGCCTATTAAACCGAGATTCGAAGGTTTGGCGGGAATTCGTTAAATTCGCAGGGAAATGCCGTTCGTGATGAACGTGTGTCGAATCACGAACGGTCGCATTGTCGCCCCTCACTCTTCGACCGCTTCAGGACAAAAGGTATTCTTTGAAAATGCCTGCACATACACGCTTGTGGTGCCTATCGGGGATATTTTACTCGAACGAGCAGATATACTCGGCGATGCCGATATCAACTGAAATATCGAACGCAGAGTTGCCGGGCACACGAAAAAATGTTTCGGCCCTATAGACGGTCCAATCGCTTTCCCCGGAGATTCTCGCCTTGCAGTTCCCGGCAATGATCTCCATCCTTTCGGGCGCCCCGGTTTTAAAGGTAAAACTTCCCGGATAGATGAGGCCAAGCGTCCTCTTCGAACCGTCTCCGAACAATACGGTACGGCTTACCACCTTTCCGTCAAAGTACACGTTTGCTTTACATAAAACACTAACGTTGTCGAACTGGCTGGGGGCGCTGTCGGTCATTGCATGCATCTCCGTTTTAAAGGGTTTGAGGCAGTAATTATCTTTTCAAAAATACCTCTTTGCATCGCACGGTATCTTTATTCATTAAACCAAAGCGCAAAGCCGGAGGGGCATTCCTGTATGACAAATGAAGACTACCTGCCGCTCGATCACGGCATGATTCCGCAGCCGGGCGAAACGGAAGCCGATTACTGGTTCGTCTTCCACGACCAGACGCTCCTCGTCGCGCAGGATGCGACGACGCCAGCTATCCCTCGATCTCGCGACATCGGAAACCTGCGATCGCGCCTGCACAAATCGCACTACCTCGGTTCGCTCCGGGGAACTTCCTGCCGCGCGGCGATTATTGACAGCAACGAGTCGTCGCCGGGCGGCTTCCGCTTCGTCGAGCTGCGTGAACTCCTGCACCTCCTCCACGAGGAGCTTTTTCTCATGGCCGGCCGCGCCTTGCAGATAGTCAACTGGGCGACCAACCACCGGTTCTGCGGACGGTGCGGCATGCCGACCATCGAGCAGCAAAAAGAGCGGGCAATGCGCTGTCCGGCTTGCGGCTATAGTTCCTTTCCCCGCCTCTCCCCCGCCATCATTGTCGCCATCGTGCGCGACGGCCGTCTGCTTCTCGCGCTTCATGCGCGGACAAAAAACGGCATGCGGACCGTACTGGCGGGCTACCTCGAACCCGGTGAGTCCTTTGAGTCATGCGTGAAGCGAGAGGTGTTCGAAGAGGTTAGACTTCGGCTGGACAACATCCGCTATTTCGGCAGCCAGCCCTGGCCCTTTCCTGATGCGCTCATGGTCGCCTTTACGGCAAACTATGTGTCCGGGGAGATAGCGGCCAATGGCGTCGAAATCCTCGAAGCGGCCTGGTATGGGCCGG
>Ga0181530_10004640_pt1 | contig 14449 bp, 16 predicted proteins | sample PEATcosm2014_Bin_42_FD_119769 | JGI IMG/M metagenome (GOLD analysis project Ga0181530, IMG submission 119769) | Peatland microbial communities from MTU Mesocosm Facility, Houghton, MI, USA - PEATcosm2014_Bin10_60_metaG | ecosystem: Environmental > Terrestrial > Soil > Wetlands > Peat | place... | reverse complement strand
GGGGGCCTTGGTTCGCAAACTGCTTGAAGCGCTGACCCCTGAAAGTCCGAGGTCGAAACTGGAACTCGCCCTTGGTCGTGGATACGCCAAGCTGCCCACCTTCGATGTCCTCTTGGATTTGCAGACGAAGAAGCAGGGCGACTTCGTCACCATCTCGGAGATCGCTAGTGTTATGTCCGCCTCGCAACCCGGGTCCAGGACCCTGTCGGAGTCGACGGTCTACAAGCGCGTCCGACGTCTCGCCGCTGTCCTCAAGGAGAGAGGCTCGCCCTTCAGAATCGAGACAAGGAAGGGCAGTGGGGTTCGGATCGTGGGTCCGGGCGTGGTCACCTAGCTTCCGGTGTTCGTCCGTGCCACTGGAGTAACGGCAATTGCCCGGGCGTAAGCCGATATCCGCGTGGGAGAAACTCGCCACTAGACGGATGTTCTGACCTCCGTCCGGACAAGTTGTCCGGACGGAGGTTCCGGTACGAGGGCAGAGCCTCCTCTAACGGGGGACTCAATATAGCTGCAGTTTGTTCGTTTGCGTGGTCGTTGGGCAACACGAAAAGGAGGGCAAAATGCACGTCGGGTAGATTAATTGAGCGGTAGTGGGGACCGGCGCTCATCTTTCTACGGTCCCGCGCACAACACTTGCCCCCGGCGGACATCCGCCGGGGGCTCGTATCTGAGAGCTGAGGCAATTCATGTAGGCGTTCGTTTCAAATGGAGTTTTTCAATGAGTGATCATCGTAAAAGAGTTGATGTTGCCCGCAGCCTGCGCTTGCGCGAGAAGGCGGTCTGCTTTCATGCCGGTTCGAGCGACATGCCGAAGAAGCTTGTCGAGGACAAGATCCTCAGCACGGTCATCGAGGATGGAAGTGGTGACCAGCGCTGCCAGAGACGCGCCGAGAATGCGCGATTGAAGACCATTCGCACCCAGGACAAAGAGACGATCCGGCAGATCGCCGAGAACAAGAAGAAGGAAGCACCAGCCGAGAGGATATGCAACGAAACCGTCGCCGTCCGCCAAGCGGCCGAGAACGAAAACCTGCCGCCGTACGGCGGCCTACGGAACGGCGTCCTGATCGCGCTGTTGGCCGCGGCGATGGATGGTGCCTTCATGTATTGGGCGCTGTGCGATACAGCCGGCATCGATTTGACCCAAGGATTCGGCGACCTCTCAGCGTTGCTCGCCATCATGCTGGCCCTGGTTTCTTTTCTGGGGGTGATCGTGAACTCCCTGGCCGGCTTCGTCGCCTCCAGTCCGGCCTCGATGCGCCGTCGCCTTGTCGGTTGGATCTCCCTGTTTACCATCGCCATCACCCTCGGGGTGATGCGAGCGGCCTCGACGCCGGAAACCAATTACGCCTTCACAATTTTCGGATGCGTCCTCACCGTGGTGGCTGGCTACTTCGCCGGCAAGATCGAGCGAAAACTGCTCCCGCTTATCGCTGCCCATCGGGTCTACCACCGCAGGTTGGCACTCGCACAGAAGGCCGAAGCCGAAGCCAAGGACAAGCTCAATACGCTGCTTTCCGCGACGGAACGCTTGGAGGCGCATCGCCGGGGCCTGCGCGCCGAAATGGAAAACCTGGCCGGCATGCCTGCACGCCGGGCCGCGCGGAACGCGGAAATCGAAAAGATCCAGTCAGCTCGCCTCAAGGCCGTCCGTTACTACTACGCGCTGGGCCAGCGTTTTTCGGGCCGTACGCCTAACGAAGAGAAAGAGGAGGTGACCAATGCGTAACCTGGTGACTGCATTCGCCTTGAGCGTTCTCGTTGCCTGCCGTAGCGGCTCGGGACCGCGTGAGAGGTTGGAGTTGTGCGATCACACGACGTCGTCCCGCTGTGACGAGCAAAGCATCCGTAGGGCGGCGCATAATTTCCTGAAAAATCTCGTGCCCGGTAGCCGCTTCACGGTGGTCCTGGTCGCTTGTACCAGCGACCAGGTCGAAACCGTGTACGAGATCAATGTTCCTCTGCATTGGGGCTCGGGAGCAGCCCAGAAACGGCGGGCTTGGCTCGAAGCGGAGGAAGCGCATCTGGAAAGCTTGCATCTGCGACGGCCGGAGCGCTGCAGTGGCATCGTCGGCTCGATCTGGCGAGTCAGCAGATTGCTCCAGGAAAGCGAGCGGCCGGTGAAGGAACTCTTCGTCAACTCAGATTTCAGGGAGGTTTCGGCTGAATTAGGTTTCAACTTTGAAAAGGAAGTTCCTTCGCCGGCAGCTTTCTTGGCACGAATCAGGGAGAAGAACTTGTTGCCAGACCTGCGCGAGATCCGCGTCGTCATATACGGGGTGCATGACGACGCCAGCCCTGATTCGCGGCGCTGGACCTCGCAACAGGCTGCGGCTTTGCGGGCCGCGTGGACGGCAGCGTTCAAGGCCATGGGCGTGGACAACGTCGAGTTTCGCGCCGCCGCGCCCTGGGAAGCACCGGGTGAGGTTGCTTGGAGCGGTCGATGATGACCGCCATGTTGACCATGGCCATGGTCGTGGCGGGCTTGGCCATGATCGTCGGCGCCCGAGAAACCGCCAAGAAGATCGGCCTGGGCATTCTCGGCGCCACTATCGGGCTCAGCCTCGCCCGTTGCCTCGTTTGCTGGTTGGCCGGGGCGCAGCCGGGGGTGGCGGGACCGGCATCCGCCATGGGCTGGTTCTGGCCGGTCGTCGTGCTGGTGCTCATCGCGGTCGGCGCGCTCGCCTGGAAAGCGCGCGCCTTCCGTCAGCGGCGGCTGGACGACGTCCGCCGGAGGCAGACGCATCCCCGCCGCCTGGCGCCGCCGCCGCCGCCCACCCCTTCATTGGACCACCACGAGGATCTGTTGTGAGCTTTGCCTTGTCCTTGGCCCGCCGCCTGCTCCACGGCCCGGATGCGCGCCGGGCCGTCGCGCTCCAGCACGACCTTATGAGTCGCGAAGCGCGCCGAGCTGCCCAAGCGAACCTGTTCCCCTGGGATTTGTCCCCGGGCGCGGCGACGTATCCGATTGGCACCACTGCCGACGGCAGCATCGTCACGATCGAGCCGCTACTGCTTCTCGCTCATGTCCTTTTCCTTGGCCCCACCCGCGTCGGCAAGACCGCGCTCATGGCGCTCTTCGTCGAGGCCCTGCTTTCCTTCGGTTACACCTCCATCATCGTCATCGGCGCCGGTAAGAACGACAGCATCGAGTACACGCGGGCGGTGCTTGCCAAGTGGCTTATGGGCCTGCCGCGAGCGGAGGCCGAGCGAGTCCTGGCCCGCGTCGTGGTCATCGCTCCGTCGTCCGGTTCGTACTTGGCGCCGCTCGACCTGACGGCGCCCGAACCCGGACGCTCGGCTGAGCTGCAGGCCTCGGACCTCACCCGCAGCCAGTTCATCACCCATACGCACCCCATCGGTCCCAAGCAGGAGGACATCGCGTACCTGACCTTCCGCTTGCTCATCGAGACCCGCCTGCCGGCCAATTTCTTCGACCGTCCCTTGCGCGATCCGGCCGTGGCCGCAGCGTTGGTGCTCCACACGCCGAACCCGGACCTGTACCGTGGTTATCTCGCCCGCCTGCATCGCGAGTACCGCGGCGATGCCGTCCTCGGCCTTGTCGCCCGCGCCAACGCCCACTACCGCCACGAGCCCGTCCGGCTCGCGGTCGGCGGTGCCGAGGGCATGACGATTCAGGCGCCGGATCTCTTCGCAGACAAGATCGTCCTCATCGATTTGACCGCCTCGTACGGCGCCGAGGACGTCATCCGCTTCATCGGTTCGACCCTGTGGAGTCGGCTCGTGCGTGCCTCGCTCTCGCGCGCCGTGGGCAGCCCGCCGTGCTTCGTGCTGGCCGATGAGTTCCAACAGCTCCTGCAGTCGGAACAGGACGCAGCTCTCGCGCTCGAGAACGTCCTACGTATTTGCGCTGCGCGTCAGGCGTGGTGGTGGCTTGCCACTCAGACGCTCGCGGGCTTGGAACGGTACGGCTCGTCGCTCTCCAAGGTGATCGCAGTGAACACCACCCTCAAGGCCATCTTCCGCACCTCGGACACCGTCGACGGTCTACTGCCGGTGACCGGCTGCCGGCGGCGGCCCTGGGCCACGGCGCCCTGGCAGAAACCGGCCGACTATTACCTGACCCGCGCCGAAGAGCGAAGCTACTTGGCCGAGCAACTCGCCTCGCTTGGCCCGCGGCTCTGCTACCTCCAGCACGCCGCGAGCGGCCGGGCCGGCACCTTGGTCCGCACGGCCGACGCGACCGTGGCCATGCCCGGGAACTGCCCGGACTTCATCCGCGTGGGGCTCGAACGCGGCGTGCTGGCCGTGCCCGTGGAGAAGCTCCGGCGCGGTCTCGATGCTGTCGAACGGCGATTCGGGGAGCTTGTTGGCGCGCCGCGGGCGGCCGAAACCGCTCGGACGGAGCCCGCAGCCGTCGAGGTAACGTCCCAGGAGCCAGCGTCACCGCGGGCGCGGCCGGTGGAGATGGGGTGACCATGGCGGGCAAGAAGTTGGGCATCTGGTGGGCAATGAAGGCCGCCTTCTTCCTGGTGTTCTTCGCGGTGTACGGCGTCGTCTACCTGGTCGGCTCGACGATCCGCCTCGCTCGCGGGCTCGGCTGGGGCATCAAGCTCCTTCGCCATGCGATCCCGTGCCCGTACTGCAATGAGCCGGTGCCACTGGTCGGTCGCTACCTCTGCTCGACGCCGGGCTGCGGCGCCGAGTACCAGGGCTTCATCCAGAAGTGCAACATCTGCGGCAGCGGCTGCTTGTGGACGCCGTGCCCGCGCTGCAACGCGGCCGTGCAGGTGGGGATGCGCGTATGACGTCGACGGCATGGCCATCCCTCGACCCGCGCATGGACCGCGAGCGCGTGGTGCGCATCGCTTACCTCGTGGCGAAGCTCGGCTACTTTTGGGTCGCCGACGCCGGCTTCATGTTCTTCCAGCGCCCCAACACGGCCCGATTCTACGTCGCCTCGCTGGCCAAGCGGGGAATCTTGGAACCGTTTCCTCGTCGCCATCCCTCCGACCCGCACGCCTACCGGATATCGGAACGTGGATTGGAATGGCTGGTCGACGAGATCGGCTGCAACCGAAACGAGCTGTGGCGGCCGACTAGTACGCGCCGACTCAACATCGCGGCCGTGCGGGCGATGAACCGATTTTGGTGTTCGTTGGCCTCGGCTGCGGGAGAGCATCCGCAATTACGGCTGCACCGTTTCGTTCCGGAGCGGCAGCTTCGCCGAATGAAGTCGCCGTCCTGTTCGGTGGTGCCAGACGCCATGGCGGTCATGCGCCTTGGCGCCGCCGGGCCGACTAAACTCGCCGCCGTCGCGGTGGAACAGGATTCCGGCTACGAGAGGCTGAAGGTCTGGTCCGAAAAAATTCGCGGCTACCTCGCCGCAAAGCGCTTCGCCACCTTCTACGGCCACCGCTCGTGCGACGTGGTCTTGCTCGCCATCGTGCCCAGCCGCCGCCGGGCGGTGAGTGTGGCGCGCACCGCGGCCATGGCTGGCGGCGGATGCTTCACCTACATGGGCCTGGCCGCGGAACTCGAAAGCGGCCACGCGCTCGACCCGGTGCTTTGGAGCGCGGCAACGCTCGCCGCCGATCCGTCCGCCACTGCCGGTTTGTCGCTTGGTTTCGCGCTCGAAGCGCTCGTCGGTACCACATCATCGAAGCCCATCAGGCCTGATGGGGATCTTTCGCTCATTTCGCCGGAAATTCCGTGATGTTCGCACTCGCGCACCTGCCCGCATTACGCTCTGTAGAGCGTCGTCCGCAGTTTGCGGCTTGGCGGCGGGCGACGCGACCGCACATTTCTAAGATTTCTATCCCGTCGTTTCGGCCGATGGTTCGCACCGTGGAAGGTACTGTCGACGGGAGCGGACGGGATATCCCTTCATATTCGCAAAACACAGGTTCAGGCGCGGTAGCGTCCGCGCCGAAAGGAGGTCAGTCACAGAAGACAGGGTCATGCGGAAGTCGGTGGGGAGAGCTTGGCCGAGTCGCGCTCGCGGCTCGCACACCGGACTCTCTTTACTCACTTGAAGCAATACCCAATATGCCCAACAGCAACTTGACGTACAGCGTCTCCAAGCGGACTCCGGCAACGCCGAAGGCCGTCAAGGAGATCTTGGACGCCCAAACGGCCATAAATCGCGCCTGCACCTGGACGCACGAACGCCTGGCGTTCGTGCCGCCTCGGGACGCGGGACGCGCGACCTTTCCACTGCAACTCGTAAGATTCGGACTCACATCCGGCAACCCGCCTGCGTTGGACGGATTCGGCGTTCATTCGCCGACTCCTCCGGCAGATGCCTTCATGCACGGCTCGACGCGCGTGCGCGACAACCTATGGAATGCCCACCTCGTCGCCGCCTTCCTGAAGTTCGTCTCACGCAAACATCCGTCGCTGCTCTTCGAGCTCCGCGACGATGGCGGGTTCGTTGTTCCGGGTTCCGTCTGGATCCGCGCGGGCGCAGTTGAAGTGAACCGCGAGTTCCTGAATGCAGAGCGCGCGCGAGCGCTGGAAGTCACTGGCGACCCGCAGGCCGCGGTCCCGTACGTGTGGGCCGAACTTCAGGCTCTTGGAGGATCCTTCTTCGCGGAAGCGTCGATGGACGACTTCGGGAACATGCCGGAAGTCCGGGAGCTGGGAGCTTCCTGGGACCAGCTTGAGAGCATGAGCATCGAGGATCTCGCCTCGCTTGTCGTGGATCACGCGACCTCCGAGGCGGTCCCCGTTGCGGCTTAGGCAGGAGACCCTTGTCATCCGTGACCAACCAGCAGAAGGGGGCGGACGGTGCGCGAGTCCGGTGTGCGACGCGATCGCGTCGCGGCTTCGCGCTACCGTCCGCCCCCGCTGCGCTACGCCGAACGACCTGCGCATGACCGGCCATGACATCCTTGCCAGTAACCGTCACCGGGGCTAGTGCAAGGGTATCCGACCGTCGGCAGACACAAGCCGATCCCGTACACCCGGACAACAGCCGAGTCGCGGAATTGCTCACCGACTTGGCGAAACTGGTCGCGCGCGATCCTGAAATCATCAGCCGACTGACCGAACAGATTGATTCCGGCGAGAGTGCGGACAATGATACGCCCTCGCTCTCTGAGAACGGAATAGGTGTTCCTGCTGGCTTTCCCACGACAAGGAGGAAAGCCATGTTACGAATTGATGGTCCGTTTCGACACGGGCGCCGCTTTCGAATCCGCATTCGGGAGAACGGCGTCCAACAGATGGAGAGCTTCGATACCGAAGCAGCCGCCGTCGCCAGGCAGAGGAAGCTCCAGCGGGCGGCATCCGCCTCCGTCAGCGTCACGGTCGCCGAGGGACTCCACGCCTACGAACAGTATCTGCAGGCGAAGGGCAACAAGAGCCGATCGGTCGAGGTCACGATTCAGCGCCTCAAGGTGATGTTCCGGCATGCGCTTGATGCCCCGGTGAGCACCCTCTGCGACGGCAAGCAGAAGCTGGTCGATTCGCTGGAGCAATACAGAACCGACGAAGGCAAACCGCTCTCGGTCGATTCCAAGCACAACTTGGTCAACCAAGGTCGGACCTTCCTCAAATGGTGCATCGGCAAAGGCGTGCTCAAGGACAACCCGCTCGTCGGGGTGCAGATCATCGGCAAGCGGCACCGAGGCAAGCCGCAGCTAAGCGCCGATGAAGGCGGGCTCTTCTTGGCCAAGGCGCTAGAGCTTGCCGACCAGGCCTTGGCCGGCCGCCACACTGGACGGCGAATGAACAACATGAACCAGCTCGAAGGATCGATCGCCGCAGCCTGTTGCCTCTGGCTCGGCCCTCGGGCTTCGGAAGTAAGCGAGCGGGTGATCCGTGACCTGGACTGCCACGGCACGGTCCTCATCATCCCGGAATCCAAAACTGCCGCTGGTGTCCGGCGGCTGAACGTTCCCGTCCAACTCCAGCCGTACCTTCAGCGGTTGGCCGAGGGGCGGCCCTTCCACGAAAAGCTGTTCGGTCGACTTGCCGACCGTGGTGCCATCTACCGATGGGTCCGCAGAATCTGCAAATTGGCCAAAATCCCGGTGGTTCCACCGCACGGGCTACGCGGAACCCACGGCACGCTCGCCCGCGAGGGCGGCAGCACTGTGGATGCCGTGAGCCAGGTGCTCGGACATGCATCGACCAGCGTTACCCTTGCCCACTACATCCAGCCCTCGGCGGATTTGGCGGCCAAGCAGCGAAGGGTTGAAGCTGCCTTGGCGATTGGCAAGGATGCCCCGGATCTTGGCACCAAGTTGGTGCCAAGTTGGTGCCAATTGGTGCCAAACGTATCTAGAGTCACAAAATCAGTCACATAACTTATTGAAATCACAACGCGGGGATGGCGGAACTGGTAGACGCGCCAGACTTAGGATCTGGTGTCGAAAGATATGGGGGTTCGAGTCCCCCTCCCCGCACTCCAAACCCCTTGTTTTCATAGGACTTTTTGTTTTGCACCGTGCCCCACTGCTCCAAAATTCTCACTGGGTGACTCTTGGGTAACTCCAAATTCGTTACCCGCGTGCTAGTTCGAGGCAGTGCTGATGGGCGGCGAAAGACATTCCATCGCCCTTTCGTGTTCTTGCCTCTGGGTGATTCCCTCGTCGGCATAGTGGCGGTAGGTCGTCGTGAGTGACTCGTGTCCGAGCGCTTTGCTCACCGAAAGTGGCGTTGCCGCTGCCATCAAGGCAAGGTCGGCATGAGTTCCGCGCAAACCGTGCGGCGGGGCCTCGGTGATTCCCGCCTGCCGGCAAATTTCCCGGACTCTTCGGTGGAGCCAGGTTCGGTCGTGGCCCACCAAGAGGTCGGTGGAAACCTTCCCCTCGGCGAGTTTTCCCAGGTAAGAGCGAAACCACTCGGGAACCTGTAGGGATCGGATTCCCGATTGGCTCTTTGCGCGGGTGATTCGGATGACGGTTCCGCTCGCGTCGAGATCGCGCACCTGAAGGCTCGTGATCTCTGATGCTCGCATTCCGAAGACCAGCGCCATCGCCGCCCCCACGCCCGCCGTTCGCTCCTTCGGGTTGTCGCTGGCGGCAAGCTTGAGACACGCAGCCAAGAACTTCCTCGACTCATCCACGGTCAATTTTTGTTTTCCGCAACGCCGTTTTCCCTCGCCTTTGACATCAGCGAGAAGGAGCGAGTCAGTCCACCCGTTTTCCTTCGCCCTCCGGCAGAACGTCCTTGCTTGGTTGAGGATGTTTCGCCGGCTATCCACCGACCCTTCTACCTTGGTGTACAACTCTTTCGCTCGGACGGGCGAGACTGTGGCCAAAGGCACCGACAGTATTGGCTCGAAGATCTTGCGTAGCCGGTAGCGGGTTGTAGCTATCGACCGTTCCCGAAGGCCGTTTCGGCGGAGTTGTTCCGCGTAGGCCTCAATAGCCTTTCCTACGGGGAGTCCGGCCTGCTTGTGCGCCTCGATTCTTAGTCGTCTGATTTCGGCCTTCGCTTCGGCTTCGGTTCCAAAGCTTCGGACCCGTTGTTCAGATCCTTGGCGGATCAAGATTCGCCAGCGTCCTCGGTGTTGATACGGTCCAAATGTCTTCATGTCGTCGTGTCCTTTCGGGTTGGACACGCCGTCTGCATCGTCGTCGACTATTCCGTTTTCAAGGAGCGATGATCCTGAAGCGTCCCCGGCTGAGCCGGCAGATGCAAGGGCTTTGATGACAGCCGTCAGGGCTTCGGGACCCTTGGCCGCTGCTGAAGCTACGGCTGCCAGAGCCGTGGCCAGAGCATCCCCAGCAGGGTGCTGGTCAGCAGACCGGAGGGCCACAGCTTGTCGATGGCAAGCCGAACCCTAGAGACTTTTCGGACACCCGGCTGGGGCCGTTCCAGAGTCTCCCACTCGGTTCGATTTGATCCGACAAGACGTATGACCGTCTTCTGGGCATTCTGTTTTTCAACGTACCAGAAATCGGTCGGGGTGCCAGGGGTGTCCACTTTTTTTTGCCGCCGCCCCATCTGGCAAGCAGGTCAGAGCTACCCGCAACCTTTCCCGCCGGCCTCTATCATCGTGGTGATGTGCAACACCACGCCGACCTGGTACGGCTTGACGTGACGCCTCTCCACCGCGCCCGGGCAGCATCTGGCACGAGTGCCCGTGGTGGAACCCGATCCGGCGGCCCCGACACAAGTGGCGCAAGTGGCGCAACCGCCTGAAACATGACCCGTACCGCCCCGAGGCAAGCCACTCTTCCCCGATGGCGAAACCGCGGCAGTGATCCACATGCGCCAGGTGTGCCAACACCTCCACCGTGCCTGGGCAGCATCTCGTGGGCGGCTGTGTGGGAACCACCTGATTCCGTTCTTCTTCACCGCCGCCACGCTCGTCAGGGTCGCCGGCACCGTGGCTACGGCGATGAAGCACTGGATGCCCATGTCTTGCTGTGGCGAATCCAACGCCCCTCTTTTTTTCGCAAGACACTGAGATTGTGGGGGAATTTTCGGTCCGCCCACAGGCTATCAACAAGAAATTGGAAAACAGCGGCGAGGTTCCCAATGAGAAACCACGTGCTGGCCGCCCAGTATTGCCCTACGTTCTCGTCGGGCGACAACTCAGTAACCCCCGTTTGCCCCTGCGGCGCTGCTGAATACCCGATGCGCGATTTCGATCCATACTGCACCGACCGAGAGCACGACTGGGACCAAGCCATGAGCCATAACGACGTGGACCACGACCGTGGAGAGCTGCAAGACGAAAATCCTGAGAGCCCGGTAGTCATGCGGGCATGGGCACAGCGGCTTCTCTTGCAGGGCAGTTCTCAGCCACCAATCCAGTTGCCCGATGGCGAAGAGCATGTGGGCACCTCGCTTTACAACGCCGTTGCGCGAATCCGTCGCAGCGCTCCTGCCCTGGAGGCAGAGGCGGAGTTGCGCCGCATCCTGGTCATTGAGATGGTGCGGCTGCGGCGAGAACGCGCCGATTCTGATTTCTGGGCCGCAGCTCGGGAGCTGGCAAGTGAGACGATGACTTGCTACCGCCTGCTGGGGAGACCGGTGCTCACCATGGGCAAGCTCTCCGACATGCGGAAGGCCGCCTGGGAAAGATGGGTAGAGGCCGTTTATGAGCGGGGAGTTGATCCCGACCAGAACCCCGACCCCGACGATGAAAGACCTCTTGATGACCAGACGTTTGAACGTCTCCTCCGGCTTGGTCCCGCCGCCGCTAACATGGAAGGCATGGAGGCCGTGCAGTTCATCGCTCGGTTCCTTCTCGCGTCTGACCGGCTTTCAAACTGGGAGAAGCCAGTCGCTGCCATCCAGGACATCATCGCCTGGGCCCGCTGTGCATGGCCCGTGCGGCACGGGGAGGAGCAGGCGATTCGTCAGGTCTGCAAGAATGCCTGGAACGCACTGCTTCCGATGGTCTCGCCCACCGTGGCCATGGTGCGCACGGTGCTGGCAGTCGAGTCGTGTACTGGCAGGCAGCCGCCCAAGAAGCCGTCCGCGAGGAAGCGGATAGGGTTGCTCCGGCTGCTGCAGCGCCTATCTGCGCAGGTCAGGTTCTGGCCCACGTTGGGTGAGGTGGAGCTGCCGACCGAATGGTTGACCGCAGCGAAGAACGCGAGCAGCGCCACGGCCATCATAGGCATCAGCAACAACACCTACAGCTCGGTCCTGGGTCGCATGGCACAGCTTGGCATCCTGTTGCCCGTAGGCGAAGCCAACCAACTGGCCCATCAATGCGCAAGGTTCCAACTCAGGCTCAGGTGTGGTGATGACCCCGCGGTAGATGATGCCATCGTGGCCGATGCGGAGAGTTTGATCAGTAGCAACCCGGACCAGGTTGTCGAGACAGTAATCGCGGCCGTGGGAAAAGCCGCGACCACTGAGGCCGAAGAGGCTGAGGAACCTACAGCCTGAAAGAGACAGTACCCCTGAGCGTCCTGGGTATGCTGTCCACCACCGGCGAATGCGTCTTCTGATGGTTCTGGCTGGTTGACGCCAAGCAGATTCACTGAGGGTTTGAACCGGCTTCTTCTTCTGGACATCCCCAAAGGATGCGTTCTCTTATGTTTCTAGTTTTTGGTATTTAGACCCTGAAGAGCCCAAAAAGGAAAAACTAGAAACATAAGAGAACGCATCGGATGACGCGTGCACAGATATAGAAGGCTCTGTTGGGCCGGACCAAAGACACCCAGAAATCCGGGACCGGCAATCACGCGGGATTGATCGTATCTCCAGAATCCCCACCAACGCACGTTGAAATCGCGGACAGGATGATCGATGCCTGTAACGCGGAGCATTTGGGCCAAGTTGAACATAATTCGGTGCGCTGTAAGTTGTGCTGCCCCCATGATCAAGCTGCCTGCCGGCGCACCTTGTGTCTACCCATCGGAATCAGCGGCTTGCCCATCTCCTCTATCGGCTTCTTGCCAGCAACCGTCTTCACAGGGGGCACTTGTGCCGGAGCATCAGGAACAGCATGCTCGCGGTCATCCGTTTCAGATCGAGGCACAACAAGATTCGGCAGGCCAGAAGCAAGAGGCAGGTCCCGCACGTGCTCGAGTGGCAGATGCAGCATCAGGTACTTGAGCTTCCGCAGAGGGTAAGCCAACTGCTCAAAGTACATAGGATTCACGTGTGCCAGCGCTGCGACGTCCTCTTTGCTGTCCAGCATTGCGTGTAGCTTCGTTTCGACCAGATAGCTCAGGGCGGACACGAAGGAGAGCAGCTTTTCCGACACAGACCGAGGCCGCAGCAAGTTCGGCTCATCAGGCTTCTCATCACGGACGCCACGATCACCGTGAATCATAGGCTGCTCGCGACTGGCCTTGATCTGAGCCAGCTCATCCTCCTGATGCTCCTCACTGTATCGGCAAAACTCCTCCGCCTGCTTCACTGTAATCTCGCGCCGACGAAGAGCTTCGCGAACCACGGGACTGAGCTTTTCGCGGAACCTCTCATCCCGCTCTATGGTCCGCTCTGAAACACCTGCAGCCCTGGCCACATTCGCGTTGTGATGCGTCTTCCCAAACGGAATCTTGCCCGCCCTCTCCCGACCCTCGATGACAGCGTCCAGCTCCTCCCGCATTGCAAATTGCTGCTCGCTCGACATGTGCGACCTGTGGAGATTCTCACAGAGGAAGATTTCCTTGGCCTCCTGGTCAGTGCATGCGACCACCCTGCAGGTAATCGTTTTGCGGGTCCTGTCCATCTTCGCAGCCGCAATCCGCTTGCCGCCGGTGATGAACCAGTAGCCTCTCCACTTCTTCCTCGGCGGCTTGCGCACGATTGGCGGGTGCAACATGCCGACATCCTCCATGCTGCCAGCCAGTGTGGTCGTAACCTGCTCGTCCATCGCATCCTCGCCGCGCACAGGGTCCGGACGCAGGATTCCTACTGGGATTTCCTTGAATTTGTACTTGTTCATGTTGCCCTCGCTTCTCTACGTTTGCCGTGTCGCGTCCGACACGTGTCGGACGCATTGCACTAATAACTGTTCGGTTCTTGTGACCGCAGACCAGTGTCACGTCTCGCCGGAAAGCAACTCGCAGACCCAACGGAGGCGTGGTCACTGAGCCACAGCCTATTTCATAGATATTGCTACATCTCGATTGCGCCGGCAAGAGAGTATTTGAAATTGCCGGCCCAGTAACTGGCAGCGTTTCGCGGGGATCACATAGAGCAATTACAACAACTATCCAGTGCCTCTCCCAGTCGTTGACTCCATCAGGGCTACCTGTGCTACAGTTGTCCTCAAATGCGTGCGCACAATGCCATTGCTCAAATGCCGGAAAGACAGGACCAGCAGGATAGGTCAGTTGATCTGCTCCACCACGAACCTGTACTCCGACCCGTGACTCCCATGGGCCGGCTGCAACTAGCGGCATCAGGTCTGAGTGATGTCCGCCCCGAAGACGTCACTGCCATGCTGACCGATATAGTCGTCAACGAGGTCGCGGCGGTAAAGAAGATGGCTGGGCGGGTAGAGGAAATGAATCAGCTGTTCTTCTCGCCCAGATCTAACTCGGCAGCATCTCCAGGTGACATCCTCACCCTGCTGGAACGCATGTCTGCCCTTCATCGCCAGCGGCAATCAGAATTCCTGAAATCAGCGGAGCTGCTTCACCGACTGGCCAGTCCTCCGATCAGACCTACTGTAAACGTCCTGTCCGTGAGCCGAGCATGACTTCTTTAGGTGCCCAGACAACCCGGAAAATAGTTGAAGAGGTTCCCTCCCTCAATGTAGCTGCTGTCCGCGATTCAATGGGCCGGCGGAAAGAAGGAACAGCTACGATCACAGCTATAATCGACAACACCAGCTTCACTGCCAGGCTTCACGTGATCAAGGACATACACGGCCGCCGATGGCTCCGGTGCCCTTGTGGTGCCAGAAGACGCTATTTCTATGTCCAAAACGGGAAAATCGGTTGCAGAAAGTGCTTTCACCTGCTCTATTGGGAGCAAACGGCCATTGCCCGGAATAAGTGGCGGGAAGAAATAGGCAGACCAACGCTCAGAGCTTGGCGTAGAGCCCGTTTGTCAGGTC
>Ga0181530_10004636_pt1 | contig 14461 bp, 9 predicted proteins | sample PEATcosm2014_Bin_42_FD_119769 | JGI IMG/M metagenome (GOLD analysis project Ga0181530, IMG submission 119769) | Peatland microbial communities from MTU Mesocosm Facility, Houghton, MI, USA - PEATcosm2014_Bin10_60_metaG | ecosystem: Environmental > Terrestrial > Soil > Wetlands > Peat | place... | reverse complement strand
GGCGGCTGCAGGTACCGATCCCACTGCCGCTGCTGCCGCGTGTGTTACTGAAGGCGGAGTCTGGCAGCCGGATATGCGCAAGGATGAACCCAGTACGAGATTTGCCATCATGGTGAAGTTCTAGTTTCTTGGCCGGCCGAGGTCCGGCCCGCCTGCTTTACTGCAGGAGGTTCATATGTCGCTGCGCTCGACTCTACTCATGAAGAGTCTTGGCTTGTGGATTGGTCTTTTTCTCTTCGCTATCCCTTTGTTGCTGACGCTTGGCGGCTGTAGCCGAGCGGAGGGAGATCCTGCAGCGGGGGCGCCGCCGCCCGCAAATATCGTGCCCGCCGCAGACCCCACCCTGTTCACGGTGGACCACCCGGAGCAATTTCCGCTCGCGGCAGCCACGGAGCGTCCTTCGACCTCCGAGTTGGTGGTCACAGCCACGGTGACCCCCGACATCGCTCGCAACGTTCCCGTCATTTCCCTGGCTACGGGCCGGGTGGTGGCAATTCACGCGCGACTGGGGGATATCGTAAAGAAGGGCCAGTTGTTGCTGACCGTGCGCAGCGACGATGTCGCTGGCGGCTTCTCTGATTACCGCAAAGCCGTCTCCGCCGAAGCCTTGGCGCGCGCGCAATTCGAGCGCGTCAGCGACCTATATAAGCATGGCGCCAACTCGCTGAACGACCTTCAGGTCGCCGAGGACACGGAGAACCGGGCCAAGGTCGATCTCGAAACCACCGCCGAGCATCTCCGCTTGCTGGGCAACGACCCCGATCACCCGAAATTCATGGTGGACCTCTACGCGCCCGTCGCGGGAGTGATCACCGACCAGCAAGTCACCAACGCAGCGGGGGTACAAGCATTAGGCACAAACCCCTTCACGATTTCGGACCTGTCCACCGTCTGGGTGGTCTGCGACGTATACGAGAATGACTTGGCCAATGTCCGGCTTGGCGATACCGCGGAGATCAGCCTGAATGCTTATCCCGATCATATGTTCAAGGGCAAGGTCAGCAACATTGGCGCTATCCTCGATCCGAGTATTCGCACCGCCAAGGTTCGAATCGAAGTTCAGAATCCCGGAATGATTCGGGTGGGTATGTTCGCGAGGGCCACCTTCCGTGGCCAAACCACGGAAATGCACACCATTGTCCCGGCATCCGCCGTGATGCACATGCACGACCGTGATTTTGTCTTCGTGCCTGCGCCCGACAAGAAGTTTCGTCGCTTGGAAGTCGTCAGCGGAGAGCTCTTGCCGACGAATGTGAATCTGCAGGAGATCAAGTCGGGGCTCAAGCCGGGGCAACAAGTGGTTACGAACGCACTGGTCTTAGACCACGTGCTCGCTCAGTAAAGGGCGCCAGAGTGCGATCCGCTGCCTAAACGTAGCGGTTGAACTCGCACATCGGCGAACAAGACAGGAAACAGGGAATGATTCGCGCTCTTGTAGATTTTGCGCTTAACAACAAGTTTGTGGTGCTGGCCTTTGCCGTCTTGTTGATCGGTTGGGGAGCGATCTCGTTTCACAACCTGCCGGTGGAAGCCTATCCCGATATCGCCGACAACTACATGACGGTCATTACCCAGTGGCCGGGCCGCTCCGCGGAGGAGGTGGAACAGCAGGTTACGATTCCGATCGAGATTCAAATGTCCGGCATGCCGCACATGACCTATCTGCGCTCCGAGTCCATTTTCGGCCTGTCGTTCGTGATCATGATCTTCGACGACAGCTCCGTAAACGACTGGAACCGGCAAAAGGTCCTCGAAAGGCTCACCCAGGTCAATCTTCCTCCTGGACAAAACCTTCAGCCACAAATCGGCACCGACTGGAGCACCACGGGTCAGATCTATTGGTACACGCTGAGAAGCACCAATCCCCAGTATGACTTGATGGAATTAAGGTCTCTCGAAGACTGGGTTCTGCTCAAGCAGTTCAAATCCGTTACCAACGTGGTGGATGTTTCCGACTTCGGGGGCACGGTGCGCGAATACCAAATACGCATCGATCCCAACAAGCTGGTTTCCTACGGATTGAGCATCGGCCAGGTGGAGCAGCAACTCGCCAACAACAATATCAATGCCGGCGGCAGCTTCGTGGAAGTGGGCCTGCAGCAGATGAACGTGCGCACGCTCGGACTCTTCAGCAGTGTGCATGACATCGAGCAGACGGTCTTAAAAACGCAAACCGGGACCGCTCTTCGAGTCAAAGACATCGGCGACGTCGTGCAGGGTCCCAAGATCCGCTTGGGCCACATGGCGCGGTCCAACCACATGGAGGACGGCCGCATCATCGACGAGCCGGATGTCATTCAGGGTGCGGTACTCATGCGCAAAGGCGCGGAAGAGCAACCCACGCTCGATGCCATTCACCAGAAGGTGGAGGAGCTTAACAACGGCCTCCTGCCTCCCGGCGTGAAGGTTGTTCCCATGCTGGATCGCAGCGACCTCCTTCATTACACCCTGCACACGGTGGAGCACAACCTGGTCGAAGGCATGGTTCTGGTGACCCTCGTCCTGCTGTTTTTCCTGGGTAATGTTCGTGCTGCTTTCATCGTTGCGCTCACCATTCCGTTCTCGTTGATGTTCGCCTCGATCTGGCTCGATTTGAGCAAGATTCCTGCCAACTTGCTCTCGTTGGGCGCACTGGATTTCGGAATGGTGGTGGACGGCGCCGTGGTCATGGTGGAGAACATCTTTCGGCACATGAGCCGCCGCAATAACGGCTCTGACGGCTCCGAATCTGCGATCGTGAGAACCCCGGCGGAAATCATCCGCGGGGCCGCCCACGAGGTCCAACGCCCGGTGTTCTACGCCATCGGCATCATCATTGTGGCCTACCTGCCGATCTTCACGCTGCAACGAGTCGAGGGCCGGTTATTCCGACCCATGGCCTTGACGGTGGCTTTCGCCCTGCTCGGCGCCCTGGTCTTTTCCATCCTGGTCGCCCCGGTGCTCTCCAGCATGTTGTTTCGCGGCCGGATCCGCGAATGGCACAATCCCGTTATGCCGTTCCTGATCCGGCACTACCGGAGAAGATTGCGCTGGGCCATCGAGCATCGTTGGCTCACCCTTGGCGTAGGTCTGGCGGCTCTGGGGGTGGCGGCTTTTCTGGCCTTCAGCGGAATCATCGGCGCGGAATTCTTGCCTCACCTGGATGAAGGCGCGATCTGGGCGCGTGGCACTCTGGCGAACAGCACAAGTCTTACGGAGGGAGAAAAATTCACCCAGAATGAGCGCTATGTTTTCGCATCTTTTCCGGAAGTGAAAACCGTCGTGTCCGAAGTTGGCCGCCCCGACGACGGAACCGACACCGGGGGATTCGGCAACACGGAATATTTCGTCGACCTGAAGCCGAAGGAGCAGTGGAGGCCGGTTTTCCATCGCAACAAGGAGGAACTGATCGCCGCCATGAATCGCGCGGTGGAAAGGTATCCGGGCGCGATCTGGAACTTCTCCCAGCCGATTGAAGACAACGTCGGAGAGACGCTCACCGGCACCAAGGGTGCGCTTGCGCTCAAGATTTTCGGGGACGACCTGAAGCTTCTCGAGGAAAAGGGGGAGGAAGTCACCGCCGTCATGTCGGGCATCGCGGGCATGCACGACATCAAGCTCCTGCGCGATTTCGGCCAGCCCAATCTCAACTTAACCATTGACCGCCGCCAGGCGGCTCGTTTTGGGATCAACGTGACAGACATACAAGACGCGATCCAGACGGCCGTGGGCGGTAACGCTGTGAGTCAAGTGCTGATCGGGGAGCAGCGGTACGACGTGGTGGCGCGTTACCAGGCGCCCTACCGTAATACCCAGCAGGCCATCGAGAAAGTTCGTCTGCTCTCTCCTTCGGGTGAGCGAGTGTCTTTGGCGCAATTAACTAAAGCCGAGGTCAAGGACGGCGCGTACGACATCTACCGCGAAGGCAACAGCCGCTACGTGGCAGTAACCTTCAACATTCGAGGCCGGGATCTGGGGACCACGGTTGGAGAGGCGATCAAACGGATCAATGACAAAGTGAAGCTGCCGCCGGGCTATCACATCGGTTGGTCGGGCGAATACGAGAGCGAAAAACGGGCGGAAGCGCGGCTGGCGGTCATCGTCCCGCTGACCATCCTCGTTATCTTCATCATTCTTTACACCATGTTCCGCTCCTTCAAATGGGCGCTGCTGGTTCTGGCCAACGTGGCCATGGCGCGCATCGGCGGCCTGCTGGCGCTGCTGGTGACCGGCACCAACTTCAGCGTCTCCTCCGGCGTAGGATTTCTGGCGCTGTTCGGAGTTTCGGTGCAAACTGGAGTGATCATGCTGGAGTACATTAACCAACTCCGGGCGCGGGGCCAGTCGATCCAGCAGGCTGCCGTCGAGGGCGCCATTTTGCGGCTTCGTCCCATCATCATGACCATGCTGGTGGCGACTCTGGGGTTGCTGCCGGCGGCGCTGTCGCACGACATCGGTTCGGATTCCCAGCGGCCTTTTGCGATCGTGATCGTCGGAGGCCTGATGGCAGACCTGGTAATGGCCATCGTTCTGTTGCCCACCTTGTACGTCTGGGTGGCACGCCCCGGCGATGTTCTGCCGGAGCCGGCCGAGGCGGCTGAGTATTCATGAGAAACAGAGAACTTTTGCTAGATCGGAAGCAAATATTGCGTGGGGTGTGCTGCGTATGTGTTCTGCTGACCAGCGTGGCCGTTATGGCGCAGACGCCATCACCCCTGACTTGGGAGCAGGTGCGCCAGCGCTTCGAACAGAACAATCCCACCCTGTTAGCGGGCAAGTTGAACATCGATGAGTCCAAGGCGCAGGAGATTACGGCGTTTCTGCGGCCCAACCCGGGGCTCACTCTGTCGGTGGACGGGACCCAAATCGCTCCTCATGAAGGCGTCTGGCGGCCGTTCCGTGGCACTTTTGAGGAACCCGGCATTAGCTATCTGCACGAGCGGCAGCACAAGCGGGAGCTACGCCTGGAGAGCGCAAAAAAGGGGACTCTGATTGCCGAGTGGACCCAGGCCGACCTGGAGCGGAACCTGCTTTTCGGCTTGCGCAGCGCCTTTGTGTCGACACTGCAGGCCAAGGCGGTATTACAACTGGCGAAAGACAACCTGGCCTACTACGACCATGTGCTCGACATCAGCAGCAAACGATTCAAGGCGGGCGACATCGCGCAAATCGATCTCGATCGGCTGGAACTGCAGCGTGTGCAGTATGAGTCCGACCTGCAAACCGCCGAAGTCAACCTGCGCACTTCGAAAATAACGCTGCTCATGCTGCTGAACGATCGCACTCCGATTGAACAATTCGAGGTAACCGGGCCCTTCGATTTCAGCGAGCAACTCTTGCCTCGTGACGAGTTCCGGAAAATTGCTCTCGATACGCGGCCGGACTTGAAGGCAGCCGTCGAAGCCGTGGACAAAGCCCAAACCGATCACAAACTCGCGGTGGCCAACGGTTCCACTGATCCGACCTTGGGCGCGTGGTATACCCACAATTCATCCAACAATAACCCGTTTGGCGTAAATACGCTCGGCGTGAGTGTCGGCATCCCGCTGCGGATCTTCGACCGCAACCAGGGAGAGAAACTGCGCACGCAGCTCGATATCACCCGCACCGAGAGGTTGCGTGACGCTGCCGAAGCCCAGGTGTTCAGTGACGTAGACTCCGGCTACGCCACCCTGGACAGCACCATAATCCTGCTGCGGCCCTACAAGGCCAAATACCTGCAACAGTCCGTGCGCGTGCGGGACACGATCTACTACTCCTATCAGCACGGCGCGGCTTCCCTGCTTGATTTCTTGAACGCCGAGAGCGACTACCGCGCCGTGCAACTGAATTACGTGAACCTGGTCGGCTCTTACTTGACGGCGGCAGCCCAATTGAATCTGGCCGTGGGCCGGGAGGCGATCCAATGACCGGAGTCAGACAAATACCGTGATGAATGCCGCCGAAAAAAGAGAACGCAGTGACGGGAGACCGAAATGGCGAAAGATATGTATGTAATTTTGCAGAGCTTGCTCGAAAGAGTGAAGAAACGCGGTTACTCCGACGATGACATCCTCCGGGTTGCCAATGCCCAGGGGGACAGCCTGCTCGACAAGTTTGCCGATGTCATGGTCGAGGCGGCCAGCAAGCGCAGAGATACTTTCCCGGTCGCTGTGAACTACGCTCTCTCGGTGGAAGACGCGATCCAGGCCGGAGATTACCAGGCGGTGCACTCCGAGATCACGAGCAAAAACTTTCCCTCCACCAGGAAGGGCCAGGCCGAGATGGAAATCATGCTGGTGCGCTTTGACCATCGCATGACGTCGGCGGATGTGGTCCGTGAACTCGAGGGAGAAGGCTTGCGGGCGGCTGAATTGCCCGAGTTCCTGGCCTTTGGCGCAAAGTATCCGGATGTGCAGCGGAAATTCTCCGTGGTCGGCCTGGGCTCGGTGTGGCAGGACCGCAAGGGCTACCGCAATGTCCCGTGCTTATATACCGCTTCGGAAGGGCGCTACCTCGACCTGCATTGGTGGGACGACGGGTGGTACTCGTATAGCCGCTTCGCTGCGATCCGCAAATAGAGCTGAGGGCTACGGCTGTTCATCCCCCGGGTTGAAGCGATATCCCACCCAGGGTTCGGTGACGATATAACGGGGAGTCTTCTCCTCCGCTTCGAGCTTCTTCCGCAAGTGGCCGACGAAGACGCGCAGGTACTCCGGCTGCTCCGTGCTGTTGGCCCCCCAGACGGCAGCCAGCAGCGCACGGTGGGTGATCACCTTGCCGGGATGGCGCGCGAGATAAACCAGAAGATCGAATTCCTTGGGGGTCAGCTTCACTTCCTGGTTCTTGAGGCGAACACTGTGGCCTTGCAGATCGATGCGAAAGTCGCCGATCTCGATGACTTCATCCGATTGCGGCTTCTTGGCCGCGGACGCGCGGCGCAGGGCGGCACGAACCCGGGCCAGCAGCTCATCGACGCTGAACGGCTTGGTCACGTAGTCATCGGCGCCGGCATCGAGGGCCTCCACTTTGGTCCGTTCCTCGCCCCGGACGGAGAGCACGATGATGGGCACATCGGATTTTGTGCGCACGTGCCGGCATAAGGCCAGGCCGTCCATGTTGGGCATGCGCAGATCGGTGATCACCAGGTCGGGCGGCCAGTCCTTCATGAGCTGGACGGCCTCGTCGCCGTCGCGGGCGGTGCGGATGGAATAGCCGTGGCTGGCCAGCGTGGTCTTCAGCACCCGCGCGATCTGCGGCTCATCGTCTACCACCAGGATGTTGGGTTTTTCGTTCGTCGCGGCCAACTCACTTCACCTCTTGCGTGACGATGTGCACGTCCACTGCGGGCGCGTCGCGCAGAAACTTGTGGATAGCCGATAGATACAGGTAGCGGCGCCAGCCGGATTGCGCGGAACGGCCGAAGACCACCTGGGTGATGTGTTTTTCCCGCACCAGCTTGGCCACTTCCTCGGCCACGTTCTTGCCTTTGCCACGCAGAACCTGCGCGCCCATGTTCTGCGCGAAATGGATGTTCTGTGCCAGGGTACGCTGGTTGTCCGGAGTGTCATCGGCGCCGATGTCCACGTAGATGACGAACAACTCCCCGTCGATGCGCTGCGCCATGCGCCCGGCACGCGCGATCAGGTATTGCGCCGCGGGATTGGAGCTGATGCACACTGCAATCCGCTCCCGCACACCCAGGGAAACCCCTGAGCCCTCCTTTTGCAGGTAGGACTCCAGACTGCGATCCACCGCGCGCGCCACCTGCTGCAGGGCCAGCTCGCGCAGCGCAATCAGATTTCCCGGCCGGAAGAAGTGTCCCAGCGCCCGCTCGGCGCGATCCGTGGGATAAATGTCGCCGCGGCGCATGCGCGTCTGCAGCGCCTCGGGAGTCAGGTCGGCCAGAACGATCTCGTTGACCCGCTGCATCACCCAGTCGGGAACGGTTTCCCGCACCGTGACCCCGGTGATGCTCTGCACCAGCGGGGTCAGGCTCTCGATGTGCTGCACGTTCATGGTGGAGAGCACGTCGATGTTCGCGTCGAGCAGTTCCCTGACGTCGTCGTACCGTTTTCTGTTCTTGCTGCCCTCCACGTTGGTGTGCGCCAGTTCGTCGACCAGAACGATCTGGGGCTTGCGGGCCAGGATGGCGTCGACGTCCATCTCCTCGAAGGACGCGCCGCGGTACTCAAGCTGCCGCCTGGGTACAGACTCCAGCCGGGCCGCCAGCTCGGCGATGGCCTTGCGGCCGTGCGTCTCGACCACTCCCACCATGACGTCCTCACCGCGGCTCTTGCGGCGAATGCCCTCGCTGAGCATGTTGTAGGTCTTGCCCACACCCGGGGCATAGCCCAGGAAGAGCTTGAAGATGCCCTGCTTCTTCTGCGGCGCGGTTTCTTCCAGCCACTGCTCGGGGGTTTTGGTCATCGCCGGATATTTTCGTCGAGAGCGGCAGAATTGTCGAATAGACTACAATCTCCCGCGTGAGCAAGGCTGCACAACCGATCCTGCGCTTCGCCGGTGTGGTCGCGATTGATGCGATCATCGTCTGGTTTTTTTTCAAGGAAGTCCATGTAAATCCGACGACGGTTGGGTTCACATTCCTGCTCGCCATCCTGGTGGTTTCCGCCAGTTGGGGGTTGCAGTACTCCATCTTCATGGCGGTAGTTGCCACCCTGGCTTACAACTATTTCTTTCTCGAGCCGGTGCTGCGGTTCACCATCGCCGATCCGCAGAACTGGGTGGCGCTGTTCGTCTTTCTGGTCACCGCCATCATCGCCAGCCACCTCTCGGAGCGGGCGCGGCGCGAGGCTTTGCAGTCGAACCAGCGCCGCCACGAGGTGGAGCGGTTGTACGCGTTCAGCCAGCAATTGCTGGTCTCGGAAAACGTTTTCGGACTGTTGAACAATGTGCCGGGTTATATCGTTGAATCATTCGGCGTAGGCGGCGCCGCGGTTTTCCTGGAAAACAAGCAGAAGACGTACTTTTCCGACATTGCCGTTCAATCTTCCTTGCCGGTGGAGGAATTGAAGACGGTCTGCGGGCGCGGCGAGCCGACGCGCGATCGGCAGCGCGGCACTTGTTTCATGCCGTTGCGGATGGGAGTGCGCTCGATTGGGAGCTTCGGAGTGACCCGCTGTGATCTCTCGCGCGAAACTCTGGAGGCCATCGGCAGCCTGGTGGCGATCGCCATCGAGCGCGCCAGCACTATGGAGAAGCTATCCCGAGCGGAAGCCGCCCGCGAAAGCGACCGCCTCCGTTCCCTGCTGCTGGATTCCGTGACCCACGAGTTTCGCACTCCGCTGACCGCGATCAAGGCAGCCGCTGAAACCCTGCTGTCGGAGGTCGAGCTGGAGAAGCCGCAACTGAAGGAGTTACTGGCGGTGATCAATGAAGAAAGCGACCGCCTCAACCGCCTGGTCGGCGAGGCGGCAGAGGTGGCCCAACTGGATGCCGGCCAGGTCGAACTTCATTTTGAGCCCCACCACATTCGCGAGGCGGTTGATCTGGCTCTCCAGCAGTCCAAACATGCTCTGGAACACCATCCGGTAGAGCTCGCCGTCCCGGAGACGCTGCCCAAGGTGAAGATGGCACTGGATCGGATCACCGAAGTCCTCGCTCAGCTCCTCGACAATGCCGGCAAGTACTCCGCGCCCGGCACGCCCATCCACATCACCGCCGACGTGCGCAGTGGGCAACTGGTGGCCAGCGTGGCCGACCACGGCCCGGGCATCGACGATATGGAGCAGGCGATGATCTTCGAGAAGTTCTATCGCGGACGCGATCAGCGAGTCTCCATCCAGGGCACCGGCATGGGGCTGGCGATCGCCAAGGCCATTGTGGAGCTGCATGGCGGCACGATTGGAGTCACTAGCCAGGTCGGCCGCGGTTCCGTGTTTTACTTTTCGCTGCCGCTGGCCTCCTGACGCGAAGCAAAAGTGTTCCTGGCTCCGCGCCTAGAAGGAGAACAACACTTGAAGATCGATTCGGCGGCTGGCCGAGCCGGAAGAAAATGGCCCTGCTGCGAGTGCATTGGACTGCGCAAACAAAGGCGAGGTGAGATTGCCAACCGGAGGGGCCAGGTTGACGCGATTGAAGATATTTCGAGCGGCTACACTGAACGTCAGGTTGTAGCGTCGGGTTGTCGTACCTCCCAAGCCAAAGGGTCCACCACCACCGGGGCCTCCTCCTCCACTCAATCCGCGGCCGCCTAGCCCCCCTCCCCCGCCGCCGGGACCACCCCGGCCGCCGCCCCCACCCGGTCCGCCTTGTCCGCCTCCGCCGGCGGCTGAAGGCCCACCCTGCTCTTTCCCAAAGCCAATAGTCTTGCTCAGCCGCAGATTCAGGGTGAACAGGGTGGAAGCGGTGCCGTAGTTGATGGGAACGATGGTTTGACCGGGAAGAGGCGTCCCCGGATTAAAGGTACCCACCGGGGTACACAGGTTGCCCGACGGCTGCTTTACTATTGTGCCGCAGGTGGCTGTCGACACCAAAGCGGGCCGATCATTGAAGATGGAATCGCCATTGAGATCCTGCCCGGCCGTGACGTTATACGGCTGCCCGGAACTTACCACCATGAAGGGATTGAGGCGAAACGCGTGCGGCAATCCGATGGTGCCGCCCAGCAACACCCGGTGGCGCACGTCAAAGGCCGCCCTGCCGTAGTCCGCCATGGGGTCAGATTGGTTCGAGATGAAGCTGGGAGTACTCAACGACCCGCCGGAAGAAAACCCAGCCACGCCGGTGGCAGTATTACTCGACCCAGAGCCCAGGTCGCTGTTCGCGTAGTTGAGGGTGTAAAAACCGAAAAGCGAAAGCTTCGGTCCGGCATTGACTCTGAAATTCGTGATCAGTTGGTTCTGCCGGAATATGCCTTCGGAGGTGTACTGGTAGGTGTTGGGCGTACCCGGGGGAGCGCCGCTCGCCCTGATATTGCTGAGGAAAAGCTGATGCTCTCCCCGGGCATTGAGGTAGGTGACGGCCACGGTGGCTTTCTTTGTAAGCTGTCGTTCCACGCTGGCCCCGGTTTGCATGGTGTAGGGCGCTCGCAGATTCGGAGCAACCTGATAGAAAGTTGGAGATGGGGCCGGCAGTTGGCCGGTGGTAGGAATGTTTGGGTAAAAATCTGGATTCGTGACCACGTACTGTGTTTGACCTGAGCCATTCGCATTGAAGCGCTCCGCCAGAAGCACCAGGTTGTAGGCGAAACGATCGTAGAAGATCCCAAAGCCCGCTCGCAGTACGGTTTTCGGCGGCGTCTTCTTCCCGCCCCCGAGCCCCCAGGAAAAAGCCAGACGCGGAGCGAAGTCGCCATGGTCGTGGATGTCATTCTGGGTTTCAAAGCGCAGCCCGTAGCTGAGCGTCATGTTGGGACGGATCTTCCAGGTATCTTCGGCATAGAGGCCGGCATCCACGAGGGTGACTTTGGCAAGCGGCGGTCCAGTGGTGATCGAAAACTGGCTGGCTCCAGGGCAGGGTCCCGCGGGCGAAGTCGCCAGGCAAGTAGCGGCAGTTTGATAGCCGCCAGGCGTGAGTGAGGAGAACGTGAACACCCCATTGGAATTCGAGATCGAGCTGTTGGAATCTGTCGTCGCGCGCAGCCTGCCCCCGAATCTCACGAAATGATTGCCGTGAACGATGGAAGTGTAATTCTGCAGCTCATAGTGGTTTTCCTTGTCCAGGATATTTCCCAGTTGATTGCCACCGTCCGTGAATGCTCCCAGCACCAGTGTTGTCGGCTGAAAATTTTGCGCGGCCAGTGTGTTGCTATCGTGAATAAACTGGAAGCGGGTCTCATTCACCACGTTGGCGCTCAAGATCTGCGTATCGCTGATCTGCAGCGTCTGCTCGGTGTCATGGACGTTGTACGCCTGGGACGGGAGCGAGAACTGCCCGATGCCATCGTCGTTCTCGTTGTTCTGGGTGAACTGGTAGCGGACCGTCAGCGTATTGCTCGGGCTAAGCTGAAAATCAATACGGGGACTGATGTTGGTGCGCGTCCGGGAAGTTGGAATCGCCTGGCTCAGCGGAACCGGGTTGAAGGAGGGATCCAGCACGGTAGCGTCCACGATCGCGGCATCGTTGATATTGCGGCGCTCCGCGTTGAAGAAGAACGACACCTTCTTGCTGATGGGGCCGCTCACGCTGCCATTAAATATTTCCGAGTGGTAGCCCGGCGATTCGGAGATAAAAGGGTGCGAGTTGAAGGCGGAATCATTGCCATTAACGAACGCCTGGCCGTGCCACTGGCCGGTTCCCGGCTTGGTGAAAATCTCGATCCGGCCATAGCCAATTTTGTCGTACTCCGCCGAGAACGGATTCTGGTTGATGCGGATCTCGCGGATGGAGGACTTGGGCGGAAGCTGGCCGCCGGTGAATCCGTCGATGTAGATCTGACCGCCGTTCGGCCCGGTGGATGGACCCGCCAGGGCCTCCAGCTCGGACTGCAATTCGTCGGGATCATCCGAGAGAGCGTCGAGATCCTTGCCCTGGATGACCAGTGCACTGGCGTTGTTCGTGGGGCCTACGTCAACGGTTGTCCCCTGCTCCTCAACCGTCACGCGCTCCTGCTCCACCAAGATCTGAAGCGGGATATTCAGGCTTGTTACCTGGCGGGCAGCGACCTCCACGTCTTGCTGGAATGCGGTAAAGCCTTTTGCGCCGACGGTCACCGTGTATTTGCCCGGCACTATCCCGCTGAGCTCGTAGTTCCCCTGACCGTCGGTTTGCGCCGTCCTGGCTTGTCCCGTCGCGGGCGTGGCGGAAACAGTCGCGCCCGGTATCACGGCGCCCGAAGGATCGGAAACCTGCCCCCGCAAGGTGCCGGCAGCGGTTTGCCCCATCGCCATGTGCCCACAGAGTGTCGAGAGCAACAGCGGCAGAAGGATCAGCAGGCGGGTTGTGGATCTCCGCAGCGGCATCCGGTTCCCGGGAAAAAACCTCCAACAAGAGCCCATCATTGTGCGGCTGCCTCCGCGGGCGCAGAGCCGAGACTCCACGGCGACAGCAGCATGGCAGCACCCTCGCCGTTTGGAGAAGCCGTCAAAATGGGTTCCACCCCGGTCAGGAGGGTGACCGCATTGAGAGAAGAGTTGGCGCTGCCCTGCATGGTCACCAGCATCACCGCATCGCCTTTCTGCAGATCGGCCAGAGTCACCGCCGGCAACCGGCTCAACATTTGCTGCAAATCCGCAGCCCCGCGGGGACGCGCACCGCCGGCCTCGCCGGGAGCCTGATCTGTTTTCGGAGCTGCGGGTGAGTGGTTTCCGACCGCCGTGGCCGAACCGCTGTCCGGCGGCGAGCCCTTGAGCCGCGTCGCAATCCGCTGCGCCACCATCGGAGGCACCTTCCTGAGCTGGGAATCCGCTGTGATCTTCACGCTCACGGGCTTCTTGGTAAAGAGATCCATAACGCTGAGCGTGCTTTCACCAGGGTCGATCGCCGCCACCGTGCCGGCAATGTTTCGAAACGACCCGGAAACGATCTCTTCCGCGCTGAGCTCGCTGCCCTCGGCGCTAAGAGCCCCGCGTGCGCGAAGTTGGTCGCCAGGCTTGATCTGGTCCAGCGTTCCTAGCTTCGCATCCTGGAATCTCACGGACTCCGGCGCATAGCGGCGCACGATCGTATCCTTCGATACACGGACGGTGATTGTCTTGTTCGAACCGGAGGCCGCGGTCGTGAGCGTAATGGTCCCGCCCGCCGGATTGACCGCGCTCACCAGCCCACCGACGCCACGCTTCTGCCAATCCTCGCGTTCGCGTTCTTGCCGCTCCTCGATATCAGCTTTCCTCATCACCAGGAGCGAGGAAGCCACAACCGACTTGCCATCAGCGGCGAGGCTGCCCCGGATGATCATGCGGTCGCCCGGCTGCAAGTCAGTGAGCGGCAGGGGCGCCGCGTCCTTCAGGTCTTTCTGTCCTGGAGCCATGCGCAGCACGCGGGTGGAAGGTTGGACCAGCACCGTGATCTCTGATCCCGAGTCGGTGGTGACCGTAACCGCGTTGCCGTTGATCGCCTTAATGGTTCCGACCGGCCGCAGGGTTGAGCTCGCCGCCTTCGCTGGCGGCGCCGGTTGGCTTTGGCCGTAGCCGGTCCCTTCCGACCAGATAAGCAATATGCTGGCGAAAACCACCGCCGCCCACGCGAGGGTTGTTGGTCTTGGCAGCATCATTTTCTCCATTAGAGTCCAGTTCTCCGAGTGAACCACGTAAAGAGTTCGTCAACAAGCGTAAATCTTCGTAACCTTGCATGGAGGCGAGACGTGATTCAAAATGGAAACAGTGCCCAAGCCACTGCAACCTGCCGGATCCGAGAATCGCCGCTGGCGGTGGACAATCCGATGAAAAGTATGCCGGGAAGCCCGCGTCCCCACAAGAACCTGGTGTTGTCCGAGATTGTGGGCGTAGCCCTGGATACCTTCCGCCTGAACAAGATCCGTTTTGCGCTCACCGCCCTGGGGATGGTCATCGGCACCGCCTCCCTGATCCTGGTGGTGACGGTT
>Ga0181530_10004631_pt1 | contig 14472 bp, 3 predicted proteins | sample PEATcosm2014_Bin_42_FD_119769 | JGI IMG/M metagenome (GOLD analysis project Ga0181530, IMG submission 119769) | Peatland microbial communities from MTU Mesocosm Facility, Houghton, MI, USA - PEATcosm2014_Bin10_60_metaG | ecosystem: Environmental > Terrestrial > Soil > Wetlands > Peat | place... | reverse complement strand
GTTCCCGAGAGCCAGCTCGCTGGCGCCGCCATCCAGGTTGACGCTGGCATTCACCGCGGCGGCCCCAAGGGTGACGATGTCGCCGCCGCCACCGCCGATGATCGATTCCGAGTCGCTCACGGTCAGCGTGTTGCCGCCGGCGGCGAGCGTCAGCGAGTCCGCGCCGCTGCCGAACTCGACGCTGCCGTTGGTCATGCCGGTGCCAAGCGTGACAACGTCGGTTCCGGTGCCGCCGATCAGCGTGCCGACGTTGCTGACCGTGCCGGTGTTGGCGCCATTGGCCAGGGTCAGCTTGTTGGTGCCGGCTTTAAGATCGACCGACATGCTGTTGGTGAGCACGCTGCCCAGGGTGATCGTGTCGTTGCCCGTGCCGCCGATGATGGTCTTGACGTCGGAGATGGTGGCGGAGTTGGTGCCGTTGGCCAGAGTCAGCGTGTCCGCGCCGGAGCCGAGGTTGATGCTGCCGTTGCTGACGACAGTGTTCAAGGTGACGGTATCCGCGCCGGTGCCGCCGATCAGCGTGTCGATGTTGCTGACGGAACCGGTGTTGGTGAGGTTGCCAAGGGTCAGCTTGTTGTTGCCCGCGCCGAGATTGATCGACACGCTGTCGGATAGTGCCGTCGAGAGCGTAACGGAGTCGCCGCCGCCGGTGCCGATGATTGAGTCGATGTTGCCCACCGTGGCGACGTTCGCGCCATCGATAAAGGTCAGCGAGTCGCTGCCTGAACCAAGGCTGATGCTGGCATTTTTCGCCACCGTGCCGAGGGTGATCGTGTCGTTACCCGTGCCGCCCACCAGCGTCTCGATGTTCTTCACCGTGCCGGTATCGGCGCTGTTGTCCAGCGTAAGGGTGTTTTTCCCACCACCAAGATCCACCGAGACGCTGTCTGTCAGCGTGGTGCTGAGCGTGATGTTGTTGCTGCCGCCACTCCCGGTCAGGGTCGTCACATTGGCGACGGTTGCGGTGTTGCTGTAGCTGCCGAGGCTCAGGGTATCCGTCCCGGTGCCCAGATCGATGCTGGCATTGCTTGCCGCGGCGCCAAGGGTAATCGTGTCGCTGCCGCTGCCACCGTAGATCGTCTTGACGTTGGAGATCGTGCCGGAGTTGGCGGTGTTGGTGAGCGTCAGCGTGTCTGCGCCGGTGCCGAGGTTGACGCTGCCGTTGCTCATGGCCGACAGCATCGTGATCACATCCGTGCCGGTGCCGCCGACCAGCGTATCGACGTTGGTAACGTTCCCGGTGTTGGCGACGTTTGCCAGGGTCAGCTTGCTCTTGCCGCCGCCGAGATCGACGCTCATGCCATTCAGCGTGGTGCCGAGCGTGATGTTGTCGGTGCCCGTCCCGCCGGTGATCGTCTCGGTGTTGGAAACCGTGGCGGTGCTGCTGAAGTTGCCGAGGACGAGCGTGCTCGCCCCGCCGTCCAGGTTAATGTTGGCATTCAGCGCCGCGGCCCCGAGCGTGACGGTATCGCCGCCGCCGCCGCCCATGATCGATTGCACGCTGGCGGCCGTCAGCGTGTTGCCGCCGGCGGCGAGGGTCAGCGTGTCTGCCCCGGAGCCAAACTGCACGCTGCCGTTGGTTACCTGGGTGGCCAGCGTGATGGTGTCGGTGCCGGCGCCGGCGACCAGCGTGTTGATGTTTGTCACCGTCCCGACGTTGCTGGAAGCGGACAGCGTGAGCTTGTTGAGCCCGGCGCCGAGATCGACCGACATGGAGTCGGTAAGCGCGGTTGTCAGCGTGATCGTGTCGTTGGCCGATCCGCCGGTGATGTTCTGGGTATTGGCGACCGTTGCGGTATTGGTGAAGTTGCCGAAGGTCAGCGTGTCGCCGCCGCCGCCGAGGTTGAAGCTCGCATTGTTGGCGGCGGTATCGAGGGTGATCGTGTCGGCGCCGGTGCCGCCGATCAGCGTGTCGATGTTGCCGACCGAGCCCGCGTTGGTGGCGTTGGCCAGGGTCAGCTTGTTGGCGCCGGCGCCGAGGTCCACCGACATGCCGGTGGTCAGTGCGGCGGTCAGGGTGATGCTGTTGTTGCCGGACCCGCCGATGATGCTCTCGACAGTCCCCACCGTGGCCGTGTTGTTGAAATTGCCGAGGGTCAGCGAGTCGGTGGTTTCACCCAGGTTGATGCTGGCATTGTTGGCGGCGGTGCCCAGAGTGATGAGGTCGGTTCCGGTGCCGCCGATCAGGGTGGAGACGTTGCTCACGGTGCCGGTGTCGGCGCTGTTGTCCAGGGTCAGCGTGCTTTTGCCGCTGCCCAGATCCACCTGCATGCTGTCGTTCAGTGCGGTGGACATGGTGACGGTGTCGTTGCCTCCCCCGCCGAGGATGGTCTGGGTGTCGGCGACGGTAATCGTGCTCGAGAACCTGCCGAGATTCAGCGTATCGGATCCTGCCCCGAGATCGATGCTGTCGTTGTTTGCCGCTGCTCCCAGCGTGACGCTGTTGTTGCCGGTCGTGCCTTGGATGGTCTGGACGTTGGCGACGGTAAGGATGCTGCCGCCGGCAGCCAGGGTCAGAGTATCGGCGCCGGAGCCGAGGTTGACGCTGGCGTTGGTGACGGTGGTGTTCAGCGTGATGGTGTCGGTGCCGGTACCGCCGATCAGCGTGCCGACGTTGCTGACGGAGCCTGTATTGGTGCCGTTCGCCAGGGTCAGCTTGTTGTTGCCGGCGCCCAGGTCCACCGACACGCTGGTGGTCAGCGCGGTGCCGAGCGTGATGGCGTCGTTGCCCGTCCCGCCGGTGATCACCCCGGCGTTCGACACCGTGGCGGTGTTGGTGAAATTGCCAAGGGTAAGTGTGCTGACACCGTCAACCAGGTTGATGGTGGCATTCACCGCGGCGGCCCCGAGCGTGACGCTGTCGTCGGCACCGCCACCGAGGATCGATGCGACGTTGGATACGGTAAGCGTGTTGCTGCCGCTGCCGGAGAGCGTCAGCGCATCTGCACCGGCGCCCAGATTGACGCTGCCGTCCGTGACCACCGTGCCCAGAGTGATGGTGTCGGTGCCGGTGCCGCCGATCAGCGTGTCCACGTTGCTGACGGTGCCGGTGCTGATGCCGGTGGCCAGGGTCAGTGTGTTGTTGCCGGCGCCCAGGTCCACCGACGAACCGGTGGTCAGCGAGCTGCCCAACGTGATGGTGTTGTTGCCGCCGGTGCCGATGATTGAGGTGGTGTTCGCCACCGTGGCGGTGTTGTTGAAGTCGCCGAGAGTGAGCGTGTCGTCACCGCTGCCGAGGCTGATGCTGGCATTGCTCGCGATGGTGTCGAGGGTGATGGCGTCGGCGCCCGTGCTGCCGATCAGCGTGTCGACATTGCTGACCGAGCCGGTGTTGGCGCCGGCCGCGAGCGTCAACGTGTTCGATCCGCCGCCCAGGTCTATCGAGATGCTGTCGGTCAGCGCGCTGCCCAGCGTGATGGCGTTGTTGCCGCCGGTGCCGGTGATTGTCGCGGTGTTCGACACTGTCGCGGTATTGGAGAAGTCGCCGAGATTCAGCGTGCTCCCGCCGGTACCGAGGTCGATGCTGTCATTGCTTGCGGCGGCGCCGAGCGTCACCGTGTCGGTGCCGGTGCCGCCGATAAGCGTCTTGACATTGCTTTCCGTCAGTGAGTTGACGCCGCTGGCCAACGTCAATGTGTCGCTGCCGGTGCCGAGGTTGACGCTGGCGCTGGCAGCCGCGGTTCCCAGCGTTATGGTATCGGTGCCGGTGCCACCGATCAATGTGTCGATGTTGCTGACCGTGCCGGTGTTCGCGGCATTGGCCAGGGTCAGGGTGGTGGCCCCGGCGCCGAGGTCCACCTCATTGCTGTCGGTCAGCGCGGTGCCCAGAGTAATGGTGTCGCCGCCGCCGGTGCCGATGATCGACTGCGTGTTCGACACTGTCGCGACGTTGGCGAAATCGCCGAAGGTCAACGTGTCGGCGCCGGCACCCATATTGATGCTGGCGTTGCTGGCGATCGTGTCGAGTGTGACGGTGTCGGTGCCGGTTCCGCCGAGCAATGTATCGACGTTGCTGACCGAGCCCGTGTTGGTGCCGGCCGCGAGTGTCAATGTGTTCGATCCGGCGCCCAGGTCCACCGACATGCTGGTGGTCAGCGCGGTACCGAGAATGATGGTATCGTTGCCGGTGCCGCCGACGATGTTCACGGTGTTCGACACCGTGGCGGTGTTGGCGAAGTTGCCGAAGGTCAGCGTGTCGCTGCCGCTGCCCAGATTGATGCTGGCGTTGTTCGCAGCGGTGCCAAGCGTGATCGTGTCGGTGCCGGTGCTGCCGTTGAGAGTGTCAACGTTGCTGACGGTGCCGGTGTTCGCGCCGGCCGCGAGGGTCAATGTGTTTGCCCCGCCGCCCAGGTCCAGAGACACGCTGTCGCTCAGCAAGCTGGACAGCGTCACGTTATCGGCGCCTGAACCGCCCAGTAGGCTGGTGACGTTGCCGACTGTGAGCGTGTTGGCGAAGTTGCCAAGCGACAGGGTATCTGTGCCAGATCCCAGACTGACGCTGACGTTGCTGGCAGCGGTGCCAAGGGTAACGGCATCGGTGCCGGCGCCGGAGCCGGTGATGGTCCCGACATTGGCGACGGTCAGGCTGCTGTTGTCGCCAGAAGCCAGGGCCAGCGTGTCGGCGTCGCTGCCGAGATTGACGCTGCCGTTGGTAACCCCGTAGCCAAACGTGACGGTATCGGTGCCGGCGCCGCCAATCAGTGTGCTGACATTGCTGACCGTGCCGGTGTTGGTGCCGTTGGCCAGCGTGAGGGTGTTGGCGCCGGCGCCCAGGTCCACGTGCATGCTGGTGGTCAGCGCACTGCCCAATGTGATGGTGTCGCCGCCGCCGGTGCCGATGATCGACGTGGTGTCCGCGACCGTCGCCGTGTTGGCGAAGTCGCCGAAGGTTATCTTGTCGGTGCCGCTCCCCAGATTGATGCTGGCGTTGTTGGCGGCGGTGTTGAGCGTGATGACGTCGTTGCCGGTTCCGCCGATCAGCGTTTCGACGTTGCTGACCGAGCCGGTATTGGCCAGGTTGGCCAGCGTGAGCGTGCTGGCGCTGGTGCCCAGGTCCACCCCCGTGCTGTCGCTCAGCGCGGTGGACAGGGTAACATTATCGGTGCCCGAACCGCCGATGATCGAGGTGGTGCTGCCGACCGTCAGTGTGTTGGTGAAGTTGCCGAGTGTCAGCGTGTCGGCGCCGGTGCCGAGACTGACGCTGACATTGTTGGCCGCGGTGCCAAGGGTGACAGAATCGGTGCCGCCGCCGGAGGCGGTGATGGTCTCGACATTGGCGACGGTAACGCTGCTGTTGTCGCCGGCCGCCAGGGCCAGCGTGTCGGCCCCGCTGCCGAGACTGACGCTGCCGTTGGTGACTCCGTAGCCAAATGTGACGGTGTCAGTGCCGGTGCCGCCGATTAGCGTGCCGACATTGCTGACCGTGCCGGTGTTGGTGCCGTTGGCCAGCGTCAGAATGTTGGTGCCGCCCCCCAGGTCCACGTGCATGCTGGTGGTCAGCGCGCTGCCCAGAGTGATGGTGTCGCCACCGCCAGTGCCGATGATCGAGGTGGTGTCTGCGACCGTCGCGGTGTTGGTGAAGTCGCCGAAGGTCAGTTTGTCGCTGCCGGTGCCCAGGTTGATGCTGGCATTGTTCACCGCGGCGCCCAGGGTGACCGTGTCGGTGCCGGCATTGCCGGTGATCGTATCGACGTTGGTGACCGTCGCGCTGTTGGTGAAGTTGCCGAAGTTCAGCGTGTCGCTGCCGGAACCAAGTTCGATGCTGGCGTTGGTCGTCCCGGCACCCAGGGTGATCGTATCGGTGCCGGTGCCGCCGATCAGCGTGTCGACGCCGCTGACGGTGCCGGTGTTGGTGCCGTTATTCAGCGTGAGCATGCTGGAGGCGTTGTCGAGATTGACCGACATGCTGTCGGTCAGCGCGCTACCCAGCGTGACGGTATCGCCGCCGACGCTGCTGACAATCGACTGGACGTTGGCGACGGTGAGCGTGTCGCCGGTAGTCTCCATGGTCAGCGTGTCGGTGCCGGCGCCCAGGCTGACGCTGCCGTTGACGATCGCGTTGCCCAGGGTGACGGTATCGGTCCCGGTGCCGCCGATCAGTGTGTTGACGTTGTTGACGGTGCCTGTGTTGGCGCCGCTGGCCAGGGTGAGCGTGTTGCCTGAACCGATGAGGTCCACGTGCATGCTGGTGGTCAGCGCGCTGCCCAAGGTGATGCTGTCGGTGTTGCCGGAGGTGCCGATGATCGACGTGGTGTCCGACACTGTCGCCGTGTTGGTGAAGTCGCCGAAGGTGATTTTGTCGGTGCCGCTGCCCAGACTGATACTGGTGTTGTTGGCGGCCGTGTTGAGCGTGATGACGTCGCTGCCGGTGCCGCCGAGCAGTGTGTCGACGTTGCTGACCGAGCCGGTGTTGGCGAGGTTTGCGAGGGTGAGCGTGCTGGTGCTGGTGCCGAGATCGACTCCCGTGCTGTCGCTCAGCGCGGTGGACAGGACGACGTTATCGGTGCCTGAACGACCAACAATGCTGGTAACGTTGCCGATCGTGAGGGTGTTGGCATAGTTGCCGAGTGTCAGCGTGTCGGTGCCGCTGCCGAGACTGACGCTGGCGTTGCTGACGGCGGTGCCAAGCGTGACGGTGTCGTTACCGGTGCCGCCGACGATGGTCCTCACGTTGGCGACGGTGAGGCTGTTGGTGGCGTTGGCCAGGGTCAGCGTATCGGCGCCGGCGCCGAGATTGACGCTCGCGTTGGTGGTGCCGCCGCCCAACGTCACGGTGTCGGTGCCGGTGCCGCCGAGCAACGTGTCGACGTTGGTGACCGTGCCGGTGTTGGCGCTGTTGTTCAACGTAAGGGTGTTCGCGCCGGCACCGAGGTCAACGGTCATGCCCGTGGTCAGCGCGCTGCCCAAAGTGATGGTATCGCCGCCGCCGGTGCCGATAATCGAGGTGGTGTTCGACACGGTCGCGGTATTGGCAACATCGGCGAAGGTCACCTTGTCGGTGCCGCTGCCGAGGCTGATGCTGGCATTGCTCACCGCGGCGCCCAGGGTGACGGTATCGTTGCCGGTGCCGCCCAGGATGGTATCGACGTTGGTGACGGTGGCAGTGTTGGTGAAGTTGCCGAAGGTCAGCGTGTCGGCGCCCGACCCGAGACTGATGCTGCCGTTGGCGATCGCGGCCCCCAGCGTGACCGTGTCGTTGCCGGTGCCACCGATCAGCGTATCGACACCGCTGACGCTGCCGATGTTGGTGCCGTTATCCAATGTCAGCGTGCTGGTGCTGCCGGTCAGGTCGACCGACATGCTGTCGGTCAGTGCGGTCGCCAGCGTGACGGTATCGGTGCCGGCGCTGCCGATCAGCGTCTGGATGTTGGCGACGGTGATGGTGTCGCCGGCGGTCGCCAGGGTCAGCTTGTCCGCCCCGCCGCCGAGGTCGGCGCTGGTGGTGCCGGCGTCGCCCAGGGTGATGACGTCGGCGCCGGTGCCGCCGATCAGCGTGTCGACGTCGTTGACCGTGCCGGCGTTGGAATAATCGCCCAACGTCAGCGTATTGTTGCCGGCGCCCAGGTCCACGTGCATGCTGGTGGTCAGCGCGCTGCCCAAAGTGATGCTGTCGTTGCCGCTGGTGCCGATAACCGACGTGGTGTCCGCCACCGTGGCGGTGTTGTTGAAGTCTTCGAAGGTGATACTGTCGCTGCCGCTGCCGAGGCTGATGCTGGCGTTGCTGGCGGCGGTGTTGAGCGTGATGACGTCGTTGCCGGAGCCGCCGATCAGCGTGTCGATGTTGCTGACCGAGCCGCTATTGGCCAGGTTGGCCAGGGTCAGCGTGCTGACGCTGGAGCCGAGGTCTTCCTCTGTGCTGTTGCTGATCGCGGTGGTCAGCGTGACGTTGTCGGTGCCTGAACCGCCGATGATGCTGGTGACGTTGCCGACCGTGAGCGTGTTGGTGAAGTTGCCGAGTGTCAGTGAGTCGGAGCCGCTGCCGAGGCTGACGCTCGCGTTATTGGCCGCGTCGCCAAGCGTGACGGTGTCATTGCCGGTGCCGCCGACGATGGTCGCGACGTCGGAGATGGTGAGGGTGTTCGTGGCGTTGGCCAGCGTCAGCTTGTCCGCGCCGGTGCCCAGATCGACGCTGGCGTTGGTCGTCCCGCCGCCCAGAGTGATGATATCCGTGCCGATGCCGCCAATCAGCGTGTCGACGTTGTAGACCGTGCCAGTGTTGGCGCCGCTGGCCAGGGTAAGAGCATTGTTGCCGGTGCCGAGGTCCACCTTCATGCTGGTGGTCAGTCCGGTGCCCAACGTGATGGCATCGCTGCCGCCGGTGCCGATGATCGACTCGACGTTCGACACTGTCGCCGTGTTTCCGGCGGCCTCGAACGTCAGCACGTCGGCGCCGCTGCCCAGGCTGATGCTGGCATTGCTCAGCGCGACACTCAGCGTGATCAGGTCGGTGCCGGTGCCGCCGTTCAACGTCGCGACGTTGCCGATCGTGGCGGTGTTGCCGCCGTTGGCCAGGTTGAGCGTGCTTTCGCCGGTGCCGAGATCGACCGACATGGCGGTGGTGAGAGCGGTAGACAAGGTGACGTCGTCGTTGCCTGCGCCGCCGGTGATGGTTGTGGCGTTGGCGACGGTGAGTGTGTTGTTGAAATCTCCCAGATTCAGCGTGCTGCCGCCCGAGCCGAGGTCGAAGTCGTCGTTCTCGGCGGCTGCCCCAAGTGTGACGGTATCGGCGCCGGTGCCGCCGTCGACGGTCGCGATACTGGCAACGGTGAGGCTATTGGTTCCGTTGGCCAGCGTCAGCGTATCTGCCCCGGTGCCAAGACTGGCGCTGCCGTTGTCGATCGCAGTGCCGAGCGTAATCGTGTCGGTGCCGGTGCTGCCGATCAGCGTGCCGATATTACTGACCGTGCCGGTATTGGTGCCGGCGTCCAAGGTAAGAGTGTTGTTGCCGCCTTGGAGATCCACCGCCATGGAGGTGGTGAGCAAGGTGCTGAGCGTGACGTTGTCGTCGCCGGCGCCGCCGTAAACGGTCTGCGTTCCGCCGACGGTGACGGTGTTGCCCTCGTCTCCCAGGGTCAGGATGTCGGTGCCGCCGCCGAGCGAGATGCTCGCATTCGAGAGTACGCCGGTAAAGGTTATGGTGTCGTTGCCGGTGCCGCCGATCAATGTGTCGACGGTGCTGAATGTCTCGGTGACATTGGCATTGCCAAAGGTAACGGTGTCGGACACGGGGGCGACTCCTGGGCGAACGGAAACCAGGAATTGGCCGTTTTGCCCCTGCACCTGGTGGTCTGCGCGATATTCGCGCCGCACCTGCCTACGCCGAATAGGTAAACAAAACGTTCGCGCCGGCGGGGTCGGACGGGTTTCGTTCGTCGGCCGGAGGCGAAATGCGGTGGGGTTTTTCGTCGTGCGATTCGGCCGGCCGGGTCAGCCGGCGCGGTGCTCCACCTCGCCGACCTTCACCTGCCGCGGCACCAGCCCAGGCGACCACGTCGCGCTGCCCGCCGGCAGAACGATGCCGCGTGCCGCCAGTGCCGGCGCCAGCAGCGCGGCCGGATTGGCGGAGGCCAGCCGGACCGCCTCGGCCGGCGCGGCAAGGCCCCAGGCAACCAGGTTGCGCACCGCCTGGTCGAGGCATAGCGCCGAGCCGGCCAGCACGTCGCTGCCCGGCTCGCGGACGGAGCCATCGGCGGCATGTTCTATCGACCTGCCGGCAAACCGATAAAGCCCAGGGGGCGCTGCCGCGGCCGTCGTGGCGTCGGTTACCAGCACCGCGCGCGACAGGCCCTTGGCGCGCAGCAGCACCTTCAGCGCGGGCAGCGGGATATGGATGCCGTCGGCGATGAAGCTGGCGGCGAGGCGGTCCTCGGCGAGCTGGGCGATCAGCGGGTTGCGGAACTTCGGCAACGTGTGGGGCAGGGCGTTGCCGAGATGGGTGCTTAGCGCGGCGCCCGCCCGGGCGGCGTCCGCCACGGTCGCGTCATCGGCGGCGCTGTGGCCGATCGCCACCAGCATTGCCCGCTGTCTCGCCCAGGCGATCAGCGCCATCCCCCCCGGCTGCTCCGGCGCGAGGGTGAGCAACAGGATCGGCCGGGCGAGGGGGGCGGCGAGGCGCATGAGCAAACCGGGGTCGGGCGGCAGCATGGCGGTCGGCGGATGGCAGCCGGCGAAACCGGGCGCGGGGTTGAGGAAGGGTCCCTCCAGGTGGAAGCCAGGCACCATCAGCGGCCCCAGCCGGCTGTTGGCGACGGCGCGGTCCAGTGCGGCGAACCGCTCGGCCAAGGCGGCTTCCGGCGCGGTGATCAGCGTCGGCAGGCAGGTGGTGACGCCGGCGCGCAGCATGCTGTGCAGCGCGTGGTCGAGCGCGGCGGCGTCGAGCGCGGGGTCGTTGAAGTCGACACCGGCATAGCCGTTCACCTGCAGATCGATCAGTCCGGTGGTGTGCATCAGCCGGCCTCCCGCCGCCCAATTCAAGACGGGGCATTTGTGGCGGTGCGTTGGCCAGCAGGAAAGGGTCAACGCCGGCGATCGCGCGGACGCCCGAGGCGGCCGACCTCCGATTGCCGTGGATCGGTCCGCGGGTGACGCAGCGCGACATTGCGCGGCGGCCGTTAAGGGAATCGTAAGCCGGTTGCCCTAACACCATCGACCTGAACGATTGGCTCTCGGCTGGTTCGCACCGGCGCTCTTCCCGTCGTGGCCAGGCTTGACCCCGGTCATCTGTCGCGGCTCTGCGGCGCCTAGATGGCCGGATCGAGCCAGTCCATGACGGGGGTGCGCGTGCCGTGCGTTATCGTTTTGGCCGGCCTATACCAGGCTGGCGCCGCGCACCGTTTGGCAGGTCGCCGGATGGGTGGGACGCGCCTGCCGGGCGTGCAAGGCGGCACGGAAGGAGACGAAGCGGCTGCGCCCGGCCGGCGGGCAACGCCGGTGGAGGTGGGCATCCGTGCAAGACCGGGCGGCACGGCAACCAATCGGCTGGATCCAGCACGGTCATGCGCCGTGCACGGGCCGTGGAACATGGGGCGCGCAATGTCATCGCTGCCTGAACTCGCGGTGCTGTTCCCGAACGAGCCATATTTTCTCGGCAATACGATGGGGGTGATGGGCGAGCCGTTGCGTCATCTCTACATGGCGGCGGCAGTGGCCACGTTGCAGGATCTCGACCGCGCGGTGCGCGTGCTGGAGATCGGTTCCTGGATCGGCTTCAGCACGTTGACCTGGGCGCAGGCCCTGGACGAACGCGTGCCGCACAAGGGCAGCATCCTGTGCGTCGATCCCTGGGCCAGCTACTGGAGCCCAGCCGAGATACAGGCGGGCGGGGTCATGGCGACGATGGATTTCATGGCGCGTTCCGATCTGTCCTACAACCTGTTCCGGCACAACCTGACCTTTGCGCCGCCAGGTGTCCGCATCGATCACGTGCGCGGCCGGTCAGAGGACGTCCTGCCCTATTTCGCCGACGGCGCGTTCGACCTTGTCTTCATCGACGGCGATCACCGCTATGCGGCGGTGGCGAACGAACTGCGCGAGGCTGACCGCTTGCTGGCCGACGGTGGCCTGTTGTGCGGCGACGATCTGGAGCATCAGGCACCGGCGAGCGCCTGCGCCGCACTGGATCCGGCGATCCACTACAGGCAGGATCCGGCGACCGGGGTTCGCTACCACCCCGGTGTCACCCGCGCCGTCGCGGAGGCACTTGGGCCGGTGTCGGCCTATGAAGGTTTTTTCGTGATGCGCAAGCTGGGCGGCGGCTACGTGCCGGTGGACCTCTCCGGCAGGACCGCGTCGATTCCACGGCACTTTCCCCCCGCGCTGAAGGCCAGCATCCGTAGCCGGTTCGGTTGATCGCCGACGCGGGGACCGCTGGCCAACGCCGTGCCAAACGCTTGCTTCGGCGCCTCGTGTCACGGTTATCGCCGAGACGACATGCCGCGCCATGCGCGAACCCACGCGCCTGGCCCAATGCGATGGCCCTGCCAACTGACGCGCGCTCTCCGTTCGCCGTTGCTTCCGACACGCCGGGACCCGCGCCGGCCGCCGGTTTGTTGCTTTCCCTCGCGCTCCGCCGGCATTGTTGCGGCGCCTGCCGAGGAGACACACCGTGCCACCGCCGAAGCCGCAACTTCCCTCCGCCATCTGGCTGATCTTTCTCGGACTGATGGTGGTAACCCTGCTCGGCGTGTTCGGCTACGGCGGTGGCGGTGGCGGCGGCGGCGGTGGCACGGACGTCATCCCGTACAGCCAGTTCCAGCAGTACCTCGATGCCGGCAAGGTGAAGCAGGTCACCGTCTCCGGCGACCTGCTGCACGGCACGCTCAGCGAGAAATTGCCTGACGGCAACACGCAGTTCAGCACGGTGCAGGTGCCTTCGGACCTCGCCGGCGAACTGGCCAAGCACGGCGTGGAATATAGCAGCGTGCCGTCGAGCACGGCGCTGAGTGCGCTGCTGTCCTGGATCGTCCCGCCGCTGCTGTTCGTCGGCATCTGGCTGTGGGCCTCGCGTGCGATGATGGGCGGCGGTGCCGGCGGGCGCGGCGGCCTGGGCGGCGGGCTGTTCTCGATCGGCCGCAGCCGCGCCAAGCTGATCACCGCCGAGACCGGCATCCAGACCACGTTCGACGACGTGGCCGGGGTGGACGAGGCGAAGGCGGAGCTGCACGAGATCGTCGATTTCCTCAAGCGACCGGACGAGTTCGGCCGGCTGGGCGCGCATATCCCGCGCGGCATCCTGCTGGTCGGGCCGCCGGGCACCGGCAAAACCCTGCTGGCGCGCGCGGTGGCGGGCGAGGCGGGCGTGGCGTTCTTTTCCACCAACGGCGCCGAGTTCGTGGAGATGTTCGTGGGCGTCGGCGCGGCGCGGGTGCGCGACATGTTCGAGAAGGCGCGCGAATCCGCGCCGTGCATCATCTTCATCGACGAACTGGACGCGCTGGGCCGGGCGCGCGGCATGTCGCCGATGACCGGGCAGGACGAAAAAGAGCAGACGCTGAACCAGTTGTTGGCGGAGATGGACGGGTTCGACCGCTCGGTGGCGATCGTCGTGCTGGCGGCGACCAACCGGCCGGAGATCCTCGACCCCGCGCTGCTGCGGGCGGGCCGGTTCGACCGCCAGGTGCTGGTGGACCGGCCGGACAAGAAGGGGCGGGTGGATATCCTGCGCATCCACCTGAAGCGGATGAGGCTGGCCCCCGACGTGAAGGTCGAGGACGTCGCCGCGCTGACACCCGGCTTCACCGGGGCGGACCTGGCGAACCTGGCGAACGAGGCGGCGGTGGTGGCAACGCGGCGCGGCGGTGATTCGCTGTCGATGGACGATTTTACCCGCGCAATCGAGCGCATCGTGGCCGGGCTGGAGAAGAAATCCCGCGTGCTGATCCCGAAGGAGCGGCGCATCGTTGCCTATCACGAGATGGGGCATGCGCTGGTGGCGCTGGCGATTCCGGGCAGCGACCCGGTGCAGAAGGTCTCGATCATTCCGCGCGGCATCGGCGCACTGGGCTACACGATGCAGCGGCCGGTGGACGACCGGTTCCTGATGAGCCGCCAGGAGCTGGAGGACAAGATGACCGTCCTGCTCGGCGGGCGGGCGGCGGAGATGATTTTGGGGGATGACGTTTCCACCGGCGCGGCGGACGACCTGGCGAAGGCGACCGATATCGCGCGAGGCATCGTCATGCGGTTCGGCATGGACGACAAGCTGGGGCCGGTGGCTTGGGATACCGACCAGGCGTCGTTTCTGCATGACCAGCCGGGGGTGTTCTGGCAGCAGCGGCGGTATTCCGACCAGACGGCGCACGAGATCGACCTGGCGGTGCGCGCGCATGTGGAAGCGGCGCGGGCGCGCGCGGTGGGGATCTTGCGGGAAAACCGGGAGGCGCTGGACGAGGGGGCGGCCTCACTGCTGGCGCACGAGACGCTGAGCGGGGAGGAACTGCCGAAGGTGAAGATGGTGGGGGTGGGGTAGGCCACCGCTTGTTAAGCCTGGGGCCGTGGCCCCTCCGGTCTTCGTCGCGAGGGGCGTCCGTGAAGTTCCATTTCGCACCGTAATCGGTGCCCCTCGCGACGAAGACCGGATCCGCCGTGGCTTCCCTACCGATTTCCCCGTGGTAGGCTGGCGACGGCCACCTGACCATGCGGCGACTCGCCGTGGCTTCCCTACCGATTTCCCCGTGGTAGGCTAAATGGATCGTGCACGCCCTGCGGCTTTCTGCCGTGGCTTCCCTACCGATTTCCCCGTGGTAGGCTGTGACCATCCAGCGGCTGGTTTCGACATACGCCGTGGCTTCCCTACCGATTTCCCCGTGGTAGGCTCGGATGGGCCGGTCCTCCACTGCTACCAGTGCCGTGGCTTCCCTACCGATTTCCCCGTGGTAGGCTCCAGGCGGTCTGTCAGCCGGGACGCTGAAAGCCGTGGCTTCCCTACCGATTTCCCCGTGGTAGGCTCTGTCGCCGCTAGACATGTGGAATTGC
>Ga0181530_10004629_pt1 | contig 14474 bp, 20 predicted proteins | sample PEATcosm2014_Bin_42_FD_119769 | JGI IMG/M metagenome (GOLD analysis project Ga0181530, IMG submission 119769) | Peatland microbial communities from MTU Mesocosm Facility, Houghton, MI, USA - PEATcosm2014_Bin10_60_metaG | ecosystem: Environmental > Terrestrial > Soil > Wetlands > Peat | place... | reverse complement strand
TGGCTCACCGTGCTGGAGAACGTGGAAGCGCCGCTGAAGGCCCGCGGCATCGAAGAGATCCCCCGCCGCAAACGCAGCCTCAAGATCCTCGAAACCGTGGGATTGGACGGCTTCGAAGCCGCTTACCCGAAGGAACTTTCCGGCGGGATGAAACAACGGGTCGGATTCGCGCGTGCGCTGGTGGTGGAACCCGAGGTCCTTTTCATGGACGAACCGTTCTCCGCGCTGGACGTGCTCACCGCCGAGAATCTGCGTACTGAAACGCTGGAGCTGTGGGCCAACAAATCGATCCCCACGCGGGCCATTTATCTGGTCACCCACAATATCGAGGAGGCCGTTCTTCTGGCCGACCGGATTATTGTATTGGGCAAGAATCCTGGACGGATCCGAACGGATTTTCAGGTTGGACTGCCGCAACCGCGCGACCGCAAGTCCGCCGGCTTCCTGCACCTGGTCGACTACATCTACAAGGTGCTCACGCAGCCGGATGCCGCCCCGCAGTTCGCGCCGGAAACGGAGGCTACGGCTTTGCGGCCGGGTGCGCCGCGGGCAAAATATCCGATGTTGCCGCATGCTCGCCCGGGCGGGATCAGCGGCATGGTGGAGATCCTCTCGGACCGCGGCGGGCATGATGACATCTACCACCTGGCCGACGATCTCTCGTTCGAAATCGACGACGTGCTGCCGATAGTCGAGGCGGCGTCGATGCTGGGCTTCGTGAATGTCGCGGAAGGAGACGTCGAGCTCACGCCGGCCGGGCACCAGTATGTAGAGGCGGACATTGCCGATCGCAAAGAGCTTTTCGGAAATGCCGCTTTGGAGCGCGTCACGCTTATCCGCCAGATCAAGCGGGCGCTCGAATCCAAATCGAACCACACGTTGCCCGACGAGTTCTTCCACGACACGCTGGATGAGCACTTCAGCGAAGACGAAACAGTGCAGCAGCTGCAAACGGCCATCAACTGGGGGCGCTACGCCGGTCTCTTCGATTACGATTCCGCGAGCCGCAAATTCTATATCGCGGATGAAGAACCGGAGACTGTTCCGGCGTGAGCGTCATTCCGCCTGGTCTCAGCAGGCAATTCTCGCTCAAAAACACCTGGCCGGTCGTTCTGGACGTCCTGGTCTTTGCAACCGTTCTGGCCGTTTTCTACGGCGTCCTGACCATTGCCCGCTACTGGTCGGGACAAGCCATCCCGGTTACGGAAATCTCACGCTCGCCGCGGAGCCTGCCGCGGTACGCATTCTATTCGCTGGTGCGCATGGCGATCGCATATTTCCTCAGCCTGCTGTTTGCCGTCACCTACGGACGCATTGCCGCATATAACCGGACGCTGCAGCCATTCATGGTGGCAATCCTCGACATCCTGCAGTCGATTCCGGTGTTGAGCTTCCTGCCGGGCGTGATGCTGGCGATGGTCTCGCTTTTCCCGAACAAACAGGTTGGTGTCGAACTCGGATCGATCGTCCTGATCTTCACGGGACAGGTCTGGAACATGGCCTTCAGCTTCTACTCTTCTTTGAAATCGATCCCGCGCGAATTGAGCGAGGCCTCAACGATCTATCGCTTCGGCAAATGGCAGCGTTTCTTCCAACTGGAACTCCCTTTCGGGGCCATCGGACTGATCTGGAACTCGATCGTTTCTGTTGCCGGCGGGTGGTTTTTCCTGATGGCTTGCGAAATGTTCGTTCTCGGCAAGCGCGATTTCCGCCTGCCCGGACTGGGATCTTACCTGCAGACCGCGGCCGGCAACGGCGATACATACGCGATGCTTTGGGGTCTGGTGGCCATGATCGGAGTGATTCTGCTCATCGACCAGCTCATCTGGCGGCCCGCCATCGCATGGTCGGGCAAATTCAAGTTCGAGCAGGTGGAGAGCACGCAGGCTCCCACATCTCCCCTGTTGCATCTTCTGCGAAATTCGCGCGTGTTAAACGTATTCCGCGAAAAAACCGTCTCGCCCCTGGAGGAACGGATCAACCTCTGGTTCGCCCGCCGCAAGCCGCTGCATGAAGGTTCCGGCGCTCCGCCCGCATGGCTGAAATCGCTGGGCGCCGTTCTCGCCGTGGCTGCGATCGCGGGCGTCGGCTACGAAGTCTTTCGCGCCGTCGCGCTTCTGCGGGGGGTCGACGGCGCGGAATTCCGCGAATTGTTGAAAGGCGCCGGGGCGACGTTTCTGCGCGTGAATGTTTCGCTGCTGCTTGCCTCCGCGTGGACCATACCGGCGGGTGTCGCGATCGGCTTCAATCCGCGTCTCGCCCGGATCATGCAGCCGGTAACGCAGGTCGCGGCCTCTGTTCCCGCCACCGCGCTCTTCCCGGTCCTGCTGCTCGCGATCGTTCAACTCGGCGGCGGATTGGGGGTTGGTTCGATCGTCCTGATGCTTATCGGCACGCAGTGGTACATATTGTTCAACGTGATCGCCGGCGCCAGCGCCATTCCTTCGGATCTCAGGGAGGTCGCCAGCCTGTTCCACTTCAGCCGGGCGGACCGCTGGCGCATTGTCATTCTGCCGGGCATTTTCCCCTATCTGGTCACTGGCCTCGTAACCGCGTCGGGCGGCGCGTGGAACGCAAGTATCGTGGCCGAGTACTTTCATTTCAAGGACTCGGTAATGTCCACAATCGGGCTCGGAGCGCAGATCAGCGCGGCAACCGACGCCGGGCGCTACGATACGCTGCTCATGGCCACCGTCATCATGGCGACTTTGGTGGTCTGCACGAATCGTTTGGTGTGGCGGCCGCTCTATCGGCTGGCCGAAACGAAATACCGTCTGGAAAGCTGAGGGGGCCGAAGGATACGCCGATGTCAGGCGCGGAGTTTTGCCGCAGCGCGGCGATTCCGGGCCACCACAAACACACCGCCCAGGCAGAGAATAAGGACGCCGAAGAAGCTCGGTTCCGGAGCCAGTGATTGGCCACCGATGCTGCCGCCGCTCACGTCGGTAAGTGTGCCTGAGAGGTAATATTGCTTCTCGCCTCCATTTGCCAGGCCGGGAGGGTTATCCGCCGCAATGTAGGAGTCCGGCAGCAATGAACCGGAGCCGACGTTCAGGGTGATGTTCAGGACACCAAATTCCGTAAAACCGTTGCTGGAGACAACGCAAGTTGAAGTGGTGCAGGATCCGGTAAATAACAAGGGATCGCTTCCCACTGTCAGCGTGGCGGAACCGCTGCCGCTCAGGTCCACCGGGCCGGTTACGGATAAACCGGTGTCCGGTCCTGCGATTACCCCAACGCCGTAACCATATATCGTCCCAACGGTGGCATTTAGATCATAGATGTCCGCTCTGGCCGGAGTAGGGCCAACGGCAAGGCATACCAACAAAATGAGACCCGCCGATCCCAACGCTCTTGCGCGCATCGAATACCGAGTCTCTGTTGTGTTCACTATTCCTCGTTCACTCGTCCAGCATCTACTGTCTGAAGCTTGGCACAACGCCCGTGGCATAGCAAGGAAGCGGACCCGGTAAACCGTAAAGCGGTCACAGCAGTACTACGGTATTCCCGCGATTTTGATATTTTCCCGCCACCGGCAGCCGGCTTTCAGTCTACGGCTTGGTCTTTTGTCTGCGTTTGACCGGCTCGACGATTGAGAACTGGAGTTTTCGCTCCAGCGGGTCGGCGCGATCGAGGATGATTCGCACCCGATCGCCGATGGAGAATTCACGGCGCGTGCGCTGTCCAATAATCTTCCGCACATTTTCGTGATAGGCGTAGTGATCGCCGGGAAGCGTGTCGATGGGGACAAGGCCTTCCACGAACAGGTCCGCCAGCTCCACGAACAATCCGTAGCGGGCGGTGCCGATGATGAGGCCGTCGAATTCCTCGCCGACGCGGCCTTCCATGAACTTCGCCTTCTTCCACTCCACCAGTTCGCGTTCGGCTTCGGCCGCGCGGCGCTCCGTGAGTGAGCACTCATCCGCGATCGACTTCAGCTCCGCCTCGCTGGAATACGCACGATCGTCGAGAGACGCCGTCAGCAGCCGGTGAACAATCAGATCCGGATAGCGCCGGATTGGCGAAGTGAAGTGCGTGTAGTGCGTGGCGGCGAGCGCAAAGTGGCCGGAATTCTCCTCGTTATAGCGGGCTTGCTTCAGAGAGCGGAGCATCAGATAGCTCAGAATTCGTTCTTCCGGCTTACCTTCGATCTTCGCCACCAGTTTCTGATAAGCCTTCGAGGAAAGCTTGATCTCTTTGGGCAGGATCACGTCTTTGTGGACAACGCGGCCTTCGGCCTTGCGCTCCTTATAGCGGTGGCGCGAAACCGGAATCGCACCCACGCCGAGCGAGTATCCGAACTGTGCGGCGATCTCTTCGAACTCCATTACGCGTTTCGGGTCCGGCTGCTCGTGAACGCGATAAATCGCCGGGTGGCCGGTATGCTCGAGATGCGCGGCGACCGCTTCATTGGCGGCCAGCATGAACTCTTCGATAATCCGGTTCGCGATGTTGCGGGGGCTGCGCGCGATGCCGGTCATGACGCCGGTTTCGTCGAATTCGATCAGAGGCTCGGGAAGGTCGAAGTCGATGGAGCCGCGCTTGTAGCGCTTGTGCTGCAGGATTTCGGCGAGCTCGCGCATCAGTTCGAAGCGTTCGACCAGCGCGGCATAGCGGGCTCTCTGCGCCGGATCGCCTTCGAGCAGCAGATGTACGTTCGTATAAGTCATGCGCTCGGCGCTGCGAATCACGCCTCGGCAGAACTCGAAATTCAGGGGCTCGCCGTGGCGGTCGAACTCGATGAGCGCCGAGACGACAAGCCGGTCGGCCTGAGGGATCAGCGAACAAATGTTGGTCGACAGCTCGAATGGAAGCATGGGGACGGCGCGGTCGGGGAAGTAGACGCTGGTGCCGCGCAGGCGCGCTTCACCGTCGATGGCGCTCGCGGGCGTAACGTAATGGCTCACGTCGGCAATGTGGACCTGCAGTGCGTAGTGGCCGTTGAGCAGCTTGTCCACTAATACGGCATCGTCGAAATCGCGCGCCGTTTCGCCGTCGATGGTGACGATCGGCAGGTCGCGGAAATCGCGCCGGCCTTTGAGATCCGCGGCTGTGATCACGGCCGGCATCGACTGGGCCTGGTCGATCACCTCAGCCGGAAACCGATTGGGCAGGTGGTGCTTGCGGATAATGATTTCCACGTCGATGCCGAAGTCGTCCGGCGATCCCAGCACCTCAATGACGCGGCCAACCGGCGGCCCCTTGCGGTCGCCGTATTCCAGGAGCTCGGCATTGACGATCATGCCGTCGAGTTGGTTGATATCGGCGATTTCGATTGGCTGGGGCCCGATGCGGTCCACCTGGACATTCCCGGCGGCAGCCGCATCGGGGATGGCAAGGTCCTCCGGAATTTCGATCCATTCGGTCAACCGTTCATCATGAGGGACTACGAACAGGCCTCGGCGACCGATACGAAACTGGCCCACGACCGTGGGGTGCGCGCGTCTGAGTATTTTGACGATCTCAGCTTCAGTGCGCCCGGTGGGCCCGGCATGGGTGATGCGCGCAATGGCGCGGTCGCCATTCATCGCGCCGCGTGTGCTGTCGCGGCCGATGTAGAGATCGCCGGAGACGCCCGGAATGGGGTGATCGGGTATGAGAAACCCGTAGCCATCGCGATGGATACTGAGGCGTCCGGCAATATATTCGCGGCTGCGGGACGTGGCGATGTAGTGCCCGTTACTGAGTTCAACCAGGTCGCCGCGGCCGGTGAGGCGGTCGAGGGCGGATTCGATGGCTGTGCGTTCCTCGCCTTTGACGCGCAGTTCCCTGAAAAGATGCTTGAGACCCGTCTTCCCGTGAGGCTGCTTCGCGATGTGGGCGAGCAGCGCGGAATCCGTCATATCCATCTATCTTAGAAGCGAAGCCATGGCGATCGGCCAGGGCCATCCGACCGCGACGCCTGCCATCATCATCGTCTGCAAAAGGCAAGCGGGAGCACGTTTCCGGCGGCGCGGCGTATCCCCTTCTGAGAGCGTATCTCAGAAGCAAGCTTTCGGAATAGCCCGGTTTTTATCCTGTGCGCTTCGTTGGCATAATATAGGTAACGATGCGTTACCTCTTACTTTTCGTCCCCGCCCTGCTGCTCACGGCTCAGACGCCCGCAGCCCCCAAGAAAGCTTCCGACCATAAAGCGCTGGCCGCCGCCAGCGTTCCGAAGAACTTCAAGGAAAGCGGCTCGCCCACCGCCCCGGTCACCGTTGAGATCTACACGGACTACGAGTGCCCGGCCTGCCGCGCACTTTATATGGACACGTTGCCGTCCCTCAACCAGGAGTTCGTGGCGACCGGCAAAGTACACCTGCTCCACCGCGACTATCCGTTGCCGCAACACCAGTATTCAAAACTGGCGACACGCTATGCGAACGCGGCGGGCGCCATAGGCAAATATGAGATTGTGGCGAACCAGATTTTCGTGACGCAGCCCGAATGGGCGCAGAACGGGAATGTGGACGCGGCCGTCGCAAAGGTCCTTGCGCCGGCCGATATGGAGAAGGTTCGCACGATGGTGAAGACCGATTCGCACCTTGATGATTCGGTCGCCGTGGATGTTGCGATGGCAAACAATCAGGACCACCTGACCCAGACCCCGACGATTGTGATTGTCGCCAAGGGAAAGCGGGATGTCATTGCGGGCGGAATGCCCTACTCCATCCTGAAGCAGTATCTCAATCAGAAAATCGCGCAATGAAGCGTGGGTTGCTCTTTGCGCTGCTTCTTGCCGGCCGGCTGGGCATTGCGGTCATCTTTCTCTACGCGGGCATTGCGAAGGTGCGCGAGCCGTGGCTGCAGTTCGCCGTGTCGATCGAATCGTTCAAGATGGTGCCGGAGACCTGGCTGGAGCCAATCGCGCGGATCTTGCCGTGGTGCGAGATTGCGCTGGGAGCCGCTGTGCTCGTGCCCGGTATTCTGGCCCGTTGGGTCTCGTTAGTCCTCACGGGGATGCTGGCGTGGTTCCTCTTTATCGGAATCCGGGCGTACGCGAAAGGCCTGGCCGTGGACTGCGGATGCTTCGGCGCGGGCGGCGGAGCCATTGACGCAAAATGGTTCGTGGAGCATGCGGCCATGCTGGCGTTGGGGTTGGCGGTCACAGTGGGGGAGTTCCTGAGGGCGCGTTCGCCGAAGCTGGCCAGTTAAGATTCAAGGCCAGATGAGAATCTTCCCGGGTTGTGGCCGGATCGGCGATGCGGTCCATGCTTCCGCAAACGTCTCAAGGTAACGCCTCGAAGGCAACTGCGGAAGGGTCACGATCACTACCGCGAAGGCAGGGAACGCGCGTCAGCTGCGGGATGCCGACTCGGCAAAGAGTTGATCCCGCGTAAGCAGCGTGTCGAACCCGGCCGCTGCCGCTGCGGCAACGAGTTCGCCGTTCCGCAGCGCCTTCCACCCCCGGCTTTCTGCCGTTTCACACTCAATCTCAAGGGCGTTGAGAAGTTCGACGAGATGGATGTCCAGGTTCGCGTCAAGCAGCCACATGGAAGGAGTCCGCGAACTCCGATGCGACTTTCAAGACCTCCGGAAGTGCTGCGTGCGGGAAGGCGCGATTGAACGATTCGTCGATGTCGGCAAGGGACATGCCATTCGCCAGACATTCGAGGATGAGCGCCACCGAGAGACGGGTACCCCGAATGGCGAGCTTGCCGCCCAATAATTCCGGGTCCGCGACGATCCACTCGTAGTCCTTATAGCGTCTTGGTTGCCATTCCGGCATTGATGCTCCCATATTCAGTCTAGTCGAATCTTCCATGGTGACGCGCGAGTTGACGGGGGCTCGGGCAAACCTTGTCGTGTTTAAGCAGCCGCATCCGGCTTGGATTTCAATTCCTCCCGGATAGCCCGGCGAACCATCGCCTCAAGCGAAGGAGCGTCTATCGATCGCCGCAAGGCCTCGTTGATGAGGGTTTGGTATCCGATTGCGCCGCCGGACTCGTCGGCCTTACCCAGGAAATAATCGACCACATCCCGATCGAGCCGGATCGTGATTTTTACCTTGCCTGCGGGTTCCGGTTCCGGTTTCGCGATACGCCCGCGCTTGCCTTTGCTGAAATCGTATGAGTTTTTCATAGCAGTCCCGCCTCGTAATCCGCGCGTTCGTGTGGCATCGCCGGCCGCGCGGAAATAATCCGGATGTTCTCGCCGCGATACGTCCAGGCAACGACCAGTACGCGCCCCAGAACACCCATCCCCATGCCGACGAACGTTCCTCACCGGGGTTAGACTCTTCGTCAATTGTACGTACAAATGTATGGCGAGGCAAGAACCGATTTGACCGGTAGCGCGCTAAATCTGTGCGCCTGATCCTTTCGGTTGAGCCTATCTACCGTACAAATCCGCATACTTGGCAAGCACCTGAGTCGCTGCTTCTTCGTCCACCTGGAGAGCGGAATCGATTCTTTGTTTATCGTGTAGCGTAAAGACTTCATCTTTCGCCACGCTTGCCCTGAGTTGAGTAATTTCACTGAGGCGGCTCTCGTAGAGATGCTTCACTTCGATCTTGGACCTGCCATCGGCGATAAGGGCGGCAGCTTTCTCGGCAACGTCCTGTGCCGCGTTTTTTTGTTCAGTCAGAAGAACCAGCGTCTTTTCATTTGAAGCAGCGCTCGAAGGAGATGCAGCACTGGGAATCGTATCGGTCTTGACGCTGAGCAAAACGCCGACAAGGATTGCCAGGGACGCGAAAACCCACAAGATCAGTTTGAGAGTTTTCCGCCCTTCCGCAGATATCATCTTGCCTGCTCAGGACGGGTCGCCTTTTTGATGCCCGGTTTCTGTGGGCTTGATTTTGTGTTTCGGCATCGGCGGAATCTTAGGTCATCAGCATAACGCAAACCAGCCCGGATTGCTCCGGGCCGGTATAATGTTCGTGGATGCCCCGGCAGTCGCAAGCCGAAGCGGGGCGCTTTCTGGATCAAGGCAATTTACATCACGGTGGTGGTTCCGTAAGTCGGACCTCACTTTCTGAATGCCCGGCGCGGACACATCGGGCATTCGGCGTTTCTGTAAGGAAAAGCGAGTCACTCCCGAAGATGACCAGAACCTGGGCGACTGCTACACCTTCGTTGCCATCGAGCGGAACACAAAACTCGTTCTGAACATCGCAATGGGCAAGCGGGTCAAGGCCACCACGGATGTTTTCGTGGAAGGCGTCCGCGACGCCATCGCGCCCGGTTGCGCGTTCCAGGTCACCACGGACGGTTAACAAACGCCTTCAGTAAGAAATGGGAGAATCATTGGGCGGCGATGTCGCTCTGGTACACGTTCTACAACTTCTGCCGGATTCACAAGTCGTTGCTCGTGACGCCAGCGATGGCGGCGGGAATCGTGGATCGGGTTTGGGATGTGCGGGAGTTGCTGGCAGCATAGCGCCCTGGCTTTCCAATTACGTACTGACTTCGGCCCGGACAATCCAGGCCGTTCTGCGTTAGGATCGTTGGGATATCATCAAGCGAATGCCGAACACCAGCGAGTATCTCGATAATGCCGAGTCTTCTCTCCGGCTCGCCAAAGAAGCGCGCGTCTTGGTTTATGCAAGCACTGAAACCGTAGAGCTTCGCAAAACATTGACCTACCTAATCGACGTAGTCGAAAACCTTTTGAATGAAGCTCGGACGGCCAAGTAAAAACTCGGGCGCACGGATTTAGCGGACTACCCACGGAGGGATGCGGCCTCGCCGCTATGGGAAAATGGTGATCGGCAGAGTCCGGAGCATCAATGACGCAGATCATCGAGATCCCCGTTTCCGAAGACCTCTTGAAGTTGATCGACCAGAGAGCCCGCAGCGCCGGACTTGCAAGGGCAGAATACATCCGTGTCGTGCTCTCGAAGGAAGCAAAGGGTGAGCTTTCCATCGACGACATCCTCGCTCCCTTTCGCGACCAGGTTTCCGCCAGCGGTATCAAAGACGAGGAGTTGGACAGTCTGTTCGCGCAGGCGCGCGCCGATTTGTACGAAGCGAAGAATCCGCGTGAGCGCAGTTGACTCCTGTTCGTCCGCGATTGCGGGCGGTATTCGACTGCGTGGTGTTTCTACAGGGAGCCGCCCGGCAGGAGAGCCCCTCCGGTGCCTGCATCCTGCTTGTTCAGATGGAACTGGTGGAGTTGTGTCTGTCGGCGGACACCCTCTCGGAAGTTCGCGACGTGTTGTCACGTCCGGAGTTGCGCCGGAAGTTCTCCTCCCTAAGCGACAGTCTTGTGGCCCGGTTTCTCGATGCCGTACAAAAGAAGAGCACTTGGATATCATCCGTCCCGCACGCATTCACCTTTGAACGAGATCCCAAAGACGAACCTTGGATCAATCTCGCGATTGCCGCCCACGCGAGCTTTCTGGTGAGCCGCGACAACGACATACTCGACCTCGCCCGGCCTTCCGACTCGGATGGCTCGAGATTGCGAAAGATAGCTCCGAGTCTTCAAATTATGGCTCCGGCCGAGTTCCTGCGGGAGGTTCGGGGGCGATAAGCCCGATAGCCAGCCTCACAGCTTTTCCGATTCCACCCGCGCCTTCAGGTCCGCAACACCCGCCGTATACCGGGAATCGGAGACCGAGAAGGCGACTGCGTCTTCCATCCAGTCGTGCCAGAGGCCGTCGGGATCGTGCGAAGCGGCCGTTACCGTGTAATCGCCGGGACAAAGATCGCAACGGAAGCGATAACTCACGCGTATCCCGGCGCCCGTTTCCACAGGCCCGAGTTTAAGTTGTTCGAGTTCCGTGTTTGTCCCATAGACGTTCAACCCTATGCGGGTGCGAATCATGATGCCCACAACGGGATCCGCTACCCGGCTGGCGAATCGAACCGTGACCCGAATGGCGACAGCCTCACCGCTTCGAAAAACTGTTGAAGGGTCGCCGTTCTCCCCGAGGAGTTCGATTTGCTCGAGCACGGCGCGGCCGTCGCCATTGCGCATCGCCGGAGAGAGGCGCGGCCGTTGCTTCTCCCCCGACGCGCGCAGCTCTTCCGCGACGTGCCGCCTGTATTGAGAAAGAACATCGGAGGGGTCGCCGCGCGCGATCAGGGCGCCGTCGCGGATCCACCAGATCTCGTCCGCGCAACTTTCCAGCAGCGCTTCGTCGTGGGAGAAAAGGGCGATCGTCGCACCCGCGCGGCGCAGTCGCACGAGGCGCGTCACAGCCTTTGATTTCGTTAGCGCGTCGGAACGGGAAAGCGCGTGATCGAGAACGTAGTTCCCGGGAACGTCCGGCATCGGATCGCCCGGAGCCAGCTTGACAGCATCGCCAAAGACCTCCCGCGCGGCAAGCGGCGTCGGCCCTTCTTCGATGATGCCGATGATGCTGCCGTCGGGCGCCGTCAGGCTTTTCTCGACAGAGCCCAGCCCGGAAAATTCGATCATGCGGCAGAACTACTGATCCAGCGCCTGCTTGAACGTTCGCAGCGATTCTTCTCCAAACAGCACCACGCGGACTTCCTCCACCGAACTGGGTTGGTCGAGAAATCCCCTTATCTCACGAACCGCGATCGCCGCGGCTTCCGCCATCGGATAACCATAAGCGCCGGTGCTGATCGCCGGGAAAGCGATGGTCTTGAGGTCCCGTTCCGCCGCCAGCTGAAGGCATTCGCGGTAGCACGACGCCAGTTCGTCGGCTTCCCCCTCTTCCCCGCCCCGGTAAACCGGTCCCACGGTATGGAAAATGAATTGGGCCTGCAGCCGGCCCGCCCCGGTGACGACAGCTTCGCCAGGCTCGCATTTACCCACTTTCCTGCGGATAACATCGAGCTCCGTCATTACGCTGGATCCGGCGGCGCGGTGGATGGCGCCATCCACTCCGGCTCCGCCCGAGAGCCGGGAATTGGCTGCATTCACGATCGCGTCGGCCTTGACCAGGGTGATGTCTCCCTCTTCAAGGCGAAGCGTTTTGCCGGCGATTGATTTACAAAGGCTCACAATGAATTCTACCGCCTCGCCCGCCGTGGACAGCGATAGAATCGGAACAGCGCCACATGGACATGATATTCATCGATACCGGCAAGCTGCCGGCTGTTGAACGCCTGCCGGGCTGGAGGGGTCGTTATTTCGACTCTCCCAGCATGACATTCGCGCACTACGAGTTCGACGCGGGCGCGGCGATCCATGAGCACTTCCACCCCCAGGAAGAGGTTTATCAGATCATCGAGGGCGAACTCGAATTAACGATCGGTGGCGTTACGCAGCGCTTGGGTCCTGGTTTTGCCGGAATCGTGCCGCCCAATACACCACACTCCGTAAAGGCGATCTCGGACGGAAAAGTTATCGTCGTGGATTATCCTCTGCGCGAGGCCTTTTCCCATCCCGCCGCGCACCGTTAGGGCGCTGCCATCCTCCTTCCGCCGGTATCTCCGCGGGCATATTCTCACAACGGGCGCCGGCATCTTATGGCACAATGAAAAACCGCTCCCCATGGCGATCGACTGGTTCCCACTCCGGCTGAGTCTCGAGGTAGCCGCGCTTGCCACTCTGATCTCTCTGATCTTTGGAATCTGGCTGGCGTGGTTGCTGGCGAACAAGCAATTCCTGGGAAAGGACCTGGTGGACGCTTTGACGACGCTGCCACTGGCGCTGCCGCCAACAGTCCTCGGCTACTACCTGCTGGTAGTGATCGGGCGGGCAAGCTGGATTGGCCACGCCTGGGAGAAAATAACCGGATCTCCGCTGGTCTTCACCTGGCGCGCCGCCGTGATTGCTTCCACGCTGCACGCCATCCCTCTGTTGGTGAAATCGTCGCGCGCCGCGCTGGAAAATGTCGATCGCGCTTATGAACGCGCGGCGCGGAGCCTGGGGGCCTCGGAATGGCGCCTGTTCTGGCGAGTCAGTATCCCGCTCGCGCGGCGTCCCATTACGGCCGCGACGGCGCTCGCCTTCGCTCGTTCGCTGGGCGATTTCGGCGCTACTCTTATGATCGCGGGCGATATTCCGGGCCGCACGCAAACCGCCGCCATCGCAATTTACGATGCGGTGGAATCCGGGAACACGCTCGTGGCGCGCACGCTGGTGATCGTCATATCCATTGTGACGGCGGCCATCGTCTACGTCGCGAACCGTCTCGAACAGCGCCGGCATGTTTGACCCGGAGCGCCTCACATGATCCGGGGGAACATTGTCAAACGGTTTCGGCCGGGGCCCGAATCGGCGGGTTTTCATCTCGATATCGAGTTCGAAGCGGCGCCGGGCGTGACCGTGCTCTATGGCCCGAGCGGCTCGGGCAAGACGCTGACGCTGGATTGCATCGCTGGTTTCGTCTCTCCCGATTCAGGACGCATCATGCTGGACAACCGCATCCTGTTCGATGCGGAGTCGGGCGTCAATCTGCGCCCGCGGCAGCGTTCCTGCGGCTACGTCTTTCAAAACTACGCGCTCTTCCCGCACATGACTCTGCGGGAGAACCTGGCTTTCGCGGCCCACAGCCTTCCCCGGCTCGAACGGCACCGGCGCATTGCGGAACAACTCGAACGGTTCAAACTCACCAGCATGGCGGGCCGCTATCCGCATGAGCTTTCGGGGGGGCAGAAGCAGCGCGGATCGATTGCCCGCGCCCTCATCGCAAATCCGCGCGCCGTTCTGCTGGACGAGCCGGGGCGCGGTCTGGACGCGGCGTTGCGCATCGACCTCTACACATTAATTGAGGAGTTGAGGGACGGATTGCGGATTCCCGTTCTCCTCGTCACGCACGATCTGGAAGAGTGTTTCGCGCTGGCCGAGAGCGTAATGATCTACGACGCCGGCAGGATCGTCCATCGGGCGACGCCCGCGGAACTGCTTGGCAACCCCGGAACCGCGGAGGTCGCCCGTCTCCTCGGAGGGTTTACGCTCTACGATGCCGAGGTGATCGCGCTCGATCCGGGCCGCCAGACCAGCCGCCTGCGGTTGCTGGGCGCGGATATTCGCGGCCCGCACCTGCGCGGCTGCTTCAGGGGCGACCGCGTTACCCTGTGCACGCGCCCTGAGGAGCTGTTACTCCGGACGCAGGCAGGCGAGAACCGGATTCGCGGAGATCTTCGCCGCGTGATTGACAGATCGCAATCGATCCGGGCCGATTTCGGAGACGGCCTGATCGTGGATGTGCCGCGCGAAATGTGGCGCTCGCTCGAAGAGACCGGCAAACAGACCGGCTGGTGGATTGAGATTCCGCCGGGGAGTTTGCGGCAGATCGGCGGCCCGCGAACGTAGTTTGACAACGTTGGTTGTGAGGTCGGTTACTACACTGGTTATTTGATACTCGTCACGGCCGCGGCATTCATCACCTTCAGCTTTCCTGGCTTCGGCGGAGCCACAGTCAATTTCGACAACCTGAAGCCGACTTCGTTTCCTCCTTACTGGACCGCGGTCACAACCCGGCCTCAGGAGCCGGCCCGCTGGGAGGTCCGGCGCGATTCCGACGCTCCCAGCCGCCCGAACGTCTTCGCGCAGGTCTCGGGATTAACCAACAATTCCGACTACGCGCTGGCCGTTTTCGATAAAGTCGTCTGCCGCGACGGGGATCT
>Ga0181530_10004625_pt1 | contig 14480 bp, 9 predicted proteins | sample PEATcosm2014_Bin_42_FD_119769 | JGI IMG/M metagenome (GOLD analysis project Ga0181530, IMG submission 119769) | Peatland microbial communities from MTU Mesocosm Facility, Houghton, MI, USA - PEATcosm2014_Bin10_60_metaG | ecosystem: Environmental > Terrestrial > Soil > Wetlands > Peat | place... | reverse complement strand
ACCCGAATAAATCCGGAAATGGTTCTCCGTGGTCATAGGCTATTTTCCTAACGTTTCCCTTTTTATATTTCGAAACATGACTGTGATAAGGGTCGGCATGGGAGATAATGATATCAGGGTTTATTTCTTCAATGAGGGAATGCGTTGAAGCAAGATCCAATCCGACGTTACGGAAAAAACCACTGTTTTCTGAATTTAGTGTTGCCACATTGGGTCCGCCTAGATAAACCTCATGACCCCCCATTTTCACAAGACCATCCATCTGTTTTTCAATGACGAGGCTCACGCCATAACCAATCCCATAAACCGGGCTTAGAATTAATATTCTCTTCTTAGTTTCTGAGGGAAAAGAATTCCGGCAATTCCGAAAGGACTGATCTGGCATTTGTTTATGCGAGGGGATATATTTAAAATTAGGGTCACTTTTGTTCAAATGCTCCGGATCAAAGGAAGATATTATTTTATCTCTCAACTTTTTTCCGGTTATTGCAGTTTCCATATAATGATCATTTTTGTCAAATAACATTATTGCACAATAGCGCAGAAGATTGAAGAGATTTTCTGATAATTTTTGTACGATTCTTTTCATCGGTAACAGATGGATGCCGGATTTTCTGACGGCCATTAACATTAACGATAAAATCATTAGTTTAGAGAGAAGAAATGATATCGCGGAGCCCATACCTTTCAAAGGTGGGACGAGGATTATAAGCAGGAGAACCGAAAAGGCTCCACCGGTGAGAATGATTCTCATGAATTGTTTCTGGAGATTTACATTGAGCATGATTTGAGTGCCGTATATATTATCTAGAAAGATGCTCAGCGGCAAAATTGACATTATTCTGATAAAAAAAGAGATTTCACTGGACCTGCTCCCTGTAACCAGAAGAACGAGCTGATCTGCGAAGAGAAACAGCCCAATGCAGGTCAAACCAAACATTGCCGATCCCCCAAGGGCTACTTTTCTGAGAAAGCGAATCGCCATTTCCCTTGATTGGGAAAATAAAACAGCGGTCCTGGGATAGATGGCGGTGCCGATAGGCCCGGTAAGACTGATCACCGCCCGTACGATTTTGTCCGCCACGGCATACTTTCCGACAACCAGGTTATTGGTAAAAAGGCCGAGCAGAAAAATGTTCGTATTGGTAAATAGTGTGACCGATGCCTGCGAAATAAAAATCTGGAATCCGTTTTCCAGTGCTTTCCGGCATTGAGCCCACTCTGGAAAGGCAGGCATGATCCTGAATTTATGGATTGCGAAGAAAAAAGCTACTCCGCCGATGATCAATGTTCCGCCGGAGTTCAGGTAAGCAAACCACAGATAGTTTGCCGGACTTTTTATCACGACGAAATACAAACAGGTAATCGCCAATTTGCTCGTCAGGTTAAAAATGGTGATATACCGCATCTCCTCCATGCCTTGAAAAAGCCAGGTTGGAAATAAAATGTTGCCCGGGATACCGAGAAAGAGCCATATACAGAGCATCATTTCCTGGTGAAATCGCGGAATAAACGTCAGCAGAAGGCTTAGGAAAATGCCACATACAAGTAATAGGGCGAATTTTATGAGGAGAACTGAGTAGAACAGGGTTGAAAGCCGGCGCTTATCGTTTTTTATAAGAGAGGCGTCACGGGTAGCCGTAAGGTTAAAACCATAATCCACCAGAATTTGAAAATAAACCATGAAAGCGCCATAAAAAGCTAGTTTGCCGAAAGTTTCCGTTTTGAGAACGCGCAATAAATAGGGGATGGTAATTAGCGGGAGAAGGTAATTAAGACCCTGAAAAATATAGAGGTAAAAAACATTTCCGAACAGCTTTCGGTGTTGATGGAGGTTTTTTTTGAGAATCGGATGCAATAACATTAGTGTCGTTGAATTAAAGAGGCTTCAAAAGTGATAATTGTGATTGTGACATTATGCATTATGTCGCTCCGGCAACAAGACTCGAGTGTATAACCCGGCATGTCGCCTACTAAATATACACATTTTATAAAATTCCCGGTAGGAGAAGATATGGCCATTGTTGTGTTCAAATTTTCCGGGACTCCAACACGGAATTTTTCGACGCCTGAAAAGAATTATTTTATTGACGGTCTGAATTTGAAGAAGATTGAGTAGAAACCTGATGGAGATATAAAGCGTGAGAATCGGCATTGATATTACCGCATTTGCTGAGGGGCATTCAGGAATACAGCTCTATATTAGGAGCATTCTGGATAATCTTCAGGACATCGATAAGCATGGGGAATATTTTCTTTTTGAACGATTTCCCTCTGACTATAAAATTATTAATCCTAAATGGCAAAAGGTTATCATCAAGTTGCCAAAATTCTTCGGTTCGCAAACACTTTGGTTTCAATTCATTTTTCCTTATTTTGTGAGGAAAAACAAAATTGAAATAGTATGGTCGCCGGCTTTTTTCGTTCCTCGATTTATTTCGAAAAAGATCCGGGTTCTGCTGACCATTTATGATCTTGGTTTTATCAGGGTTCCCGAGACCTTTGATAAAGCGCATTTGCGAAGGTGCCGGCTTCTCATTCCAAATTCTTTAAAACGAGCCGACCTTATTATGGTTATTTCAGACTTCATTTCTAAGGAGATCAGACAATACTTCCCTGCAATTGCAAGAAAAAGGATTATCATTGCCGCGTGCGGGAGATGGCAGAAAACGTTGCCTGAAAATTATTCTGCACAAACGAGGTCTGAATTCCTCTTCTTCGCCGGTAATTTTGAACCCCGGAAAAATCTGCTGAATGTAATAAAAGCGTTGGAATATCTTGCTGAAGCGGGATTACGGATTGAACTCCAGATAGCGGGGCCCGAGGGCTGGCGTAATCGGGATATTAAAGAGTACCTATCTCGAAGTCCGATTAACAAACAGGTTACCTTTCTGGGATTTATCGACGAGCATCGATTAATTGAAAATTATTGTAAATGCAAAGCTTTGATTTTTCCCTCTCTTTACGAGGGTTTCGGCATGCCGGTTCTCGAAGCACTATCTCTGGACTGTCTTGTTTTAACCTCCAAAAACACGGTCATGGAGGAAATCTGTGGTCAAACAGCCCTTTATTTTGATCCCCGGAATCCGGTTGACATCGCCAAAACGATACGAACGATTTTCCAGGCTGAATTCGACAGGAAAATATATTTGAGCCATCGAATGGACGTCTTGAATCGTTATGATTGGAAAAATACCACCGAGATTATCTATGGAGAAATTACTGCAATGAATTCCGAAATAAGACCTTTTTCTCGAGAATAAGCTGATTAATATAAGGGGCATCGAATGCCCGGCAAGTATCAATGAAATGATAATTTTTCAGCATTGCCAGTGAATCCTTCCTGGCACGTAAAAAGGTTCTCAAATCGTTAGATCCAAAAATGCAGGACTTAAGTATTCGAAGATTTTCAAGCAACATTTTTTTCAAATACCTGGAAAGGAATAAAGGAGGAAAGTTCTTTTTAAAAAATATCAATTCATTACGGAAACTATAATAAAAAGCAGCATTGGCTTTTTTTCGAAAAGAGGCTTGATCGTGATGATAAACAATCGCGTTGGGAACGTATAAACATCGAAAACCATTATTATTGATTCGCATACATAAATCTGCATCCTCGTAATACGAATAAAAAGATTCATCAAAACCGCCAAGGGAAAGAAATAAATCCGTCCGGTATATGGCAGAGGCGCCGAGTGCGCTCATCACGAAACCCGGTTCGCTGTAAAGCGGGTCAAGGATATACGGCAAACCACGTCCGAACCGAGCCAAAGCAAAAAAAGGCCGTATATAATGATAAAGCCCATCGATTATGTTTCGATTCGGATAGTTCATATTCCTGCAGGCAATTGCCCCGATGGCGTTGTGTTCTTCCATATAAAAAATAGGATCATTCAACCAAGCGGGGGTTACCACAATATCATTATTGAGAAAGCACACATATTTACTGCTGTTGCAAATGGATTGAAACGCGCGATTATTGCCTGCTGCATAACCCAAATTCGCTTTATTTTCAATTATTTTGATGCCTTGGAAATCACGTGCCAGGCGGACAGAATTGTCGGTAGACCCATTATCAAAAAATATCACCTCATAAGCGGGGTATTCTATTTTCTCAAGGGATTCAAGACAAGCAGGGAAAATGGTTTCTCCATTCCAATTGAGAACGATAATGGAGAGGAGAGGATTAGGCATCAAAGATCCCTCGGAAAAAAGAAAGAGTGTCTGGAAGAAACGATGTCATTCCGAGTCAGTTTTTCGTTACAGTGGTCATGAAATAAGTTTTATACCGCTCGAACATTCGATCCTCCGAAAATAACGCGGCTCTTTCTATGGCTTTGCGCGACAAGAGACGATAAGCGGCCGGATCGTGTATGAGAGAGTTGATTTGTTTTCCCCACTGAACAAAATCATTATTTCCCGCAATTAGTATCGCATCGCCTCCGATTTCAGGGATTGATGAATTATTAAATGCACAGACGACGCTTCCATGCGCCATCGCTTCGATAACGGGAAGCCCGAATCCTTCGGCAAGGCTTGGAAATAGGAGGAAATCAGTTTGATCGTATAAGTCATTAAGCAAACTATCCGGAACCACCCCATGAAATAATACTGATTTATCAAGAGACAAAGAATCAATCAAAGACGAAAGGATTTTTCGATATGGAGGAGAGCATTTCCCTACAAGATGAAGATAAAAATGTCTCCCTCCTGCAATATCAATAATATTTTTGATGAGGTTGAAAATGTTTTTTCGCGGATCATCGATGCCGCCTACGCATAGGAAGTTCAGAATATCGTCTGAAGGGGGATTTTTTGATGCAATATTTTTTGTATGTGATATCCGGGATCCGAGATAAAGAACCTCAACTGACGATGGTACAAGAGAAGGGAATAATCGAAGTAACTGTTGTTTAGAATAATTGCTTATTGAAATTTTATAGTGCGCCCCACATGAAATGGAGAGTTTGTATTGAATATAACGACGATAGAGTTTCTTACCGATTATTTTTAATGGGAAAGAAGATTTCACGGTTGAAAAATCATCGAGAAAGATAAAATCATAATATAAAACAAGTTGCCGGACGGCGGTTTTTAGAACAGTCCGATATTCAGGATGAATAATAAATGAAGCTTTTCTTTTAACTTTCCAGTATCGCAAGTTACATGCTACACCGTGAAGTCGAATATCCGTGATAAAAGGAATCATCGGAATTCTCTCGACCCGATTAATGGGAACTCCGAGCGGATGAAGGAACCGATCGTAAGATCGTCTTGTAGTTATGAACATAATTCCGCCCAGATCATTACATTCAAGAATTAATCGCACGAGTTGTAGGATTACTTGGGGGATTCCACGCAAATCTTCGCCATAATGGAGAAATGTCGTGTCGAAATAAACGAATTTTTCTTTTTTACGCATTTCCATTAGTGCCCCGACCGGAGGGCCTTTGCTCAGATTGTCGGCGAAAGATCTTTATTGTCAGGAAAACACAGCTCTTGGTACCTGCATTGCTTGCAAACGGAAAGAGAGGGCGACATCGGGAACTCTTCCATCGGGCGGGGGATATTTTCTTCGGCATTGCTGCAGAAGGCGAGCATTTTTTGCGTCTGGTCGCGGACCGTAGCCATGAGCGCCTCATACCCGTCGCGATCGAGCCGCAGTTCGTATTCATCATAAGAAGGAGAAAGATACACGATTTTCGGAAAGATCCTCTCCCATTGGATGCCGAAATTGTGAGAGGCGGCGGCTGCATACCCCTTGAGTTGCGCCCCGTGCTTGGCCGGATCTTTTAGACCGGTTTTCCAATCGAGGATATGTACTTCATCGCCGACCGGCATAAGAAAATCCATCTTGCAGTACGCCTTCATCCCATCGAGTCGGGTCTCCCCGAACCCATCGGGTTCGATCATCCAGTCATCCTTGTTCCGTATGGCTTTCATATAAATCCAGCTGTAGCAAGGAGAACCGATAAAGTTATGCAGGCATGACTCAATTTTTGCGAAGGCTTTTTCCCGGTCGATAGCTTCGGTGTAAAGGTAATATGTTTCGAGAAAGGTTTTTTTTGAAAAGTATTCGTCGGCCTTTTGGCGGGCATAGGAGAAAAACCGTTGTTCGTCGATGTTACTGTCGCTTTTCTGCAGCCGCTTGAGAAAGACCTCTATGACATCATGCACGACATTACCGATTTCGAGCGGCATCGAGGTCAGTTCGCGGAGCATCGAGAGTTTGAAGTGCGGGACTTCCTGCACGTATTTCGAGTAATACGTGTAAAAGTACTGGCGCTTGCACTTTTCAAAGACTTCGTTTCGCGAGATAGACCAGCCAAGCATGGGCGTAAAGGGATATTTTTCATAGTGAAGCGACATCAGGCGGGCGCTCCGTAAGATAATTATAATAATAGGAAAATACAACAACCTCGATGATGAAAAGGAAGGGACGTGGATTGCGGAGATTGTGACAGACACCCTTGCCGGGAGGAGGTCCGGGATTTAAGCAGGGGATAATCCTGCCGGTGATCGATACAATGCTTGGAGTCAGTCCATAGCTCAAGTTCTAAGCGCAGATTGGCGCAATCGTATTCGGTAATATATTTTTTCCGCTGTCGATTGCCTGTCAACTCGGTCGGCCGGGCATCGAGTCCGCCGCATTCGATCGCACCGAGGATATTTTTCATCATTGATGACCCTGCGATGTCGGTCGTTATTTTTTTCTCCATCAGCGATCGTATCGATGCAACAGGAAGTTCCTCATGTTGCCGATGCATGAAAGTCAAGAAATGTCTGAATCAGAACAACTGCAAATGGAAGACTATGGGGCTATCCTGAAAACCTCGCTGGCAAAAGCTCTGAAGACCCTTCATCGCAAACATAAAAAACAGCTCCAGGAACTCATGGAGACCGATCGTGCGGAGTGGTATCGCCAAGTCGCCGATTCTCTTCTGGCCGACCCCGGGCAGGCGCCGCGAGGGTCGGCGAAGACGCTCATACGCAATGTGCATTCGCAGCAAATTGAAGAAATTTCGCTTAATCCAAAATTTGATTATCGCGGGAACGCGGAACTGTTTTACAAGAAGGCCAGGAAGGGATCACGCGGAGAGGAAATCAATCGAAAAAAGGTCACTGAAACCGAGGCGGCAATCGGTGAACATGAGAACCTGCTTCAGGAGCTTGAAGCAGCATTCGCGGCCGCCGATGATCAGGGAACGCGCGCTTGTATAGTTCGCATTGAGAACTTGCTCGGCATGCCTTCCGCCGGCATGGTGCATCGCAGCTCAAAAGCGGGACCGACACGGATAACCAAGGTTCCCTATCGCCATTTCACCTTCGATTCCTGGGAGGTATTTGTCGGCAAAAACAACACCCAGAATGACGAATTGTCCACACGGTTTGCCAAGTCGCAGGATATGTGGCTCCATGTTATCGGTCACCCCGGATCACATGTCGTTATCCGCAGGCCTAAAGGCTCCACTGCGGTTCCGCATGAAATAATTGAAAAGGCCGCATCCCTCGCAGTTTGGTTTTCCAACGCAAAACATACCTCCTATGCCGGCGTCCATGTTACCGAGGCGAGATTTGTCCACAAGCGGCGTCATGCGCCTCCGGGCGAGGTAGTGGCGGAGCGTTGCCGCGAAGTTCGGGTGCGTCCGCGGTCGCCGCAGGAGTTTTTCCCTTCGCTCTATGATGAAGCCGATTAATTTGAAGAAGAAAGAAATAGGTAACGCCAGTGCCTTGACGGTACCCGGGGCTTAAAGTATTTTATGCCACTAAGGTTACGCAGAGGAAACGATCGCGGGGTGGAGCAGTCCGGTAGCTCGTTGGGCTCATAACCCAAAGGTCTCAGGTTCAAATCCTGACCCCGCTACCAATACAAACCCTCAAAAGTGCTGAAATTCGCAGGAAAAAGGCATTTTTGAGGGTTTTTTTATTTCCCTCCGTACTGCGGCTTCAACGCCTAATAAACCCCTGATTACCCTTAATTTCCCCCTAACCTTGGACACTGTCCAAGGGGTTTGTAAAGAAACTGAAATTATTAACCGGACATTATGAGTATTCAATGTTGGGGGGAATCTTTAGTAAAAATGTAATGACCTGACTTGAACCGATCAGCAGGCAGGGCGTGTGATTGACGCGCACTCCGGGATATTTAACATCTCATCTTATTTTCCAACCCTGATCAGCATCAATTGCTGTTCAAAATTTTTAGCTTTCATTCGAACGAAGCAGGCGTTCGAACCTATAGCAGAGGCGTCCCAGGGTATAAGGTAACGCCCCGCCCGGTAGGCTCCTTTGGCAAGCTGCGCAATGAGGACTCCCTTCAGGTCGTAAATGGCGACTTCAACATTATTCAACGAACCGCCACGGGTTATTGGAACGTTGAGGGCCACGGTCACGGGTCCCCTGAACGGGTTCGGGTACGCACTCAATGCAAACTCCGATGCCGCAATCGGCGGCATTTCTATGACCCCGCTATTTTGATATTCGTAGGCGCCGATATCCCAGCCGGATCCCTGCGATGTGCGGTTCGCAGGAGGTCTGGGTGTTCCAATTATGTCGGTGGTGAAATAAGAAGCCAGGGAAACGCCGGCATTGATAGCCGGAGATGAGGATTGAAGATTAAAATTATTCAGGCTGCTATTGTTTCCCAATCCATAAGTACTATTAACAAAGAGTGGGTCCCCATAAAGGCCATGTTGTTCAAATCCATATTTCGAATATATTTCCGCTACAGAATAAGAAACACTGTAATTAGCGTTGTCTGCCAATGCCTGAATAACTCGCGTTGATGAACTTGATTGATATGGACCACTCGCAGTTACAAAATACAAGTTGTAATCCATTGTTGTTGGTAAACTTGGCGTGATGTCGTTGATAGCATTATCGGCTTCCAATACTACTAAAGAAAAGCCATAGTCGATTGTATCCGTCGTATATAATAAATTCATTAAATTATTCCTGATATCAATTGTATAACCCGATCTGTTGAAATCATACCCCGGAGTCATAGACCTGATAAAAATAGCCGGCTGATTGTCAAAAAAGGTATTGTTCCAAAAATGATAATCAACCGCTGGATTATTGTCTGAAGCCAATAATCCATCCTGCGCATAGATATTACCTTCTCCCCCTAAATCTTGAGGATGGCTATTTATGAAAACATTGTTATATATATAAACAGTTCCCCCCCACTGGGTCAGAAATATAAAAGCCGTTCCCCCTCCAGCGGTTGTATTGTCGTTATAGAATAAATTATTATAAACTTTTATCGGATGGCCGGGGGTCCCTAACGTATTATTCTGATAGCACTGAGTTGCGGTTGAAGTCGCAACCAGGAAAATAATACCATCGTCGTGGGGATCGTCCGTACCATTAAGACAGAAACTTGCCGTCTGGGATCCGTCATACTCTGGATAATCGTGGAGACTATTGCCGTAAATATTTATGTCCTGGATCGTTGAATTGTTTGCGCCGGAACCTACGCAAATCAACCAGCGTATATAATCATGAATGTTATTATTGCTTACGGTGACGTGAGTTAAAGTATTCATGGTCCCATCGGTGGATAAGTTGATGGGTTGTGACATTTTAGTGAGTTCATTCCCTGTTATAGTAATATTACTGCCGCTGTAGGCCATGATGCCGGTCCCGGATACATCATTATCTCCATTGACCGGAGAAGTGTTTTGCCAGATGCCGTTTTCATGAAAATAACAATTTTGTATGGTGATAGTACCTACCTGTCGAAGCACAATACCAGTGCCATTCCTCACGGGCAAAGGATTAGAAGTACAGTTATATGTTGCTAACTGTGCAGCGGTGTAATCACCATAATGGCAGATTTCAAAGTTTTGAATCGTGACGTAATTTTGAGACGCTATGGAAAACCCTGTTCCGTTATTTACGCCATTACCACTCAGAATGGCCTTACCGGTTCCCCAGGTTCCAGCGGAATTGCCGTCATAGGTAATCGGATTCCCGCTGACGCCGGAGGCGCCGACGACTATTTGACCTATGTAAGTTATTCCGCCTTTGAATATAACGGTGCTGCCCGGAGCTAAGGTTATCGCGGCATTGCCGGTGGCATTAGCATCTCCGGGACAATGTTGCCATGCGGTAGAAGTGGAAATGCCGTTATGAGCATCGGAACCGGCGCTATAATCGACATAATAGGTACTACCCGGATAGGCTGAAAAAACGTAGCCAGCCAGAATGAAACACAGTAAAATACGCGCATTATTCATGAGGCGACGCGCCCCCTGTTATTGTGCCACTGATAATGAGAGTTTTCCTGGTTTCCTTCAATCCAATTTTTCAAATATTTTGCAGGGGGCTGTATGCGACACACCGGATTATCCTGAATTTCCCCCTCGCGCCTTGTCCGATCATTCGGTCAATATGGGCGCGTCCGAAATTTGTTTTTAAAGCTCGCCGGAATCCCCCAAACTTGTCACCGCACCACGAACCTCGCAACGGACTTCTCCCTCGCGTTGGCGACGGATACGATATAACAGCCCGTGGATTGCGTTTTCGGCCGCCAGCGCACCGCGTTCGCGGTGACGCCGGTCATTTTATCAACTATGCGGCCAGACATATCGTAAAAGGACAATTCGGCCGGGCCGGAGAACCCGTGCAGGACAATAGTAACGCCGCCAGAAGCCGAACCCGGTATGACGGTGACTCCGGCGGAATGTTGCGGCCTGGCAGATTGCCTTTCCGCTACCCCCACCGTTGTCTTGTAGCTGAACGTTGAGAGGTTTGTCTTATACAGGATGAAAAGCAGTTGTCTGGTGGTGTCGATAAACAGATTCTGGCGGGTGCCATAGCCGGTGTCGCTGTATAAAGCGTTATTGGCGAAAGCGGTTGCATACCCATTGACGTCCCGGACGTCGGTCGCGTAAATATAGGGGGGATCGTCGCTGAAATACATGGTGGAGTTAAAATAGCAACCCGAATTCTGCGAGGTTCCACGGGTCTCTGAAGCAGTATCATTCACCAGGGTTTTCGTTGTCAGGTCATATATTTGCAATCCGAATAACGTCGGAGTATATATTGAAGCATCTGGAATCAATATTGTATTATCGTAAAGGCCGCATATATAATTTGTCTGATTAAACTCTTGACCCGAGGTTATGTTGAAGTGATTGATATCAGGATCCCCATATTGTATCAGCTGCGAGCCGGAAATTTCAAATGGCAATAAATAAATATCTCCGTTACCCCCATATGTCCAATACTCTAATCCAAAAGTCGAATCATTAAAGCGAGAAACTCCATCAAAATACACGGTTGTTATATTGCCGCTCGTATATATGGCAAAACTGTTCAGAACTGTAAGATTACTTCCACTATTTTGCAATAGGGTTACAGTGATCGCTGGCAAAACCACTGTCCCAAAGGAATAAGAATTGTAGCTCACCATCAGAGTCTTATCCTGATAATTGAAAATCCGTTCAATTGAGCCATAAATCCCTTCTGTATCGTACACGGTTTTCCCAGAATATTGAATAAAAACGGGGATCAGGGTATTCAAGGGGTACGTTAACAGCACCGTTGAATCGATGGCGCCGCGTACCGGTGCGGCGGGATTTGAGACATTGATTACCGTAAATTTCCCCGCAGGCGTGGTGGCCTCTTTCAGATATATCGAATCGCCGACTAAAGCCGACCATCCTCCAATGGTATCGGTAACGGCAAAATTGCCGACCTTGGTGAATTTAATGGTCTGACGCGAGCCGAGGTCTTTGTAGATGTAGGTAGTGCAAGGGGCGGAAATGAGCGTGTCGCCGCTTCTGTACGCCGCCACCTTATAAATGTTCCAGGAATTTACCGCCATGGTACTGTCGTAGATAAAAACGGAGTCCTGCGTCAGCGGATTCGCGCTCACTGCCTGTGCAACCATTTTAAACGGAGCGGACAAGCTGTCGGCGCGATAGACCAGAAAGCCGGTTTCACCGTTCGAGGAGTCTTGAACCGTTATCTTCACCGACTTCGCGGTATCGTAGATCCATGTCAGTGAAATGACCGGCGCTTTGAAGGTGTCGGCAATCGCGGCAGCGCTTGTCCGCGACGGCGCCGCCGTCAGGGTCTGGGATACCGAAAAGGCGAATAAAACCGATAAAAGACGTTTCATGAGACGCTCCTTTTATAACTTGATTTGGTGAAAATCGGATAGCCGACGCCTCTCAACTGGTTCTTACTATATAATATGTAAGTTAATATGGCGCGGCAGGCAAATCAAGGAAATATTGCCGAAAAATTGTAATCGTCATGAACGACAATGTATCGGACTGATTTATCTTTTTCACAATATTATATTTTTGACTGATGAAAACGGAAACTTAATGAGGCGATGATCCGTACCCATGGTGAGCGTCTGAAGCGGAAGAGCTTTGTTGATGAATTTTTTATGGAGTACCTGCAGTGATGGAACATGACAATCCAGACAATTAAGTCGATACCGGCGGGCGCGAATGTGTAGCGAAAGAAGGAGGTTTCCATGCTGGCTTCGCAAGATCATATGGGCATACTAAAATCAGGAGTGGGGAATTGGAACAAATGGAGGGAAGAGAACAAAACCACCAAGCCGGAACTTGAATTTGCGTACCTTCGGTCAGCCGACCTGGGAGGAGCCAACCTTGCGGGAGCTTACCTTGATAGCGCTTACCTTCGGGGAGCCTATCTTCGTGGAGCTGATCTTGCGATAGCCAACCTTGCGGGCGCCAACCTTGCGGGCGCCGATCTTGCGGGAGCCCGCCTTGGGGGAGCCAACCTTGAGAGAGCCAACTTCGGGAAAGCCTCCCTTCGGGAAGCCTCCCTTGAGAACGCTCACCTTTATTCCGCCAACCTTGCGGGAGCCGACCTTGCGGGAGCCGACCTTACGGGAGCCAATCTTGAGGGCGCCGATCTTGGAAAAGCCGACCTTCGGAAAGCCTCCCTTGAGAAAGCTCCCCTCTATTCTGCCAATCTTGGGGGAGCCAATCTCGGGGGAGCCCGCCTTGCGGGAGCCAACCTTGCGGGAGCCAACCTTGAAGCAGCCAATCTTGAGGGCGCCGATCTCAGCAAAGTTACCTCATTTTACAAGGCAAAACTTGATCCGGGCATTCTCTCTAAAGTCAAGGCCGAATGGCCTGAAAAACTTGCGACTTTTTGGGATGATACAAAAAAAGAATGGATTATCGATACTACTCTTCTTGAGAAGGTCAAGTCAACTGATTGGCATGGGTGGCCAGAGGGAAAAGATCACGGTAAATAACTTTTTTGCCAATAACGATTCCGGCTATAGTTCTTCGAAGACGGAACCTCCCGCGACTCAACACACGGGGACTGGGTCGGGAACATAGATGCTTTCAGGTCCTTTTTATCGGTATGCACCCTTGAGGCTGGCCTCCAGAAAAAGCGCGAGGGATCAACGAAAATCCCGGAAGCTCCCCGTCAGAAACCCCTTTTTATTTTTTTACACAGTAATTATTTTTAGTAAGTATAGGTAAATATGAAGAAACGGGAAAATTAAGCCGATACTGGCCGATGCGGACGTATAGCAAGAAAGGGGAGGGATCGATGCTGGCTTCGCAGGATCATATTGACATACTAAAATCAGGAGTGGGGAATTGGAATAAATGGAGGGAAGAAAACAAAAGCACCAAGCCCGCACTTGAATTTGTTTACCTTGAGAAAGCCCACCTTGAGAAAGCCAACCTCGTGGACGCCTATCTTCAGGGAGCCGAGCTCTGGGGCGCCGACCTCGGGGGGGCCGACTTGCGGGGCGCCAACCTGCGGGGCGCCAATCTTGCGGGCGCCCACCTTGGGGGAGCCAACCTCGAAGGAGCCCATCTTGAAGGAGCCAACCTCGGGGGAGCCCGCCTTGAGGGGGCCGACCTCAGCAAAGTTAAATCATTTTACAAAGCAAAACTTGATCCGCATATTCTATCCGAAATCAAGGCCAAATGGCCTGAAAAGCTTGCAACGCTATTGGATGTTCGATTGATGGATTGGGTTATTGATGTCGCTCTTCTTGAGCAGGTCAAGAAACCCGATTGGAATGGGTGGCCGGATGACGAAGATCAAGGTAAATGACTTACATGGCGGCATGCGGGTTTCAGTCGAGGACCGGTAGCTCGTGGTCCGCCGAATCGAAATATTCCGTTTCGTTGTTATATTTCGTTATCTGCTGAAAAATTATCCCGGTGACGGCTTTCCAAAGGTAGGTACTGAAACGGAACTTTTTGTATTCCCCGGTTTTCGTCCTGTAACGTAGTTTGTAACTGTGGATTTTTACGGAGGCCAGCAGAACGCATTCCTGAAGAATATCCTCCCCGAATTCTCTGATTTTTGACGAATGCAACGTGGTTTCAATTCTGAAAATGAAGAAACCCAGCAGGTGCAATTGAAGTTTCTGGCGGGCCGGAATATCTCCCTTTTTAGCGAGGGAGATCAGCTTTCGCTCTTCCGGTAAAGGAAGCATCGTAGGGCCGATGCGGTTT
>Ga0181530_10004621_pt1 | contig 14486 bp, 13 predicted proteins | sample PEATcosm2014_Bin_42_FD_119769 | JGI IMG/M metagenome (GOLD analysis project Ga0181530, IMG submission 119769) | Peatland microbial communities from MTU Mesocosm Facility, Houghton, MI, USA - PEATcosm2014_Bin10_60_metaG | ecosystem: Environmental > Terrestrial > Soil > Wetlands > Peat | place... | reverse complement strand
GAGGTCTTGCCGTAGCGTCGCTCCGAGAACACGAACAGCTTCTCCCCGTTCTCCATCGCCCGCACCAAGTCGCCCGTCTCCTTTTCCCGGTTGCAAAATGCCTCGCCGCTCACCACACCGCCATATTCGAATGGGTTTCTCATATTACGCATGTTGCGTTATGCAAGTTGCGTAATACCACAAGCCCGGCAGGCGTGTAAAGCTCGCTTTCAACCAACTTTGACCGCCGGTCAAACCAGCAAGTTTGTGGAGCAAGTCCGCTTTTGGCCCAAGCCTCATCGGTCGCCGGCCTTCGAACGCCGGCAGGATCCCCTGATTCAGGAGGAAGGTTTGTTTGAGTGTTTTTTCCCTGGGCGAACAGGCCGTCGAACGATTCAAGTTGGCGCGGCGGTTGCAACGACAGAATTTTGCCGGACGAAGAATTCAAGGGCAAGAAGCGGACGGAAAGATTCTGTACTTGGCCGGTCTGATAGAATCGATGCTGATGAGTGAAGGCCAAAACCCCTTTGCTGATGACCTGACCAAGGCAAATCGCGGTTCGGACAACTCCAAGACGGGCTGGATTGCGGCCAGCCTCATGGCCGTGCTTTTGATCGGAGTTTTGCTGCTCTGGTCCTCGGCCCTGGGCAGGCTCCGCAGGATTGAATCGCTCCGCTCCAAGCTGGATGATGTCGGCGCCAGCCTCAGGAACGCCCTCGCCGAAAGCCAGAGAGACAAAGGCCGGATCGCGGCCCTACAAACACAAGTGGCCAGGCAGGAGATTGATCGGACCCTTAAAGCTTTCCGAGTAGGTGAACTCACCAGTGGAATCGATGGGCGCAAACACCATCACTACACCTTCAGCGTCCTTTTTGCGAAAGAACCCGATATTTTCCCAGTGCTTATTAACTTTAAGGAGCCGCTTCATATCAAGTGTGATGGTAAAAAGGGAATCCGTCTCAAAATACACGAAAGACTGCGACCTCCCGATCGGATAGGCATGTATGACCGCAATGAATACCATCTGCTCCAGAACCTTTTGATCATTTACGGAACTACCAGGAACCTGTTGCAACAAGTCGAGGACCGCATCCCTCGGTGCAGCTGCTATATCCAAGGCAGCCTCGGTAGCCTCCGCTGCGCCATGCATGGCAATTTTTCTCAAGGCTTCCGAAGCCGCATCCCTATCCGTACTGAAGGAAACCACCGCTTGCATCTCAGCAAGCTCAGTGGGCGACAATATATCTTTCATAGTTAAGTATATGGCATCGGGAAACCCGTTCAACCAGAATATACGGAATATAATGGTGCATAGGTTGGCACTGAAGAGTGTTACATTCATGCCGCTTCGTCCCGCGACCAGGCCAAGGCTTGTCCGGGTCGTGTTGGCCAACTATAAGCGGCTCCGAGAGTTGACCGCAAAATGGGTGGCTTATCCCTCCGTCTGGCTAAAGAAAAGCGGGAACCGGCCTCTTGGCATCCCCGAGAACGTTCCACTCTCGATTTACAGGTATAATGAGTATAATGAGCTATGAACATCCTGAGGTGGATCCACAACTGGGACACCGGAAACAACTTCCATTTCTGATCATAATGCTGCCACATTCAGTGCAAGCAGGAGCATCCATCTGAAAATGGCTGATGCTTTCGTTGATAGTGAAACCCCCTACGGCAGCTGCTACTGGAGCCTTGCTCGTTTCCACCAACCTATCCGTTCGTTGCGGGTTGATTGCGCGGTTAGAAACCACAGGGGCTTCCCCGTTGGGCTTCGAGCCGTCCGCGTAGCCTGGGACGAAGTTGATGCCCATCCAGCGGTAGATGTAGTCCACGACGCTGGTGGCCTGGCGTATCTGCGGATTCCGGGTGAAGCCGCTGGGCTCAAAGCGCTGGTGCGCGAACTTGCGGACCAGGTCCTGGAGCGGGACTCCGTATTGGAGGGAGACGCTGGTGAGCGTGGCGATCGTGTCCATCAGACCTCCGATGGTGGAGCCTTCCTTGGACATCGTGATGAACATTTCGCCGGGCGAGCCATCGTCGTAGAGGCCCACCGTGAAGTATCCCTCGTGGCCCGCGATGTCGAACTTGTGGGTGATCGAGGTGCGCGTGTCCGGCATGCGGCGCCGCACGGGCTGTCCAACCATGGCGCGCAAGGTGTCCAGCTCTGCTTGGAGCTTCTCATTCAGTTGCTTGAGGCTTTCGGCCTCCTCGGCCGCCTTCCTGGCGGTGTTGAGGGGCTGGGACATCTTCGAGCCGTCGCGGTAGATGGCGACGCACTTGAGGCCCAGGCGCCAGGCTTCGACGTAGATGTCCCTGATCTCGTCAACCGTAATCGAGTTGGGGACGTTGACGGTCTTGGAAATGGCGCCCGATAGGAACGGCTGCGCTGCGCCCATGATCTTCAGGTGCGCGGAGTAGTGCAGGCTTCGCGTGCCGCGTGCCGGCTTGAAGGCGCAGTCAAAGACCGCAAGATGCTCGGGCTTGAGCCCGCTGGCCACCACGTCTCCCGCCTTGCGGGCGCCGGATTTGACCGCGGCGTCGTCCGGTGTCAGGGTGGCATCCTCGATCGTGTCGTAGGCCTCGATGTGGCTCACGATGCGCCGGATCTCCTCCTCTTTGTAGCCGATGGCGGTCAACGCCTCCGGAACGGTGCGGTTGACGATTTTCAGATTCCCGCCGCCGGCGAGGTTTTTGTACTTCACGAGTGCGATGTCCGGCTCGATCCCGGTCGTGTCGCTGTCCATGAAGAAGGAGATCGTGCCAGTCGGGGCCAGCACTGTTACCTGGGCGTTGCGGTAGCCGTGTTGCTTGCCCAGCTCCAAAGCGGCGTCCCAGCAGGCGCGGGCCGCTTGGATCAGGGGCTCGACCAGCGGGAAGGCGCGAATCTTGCACACCCCGCTGCGGTGCTGCTCGATAACGTGGAGCATGGAGTCAACATTGTCTTTGGCCAGCGGCTTGTCGATGCCGGCGCAGCGGGCGTCGCGGTAGCCTTTGAAGGGCTCCTTGACTTGGGCCAGCTTGGCCGACTGGGTGAAGGCTTCGCCCGTCATGATGGAGGTGATGGCGCCGGTCAGGGCGCGGGCTTCGTCCGAATCGTAGGGGAGGCCGTAGCTCATGACGAGCGATCCCAGGTTTGCGTAGCCCAGCCCCAGGGTCCTGAAAAGGTGGGAGTTCTCGGCGATCTTCGCGACCGGATAGCTGGAGTTGTCCACCAGGATCTCCTGGGCGGTGAGGTAGATTCGAACCGCGGCGCGGAAGCGCTCCGCGTCGAAGCCGCCGTCGGCCTTCTTGAACTTCATCAGGTTCAGGGAGGCGAGGTTGCAGGCGGTGTTGTTCAGAAACACATACTCGGAGCACGGGTTGGTGGAGTGGATGGCCTCGGTGCCCTTGCAGGTGTGCCACTTCTGGATCGGTCCGTCGTACTGCAGGCCCGGGTCGCCGCACGTCCAGGTGCCGAGCGCGATCTTGCGCAGGAGGTCGGCGGCGTTCTTTTTCTCCAGAGGCTGGCCCGTGGTGACGGCCTTGGTCCAGCACTCCTTGCCATCCACGGCCGCCTGCATGAACTCGTCGGAGACACGCACGGAGAGGTTCTCGTTCTGGAACTTGATGCTGCCGTAGGCTTCGCCGTTGAACGAGGAGTCGTATCCCTGCGCGATGAGGGCGTGGGCTTTTTTTTCCTCATGCGATTTGCACTCGATGAACTCCTCGATGTCCCCGTGCCAGTCCCGGATGGTGTTCATCTTGGCCGCGCGCCGCGTCTTCCCGCCGGACTTCACGATCCCGGCAACCTGGTCATAGACCTGGAGGAAGGAGAGAGGGCCGCTGGGGCGGCCGCCGCCGGAGAGCTTCTCGCGCTTGGAGCGCAGGGGCGTCAGGTCCGTCCCGGTTCCCGACCCGAACTTGAAGAGCATCGCCTCGCTGGTCGCCAGGTTCATGATGGACTCCATGTTGTCGTCGACGGACTGGATGAAGCAGGCGCTGCACTGCGGGTGGTCGTACTGGGTGGGCGGGCGATCGCATTGCCTGGTCTTCGGATTGTACACCCAGTTGCCTCGCGTCGAGTTTTTGCCCACCCCGTACTGGTGGTGCAGCCCGACGTTGAACCAGACCGGCGAGTTGAAGGCGCCATATTGGTTGACGCTGAGGTACGCCAGCTCGTTGTAGAACACTTCGCCCTCTTCCTTGGCGAAGTAGCCATCCTGCACGCCCCAGTCGGCGATGGTCCGGCAAACGCGGTGGATGAGCTGCCGGACCGAGGTTTCGCGCTCCGAGGTCCCTTGCTCGCCGTAAAAGTACTTGGAGACGACCACCTTGGTGGCCAGGAGCGACCAAAACTCCGGCACTTCTACGTTGTCTTGGTTGAAAATTACCTTTCCGCAGTCGTCCGTGATGGCCGCCGTCCGTCTTTCCCACTTGACTTCGTCGAATGGATGGACGCCCGGCGTGCTGAACACGCGGTCAATGGCTTTACTCATATGTTGCTTGTCTGGCGCAGATTTTCCCTGCCAATAGCCTACGCTCGCCTTTGCAGGGATAGGTTATGCTCTTCCTTTCTGATGTTATATCTACATAGATACCGTTTCATTGGCAAGCCATTTTTTGCGATAAAACCATCCCTATTTGCCGCTGCCAAAGACAAATTATACCCATCCTGGGGTGTCTCCGGGTCCATCAGATTGTCGGTTTTTGCCAAGACTTTGCGGGATGGAAATGCCCCTGTTCAGCCGGGCCACGAGGGTTGGGGACAGGAATCTCATGGCCGCATCGTTTCACCGCGCATGAAGGCCATCCAGCGGCTGCGCTCCTGAGGGGTGGTGAAGCGGGCGATGCAGCTTCCTTCGGAATGAACGGCGCAAGGGTGCTTCGCGTCCCCTGGTTCGTCCTTTGTTTGGAGCTCCGGCAGGCGGTAGCCGGAATGGCGCCAGATCTCCTGCCGACTTGCCGTGTCCATCAGGCGGACGATGCAGCGGGTGAGGATGGCGCCTCCCCCGCTGCTTGACTTTGTCGTCAGAAGGATTGGGATGCGCATCGGGCCCATGCTGCGGCCAATGTAGCCCGTCACGTCGTTCTCCTCGAGCCAGCACTTTCCCGTCCCCGGGTCGCCAAAGAATAGGCGCAGCCGCTGGCCCTTCAGGCGCGCACGCTCCAGGTGGTCCGCTACGATATCGGGTGTTCCAGGGTCAAACCATGTGCGCTGGTTGAGGTCCGTGCGCTGGCTGTACCGGCCGATGAGTTCACGGTAGTAGTTGTACTGCCCCATCGATCCGATCTGCACCGGATCGGGCTTGGCCGCGCCCAGCAGTAAGGCAAGCTGGGAGGCTTCCGCCAAGCAGTTGTCGAATCCCAGGCAAGAGCAGCCCTTGCCGCATGGAATGACGAAGAGGCGCTGTTCTTGGTTTCGGGATATGCTCATAGGTGCTTCTTTGTTGGCTCTTGTTTTACCGGTCGCCGATCGCTAAGATCTCATCGGAGAGGGGCCTAAACTCCACGTAAAAGGTCACCTGCCGGGATGGGTTGCCCCCCTGCTCAAGGAAGACCGCGCGCTTGTAGGTATCCTGGCCGTCGTGCTCCCACCCGCTGCTAGCGACGACGGTTTCCGCAAACTCGTAATCATCGAACGACCGCTGGATGGCCTCGCGCCGGCGGGCCTCCAAGGGCTTCGAGCTCTGGCCCTCGTAATGCGCCTCCTCGTTTCGCAAGCGCCAGCAGAAATGATGGAGCAGAACATCTGCTACGAGGTCCTCCGCCCGGCAGCTGCCGCCGCCACAGGCCTGCCAGACTTGGCCCTTTCGGGTGATGCTGTAGGCGACGCCGTCCAGGGTGAAGGCGGCGCTGTCGAGCGTGTCGTCCGCAGGCGTTTCACGCTTGAACCTGATGTTCAGGTTGGAGGCGATGGTCTCGATCTTCTTGAAGAAGTTTTTCATGGCCCCGAGTCCCCCCATCCGGTTCTGAGCGAAAGCAGGTTGGAGGCGCAGCGCCCGCTGAGGGAGGGCGTCACCGTGCCGTGTAGGAAGCGGGGCTGCCCGAAAGCGATAACCCTGGCTGTGCCAACCTCCTTCAGGCTGTAGGGCGTCTCGGCCTTTTCCGCGGGAACGAACGCGATCTTGCCGCCAGCCGGGATACCAAGCCCGTCCGCCTCCGTTTTCAAAGGTATCTTGTCGCGTCGTCCTTCCGGCGGCCGGGCGACCTCGGTTGCCCTCGACAGGGTGGGCCCGTAGTGCCTGGGCCGGCCGAACTCCGAGAGGGGATGCTCGTCCCACTTGCGGCCCTTGTGCTCCTGCTTGATCACACGGACCCCCTGCAGCGTGCGTGGGGAAGGACTTCCCGCTTCGCTGCGGGCATCGATCAGCGGCAACACGATCGGTTCCATGCTTCTTAGTTTGGAGACGTTCTCCGGAGACCCTAGCCTCGCTACCTCGCCGATGGAAATGGCGCAGATTGTTGGTTGTTCTGCGAAGCGGGTACTCGCAGGACCATGACAAAACTATGCTTTAAGCTAGGGGTAGGTGCTATAATGAGGACATGGTTCTATCGATCTACACGGACGGCTCCTGCTGTCCAAACCCGGGCGAAATGCGCATCGGAGTGGTCGCCATGCAGGGAGAAAAGGTGGTCCACTCCTTTTCCAAGGGCATGGGCCTGGGGACAAGCAACCGTGCTGAGCTTCTGGCCGTTCGCGAAGCGCTGGCCTGGGCCTCCGGAGCGGAGGAGGTCGTTCTCCATGTGGATTCGAAGTATGCCTTGGGGACGGTTAGCAAGGGCTGGGTCGCAACCAAGAATGTCGAGTTGATCCAGGAAGTCAGGGATCTTTTCCGGTCGTTCCCCCGAATTCGCATGGTCAGGGTCCGCGGGCACGCGGGCGTGAGGGGCAACGAGCTGGCGGATGCTCTGGCTGGATGATCAGGTGGCGGTAAGGTCGTTGGTTTTGGAGTCGTCAATTCCAAAGCAAACAATAGTCGCACGCCTGTTTTACACTTGCGAGCCGCAAGAGGCGGCTGATCTGGCACGACTGGCGACTCACCTAACTTCATTCGCAGCGCCGACCCAGGTCAATTGTCATACAATCCAAGAACGCTGCAAGCCGATCCATAGTTTCATAAAGATTGCGAATATTGATGTGACGCATCCCCGACAAATAAGGTTTTCCGTCCCAGTCCCTAGGATACCTGAAGGAGACCGAACCTGGATCGTAGGCGTCAATGTCCTTGATGCAAGAAGTCGCATTCGCCGCCTCTGGGGGGATGTCTGTCCCATAATGGACGGTAAGCAGCGCAAGCGCCTCTCTCCATAGGGTCTTGAGGTTGTGGCACTTATCCAGCTTTGTTGGCTCAGTTTTTCGAGTTCCATTCAACTCCTGGCCGACTTCAATAATTTGTTTCAGGGAAAGTTCGATGTAATGTCGGTACAAAAACACGATCGGGATGATCATTTCATCAAGCATAGCGTCGCCAGACGCGACGTCCTGAACAAGCCGGTCGGCAGCAGCCTTGAATTTCATTGCGTAGGTTCCGAGCGTTGGCGTTGTGCAATCGACACACGCGTTATGTTGCCAGTCGACATCGGACTTGATCAGTTTTTCGTTTGGTCGAGGCCATTCCATCATGCTGGATTGTACCACGCGGGTTCCCCGCCGTCTAACCGGAAATCTGGACAGGCGGAGGGTTGAGGACCATCTGAATTCTTCACGCCGCGTTGCGCACGATGCGGTGGGACAAGCGGCCATCGTCAGAGGGCTAACGCCAGCTACGCACCGGCCGGCCTGCGAAAGGCGGCGGTGGACAGGGATGCCTCCATGCTGCGTGCGACGCGGAACATCTGCGAAATTTGGTCATGGCAGATTGTTGGCGTCGGCAAAAAAGGGTTACTGGTCCATTGTCCGTCGGCTTGCGGACCTTGGCGACAAATTCGAGCGAAGTTGCTTGGAGAGAGTTGCCGGCCTTCGGCGTTTCTGGAATATCAATGGGCCGTTCTTCATGCTGAGTCCCAGGAGCATTTCCGACTGTAATTCCAAACGGACAAGCCCTATCAAAGGAGCGGAACAGCTTTGAAAATCGACAAGTTTTTAGAGAAGGTCATGCGCCGGCAATTCGCTTTTCCCAGGAGCGAAGCGGACCTGGCTTTGCTGCGCTCGATCACCGAGGGCAGACTGGACCGGACGAAACCGGGAGACTGGAGCTTTCATGGCTGCGCGGCGGCGCTGAATGTGGCTTCGGAATTTGCTTCGCAAGCGCTGGATATTCTGGAGTTGATTCCGTTCAACAACAAGCTCGCGGACGTGCAGGAGGAATACATGCCGAGTTATCCGCCCATGAGCCCGGTGACGAGCGCCTTTTTCGCAGCGTGGATGGTGTTGGACGCCCAGGATCCCCTTACGGGCAAAACGCTTGGAGAGTTGTTCGCGCACTATCTCGAAGCTCGAAGCGGACCCGATTTACTCCAAAGGGCGCTCTCCGCCCTCAATGATTCCCATTGCGCTTTTTACGAGGTGCGCGGGGTTGACAGTGGCGAGGTCCGGCTCTGGGACATTGCGGGCAGACGCGAGTTTCGGTGCTGGAACAGCAGTGGATACGTAGGCCGGAAGGGCGAAGTGTGGTTCGTGCGAGTGCTGCCTCCGCTTCTGGAAACCGGCGAGCGCTCCGTGACCATGAACACGCCTTACGTCTTCGTGGAGGGAGGCCGCCGGCCTTGGGAAGACTTTTTCGAGCGTTGCCCGCGTTCCAGAGCCGGTTCCAATGCCGGGCTGCGGGATTACCTGAAGTTTGGGCAATTCCTCGGCTACTGGCTGGAGTTTGTGGTTCAAGCTTACGTCAATCATACCGGCAACGCGATATTCGTAATGGGGTTTCCAGACCGGCCGAATTCCATGCCGCATTCCGAACATGGCCGCAAACTATAAGCGGTGAACTTATGACACCTGGCCGAAATGACCCTTGCCCGTGCGGCAGCGGGAAAAAATACAAGAAGTGCTGTCTTGGCAAAGCGCCTCAGGTTGCCGCGCCAATAATGCCCGATCCTGTCGAACCGCGGCTCGTCTCTCCCGTCAGCTCCTACTACACTCAAGCCGCGTTGGAAGAAGCCCTGAAACCCGGAGGCACGGTCCACATCCACCCCTATGTGTTGGTCAAATTGCGAGATGATCCGCGCATGCTGGAAAGGGCCCGCCCAAAGGAACGCGCCGGCATACTGCGAATGTGGCGGGCCTCCCGGCTGGCGAGCATGCCGACCGAGGAGATCGAAATGGGGCTCGGCCTTGTCGGCCTGTTGTCTTATGATCGGGCGGAGTTCATCGAAGCGACAAGAACCCAGCAGTCGGCTTGGGCCATCGCCGAGGAATGGGGCCGTCCCCTCGTGGCGTTGAGCATGGCGGACCAGGATTTTCTCGGACTTGCCGCGTGCGAACTCTGGCGCCGGTTTTGTCCGGACCATCCCTCGCTGGAGATGATTGATGATTGGCTGTGCGAGGGCTATGCCTTTTCGTTTGAAAGGAAGCCCGCCCAGGCGATGGCGGCCTGGTGGAAGGTGTGGGAAGCGTTGCGGCCGCGCCTGACCCCGGAAATGGGAAACCTCAACGACGCGGGCGAGCGCCTTTTTCCCCGCATGTCCCAATGCCTTTCCAACTGGAGCATGGACTTTGTTCAGGAGTCGCTGAACGCCTCGTTGGACGATAGGGATTGCGGCCAGCTGGGCATCCGATTCATCCGTGAGTTGCTTGAGGCTTTGCCGGAAGAAGACAACAGGCTGATTATGTCGGGGGACCTTGCCATGCTCTTTTTCCATCTGCAACGCGATGCCGAGGCGGAGCAGCACTGCCAGAATCTGATCCATGATCATCCGGACCGGGCGGTTGGATATGTCACTCTTTCCGATGGGCTCCTCCGCAGTTCCTTGAAGGGCGCCTCCGATCCCCTGCGCATTCAACGCGCGATCCGCATCCTTGAACAGGCGCTGGCATACCCGGTAAAAGACGCCGACGATTTCGACCTCGCTGCGCGCCTGTCCGATGCTCGCGAGGCGCTCTCCAAAGCCACAGTCTCTCTCCCATGACTTAGGCTCCGTTTTCCTGCGAGCGCGAGCCTCGACGATGATCGGCCTGTTGAAGATCCCTCCGCGCACCCAGAAGTATGCCTCTCCCTTGCTGCGCAGTTCCTCTACGGAAGGAGTCTTCTTTGTGAACGGCGGTTCGCCGGCGTTGGCCTCCTTGTAGAGGCGCTCGGCGCGCGGCTTAAAGCCGAGGGCGATCTCCTTCCCGCTCCAGGCTGACTCGGTGATAGGGACACACGCGGCCGTTGTCGAACTGGAAGGCCCGCCGGGGAATATAGGGAAAATGAGAATGGATTTCGATGAAGCCGTTGTTGTCATCTGCCTTGCTGAATGGGACGGAGCTCCGGCGGACTTCAAGGAGGCTCTGCGAGCTTATGCCACGCGAAGGCCATGGCGGACCAAGCGGGACCTCTGCTTTACAGTGGCCAAGTCGAGGCTGGATGAGCTTCAACGCCTTTCTCGAGCTTGTGGGTTGAAGCGCCGTCACTGCCCTTGCTAACGATACGGATGCCTCGTGCGGCCCTTGTTGCGGTCGCTTGGAAAGCACGCTGTTCGCTGCTGCTTGCTCAACCAAGCAAGGAACCTCTGAAACCTCGGATCCGCGAGGATCTTTTCCACCGTGTTGACCTCGTCGCGGAGCTGGTTGTGGGTCCAGGTCTTGTGGATGAAGTCTTCACAGGTCTGGCAGGCGGGCACCGTTTCCTTTCCTCCCTTGCACCGCGGAACGACATGGTGCTTCCGCGTCTTGACTGCCCGGAGGCAGAAGGCGCATTCATCCGGCGGTGGAGGAAGTTGTGCGCTCATGTGGCGAGCGTTGTCTTTGTATTTTGTTGCGCGCCCTTTTTCAACGCTTAACTTGGTCCTTATGACGGTTCACGACTTTCTGGCCCTCCTGACAAAAGGCTGGCTTCTCTGGCCACCTTTCAGGCCAACCAGCCGGTGTGCCACAGGTGCCAGGCCTGCTGGTGCTGCTACGAGGCCGTTTACGTCGACGAGCGCGAAGTCGACTTCATGCTGGTGAAGACCCTATTGCTCCAGCTTTTGGAGCCGCCTGCTTCCGAAGATGACCAGGCCTGGAAGGACTGGAAACTGAAGGAATTGCTTGGCGTAGAGGCTCCCCGCTGCGCAGAAGGCTGGCCTCGCTGCCAGTCCCTGTTGACAGCGAGGAATACCTGGTTTTGGCCCTAGAACGTTGCCTGATAGGCTGGGTTTGGGTGGGCTAAAAAGATGAAAAATTGCTCATTGACATGGTCGGGCCTTTCTATAAAAATGCGCCGCTATGAATCAGAAAACACCAACTCCGAACCAGCTTCGGAAAGCTGCGGTAATCAGAGAAAAAGTAATCGAGCTAGAACGGCAATATGACGAGCTCATGGGAGGAAAAGACGTCAAGGGGCCTGTGGCTGCGCCCAAGCGATTCTTCCCTGGGGCAAGCCACCCTGCCCAGCCGAAGAAGCGCGTCCTGAGCGACGCTACGAAGGCCAAGCTTTCTGCCATCGCCAAGGCACGTTGGGCGAAGGCTCGAAAGGCAGGAAAGCAGAATCTGTAGTTTACACGTGGGTAACGCGCCGGGTCTGTCGCCCGACAAGCTTCGGCTTGAGGGCGGGGGGTGTGTTTGCACCCGCAAAACTCGCCGCCACGAGCGATGCCCGCAAAATAAGTGGCGAGCGTGGTGGGAGAAAGCGGGCTTGATTTCCCCAAGGCAAAGAAAACAGGTTGAAAGAGCACAACAGAATGTCGCCCGCGTTATCTCCGGGCGTGGATTCAAACTGGATTGAAACGAAAATGCCAATGACTTACGCAGCGGCGGATACTCGGTCGTAGTGGAACTCGATGTGCGGGATGCGCAGGTCCAAGCCTTCGCGGTCGTCGGACCAACTGCATCCGCTCCCGGTGACCATCAGTCCCAGGGCAAACCCGAAGTCAAACGCGTATTTCTCCTCCTCGGCTGAATGCGGGTAGGCGCCAATCTCGACGTGGTCTGCCTGGCTGGCCCGCTGAAGCGTCAGGATGATGCTTTCGCCGTTCATGGCCTGGATCTGTCCCAGGACCTGGGCGGCGGTGAATTTGGCCTGAGCGGAAGGCTTGCCGCAGTAGTCCAATATCTCGGCCTGAGGCGGGTAAAGGCGCTTCCTGGAGTCGCGACTGGCCATTTCGTCGGCCGCGTTGGCCCAGGCTTGGACATGCAGGGACAGAGCAAGCCCTGAGAGGACTTTGCCCACAATCGGATGAGTCTGCGGGGTGACCATATTTACTTCCTTGGGGTTCCTTGGCCGGTAGGCGCCCTCCTCAATGGGCACCATGCGGGAGCTTCGACCTTCCGCAGCTCATACGGCATGCCGCCGCGACGACGCGGTGCTTGGAACGGTTCGCCTTGTATCTGGAGCGCGGCGCGCGCGCTGTAGTCTGCACGCGGCTGCCAAACCCAGCGTCGTCGTCATTGTCAAACCAATCGTGGGGGTCCCGGTCCGGGATGACTCGGTGGTGCGGGCATTCAACGCACTTGGCTGGTACTTTGGGCTTCCGGTCTTTCATGCTTCTTTGTTCGGCGAGAGTGTTGCTCAAAGTATAGGGCGATCTTACTCAGTTCAGCGCGGTTTTTGGAAACTCGACAAGTGCCGGACCTTAGAATGAGGCATGAAGCTTGCACTTGGTTTTCGAGCGGCGGTTCCGGCATCCCAGCCAACTGTTCTGGCGGGATTTCTTACTTTAAATCGCTGGCTGACTCTTGCGGGCTTGAGGATCTCAAGTCGGCCGTCTCCTCCTTTCTTGACAAGCACCACCGGCACAGGGAGTTCCTTCCGATCATCCTGCGCTCCGTCGCCCAAGCTAACGACGTGGCCTCAGTCGAGGCCGCTGTCTGGTCACTGGGCTACGGCTGCTTACTGCAGCCCATATACGTGAGGGCAACGAGGCGGTTAATGACCATCGGATGGGCCTTCTGGCCCACTTTGCGGACAAGCCACTGTTTCCCCTTGATCTTTCGAAGGCAGCCGCTCCAAGGCGTGAATACCGATCGACACCAGAATTCAGCCTATGAGGTTTGCAAACGCTATGAATAGTAGTTCTGCCACTCCGCGAACGTTTCCACATCGGAGCGGGAGAACTCCTTCTTACCTGCGCATAAGACCGTTTCGGAGGAGTCCAGCATGGGCTTGCCCTCACGGGCAACAATTTTGCCGTTCTCAACAGTGACGTTGATGTCGCAGACCTGGACCTCGGTAATCCGAGCTGTCACTTCGGACAGGTCAGCCTTCCGTACCAGGCGGTAGGTCCAGGCGCCGCGCGCGGTGGCCCGGGCCAGAAGGAGTTGATGTCTGCGGAGGAAGGGGGCCATGGCCGCCGGGATCTCTTCCTGAGGCGCTAGTATGGCCACGCTATCGTCGAAGGGGCTCAACTGTTGAACCTTGCCGTCTTCCCATGTGACTTTAATGTCGAGGGGGTGCTGGTGCTCGTTGGGTTTCCCAATGGCGGTGACCTTTCCCTTGAGGATTTTTTTTCCAACGCGGTAAAGCACTTGGTTTCCGACTTTGCAATCGAATCGCTCTTTTGAATTCACGAGCTTTTGTCTGGTGAATTTTTGGCGCGATGTCAGCGCAAGATAACGAGCCTAACGGCTGTCTCGGACCATCTCGGCAAGCAGATCGGCGATGATGCCCTGAGGATCGAAAATGGGTTATTCCGCAATTGGCCAGTAGATTAGAGATTACTAAACCAGCGGATGTGAGCGTCAATCTGCCCCGCCCTCAAACGCCAGCGCAGACACGGGAGGGATTTTTCATTGGGTGGAAGCGCGGTTTTCATCGTTCCGGCGAGAATCCGGCATCAACAACGGAAGCATGCCAGCCACGCCGAAAGCTCCCCCGCACCAGCATACCCCAGTCCAGCCGTCATGCGCCCAAGCCCAGGAGCCAATCGCGGAACCGCATGCGCCGCCGATAAAAAAATTGACCATGTAAACCGAGTTCACCCGATTTCGCAGGGTGGCGTTCAAGCCGAAGATGCGCGTTTGATTGGAGATGTGACTGGCTTGGGCTCCTGCGTCCATCAGGACGACGCCAGCAGCCAGCGCAACCAGGGAATGACCCGCAAGCCCCATCAGGACAAACGCCGCCACAACCAGCACAAGGGAAGTACCATTGACAAGCCGGGCGTCATGCCGGTCAGCCAGCCGACCCGATACCGGAGCGGCCAATGCGCCCGCCACGCCAAACAAGCCAAACATCCCTGCCATGCTGCTTCCGTAGTGGCCCGGCAGGTTGGCCAAATGGAAAGCCAACGTTGTCCAGAACACACTGAACGCGCCAAACCCGCAGGCGCCGATGATGGAGTGACGGCGCAATACTGGCTGACTGCGCACGACATCCCAAAGAGAAGCCAGTAACTGGCCATAATGGGGTGGCAACTCGTTCTCGGGTTTTTGCGCCGGCAGCCGGCACCGCAGCAGAATACTAAAACTGAACAGCGCT
>Ga0181530_10004612_pt1 | contig 14507 bp, 7 predicted proteins | sample PEATcosm2014_Bin_42_FD_119769 | JGI IMG/M metagenome (GOLD analysis project Ga0181530, IMG submission 119769) | Peatland microbial communities from MTU Mesocosm Facility, Houghton, MI, USA - PEATcosm2014_Bin10_60_metaG | ecosystem: Environmental > Terrestrial > Soil > Wetlands > Peat | place... | reverse complement strand
TTCATCTCAATCTGGACCACCGCGGGACAGCCATTAATCTGATCATCAGCAACGATTCACCACAGCCGCTGGTCGTTCATTTACGGGAGTCGCGTTGATCGCAAGGCGAGCGTGAAAGAACTGATGGAGCCGGACAGTTAGCCAAGCCTAACCACCGGCCACCATCTCCCAGCGCAAGCCGGTCAAACGCCTCAAACAGCCATGTGCGACCGACGACCAACTTCTTGAGCAATTGGGCCATGCGCGAGTCGGAGGAGATGGGCTTGAGATGTTCTTCGAGCGTCTTGATCTCGCCTGCGAAGCTCCGGCTCTCCTCGCTTTCGATGACCCGGGCAATCTCGGCGAGCTTGGTTTGATACCACTGCTCCCAAGTCGCCTTGTGGCGCTCTTTCCAATCGTGCATGTCCACTGGATGTGGCCGATGCCCGGCGGAGGCTTTACCTCTGTCTCGCTCTCCACCAGGACGGTCTGGATATTATTGCCCTTGGCCCCGATCGCAATGGCCAGCTCGTCAAGGCAGACTCCGGGGTCTCGGGTTGAGTACTTAGAGAGGAACGACACAACCCGGTTGCTGCCGCTGATCCCGTCTGTGATCTGACGCCGCCAGTCGTCTCCGAACCGGATCTTTCTTTTGTCGAACCATACGTCGTGCCCGCGGCCTTCTAAGTCGGCTTTGATGCGCCGGACCAGTTCCTCGTTGGCGTCGTGTCCTTAACTGAAAAAGATGCCCATCTGCTCTCACTTCTGGAGCTGCAGTCCGCTCCAAAGCTTCAAGGAGGCCGTAGGTCAGATTGACCCCACCAAGCTGCATCCGGTAGAGCATTCCCGTCGAATGCCAAGACAATATCAGATGGAGTCGCGGATGCGCTGGATTCCGGGCACGAGCTGCTGGTATCCGTGGCGGGTGCCGACGGCCAGAGCTCTGGCCGCAAGCCGGCAGTCGCGCCAACAGGCGAGGCGCAGACTGAGCCCAGCGCCGATGCTATTATGCAGTCGCGAAGGGTGGAGGTACAGGAGTGCAAATAAAGACGGCGAATGACGATCTTCTGCCGCGCGCCGCGCTGCGAGTTGGCATCACGGGACACCGGAAGCTGACCGCTGACCAGATACAGTCCCTGCAGCCGCACTTGTCGGCTGTGCTGCAGGCGATTGGGCAGGCCGCAGCGGGCGCGGTAGCCATCGCGCCGGAAGCGTATTCCAGCGTGCCGCTCCTGCTGCGCGCGACCTCCCCGCTGGCCGAAGGCGCCGACCGCCTGTTCGCCGAAGCCGCCCTTGACCTCGGCTACGAGTTGCAGTGCCCTCTGCCCTTTGCGCGGGAAGAATATTGCAAGGATTTCACCGAGAGCGCTGGAAATCTCAGTCCCGCCAGCATCGCGCACTTCAACGAAATCCTTGGCCAAGCCATAGCCGTCTTCGAGCTCGACGGAGTATCCGGAGATTCCCCCTACGTAACGGTGGGCGAGGTCGTGCTAAGCCACAGCGATATTCTGGTGGCGATTTGGGACGGCGCGCCGGCGAATGGCGCAGGCGGCACGGCGGAGGTCGTCGAAAGGGCGCGGGCACAGGGCATGCCAGTCTTCTGGCTGGAAACAAACTCCAATGAAATTTGGCTGAGCGACATGCGTAGGGAGGGGGATTCAAGAGACGTAATGGAAGGTGGGGAGCGGCCGGGATGGACTGCAGTAAGTGCGGACATGGGTTCGGCGGTTCGCAAATGCGTGGAGGAGATCATGCGCCCACCGTGGCTCGCCAAGCCGAGAGAAACGAGCGCGAACGCAGAGGTCAAAGAGGCAGCGCCCGAAGAAGCCGACCTGATTCCCGCCTTTGGCGCTAATTGCCGTCCGAAGACATGGCTGAGCCGCCTCTGGGTTTGGTTTGTAACGCTGATGACACTCTTTACTAAGAAGCCGGAACCAGCTCCTCGATATGAGCCGTGGCAGCCCGATCCGTTCGAGAGGCAATATAACCTGGTCAACAACCCGGCAATTCGTCTGGCAGGTCAGTACCGCGGCGCGTTTCTGCTGATCTACAGCCTGGGACTATGGGCAGTGATCTTCGCGCTGCTGAGCTACGCTGCGCGCAGTTTGTCCGAGGTATGGGTGCTGTGTGAGCTGGGCACCGTGTTGCTCGTCTTTTACCTGGTATGGTGCATCAGAAGTCGGCTCTGGCATCATCGCAGCGTGGATTGCCGCTACCTGGCCGAGCAGCTGCGGATTCTGCGCTACCTCTATCCTCTGGGGTTGGGTGCCACCGAGCCCATTCTGCCCGCTCACCACATGCACGGAGACTTGCGGGATAGCTGGATGCAGTGGCGGTTGAATGCGATCATGCGGACCATCAGCCTTCCCAACGCCAAAGTGACGCCAGAGTATCTCGGGCACTGCTACAAAGCAATTCTCGAGGATTGGGTGTATGGGCAAATCCGCTATCACGATGGCAACGGGAATCGGATGCACACGATCGACCGTCGTTTGCACAAGCTGGGGGAGTCAGCGATCGTGTTGGCCTTTCTCGCGTGCATCGTCGAGCTAATCCTGCACCTATACGCTGGGCGAATCGAAGCCCCGGGTCTCGTGCCGTGGGTTATCGTGTGCGCCGCCGGTCTACCGGCGCTGTCGGCGACCTGTCACGGCATTTCCAACCAAGGCGAGTTTCGCCGACTGGCAGAGCGTTCAGGCGCGATGCGCATCAGCCTGGAGCGCATAAAGACTGATCTCGAAAAGGCAGAAAACGGCACCGCACCCAGCAAGGTCCTTCGCAAGAAGGCCAACCTGGTGGGACAGATCATGCTGGCCGAGGTCCTGGACTGGCAGATCCTGTATCGCAGGCCAGTGCCGACGGCGTAGGGCTGCTGCGGGCACGGAGGCGCATCACGAGCCACCTGCGGCTGGAAAAACGTAGCGCCAACATGGGGCCGCAACTGGAGCGGTCAAACCGGCAGATGGCGTCGGACGGTTTGAGAGCTTGCTGCAACAGGTGGATGAGATCATGCTGCGCGACACGCAACACTGGCTGATGCTGGTGCGGTACGTGGAAATCAAGGCGAGTTGAGTATACGTGCAGGCTGCGCGACAGCAACGACGGCCCCCGGGCAACATGCGCGGATACATCAGGGATGAGAGTCTACCCATCCGGCAAAGGTGCGTCGAGCGGGATTGGGGGCTGGTCGCGCCATTCGGAAAAGCGGTCAAGGTCGGGCATCTTTGTTCGGTCGTTTAAAACGGAGACAAGAGATGCGAGGATCTCATAGTCCGACTCCACAAGCTTCGGTTTCAAGTGTTCCAAGACAGGTGTCATAGTCCACTCCATAAACGCGTTATCACTTTGCAGCGCAGTCTTCATCTGCCCGAAGAGGAGCCTCAACCAAGCATCATAACTCCCGATTTCTCCACACTGGCCCCGCGCGAACGCGATCCGGAACCAAAGGATTCGAGGGATGACGTACGCGGGCGCGCCGCCGCGATGTTCCCAAGCTCTCGCAACCTCTTCCTGCGCTTCTTGCGCGCGATCTGTCAACAGGAGAACGCGGGCTAGATGACAGCGATTGCCCGCCATCTCAAAGCCTTTCTCTAACAATCCCCGGAGCATTTTTGCTGCTTGAAGATACTCGCCGCTGGCGAACCAACTGTATGCGGTTTGACGGTATGAGAGCAAAATTGCTGGGTCTCCGGTTCGCAACCCGGCGTCAATAAGGCGATCCCTTAACGCACCTGCCTCTGCGGGCTTATTCGCCTGCGTGTAAATGGCTGCCAGCAAAGCAACCGCTTTCAAAGTCTCTGAATCGTCCTTTCCCAACGACTGCTCTCTGCCTGTGATGGCTCTCTTTGCGAGACCTTCGGCTTCGCTCAAATTCCCTTGCCCCAGCATTATCCTGGCAAGGCTCATCATGCTATTCAGCGTATCCGGGTGATTCTCGCCACCGGGTAAATGATTTGCCTTCTTCTCAATGTTCACACGCAGCAGTTGCACTGCGTTTTCAGTTTCTCCTTTCACCCCCAACGTATTGGCTAGCGAATACTCCGCCATCAGCGTCCTCCAATGATATTCGCCAGACTTCTCACGAAAGAGCTTAAGCGCGTCCCGGAGCATTGACTCCGCTTCGTCAAGTTGACCGGAGCACCTCAAACTGTCCCCAAGATTGTGGAACGATTCCGCATACCCGAATTCGTACTCCGAAGCATCAATACTCTTCCACCCGGCCAGCGCCTCCCGGTAGAGCCGTTGGGCTTCAGCATACTCACCGACAGAATTCAATAACAACGCCAGGTCGTTCTTTGCCAAGAACACCTGGGCTGCATTGCTGCCCAATCGCTCTTCCTTAATCTCGAAAACTAGCCTTTGAATTGGTATCGCTTCCTCGTTGCGCCCCTGGCCAAGATAATAGAGCGCGAGACCTTCCATCAACGATGTGTTCCACTGCTTGCGATCCATGTCCTTTACCTTCAGCCATAGCGCCTCCGCATGAGAGACAAGGAGCCTCCACTCCCTCCACACTTCAAACCGGTACGCGTCTTTCGGTGCAAACGCGCTGAGTAAACGGACTGCGCCAAGCAATGAAGCATTCTTCTCGGCAGGAGGCATTTGCTTTTGAGTAACCTCCTGGACCAGGCGATGTTGGCTCACGCATGGCACACCCTGCACATCCACCTTTTTAACCATTGAAAACGCCGACAGCTCATCCAACGCCTCCTCTGGCACCACTTCGAAAGCGGACAATCCGGCAGCCGTAATCAATTCAGTCAGAATGCTTTCAGCTTCCGGACTTTCCAATACGCCTTCCGGCAATGGATCTGACGCATACCATGACAACAGGTGAAAGAGTGCGGATGCAACCACGCCAACTTCAAGCATGGTAGTGTCATAAGTAATCGCAACACTTCGCGGGTAATGCATGAGTTCTTGATCGAACCACTGGCGGACGCGCGCCTCCCCGGCCTTCCATCGCTTAAGGTAGTCTCCCAGGGAGCAGCGCCGACGCTCAATGAACGCGCCACCTTGTTCCAATGCGAGCGCAAGCCCATCCAATTCCTGGCTCAGAACAGATGCATCCGCATCATCATCAACTGTCACTCGCCGCCGCTCTTTTGTTCGTTCGAGAAGGAAACTCTTGGCATCCTCGCCTGAGAGTACATCCAGTTCCAGGGGCTCAACATCTTTGCTCCAATTGTCGATTCTTGAAGTAATTAACACATGTCCTCCCGGAATACGGGCGAGCAATTCTTGAACAGCTTGCACTGAGGCTCGATTGTCGACGTTGTCCAGGATCAAGAACCAACCGGGATGCTCGAGCAGCCAGCGTATGGCGGCGGCCATCTTCACTTCCTCCTCCTGGCGATTCTGCTCGGGAAGATTCAGAACCAGTGGACCGGTCAGTTGAGCAAGATTCCTGCGAAGGCTTTCCGGCGAGTCGGCAACGACAAAGAGAGTGGCGCTATACTCGTCTATGTAGCGCCAGCCGTACTCCACCGCGAGGCGTGTTTTGCCCACGCCCCCAAGTCCGCAAAGTGCCTGGGGTTGCGTAATCCTTGTTGCATTTGCGGCATTGTTATCTCTGCTATTGGCCAGAAGATGTTCTCGAATCCTTTGAAGGAAGGACTCTCTCCCCTTGAATAATGTGCCGAGCGATGGGTAGGGAAGGTTCCGCGGATGCCCTAGTACAGGCCGATCGAATGGTATGTGCGCAATCCGCTCACGCAACTGGTCGCAGTCAGAAAATCGCTCCCAACGTGGATTCCCTGATTCTATTGCCTTACGGTGCGCAAGTTGTAGTGCCTGGAGTTCGGCGCTTTCGTTTGGACGCGCGTCAAACGCACAATCTTCGGCGGCGAGAAACTGATAGATCGGCTTGCCCAGCCGGCGGGCAATGTCAAACTCCATTTGAGTATAGGACCTGCGAGGCCGATCAGTGGGCCGCTCGGAAGGCTCTGCCCCATAAACAAATCCAACGAGACACACTACCGCATCGCAGTTATGGATTCTCTCTTCAAGCATTGCCTCGATGGTCCGGAAATCGGGAGGAAAGATTGTCTGTTCAACAGGAAGTACGCCGTTCGTTTGAAGGGCATCCTTAACTGCGCTGCGATAGATTGCCAAATCGGCCGATGTGGCGCTTATGAATACGCGATTAGTCGGTTGCATGAATATCTCCACTGATTGGAATGGTTTCGCTAGTTGTGGGCAAGAGCGCCGGTCTGTCCAGATGTTCACTTCTGCGCGGCAGCCCGGGCCCGCCCGGCTTCGCTTCGCGCCTCAACGATTGAGTAGCCGGCGTCCTTCAGAATTCCGGCGATCGTGAGACACAAGGCCGAACAACTGGAGGCAGCCCTAGCGTTAACTTGATGGTCTACACTTCTGAATCGCCCTTCCGCCCCGACACGATCTTAAAGCCCGCGTCCCGTGCGTATTTTGGATAGTTCTCTATGGTAAGACGATCTTTGTCTTTTTCGGCCTCAGGTAATTCGGAGTATGGGATGAGTAAGTTATGGATCTTTTTTTGGTCGATCTTTTCGGGACCGTATTCCCAATCATCCAGGCGTGCCTGCTCGTCCCAACCCATGTGTTCCGCTTCGGCAAGGAATTCACGATTCGATTTAAGGAACTGCTTAATTTCTTTTTCCTCGTCTTCCGTTGCCAATCCCTCCTCAAGAACGTAACCCGCCCAGGCGAGAATCTCTGGAATTCGCACGGCTGCCGCAATGCTAGGTGCCTTGTCTTCCTCGTCGAGATCTTTGTATGGCTTGCAGTAACGTCCGCCTTTTGCTCTCCTTTCCTCCGTTATATGGGTGAACCAATCGTTGTGCATCCCTTCCGCGATCTTATTCGCTTGCGCCAGAAAGGCGTAGGAGCTTTGGATCAGAGTGTGGAAGAGCGGCACATCATCCACATACAGCGCCAGCAGATTGTCGGGAGGGAGGTGAGAACGTCTCAGAGGCAACCCGCCACGGTCCCGCATCTGAGTAACCAGCTTCTCCATAGACCGCGCGCCGTTTCGGTAGTGCTTGATCTGCAGGAGCGCTGTCAGCAGCCCGCGATCGATGTCGAGATGTTCGTTCTCTCGGTTGTTCTCTTTGCCCTTTACCAATCCCAACAGTGAGCGGAGCAAAATGGCACGCCGCACAGGAAAGGCCAAGTCAGTCGAATCGTCCGTCCACGGGTCCAACCCCTTGCCTGCAGCTTCTCTGTCGTATTCCTGGTGGGGGTTGGGGCCCAGCACATCGAAGAAGCCTGCCAGCCTGCTCTTGAAGTCCGGCCCCTTCGCCATGACGAAGTCATGACGGGCCTTCTGCTGTGCTTCGTTCTCATCCGACTCCGCCTTATCGGATGGACCGAAATGTTCGAAATCACGACTTGTTCCTCCTGCAAAGACAAATACGCTTTTGCCGACGGCGTGAGTAAGTTGGCCATCCTGGAACATGCCGTCCTGCATCGGTGCCAGCATGTACTTCAGCCACTTATATTCAGCCGAATCGAACTCGTCCCAGAATACGACCGGTGTCCAGCCGGCCAGGACTTGGTCACGCACTTGGTGATACGCCCCAATCAGGTCCTCAGGTCCTTTAAACTGTGACAGGTTGAATTCGAGCACCGGGTTCTTCTCCCCGAATACGCCTTCCGCGATTTGTTTCAGACCGAAGGACTTGCCCGAGCCTGGCGCCCCGAAGACCGCCAACGATAAAGGCTGCTTTTGCGGACCGCCGTGCCTGTAGCTCAACATTAATTGGCGCAAAGACCGCAGATCCTCGATCTCTCGTCGGTCCATCGTCAATAACTTCCCAAATCTCGCACACGGGACGCTTTCTAATGCGCTTGGGCCAAGCAGAGCCAGTCGACGGGCGGGGAGGTACAGCGGGACAGGGAATGCGTCGGAATGAGCCACCTGGCCCAGCATTGTCCAATGTGTGGCAGGTTGGACCTTCCCCTCGATGCAGCAGGCACCGGAACACTGTACTTCGGCAGCTGCGTACTTCTGAGTTGGCGACAGAAGGTGAGCGGCGGCCTCCTTGAATGGGAATCCCGGTTCGCCTCCCTTGACTGGCCCGTGTCCGTATTCTCGCAAGAAACGCGCCGCGGACAAGCCCGCCTTGAGAGGATGGACAAGATCAACTGTGTCCGTAGACTTCGCCGCTCTCAGATTCCAAGCAAGGGCCGCAGTCATCGCCGACAGGAAGCCAAATGCACCTCCCTCCTTATGGCTATCCTCCCACTCACCTTCTCCGCGCTCACGGTCGAAAACAAGCCGGCAAGGGCCGTGTCCTCTGTTGCCTGGCTTATCGAGCCAGAGTGCAGCGTCACCTCGAAGCGTGATCACCAGGTGGCGGCACGATTTCAGCTCACTAATTGCGGGGTTCGCGTGGATCTCCTCCACCAGGTCATCAACGGTGCTCTCCCAAGACAGCCCCCGGCTGACGCGAACATCCTCACGGCGGAGATTGTCGGCACTCACCAGCACAATCAGCCGATCTCGCCATCGGGCAGCCAGTTCCCTCCAAAGGTCACCTCGTGCCAGCGGACGCGACATCTTGAGAATGATCCACTGCAGCTCCGGAGCTTCACCGTTGGACACTAAGAACGGAGGCCAACATTTGTCCGCAGTCTTGAGGCGAAAGCCTAGACCGCCGTCATCTATGACAAGCACATGCGGTTTCGCCTCGGCCAATCCGGGTGCCGGCGAGGCTGGGTATACCGAGTCCATCCGAACACCGTAACCGAGGTTCTTGGAAAGTCTCCAGTGAGACTCACCCTTCTCCGGGCCGTCGAAGGCATCCCAGACCGCGCCAACATGGAAACCTCTTGGCCAGTCATGGAGGTCGCTCGTCGTCGTTTGCTTGAGTCCAAACAGAAGGTTAGTCGTGGAAAACTGGGCGCCTCCCGGTGCTGGAGCTGCAGTTCGCTCTAAAGCTTCAAGGAGGCCGTACGTCAGATTGGCCCCACCAAGCTGCGTCCGGTAGAGCATTCCCAAAGTAGCATCAGAATCGGATGTTAATCGCTGCCCGGCATAGATGTTGTGGTCCAGAACAAGATCGCCAGTTACCAGAATCATGTTTTTCTCCGCTCTACTCTTGCCCAACGTCCGACAAGCGGCTATGAAATGGATGACCCAGTCCACTACGCCAACCCAGCGTGAAGTCCGCGCTGACAACAACAGTTTTGGCATCCGTTTCCGTGCTCGCTGATGGTGTTTCCGCTGTCTGAGGCAAGACGCCCTCCACTGAAACAAGGCAATTCTACATCTTGCGGGAAGGGTGCGGCCCAGCCTCGGAAGCGTCCGCCGTGGACTCCAACTGCTCTATCAACCATGAGTCTGCCGGAGATGACATAGATTTCCTCATTTGGAAATACCCGCGGCGTTGAGGCTGATGGTTCTTGCGAGACGGATCATGTTTGATGGAACTAACCGAGTTGCGCAGACCTGCCGAAAGCACACCATAAATCCCAGTGAGCTTGCGGATGCGCACGGGCACGAGGGTTAAGAGCCGGCTGCGGGCTTAATTGGCAGATTCCCAGTTCCCGAGTAACATTATCTATTTAATTATACTTAATAGGACACTCAATCTCTGGTCGCTCATTGGCGAAAGCGCGATTCTGCAAAACGAAGCCAACAAGTCATTTATTATCAGTATGTGAGGCGAGATATTATCTTCACGTTTATCTTGGGCACATAAGAAGGAAGAGAGAGATCGAAGCTGAGCTCCGGGCGCAGATACAGTGGCGAAGGTAGTCGCTGCCTGGGCAAAGGGGTCGGACCGCTGTTGTCCTTGGCATTGACCTAGGTTGCTGCATACACTAAGTACACTACGTGGGGCTTCTATGGCTGCGGCGACGGTTCGTCTTATGGTTCGTCTTCTGGCGTTTCTGCTGGCTGCCGGCTTCGCAGAGGGCCAAAGCGCGCCACCCGAAGTCCAGACCGCGCCGCTAAAGGCCGACGACATCATGGCGCGGGTGGCGACTAACCAAGATCGCAGCGAAGCATTGCGGAAGGAATACGTCTACAAACAGCACATCCACATCGCGACCCATAAGCCCAAGAAGAGAATGATGCGCGAAGAGACCGCCGACTACGATGTGGTGCCGTTGCCAGACGGGACCCAGAAACAACTCAAATTGCTGACCGGGCGCTATTGGAACAAAGGCAAGTACGTGACCTTTCAAGGCGAGCCTGTGTCCGGGGCAGACAGCACGGATGCGGATTTGATTCACAACTTGCGCAACCACGAGCCTGTGTCCGAAGCCGGCAGAACGGATGCGGATTTGATTCACAACTTGCGCAACAACCTGTTAAACGACAAGTCCAAGGACGGTTTGGCGCGCGACCTCTTTCCGCTGACGTCCGAGGAGCAGAAGGGCTATGAGTTCAAGCTTCTTGGGCAGGAGGTTGAGGCGGGGCGCAACGTCTACCACATCGCCTTCACGCCCAAGGACGAGGAAGAACCGACGTGGGCAGGCGAAGCGTTCATCGATGTTGCAGAATTCCAGCCCGTTCGGGTGTTCACCAGAATGTCGCGGCGCCTCCCCCTTTTGGTACGGACGATGTGGTTCGATCTGCCTGGATTTGGGTTCAACGTGGTCTACAAGCGGCTTGAGGACGGAGTGTGGTTTCCTTCGATCTTCGGGACCGAGTTCCAGATGCAGTTTGGGCCCCTGTTCTTCTCCAATCGGGACATTTCGATTTCGCTGGAGAATTCGGGGTTTGAACATACGCATATGGAGACGAAGTGAAGGTCGACCCGTCGGAAGGGATCGAAGGCGAAGCGGAAAATCGAAGCGAGCGGTTTCACAGATCCTCCGCTCGCTGGCGGCGCTCGCAACTTCCATTGGCATCCAGCCAAGCTAGCAGAGCGCGCACGCTGGCTCGCGCCAAAGCAATGGAGCAATCGGCCGCTCCGTAGTAAAGATTGATGGTGTCGCCATCGGCGTCCATCGTGTATCCGCACGGAAACACGACATCGTTGACATCGCCATGGCGCTCGTAGTCGGCTTCCGGCCCAAAGATCCACGAATCTCCTCGCAGCAAACATTTTTCCGGATTCTCGAGATCGAACAGGGCCAACCCTAATCGATACAGACAGCCCGAAGGCGTGTGTCGTACTCCGTGATAAAAGACGAGCCATCCCCTGGCAGTCTCAATCGGCGGCGGTGACAACCCAATCTTGTTTGCGTCCCACCAGGCGCCCTTGCGCGCTTCCAGCATAAGCCTGTGCCTGCCCCAATAACGCAGGTCGGGAGAGTATGAAATCCACATGTGTGCTCCGAGCGCCGTCATGGGCCGGTGAATCAGCGCCCAGTAGCCATTGATTCTCCGAGGCAGAAGCGCTGTATCCTTGTCGTCCGGGGGCATGATGACACCGTAGCGCTCGAAACTGCGGAAGTCTTTGGTCAGCGCCAGAGAAACTCCGGGGCCACCCCGCGAATAGGAAGTGTAAGTGATCACGTATTGCTGCAGCTCGGGCACGAAAGTGATGCGCGGGTCCTCGATGCCCCAGATTTCCTCCGGATACTGCTGCGGGCTGGGCATCAAGGTCGGCTCACGATCGATCAGCCACCCATCGACACCGTTTCGAGAGCGCGCGGCGCAAAGATGTGACAAGCCGCGCCGTTCTTCGATACGGCATAGGAGCAAAGTGGTTCCATCCGGCAACAAGGTCGCGCCCGCGTTGAACACGCTGTTCATCGAGTACGGCCAATCCTTGCGCGTCAAGATGGGGTTGCCCGGATGACGCACAAGCAGTGGCGGGTAGTGATTGCTTTCGACGTTGATCAGGGTTGTTTCGGGAGAAGTCATGACAGGTTTGTCGGCCTTTCCGATTTTTGCAGTGCGCGCATTTCCAGGAGTGCCATCAAAAACGATAGGGTTGATTCAGTTCCCTGGTTCTCGTTGGCGCGGTCGGGATGCAAGCCGTCCCGGCAGCCGCCTGTTTTAGAATCATAAAGAGGAAGCTGGAGATCGTTGTCTCCCAGAAACCAGTTGAAAGCCGACCAGGCTTCGCGGTACCAGCGGCTATCACCAGTTACCCGGTATGCTTGCAGACACGCAGACACGGCGCCGGCGGCCTCAATCGGCTGTTGATCGAAGCGCGCTTTTTCACTACCCTGGTGGTAGAAGCCTTGCGACCCGATCGGCACAAAGTGGTGGTTCGTTTCGCAACGTTGAGTATGCGATAACCAATCCAGCGCTTCGAGACCGACGGAAATCATCCGATCATCCGAGCAAGCTGAGCCCACGAGCAGTAGGGCTTGGGGTAATCTCGCGTTGCCGTAAGCGAGAACGTTCTCGAACCACTTCCAATCCGGTCTGCTGATCGATTCATACATTTCGAGCAATCGGCGGCTGAGTACGGATCTTACTTTCTGCGCGTCGCGATCTCCCGGATACGAATTGAGATATTCCTGAATACCGAGCAGGGTGTAGGCCCAGGCACGGGGGCTGCTGAATTCCACCGCTGCGGGGAGGGAAAACTCGAACAGACGCCCGGCTGCACTTTTCAATCCCATATCGTCGGATCGGCCAAGAACCGTTCCAAGGCTCCACAGCGCGCGCCCATGACAGTCTTCAGACCCTTCGGTCTCATTCCACCGCCGGTCGTAGCCGAAAAAGTTTCTGAATCGACCCTTCGCTGGATTGAACGCGTGCTCCAGGAACGACAAATACCGGGAAGAGAAATCCGAAGTAATTGAATCTGCATTCCCAAGCTGATCTTTGCCCGTCTGCGCCAGCAGCACCGTGAAAATCAGTGCGCGAGCGTTGTCGTCGACAGTATAGCCTTCGGCTCGATTGGGGATGGTAAAGATCGCGTGCTGCAGCATTCCCGTATCATCGGTCAGAGCGTTCAGGTGATGGAGCTTTAGTTCAGGCAGTTGATCGAGAGCTTTGGGCGTAGCGCGAGCCGCGAACTGGACCCGAGGATTTTCCATGCGGTCGGCGCGCACCCGCGCAAAACTTTCCATGTATCCTTGCGCTACTCTTTTCCAGACCATATCGCGCGCGAACAGGTAAGCGCGCTTGCGCATGGCATGGCGTATCGCAGGTGTATTCAAAAGTTCGATTGTCTTGTGGGCGATAGCTCCGGGGTTTTGGAAGGGCACCAGAGCGCCCCGGCGATCATCCAACAACTCAATCGCGTGCCAATACGGAGTCGAGATGATCGCCTTGCCCGCCCCGAGCGCGTAGGCGAGCGTTCCAGAAACCACCTGCGCTTCATAGCGATAAGGCGTGATGTAGATATCGGCGGCGCCGATGAACGCAGCCATTTCCTCGGGGCTGACGAAGCGGTCGTGGAAGAGCACTTGCGCTCCCACTCCCACTTCCTTTGCCAAGGCCTGCAAGCTGGCGCGATACTTGTCCCCCTCGCGACGGAGAATGTGAGGGTGGGTGGCGCCGGCGACAATGTAGACAACATTCGAGTGTTTGGACAAAATCCGCGGCAAGGCTTGAATGACGTTCTCGATTCCTTTGTTCGGCGACAACAGGCCAAACGTGAGCAGCACCGCCTTTCCTTCCACGCCAAAGCGGTCCTTATAGAAATTGGGATCGAGAAAAGGCAGGTCGGGAACACCGTGCGGCACCATGTCGATCTTGCTGCCAGGCACTTTGAAGATTTCCTGCAAGAACTGGGATGAAAGCTGGCTCATGACAATGAGGCGATCCGAAAGCTCTGCGATCTCTTCCATCACCATCAGTTGGTTAGGGTCAGGCTCACGCAGAACCGTGTGCAGCGTAGTTACAACTGGCATCTTCAATCCGCGTAGGAGATGCAGAATATGGCTTCCGGCCGGACCACCGAAGATTCCATACTCATGCTGCAGGCACACCATGTCGATGTTGTTGAAGTTCAGAAATTGAGCCGCGTCTTGATACGACTTCACGTCTTCCTGGGCGAGAGACCATCGCACTCGCGCGGGATAGTCGTATCCCTGTTCGGTGTCGTTTACTGGCAGCGCCAATAATCGAGCGTCTCCGTACTCCGCGGATATGGCCGTGCACAGATCCGTCGTGAACGTAGCAATTCCACATTGCCGCGGAAGATAGTTTCCAACCACTGCGATTCGACTGGGCAATGATGACTTCGTTTGAAATTCTGGGCGAGCGGCTGACAAACCGTCTCCCACCACGGGGCGCGGGGAAACGACTTCGACTTCCAGGACCCCTTTGGGAAATACGGCATCTGACAGCGACATTGTCCCTCATTTGGTGAGAACCGACGCTGAAAGAAGCTACTCTTCAGATGGGCCCGAGCGATCACTGGCCCTGGTTTGAGACCACGATGGCTGGTCTAGCCACGTCGGTTCCAGCCTGATGTTTTCATCCACCGGTACAGTGTGCCTCTTCTTAGTATTCAGCAAGAGTGGACTTGCAGACTGGTCAAAATTGACCAGACAGGCCTTGGGTCCAGCAGATCTTCTGTGGGTTGATGGGAAACACTGGTCACAATTGACCATTTTGTTGCCGGGCAATCCTGCATCATATACGCATGAAAGCCGAAAAAGAACAAGCCTTGGGTGTTCGCTGCCCC
>Ga0181530_10004608_pt1 | contig 14516 bp, 13 predicted proteins | sample PEATcosm2014_Bin_42_FD_119769 | JGI IMG/M metagenome (GOLD analysis project Ga0181530, IMG submission 119769) | Peatland microbial communities from MTU Mesocosm Facility, Houghton, MI, USA - PEATcosm2014_Bin10_60_metaG | ecosystem: Environmental > Terrestrial > Soil > Wetlands > Peat | place... | reverse complement strand
TTCAAGGTTTCAAGGCGGAAAGCCAGCGATCGGCGCCCTTAATCTCGGACTCTCTTACCTTGAAACCTTGAAACTCTGAAACCTTGAAACCTGGAACTTTATGACACTTCGCTCCATGACGGGATTCGCGCAGGTCAAAGGGCAGGTCAATGCCCAGTTGGCGTTCGCGCTGTCGCTAAAATCGGTGAATCATCGTTTCCTAGATCTTCACTTTCGGCTGCCGTCCGATACCGACGCGCTGGAGATGAAGCTGCGCCGGTTTCTGAAAGAGAACCTGGCTCGCGGCCACGTGGAAGTGATCCTGAACCTGGATCGCTCAGGCACGAACGGGTTTGCGCTCAACCGGCAACTGATTGCCGGATACGTGCAGGCGTTTCGCGCGGCGGCCGATGAGTTCGGGGTTGAGGGCGAGCCCGATCTCAACGTGGTTCTGAGGATGCCGGGCGCAATGGATTCGGGAGCCGAGAAATCGGGAGACGAACTGGAGACCGCGGTGATGGCGCGAGTCGAAGAAGCGCTTTCGCGGCTGAATGAGATGCGCGAAGAAGAAGGCCGGAGCATGGGCACGGAGTTGCGCGCGCGCATGGCGAGTCTGGAAAAAGCTGCAGCGGGCGTCGAAGCCCATCGCAGCACCATTCTGCGCAGCTACTCGGAACGGCTCCAGGCGCGCATGCTGGAGCTGTTCGGCGCGCAGGTGGACAAAGAACGGATCTTGCAGGAAGTGGCCGTGTTGGTCGATCGCAGCGATATCCAGGAAGAACTGGTCCGGCTGAATGCGCACGTGAAGCATTTTCTGGGCTTGCTCGACCAGGGCGAAGAGGTGGGCAAGAAGATGGACTTCCTGCTGCAGGAAATGAACCGCGAGGCGAACACGCTGCTTTCGAAAACCTCCGGCCTGGCGGGTGAGGCGTTGAAGATTACCGAGATGGGCCTGCTGATGAAGTCGGAGATCGAGAAATCGCGGGAGCAGGTGCAGAACCTGGAATGAGCATCGTTTACATTGTTTCCGCGCCGTCGGGTTCGGGGAAATCCACGCTGGTGAACGAACTATTCAAGATGGTTCGTGGGTTGGATTTTTCGATCTCTTACACCACGCGCCCGCCGCGCGGAAGCGAAAAGAACGGCAAGGAATATTTCTTCGTCTCTCGCGAAGAATTTGAAGCTATGATCGCGGCCGGCAAGTTTCTGGAATACGCCGAAGTTTTCGGAGATGAGAAAGTGCGCGGCGAGTATTACGGCACGGCGCGAAGGTTTCTGCGCGATGCCGAGGCGCGCGGCAACGACCTGCTGCTGGATATCGACGTGCAGGGCGCGAGCCAGGTCAAGGAGAAGATTCCAGACGCAGTGAGCATTTTTATTCTTCCGCCGGACCGCGAGAAACTGGAGTGGCGGCTGCGCCACCGGGGGGAGGATTCGGAGGAAGTAATTCGTCGCCGGTTGGACACGGCCCGGCGAGAGATTGAGAATTACTCGAAATACGACTACATTTTAGTTAATAACCTGCTTGAGAAATCCGCGGACCAACTAAAGGACATAGTGTTGGCGGAGCGGTTGCGGCAAAGCGGGACGGAACTTTCCGGGGAAGAAAAGCGGCGAGTGGCCACCGCACAAGCTTGCCGGTTGGAAGAAACGCGCGAGCGGGTGCAGCCGATTCTGGCTTCTTTCCGCAGGCAGTAAAAGGGCGCATGAAGTTTTGAGGGAGAGAGTATGAAGTTGATTGAAGGGTTCGACAGCAACTATCGCTACATTCTGGTAGCGGCGCGGCGGGCACGGCAACTGCAAGGCGGCGCGCCGCCGGTGATCGATACCGGATCGCGCAAACCCTGCCGCATCGCACAGGATGAAATCAAGGCGGGCAAAGTGAAATGGCTGATTCCGGAGGTTCCGAAACTGCCGGTGGTGGCCGCAACTGAAACTCTCAACAAGGTGTTCCCGGAAGACGCATAGATTTTGGGTGGCGCAGCGCTTCAGCGCTGCGGTATCTGCCGCTTTTTGAGCGCCGGATTTAACCGCTGCGGGCCAGACGCTGGCAACGCGCGGGTTGCATCCCGCGGCAAACGGCGGCATCAGTTCTGCAGGCGGGGCTTGATCCTGAAACTGTAGCCGCTGTCTTCCTCCTATGAAAATTGCGCTGGGCGTGTCCGGTGGGATCGCAGCTTACAAAGCGGCGGAAATCGTGCGCCTTTTGCAGGACCGCGGCATTCATGTGCAAGTCGTAATGACAGCTGCGGCACAGGAATTTGTTCGTCCTCTTACCTTCGCAGCGCTCTCCGGAGAAAAAGTGATTACCGATATGTTCGGCTCCGCATCGGGAGACGCGCAGGCGAACGTTGAGGCCGCCATCGAGCACATTGCGATTGCGCAGGCGATTGATGCGCTCGTGGTGGCTCCAGCCACGGCCGACGTGCTGGCGCGCTTCGCGCAGGGAATTGCCAACGACTTCCTCAGCACCCTTTACCTTGCGACCACCGCTCCGGTCGTAGTGGCTCCTGCAATGAACGTCAACATGTGGAATCACCCGGCCACGCAGGCCAATCTGGAAATCTTGCGTCAGCGCGGCGTTCGCATTGTGGAGCCGGGCAGCGGATATCTGGCCTGTGGAATGACCGGCGCGGGGCGACTGGCGGAGAACGAAGCGATTGTGGGGGCGGTGCTGGAAGCGCTGGGCGCCTCGCAGGATCTTGCGGGCGAGACGGTGCTGGTGACGGCGGGGCCAACGCGGGAGAAGATCGATCCGGTGCGCTATTTGACGAACCGTTCGAGCGGGCGCATGGGCTATGCCATTGCGGAAGCGGCGCTGCGCCGCGGAGCACGCGTGCTGCTGGTCAGCGGTCCGACCGCGCTTGCCGCTCCGGGCGCGGCGGAACTGACGCCGGTGGAGACAGCGGAAGAGATGCTGGCAGCAGTCTTGAAATTGTTGCCCGAGAGTACGGTGGTGATCAAGACGGCGGCCGTGGCGGATTTCCGGCCGAAAACGGCGGCGCGGCAGAAGATCAAGCGCAGGGGTGAGATGACGCTCGAACTGGAACCGACCGCAGATATTCTGGCCGAGGTGGCGCGACGGAAGACTGCGCAGATCGTCGTGGGATTTGCAGCCGAAACAGAGAACGTGCTGGAAAACGCGCGTAAGAAGCTGGCGTCGAAAGCGCTCGATGCAATTGTAGTGAACGACGTATCGCGCGAGGGCGTCGGTTTCGATTCCGACCGTAACGCGGTCACGATCATCTCGCAGAGTGAAGTAGTCGAGGTTCCCGAGACCTCGAAATGGGAAGTCGCGCAGCGCGTGCTCGACCAGGTCGTGAAGCTGCGACAGCGCAGCGGCGTGCCTGCGCGCTGACAGAACCTTATTCAACACAGAGCACCGAGCCCCCGAGAAAGGCAAAGAGTTTTTTTGGCTTCTCCGTGTCTCTGTGTCCCTGTGGTGAAATGTTGTTATTCTTATCCGTAATGCCCCGCACCCTTGATCCTGAACTTCGACGCGCGCTCGCGGCGCGCATCCGCTACTACAACGAGATGGGGATTTACGACTTTTACCGGCAGCCTCTGTCGGACCGCGCGGGGGAAGTTGCGGCGCCGGTTGCGGACGAAGCGGCAATCGCGGTTTCGACAAGTCAGCCAAGATCAGGAGAAGCAATGAGTCCACGGAAGACCGCGGCGGTCACAGTGCCAGGTGTCGAAGAAAGCATTTTCGAGGCGATCGCGCTGAAGCCTGAGCAGAGTGTGAGCGATCCGGTGAAGGCGCTGAAGATGATCCGCGAAGACCTGGGCGACTGTACGCGCTGCGTGCTCCACAAGCAGGGACGGAAACAGATTGTGTTTGGCGTGGGCAATCCAAGCGCCGAGTTGATGTTCGTGGGCGAGGGGCCGGGCGCCGATGAAGACGCGCAGGGCGAGCCGTTTGTGGGGCGCGCCGGGCAACTGCTCAACAACATGATCAAGGCGATGGGGATCTCGCGCGAGCAAGTTTACATCGCGAACATAGTGAAGTGCCGTCCACCGGGCAATCGCACGCCGGAGCGCGACGAGTGCGCGACCTGCTCGCCGTTTCTGATGCGGCAGATCGCGGCGATCAAGCCGAAGGTGATTGTGGCGCTCGGCGCAGTGGCGGCGAAGACGCTGCTGGCGATGAGCGCGTCGATGATGCAATTGCGCGGGCGCTTTTACGACTTTCGTCCGGCGGGAGTGCGGAGCAACGATCCCGACTGGGACGGATGCAAGCTGGCCGTCACCTACCATCCAGCGTTTCTGCTGCGCGATCCGCGGCAGAAGAGCGAGGCTTGGAAGGATTTGCAGATGGTGATGAAGGAGTTGGGGCTGAAGGCGCCAGCGAAGGGCGCGGAATAGAACAGCGGGGCGGGGGATTCGCTGCATCCACCAATTCCCGCTTTGGGACATGTTTACTGGTTGGTACCCCCACCCCCTCCCCCCCTCTGTCTAATGGAATCATGGGGTTGGCGGGAGTTTTTCGCTTTGGTCTTTGAATCTAAAGGACTTATACTAAAGTATTCCGGAATAAGGACTTACGAGCAGTTGCCAGTACCCGGTCGCCAGTACCCAGAAAAAAACACCCTGGCAGACGAAGAAAAAGGGTGCGGGAGTGATCCGCACCCTTTCTTACCTCTATAAGTCTATTATATCAATTTTGACCCAGGCATACCGACAACTTTTTCGACTTTATTTTGTCAGCCGATGCATCGACTTACAGGGAAAATCGCCAAGACGGGGGCTTGACAACAATTGGCAAGAATCGAGAGTGACGCCGAGGCTATCAGCAAACTCACGGCCGAGCATTACACCTGGGGTAACGGTTGCGATGGTTGGCACCTGGTACGGAACCCGCAACTAAGCGTGATCCAGGAGCGCATGCCGGCGGGCTCGGCGGAGGTTCGCCACTTCCACCATCGCGCGCAACAGTTTTTCTACGTGCTCGCGGGCAAAGCGGTCATGGAAATGAATGGCCGCTCCATTGTTCTGAGTGCGGGAGAAGGGGTTTGGATTCCAGCGGGCGCATCGCATCAGATGAAAAATGAATCGGGCGACGAGGTTCATTTCCTGGTTATTTCGCAACCGCCTTCTCACGGGGATCGGGAAAATACCTAGGGGGGCGTGCTCGCCCACAGCGCTGCGCCTAGCCGTTCAGTCGTCGCGCGTACGTCCAGCGATCGATCGGCTAGCCGACAGCTTAGTACCACGCGGCTGCCAGCACGGGCATCACTGCCATGAAGGTTAAGACCTCGTTGACACCATGATGGCCAAGAGCGCGAACAAACCACACCCAAACGACGAATGCAGGGATAGCGGAGAGGGGCCCAAGGGCTGGCAGAACGATTCTCCGCCGCATTCGCATATTTCATTAGACACCGCGGGAGTGTCTCGGCGGTTACGAATTGTGGTGAGAATTCCCTGATGCTACCTGGATTATGGGGAGGCGGTAGGGGTCCTTCGACTCCGCAGAACGATCCGCTTCGCGGATCGTTCTGCTACGCTCAGGATGACAGCTTGTAAATACTCTTTTCACTACATGCCCCTCTTTTGCGACGTCGCTCTTGCTGTGCCGCTTGACATGGTTTTCACCTACGCCGTCCCGCCGGGGATGGAACCGGTGGTGGGCGGGCGGGTGCTGGTGCCGTTCCGGCAGCAACGGTTGTCGGGGATTGTGGTGGAACTGCACGACCGTCCGCCGCAGGTCTTGACTGCTCAAATCAGCGCTTCTCAAATCGGTGCCTCGCAGGTAAAGATCAAGAAGGTGATCGAAGCGCTCGACCTCTCACCGGTTCTCGATGAACATCTGCTGAAACTTGGGAAGTGGATTGCCGATTACTATCTCGCTCCGGTGGGCGAGGTGTTTCGCACCATGCTGCCGCTCTCCGCCGAGTTTAAACGCTCGGTCGCGTACCGCATCACCGATCAGGGGCGGACGGCGCTGCATCTGGCGGGGATGTCGGGGTCTCCGGCGCGGTCGAAGCGGACGCCGGACGAGCAACTGGTTGAATTCCGCGTACTGGATTATCTAGCGGAGCGGGAGAACGTGCCCGAAGGGAGATTACGCGGGGCGGCGCGGCTATCGAAGGCTCTGCTCGCGGGGATGGTGCGTAAAAAGTGGATTGCGCGGGAAGATGTGTCTGGGGCGCGGGATGCGGCGCGGGTGGTCAAGGTCGCGGTGCTGCTTGACGCCGAGGCTGCGGAGGCTGCGCCTCCGCTGGACGGGCGAGGCGCCCGTCCCCACACGAGCCTTGCTACCGTTCGCGCAACAAAGAAGCTCAACGAGAACCAGCGAACTTTGATCGAGACGCTCGCCGCCTCTGGCGGGCGCTTGCCCGTCGAGGCTTTGCGCGGAGTGGATGTGCCGCGCACTACGCTGGGCACTTTGGTTCGGCGTGGGCTGATTCGACTGGTGGATGAGCCGCTGGACTTTACGGCTTCCGGGGTCAAACTTTCAAGGCTCAAGCCTCGGCCGTCTCCGTTTGAGTTCGAGTTCAGCGCAGCGCAAAAGGAAGCGCTGGCGAAGATTGGCGAGGCTGTGGCGTCGCGCAAATTCGGAGGGCTGCTGCTGCATGGCATCACCGGGTCGGGAAAGACGGCGGTGTATCTCGCCTGCATGCGGCAGGTGCTGGACGCGGGGCGGTCGTCGATCCTGCTGGTTCCTGAAATTGGGCTGACCCCGGCGGTGGCGGCGGATCTGCACCAGGTGTTCGGCGATGAAGTTGCGATTCTGCATTCGGGGCTGTCGGATGCGGAGCGGGCGGAGCAGTGGCACCGCATACGTCGTGGCGAGGCGCGGGTGGTGGCGGGAACGCGGTCGGCGGTGTTCGCGCCGGTCGGCGATCTGGCGCTCATCATCGTCGATGAGGAGCAGGATTCGTCTTACAAGCAAGAAGAGACGCCGCGCTATCACGCGCGCGACGTCGCGGTGATGCGGGCAAAGATGGCGGGGGCGGGCGCGACTGTGGTGCTGGGGTCGGCCACGCCATCGCTTGAGTCGTATTACAACGCGAAGAAAAATAAGTACGCGCTGGTTGAGTTGCCGGATCGGGTGGAGATGCGTCCGCTGCCGGAAGTCGAGATTGTCGATATGCGGCAGGAATTTCAGGAGACGGGGCAGGAGCAGGTCATCTCGCGCAAGCTGGCGGAGGAAATCCGCGAGCGGCTCGAAAAAAAGGAGCAGGTCATGGTGCTGCTCAACCGGCGCGGATATTCTCCGGTGGTATTGTGCCGCGCGTGCGGCAAGACATTGCAGTGCAAGAACTGCGCCGTGTCGATGACCCACCACAAGCGCGACGGCAAGATGGAATGCCACTATTGCGGGCATGTCGAGCACATCCCCGACAAGTGCGCGCTTTGCGGCAGCGAGTATGTGTACTTCGTGGGGACGGGATCGGAAAAACTGGAGGAGTTGCTGCACGGCATGTTCCCGCAGGCGCGGATCGGGCGGCTCGATCGCGATACGGTGCGCGGGCGGGAAGATTTCGAGCAGGCGCTGAACGCGCTGAATGAAGGCGCGCTCGACATGCTGGTGGGCACACAGATGATCGCAAAGGGGCACGACATACACGGCGTCACGCTGGTCGGCGTGGTGGGAGCCGACATGGCGCTGGGGTTGCCCGATTTCCGCGCGGCGGAGAGAACCTTTCAGCTATTGACGCAAGTGGCAGGGCGCGCGGGGCGTGGACAGTCTCCGGGGAAGGTTGTGTTGCAGACTTATTTTCAGGAGCACTACGCGGTGCAGTTTGCGGCACGGCATGACTTTGCCGGGTTCTACGAAAAAGAGCTGCAATTTCGCGCCTGGATGCACTATCCGCCGTACAGCGCGATTGCGAATGTGCTGATTCGCTCCGAGAAGTTGGACGACGCGCTGACCTGGTCGGGCGAACTTGGACGCTGGTTTGAGAAGACGCGGCATGAAGGGATTCGCGTGCTGGGGCCGGCTGCGGCTCCGATTACGCGGTTGAAGCGCGATTACCGCTATCACTTTATTTTGAAGTCTCCCAGCCGCGAGAAGATGAATGCGCTTTTGCGGGCGATGCTGGCGGAAGCGGCGGCGCGTAAGATTCCGCGCACGCAGGTGATTGTGGATGTGGATGCGGTGTGGCTGATGTAGAAGCGTCGTTGGTCGCCGGTCGTTGGTCGTTCGGGAGGTCCTTTTCTTCGCGAAGCGATTATCTGCGGTGCAACTTGTGGCGAACGTACTCGCGGAGATCGTGCAGCGTGTCGCGGCTTCCGTCGCGGATCTTTGGCCAGACTTCTTTTCCGGAGCTTTGAGTGATGGGTGCCGGCGTAAAAGCCAGTACCAGCATGAGCGCGGCGCAGAGCGCGAGGGCACGGCGGCGGCCCGAGACATCGGGATAGCGCGGAACGCGAGGATGCCCCCTTGTCAAGGCCAACAGTACGGCCCAGAGGAACCAGCCGGTCCAAAGATATTTTCCAAATGGCACGAGCGCTACCACGGTGAGCAACGAGACCCAGCGATGCAGGCGAGGTGATATGGAAAATACGATGTGGCCGCCGTCGAGCTGGCCGCCCGGCATGAGGTTGAGTGCGGTGGCGAACATTCCAACCCAAGCGGCAGCTGCGACCGGATGGAGTGATAACGCAGAAAGCGGCCAGGCGATGTGAAGGAGGCGCGCGGCTAGACTGAAGGCTAGCGGAAACCCAAGGTGAAGAGCTGGCTCCGCGGAACCAACAATGGGTCGGGAGAGTGAAAGCCCATATAGCAGAGCCACGCAGGCGGGAATGAATCCGGCGATCGGGCCGGTGATTCCGATGTCGAAGAGTGCGGCGCGCGAGGGGATCGGGCTCTTAATACGAATGAACGCGCCGAGCGTCCCAAACAAGCTGAGATAGGGACAAGGTACGAAGAGCGGCGGCGTTGCGTAGACGCGGTAATGACGCGCGTAAAGGTAGTGCCCCATCTCATGTGCGAACAAAATGAACATTAATGTGAGCGCGAAAGGGAGGCCCAGCAGCAGGTTTGCGGGATGTCGGGCGATCCAGTCGATGGGAAATATGGACAGAGAATCATCACCCAGCCAAAATACCGGCTGGTGATTCTGGAAGTAGAACTGCATGCGGGCGCCAACGACCATCGTACTGAACAGGGTCAAAAGCAGGAACAGTCCATACAGCCACCAGCGCTGGCGCGGCGGCGGGGTCACCCAAACGCTGGGCTGGGGCTGCTGTTTCCATTCGAGGGCGGCCGGAAAATGGGATGCGGGGTCGGACATAGGAACCTGAGGTCAGAGGTAAGAGGTCAGATTGCAGACGTGTGTGGGTTACTTCCGCAATTTGACCTGTCAGCTCTGCAATTCTCGCGCAGTTAGTCGATCGATTGCAGTTCCTTGCCGGGCTTGAAGCGGACGGCCTTGCCGGGCGGAATGGAAACTTCGGCGCCGGTGCGCGGATTGCGCCCGATGCCGGTCTTGCGCGGACGCACGTTGAACACGCCGAAACCGCGCAGTTCAATGCGGTCGCCGGTCGAGAGCGCCTTCTTCATGCTTTCGAAGACGGTTTCGACGGCGAGCTCCGCCTTGGTCTTGGTGATCCCGGTCCGGTTGACCACTTCGTTGATGATGTCGAGCTTAATCACAGCTGTCCCCCGTCTCCCGAGGATTGGCGTTCCTCAAGTTATTGATGCTAAGGGAGATAGTGCGGATTGTCAACGGGGGAACCTTTCTAATAAGATGACAGCACACCAGCCCGAGAAAATTTTGCAATTTTGTAATCTGGTAATTTTGTAATTTGAAAGCGGTCGCGGTCGTAATTCCCCCTCGCGCGATCCGCTTTTAAATTGCCCAAATTACAAAATTACCCAATTACCAAATCCAAAGGAGTTTCATGATCAAGAGTGACCGCTGGATCCGGCGCATGGCGCAAGAGCACGACATGATTAACCCGTTCTCGGAAAAGCAAGTGAGCACGGGAGTGATTTCCTACGGCGTGTCGAGCTACGGATACGACTTGCGCGTGGCCGACGAGTTCAAGATTTTTACCAACGTCAACAGCACGATCGTCGACCCGAAGCATTTCGACGAACGCTCGTTCGTGACCGTGAATTCCGATGTTGCCATCGTGCCTCCGAATTCGTTTGCGCTGGCGCGGTCGGTCGAGTACTTCAAGATTCCGCGCGATGTGCTCACCATCTGCGTGGGCAAATCGACGTACGCGCGCTGCGGGATCATTGTAAATGTGACGCCCTTCGAACCGGAGTGGGAAGGTTTCGTCACGCTCGAGATCTCGAACACGACGCCCCTGCCGGCGAAGATCTACGCCAACGAAGGACTGTGCCAGATTCTCTTCTTCCAGTCGGACGAAGTTTGCGAGACCAGCTACAAGGATCGCAAAGGAAAGTATCAGGCGCAGAAAGGGATTGTGCTGCCGAAGCTGTAGGGGCGTCGGTCAGATTCTCTGGTCAGTCGCTCCATGGAGCGACGGGCGTCTCGCCGTCCTGCACTATCGTGGCCGGGCGGGGACGCCCGGCTCTCCACCGGCAAGGCTGGACCGACAGTAGTTGTGCCCAATATCATGCGGTTGTGCCACCAACTAAGGACTATCCCGTTCCCTTCCCGGCCTGCTAGAAAATAATGGTGCCCAAGCGTCGAAACACCGTAACCCTCATCGCGCTCTTGCTGTTCCTCGGCACTCTGGCGCTTTACTACCCTGCGCTCGGGAACGGATTCGTCAACTACGACGATCCCCCCTATGTGACCTCGAATTGGCAGGTTCAACAGGGGCTGACTTCGCGTGGTCTGGCGTGGGCTTTCACCACGACGACGGAAGTCAATTGGCATCCGCTGACCTGGATTTCGCACATGGCCGATGTGCAGTTGTTCGGGCTGCGACCGGCGGGACATCACGCCCAGAGCGTGCTGTGGCACGCCTTCAACGTGGTGCTGCTGTTCCTGCTGCTGGCGACGGCGACGGGATTCGTAGGGCGCAGCGCGTTTGTGGCGGGGTTGTTTGCTGTCCATCCGCTGAATGTCGAGTCGGTGGCTTGGGTCGCCGAGCGCAAGACTGTCCTCTGTACTTTCTTCTTCCTGCTCGCTTTGGGCGCTTATGGCTGGTATGCGAAGAGGCCGCGGGCTAGTCGTTATCTGCTGGTCGCGCTGCTCTTCGCGCTGGCGCTGATGGCGAAGCCCATGGCGATCACGCTCCCGTTGGCGCTGCTGCTCGTCGACTTCTGGCCAATACAGCGGTATCCGCAGACGCCACTCTCCAAGCTCGTGCTGGAAAAGATTTTTCTCTTGGCGCTGTCGGCGGCCAGCGCCACGATCACCCTTTACGCGCAGCGCGCGGGTGGCGCCGTGGGCTCGACCCAAGCTCTGCCGCTGGCGATGCGGGTGAAGAACGCCATCTACTCCTATCTCATTTATGTGGAAAAGGCGGTATGGCCGTCGCGGCTGGCGGTGTTTTATCCCCATCCTGAGGGCTCGCTGGCACTCTGGAAAGTGCTGGGCGCGGCGGCGGCGCTGGCTGCGGTCACGGCCGTGTTCTGGCTCCTACGTGAACGCAGCCGCTATTTGCTGGTGGGCTGGTTGTGGTTTCTGGGAACTTTGGCCCCGATGATCGGAATCGTCCAAGTCGGGCGCCAGGCGTGGGCGGACCGGTACGCATATCTTCCTCTTTGGGGATTGTTCGTGATTGGCGTCTGGCTGCTGGCGGAAGCGGCCGCGCGCATTTCGCTGAGCCGGGCGGCGCAGGTGGCCATTGGGTTGGCCGTGCTACTGGGGTATGCCGCGACGGCGCGCATACAGATTGGATACTGGCGGGACAGTTACAGCCTGTTTGCGCATGCGCTTGAAGTGACTAGCGCAAATCCGATCGCCGAGGGGAATCTGGGATCGGCATTGATGGAAATGCGCCGTCCCGACTTGGCCGCACCGCATCTTGAGCGCGCCATCCAATTGATGCCCACGCTTGGGGCTGCCCACTACAACCTGGGCACGCTGCTGCATCGGCAAAATGAGCTGGATCGGGCGCAGCAGGAATATCGACTCGCGCTGAAGTATGCGTCGGACGAACGGGAAGCCGCGCAGACACACAACAATCTGGGCGTGCTGTTCGATCAACTTGGGCGGCGGGATGAAGCGGTGGCGGAGTTCACCGCAGCCCTTGTGCTGAATCCGTATGAGCAGAATAGTCTCGTCGGCCGCGGCTTGATCGAGCACGCAGAGGGGAAGCTCGACGCCGCTTTGCAGGATTTTGCCCGGGCGGGACAAGTCGCGCCCTCGCCGCTGGCCTTCTACTGGCAAGGCCGTGTTCTGGAAGAAAAGGGACAACCCGCAGCCGCAGCCGATGCCTATCGAGCCGCTCTGAAACTGGCTCCTGACTTCGGGGACGCGCAGGCGAGGTTGGCCAACGTTGAGAAAGCGGTGAAGTGAGGTTCAAGAAACTCGTATATTCAGAGCCGCGGCCCTATTTGCCGCCTACTTCTTCCCGTTCTCGCCTTCCTTGAACATGTACTTGATGGCGGGCTTGTAGATCATCAGGTTGGCGGCGCCGGTGCGGTTCAGCTTGATGCAGTGTTTGTCGTACCACTCGATATAGCCGCGGACTTCCTCGCCGTCGCGCAGCACGACGACCATGGGCGTCTTGGACTGCATCTGCTTCTGATAATAGAAATTTTCGGCGTTGGTCTGCTCGCTGGGCGCGGCTTTCTTGGCGGGAGCCGCGGAACGGTCGCGGTCTCTGTCTCTGTCCCTGCGTTCGGTGGGCGGGTGGTTGGAGCCGTGGTTATTGTGCGCTTGCTCGGCGCGATTGAGGGTTGGGCGGATCAGCTTGCGATTCGCGAAGCTTTCCTGATCCGCGGATTGTTCGGCTGGTATGGAGTCGAGTGCATCTTTCAAATTGCACCACCTGCGCGCTGGGCGGGCAGAATATGCCACAACACTCAAGCCTGTGATTGTGGGTCCAGAGGTGTGAACTGAGGCTTACGTTATCACAGCGGGCAGGGGATGACAATGTTTGCGCGGTGTCTTTCGTGCGGCGGCCCGACCAGGCAGCCCAATCCGCCGGTAAAGACGGGGCTTGCCCCGTCTTCTTGATGTCGCGATGTACGCGGCGGGAGACGCGGCAAGCCGCGTCTCTACAGCACGGTATACGTAGCGGGCGAGCTCAGGGCACGCGTTCTAGGGCGGTTGCGAAGGCATCTAGCGAGAGCGAGCGCAGCAGGTTGCGGCGCAGCCCGCGTTCGACTTCGGCGAGACCCTCCGCCGCGCGTTGCACCCAGGCGAAGTCGGCCGCTTCGGACATCTTCTTGAGTTCGCCGAGAATGTCCGTATTCCGCACCAGTTGCGCCGCGCCGGATTGCAGGAACATCAGGTCTTCGAGCAACGCGTAGAGAGTTCGGAGAAGGTTGTCGATTTTCTCGCGGCCTTCGGCGCCGGAACGGTAGCTTTCGGTGACTTTGAACAACTCGGTGTGGCCGTTGTCGTTAGCGCTGCCGCCGATTGCCGTTTTCAGCATGATTAGCGCGTGGCTGCGGGCGGCAATGTAACCTTCGAGGTCGAAGGATAAGGCGCGTCCGATGGCGCCTTCGCTGAGGCGGGCGACGAGCGCGCGCTGCCGGGGGTTCCAATCGGGACGAAGCCGAGCGAGCTGACCCTCGATCTCTGTGAAATCGAGCGAGCCAAGATTGAAGGTCATGGAGCGGGAGCGAATCGTCGGCAGCAATTCCCCGGCGTTTTCGGTCAGCAGAAAAATGGTCGCGAACTCGGGCGGCTCTTCCAGAACTTTGAGCAGCGAATTGGCCGCCTCTTTCATGAAGGCCGAACTGGTAAAAATGTAAACGCGCTCGCGAGCTTCACCGGGACGATAGTAGATGGTCTCAATCACGTGGCGAACCTGGTCGACCTTGATCATCATTTGCGGCGGATCGGGCGGGATGACGAGCACGTCGGGGTGCGTCTGGACGAAAAGGCGGGTCTCCCGCTTGTCGGTATCGCGCAGGTTTTCGCGCGCCTCGACGGCCTCGGCGAAGCGGGCGTCGAGGTCTTCAGATTGCGCGATGCGAGTGCAGTTCGAGCAGCGTCCGCAAAAATCGGGCAAGCCGTCGGTATCTCCGGTGCCGCCGGTGATGGGCTGCTCCAGGCAGTTCATGGTGCGGGCTAGCATCAGAGCCAGTGTGTACTTGCCCGATCCGTGCGCTCCGGAAAGAATGACGGCGTGCGGAAGGCGGTTGCGCGCCAGCATCTCGCGCAGGCGATGGATGGTTTCCGGGTTGCCGGCAAAATCAGAAAAGGGCATAAGAACGCTTCTGGCCGCTAGCTACTAGCTAGAAGCCAGAAGCTAGTAGCGGATTTCAGATTTTCAGTTTCTTCCGCACTAACTCCATGATAACCGTGTGCGTTTCACCCGGCGTGCCGCGGGCGTTTACCATGTGCACACGCTGCGGCTCGCGCGCCGCGATGGCCAGGTAGGCGTGGCGGACGCGTCCGAAAAAAGCCCGGCTTTCCTGCTCGAAGCGGTTCTCGTCTTTGTCCGAGCCTTTTTCTGAGCGTCCGCCCTTGTGCTTTTGATTGCGA
>Ga0181530_10004607_pt1 | contig 14520 bp, 14 predicted proteins | sample PEATcosm2014_Bin_42_FD_119769 | JGI IMG/M metagenome (GOLD analysis project Ga0181530, IMG submission 119769) | Peatland microbial communities from MTU Mesocosm Facility, Houghton, MI, USA - PEATcosm2014_Bin10_60_metaG | ecosystem: Environmental > Terrestrial > Soil > Wetlands > Peat | place... | reverse complement strand
CGCGGATGTCGATGTCACCGTGCCGCCCGGACAGATTTTCCTGCTCGGCGACAACAGAGACAACACCACGGATTCCCGCAAGTTTGGCGCGGTTCCTCTGTCCGATCTCGTCGGCAGAGCCCGGCAGGTCTGGTTTTCCAGGAGCGAAAGCGGCGTCCGCTGGGAGCGCCTCGGCAAGGTGGTGGAATAGGCAAAGCATGTTCCTCGCCATCCCCTGCCAGCGCGCCTGAGCGAGCTGGCAGGGTCTTTTCAAAAGCCGGTCAGGCTGCGAAATCCCGCGCCCTGGCGAGATCGGACATGAGATCGGGGCCTGTCGGAAGCCAGCCCAGCCGCTCCCGCGTCAGCGCGCTGGACGCCGGGATGTCGGCGGCGGCGAACGCCCCGAGCCAACCGAAGTGCGCACCCGCCTCCTCGGCGGCGATTGAGACCACAGGGAGCTTGAGGCCGCGGCCGATGGCCTCGGCGATCGCGCGGAGCGGCACGCCTTCCTCCGCGACCGCATTGTAGCGGACGCCCGCCGACCCCTTCTCCAGCGCCAGCCGGTAGAGGCGGGCGACCTCGAGCCGGTGCGCGGCGGGCCAGCGGTTCCGCCCGTCGCCGACATAGGCCGAGACGCCCCTCTCGCGCGCCGCGGCGATCAGATAGCTGATGAGGCCCTGCTTCTCCGGGTCGTGCACCTGCGGCAGCCGCACCACCGAGACGCGCACGCCCTGCTTCGCCAGCGCCAGCGCCGCATGTTCCGAGGCGACGCGGGGAAACGGGGCGTTCGGCGCATCGTCTTCGGTCGAGAGGCGCCCCGGCGCGAAGGCGACCGCCGTTCCCGAGGTGACGAGGAAGGGACGGCCGGACCCGGCGAGCGCCGCGCCGAGCGTCTCGATGGCGCGCCGGTCCGTCTCGCAGTTCTCTTCTAGCTTCGAGAAGTCGTGGTTGAAGGCGAGGTGGATCACCGCATCCGCCGACTTTGCGCCGCTTGCGAGGCTGTCCAGATCCTCGAGCGAACCGCGATGGACCTCGGCGCCGATCGCCTCGAGCGCCGCGGCGCCCTCGTCCGAGCGCGCGAGGCCGAGCGGCTGATGGCCCGCCGCGATCAACTCGGGAATGACGGCGGCGCCGATGAATCCGGTGGCGCCGGTGATGAAGATGCGCATGCAAATCTCCTTGTTTGGTTGGTTCGGTTGGCCGCACTATCGTCGCCGCGGATATGATGGTAAAGTCGTGAGATTATAGGGGTATAAGGGATAACAGGATGAGCCTTTCGGCGACGCACGAGAGCCTGCTCGGGACCTATCTCAAGGACCGCCGCGCGCGGCTCGACCCGGCCGCCTTCGGCCTTTCCGCAACGCGCCGGCGGACGCCAGGCCTGCGCCGCGAGGAGGTGGCGCAGCGCGCCAACATCAGCACGACCTGGTACACCTGGCTCGAACAGGGGCGCGGCGGCGCGGCCTCGGCCGACGTGCTCGACCGCATCGCCCGCGCGCTGATGCTGACGGAGGTCGAACGCGAGCATCTGTTCCTGCTCGGCCTCGGCCGTCCGCCCGAACTTCGCTACCGGGCGGCCGATGGCGTCACGCCGAGGCTGCAGCGGGTGCTCGACGCGCTGGAGCCAGCCCCGGCTTTGATCAGAACGGCGACATGGGACGTCATCGCGTGGAACCGCGCCGCGTCCGTCGTGCTGATGGACTACGGATCGATCCCGCCAGAGCAGCGCAACATCCTGCGCATGATCTTCAGCGATCCGCGCGTGCGCGCCGCCCAATATGATTGGGAAAGCGTGGCCCGGCACGTGGTCGCGGCGTTCAGGACGGATGCGGCGCGCGCGGGGGCCGCATCGCAGGTCGCGCAGCTTGTGGAGGAACTCTGCCGGCTAAGCCCCGAGTTTGAGGCCTTATGGCGCGACAACGACGTCATGAGCTTCGGCGAGGGCGTCAAGCATCTGAAGCATCCGGTGCTCGGCCCGATCAGCTTCGAATATTCATCCTTCGCCGTCGACGGCCGGACCGATCTCGGCATGGTCGTCTACAATCCCACGACGCAGCTTGACGCGGAGCGAATCAGATCGCTTTTGCCGTCGAAATCATGGCCATCGGCGTGATAGTGTTCGCGCTGCCCTCATCCCCTCGCTGATGCGAGCTCCGCCTTCTCCGCACCCGAAACCCGGCCCCCATGTTCGCCCAGCAGATCATCAATGGTTTCGTCGCCGGCTCGGCCTATGCGCTGTTCGCACTCGGCTTCACGCTGATGTTCGGCGTGCTCGGCGTTGTCAATCTCACCTACGGCTTTTACTTCTCGGCCGGCGCCTATATCGCGCTGTTCGCGACGCTGAAGGGCGCGCCGCTTGCGCTCGCCCTGCCGGCGGCGGCGGTTGGCGCGGGCCTCATCGCCGTCGTCCTCGATTCGATTTTGCTCTCGCGCCTGCGCAGGACAAAGGCGCCCGAACTCGCCTCGCTGATGGTGACGTTAGGCGGCACGCTGTTCCTCTATTCGGGCATGACGGCGCTGTTTGGTTCGGAGATCCGCCGCTTTCCGATCGGCCTCATCGACAACGCGCCCTATGATTTCCATGGCGCCAGCGTCTCGCCGACGCAGATGCTCATTGTCGGCGCGTCCGCCGTGTTGACGCTTGGACTTATCGCAGCTTTGCGGGCAACCCGCCTCGGTCTTTCCATGCGCGCCCTGGCCGAGAACCCCGACGCCGCCGAACTGATGGGCATCGACACCGGCGCGATCATGCGGCGCGTCTCCTTCATATCCGGCGCGCTCGGCGGCGCGGCGGGCGTTCTGATCGGACTGCAGTACAACGCCATCACGCCCTATATGGGCGAGGCCATGACGCTGAAGGGCTTCGCCATCATCATTCTCGGCGGCCTCGGCGACATTGGCGGCGCGCTCATCGCGGGGCTGCTCATCGGGCTTCTCGAAGCGCTGACCGCGGGCTATGTCTCCTCCGTCTACAAGGACGCCATCGGCTTCCTCGCGCTCGTGCTGACCTTGTGGGTGCGACCGCTGGGATTGTTCGGCCGCGCCAGCGCGAGGCGCGCCTGAAGACGGGCTATAGTCTGGAGCGGGATGCGGGCGGAAAAGTGCGCACACTTTTCCTCATCCCGCTCTATTCTTTCACATAATAATTCGCCGTTCCCGTCATCCAGTCCTGCCGCTGCGGCGTGAAGATATCGATGTCGATCGTGTCTTCGGTGAAGTGGAACTCGTGCGGCACGTTGGGCGGGATGATCATGAGATCGCCGGCGCGCATCACATATTTCTTGCCCTGCGAATAGACTTCCGCCTCTCCCTCGGTAATCCAGGTGATCTGCTCATTGGCGTGGTGATGCACCGGCACCACAGCGCCCTTTTTCATGGTCCATTTGACGAAGGTCGACTGCGCGCCATGCAGATATTGCCGGTGAATCAGCGGCGACAATTGCTCGATCGGCTGCGCGTCGAGACGGTAGAGCGAGGCGCTCGCGGCCAGATGGCCGCTGATCATCGGCAACACGCCTCTGCCCGGCGCCTCGGAGACCTGCGCGGATGAATGCAACGTCGGCGCTGGAATCGCTTCGGCCTGCGCTTGATCCGGTTTGCCGCTCATGAACGTCTCCCATCAAGAATGCGGATCATCGCAGGGACGCGGGGCCCGGCGGGCGATGCGCGCGCCTCTGGCCGCGACTAACGCGCCAGAGCTTGCCGCTGCCTGAGGAGTTCGGCAAGCTGGGCTTCCTGCTCGGCGATCCGGTCGGCGGCGAGCGATTCGTCCGAAGCGCCTGAATAGGCGGCGGCCTGCTCCGTCAGCTCGCGGATGTTCTCCCTTATGACGGCGATGCGTTCGTCGAGTTCGATAAGCTTTGCGGCGTCGGACATTGTTCTTCCCATTTTGCTCGATGTGGAACGGCTAGAGCGGGATGAGAAAAAGCGTAAGCACTTTTTCGCTCGCATCCCGCTCTAAGTTATTGGAATCGATCACGTTCATGATTTTGGATCGATTCGATCCAAAATCATCGCGATCTAAGGCGCGGCGTCCGCAGCATATAGCCTGACGGCGCGTCGAAAGCCCATACCGCGGAGAATGGCGCAGGCGCGAGATTTCAGCCAAAACTTTTACGGCCGGACAATCGTAAAACAAATCGTGGGCCGGCTTGATCGCCCGACCGCACGCGGCGCGGAACTTCCCGCGCGGGGACCGAACCGTTTCGCCACCCCCTTGAAGCAGACCCCCGATTTGCTTCGAGGCCCAACGATCGTGCTTCGGACAGCTTTTCCTGAAGCTGCCCCCGGCGCCCGTCAAAAGGCGCGCGGGGGTCCCCTGCGAGTCGCGTTCAATGCCGCGGCCAAGGCGTAGCTGCGAGCGGACCGCGCAGCGCGGGCGAACTTGCTGGAACTACGCGGAGCCACTATGCCGAGGACACAACGGGCGCGCCGCCGCGCCTGGCTTCTCGCCGCTTCGCCACATTCGATCGCCGCAATGAATTCTGACGACTGCCTGACATGACGGGCTTTGACCTCGACGATTTCCTGTGGACCTACCAGAGCCTGCTCGCCGCGCTCGGCGTCAACGGGCTTTTGGCGCTCAGCATGTATGTCGTTCTGGCGATCGGCCAATTGTCGCTCGGCCAGGCGGCCTTCATGGGGATCGGGGCCTACGCTTCGGCCCTGCTCAGCCTGCATTCCGGCCTGCCCTTCCCCTTTGTTCTCGCCGCCGCCATGCTGGCGCCCGCGCTCGTTGCGCTGGCGATCGGCGTCCCGACGCTGCGCCTTTCGGGCGTCTATCTCGCGCTGGCGACGATCGGCCTTGGCGAAATCCTGCGCATTTTCCTCATTCAGTCGGATCTGACCGGCGGCGCGCTGGGCCTTTCCGGCATCCCGACGAAAGCTGGGTTCGGCCTGATCTACGGCTGCCTCGCCGCCGCGGTGCTGGCGCTGATCCTGATCTGCCGCTCGCGCATCGGCCGCGCCATGGAGGCGATCCGCGAGGATGAGGTCGCGGCCGCCGTCAGCAGCGTCAATCTTCCGCGCTACAAGATGGCGGCGCTGGTCGCCTCGGCCATGCTCGCCGGCCTCGCCGGCGCCCTTAACGCCCACGCCTCCTCCTTCATCAGCCCGAACGACTATGGCTTCGACGCGGCGGTGACGATCCTCAGCTTTGCGCTTCTTGGCGGCATCCGCTCCCCGCTTGGGCCGGTGGCGGGCGCGATGGTCCTGACGCTTCTGCCCGAGGTCCTGCGCCCGCTGCAGGACTACCGCCTCGTCGTCAACGGCCTCATCATCGTCATAGCGGTTCTTTATATGCCGCACGGCATCCTCCCCTGGCGCATCGGCCGCATCGGCGTTGCTTTGAAATCGCCGACATGAGCGCGCCCGAACTCGAAATCGAGGGGCTGACCCTGCGCTACGGCGGCCTGACCGCGATCGACGGCCTCAGCCTTCGCGTCGAGACCGGCAGCCTTCACGGACTGATCGGACCGAACGGCGCGGGCAAGACCAGCGTCTTCAATGCGATCTGCGGCCTCGCGCGGGGCGGCTCCGGCGCGATCCTGCTGCGCGGCGAACGGATCGATCATCTTTCGCCCGACGCGCGGGCGCGGCGTGGTCTCGCCCGCACCTTCCAGAACCTGCGGCTGTTCAGCGAAATGACAGCGCTGGAGAATGTCCTCGCCGGGATGCACGCAGAGGTCGGCGGATCGCTGCTTGAGGTTCTGACGCGGCTTGGGCGGTTTCGCTCGAAAGAACGCGCCGCCGTGCGCGAGGCCCGCGCGCTTCTCGCCTTCGTCGGCCTTGACGCGGCGGCCGGGACTCGCGCCGGCGCGCTGTCCTATGGCGACCAGCGCCGGCTCGAAATCGCCCGCGCGCTCGCCGGCAGGCCAAATCTCATGCTGCTCGACGAGCCCGCCGCCGGCATGAATCCGGCCGAGACGGCGGGCCTCAACGATCTCCTCGGCGAGGTGAAGGCGCGCGGCGTCGCGATGCTTCTCGTCGAGCATGATATGAGCCTCGTCATGCGCCTTTGCGACAGGATCACGGTGCTGAATTTCGGCCGCAAGATCGCCGAGGGCGCCCCCGAGGCCGTGCGCGCCGACCCGGCCGTGATCGAGGCCTATCTCGGGGTGAAGGGCGCGGCGGAGCTGGCGAAGACGCCCGGATAGTGCTAGCATTTTTGCTTGCAGATCGGATCGATAGAGCTATGATCTGCTGATGAATGGCAGGCAGAAGAAGACCCTCGCGGCGATTTTCGCCGAGCCGGTCCCGGGGACGATTGAGTGGTCCGCGATTGAAAGCCTTCTTGTCGCCGTCGGATGCAAAATGATCGAAGGGTCAGGCTCCCGCGTGCGGTTCGAGCGCCTTGGGCTGGTCGCATCGTTCCACCGCCCGCATCCGCACAAGGAGGCAAAGCGATATCAGGTTCGCGATGCGCGCGACTTTTTGACCAAACTCGGAATCACGCCATGAGCGCCATGCATTACAAGGGATTTTATGCGCGGATCGAATTCGACGCCGACGACGGGATTTTCGTCGGGCATATCGCTGGCATCAATGACGTCGTCGGTTTCCACGCCGATAATGTCGCGGATTTGCGGGCCGCATTTCAGGAAGCCGTCGACGATTACGTCGCCGCCTGCCGGAAGATCGGCAAGCCGGCCGAGAAATCCTTTTCCGGCAATATGATGTTTCGCGTCGATCCAGCCCTCCACGCGCGGGCGGCGCTGGCGGCTGAACTTGCCGGCAAAAGCCTCAATCAGTGGGGCGAGGAAACCCTTGCGGAAGCCATCGGCCGCGCGAAGCCCGCGTCTTTCGCCACGCGCGCCTCCCCCCGAAAAAAGGCCGCAGGTTCAGCCGCTGCGGGAGGCAAGCGCAAGACGAAGGCGTCATGAGCGCCCTCCTCGACGTGCGCGGCCTCGAGATCGGCTACGGCGCGAGCCTCGTCGTCAAGGGCGTCGATCTTTGCGTCGGCGCCGGCCAGATCGTCTGCCTCATTGGCGCGAATGGCGCGGGCAAGACAACGATCCTGCGCGGCCTCTCGGGGCTTTTGAAAATCCGCGCCGGATCTGTCCGTTTTGAAGGCGAGAACCTGACCAACCGTCCGGCGCATGTCATCGCGCGTACGCGCATCGCGCATGTCCCCGAGGGGCGCCAGATTTTCGGGCGGATGAGCGTCGCGGAAAACCTCGCCGCCGGCGCCTATGTGACGCGCGACCGCGCGGCGATCGAAGCGAGGCGGGAGAGCGTCCTCGCCCGCTTCCCGCGGCTGAGGGAGCGCCTGTCGCAAAGCGCCGGCCTCATGTCCGGCGGCGAGCAGCAGATGCTGGCGATCGGCCGCGCCCTGATGGCCGATCCGAAGCTTCTGCTCCTCGACGAACCCTCGATGGGCCTCGCGCCGCTCTTCGTCGAGGAGATTTTCTCCATCATCAAAGCGCTGAAAGACGAGGGGCGCACAATTCTCCTGATCGAGCAGAACGCCCACGCCGCGCTGGAGCTCGCCGATTACGCCTATGTGCTGGAGACGGGCCGCATCGCGCTGCAAGGCTCAGGCGCCGAGATGCTGGCGCACGACGAGATTTCCAAAGCCTATCTTGGCGGGTGAAGCCTCTGGATCGCGCCGGACGAGACCGTTCATTCCGGCAAAACAGCGGCTGATTTCAACGTTTTTGCTTCTGGCGCGGCGGCCCCGACGCCGCCGCCGGGAGAGCGGATGGTTCAAAACTGCCCGCTTAATCATTTTGCTTGGGACACCAGGATGTTCGACATGTTCTGATCGATATAGGTCTTGATCAATTCGGCTCTGAGCCGATTGGCGTAGGCCGTCGGATGGCGATCTATCCGGATCCAGATCGCAGCGCCGCTGTCTTCTTCTTTTTGGAGGGTTGCATCGATGACGATGGCGCCCGCCTTCGTTAGGCGCTCCATGATCGCGTCATCGGTAAAGCCCGTGCCCTGAAGATATTGCGCGGGCTGGCGCAGGTATGGGATGATCGTCGGGACGCCATATTTTTCCTTCGCCATCTTCACCGCGGCCTCCAGCACGCTGACATAGAGTTCGACGTCGGCGTGGTTGACCTTGTGGCGCCAAGGTTCGATCAGCCAGCGGTAGGCGGCCGAGTCTTCGAGCCACTCGCGAAGCCGCAGACTGGCTCCTTCGTTGCATTCGCCCTTGTAGACGACGCGACCGTCTTCGAGCGCATAGAGAGGCGCATGCGGGGTCCAATAGGCCTTGCAGGACGTTCGCTCGGCATGCCAGGGCGCGGTGAGGAAGACGAACAATTTCGGATCCGGACCGATGACCTTGTCGAAGCGGCCAGTCTCCATCTCTCGCAGGAACTGCTGCGGACTGTAGCCGGTCAAAGCCAGATTTAGGACGCGCAGCTTGCGATCGGTAAGATCGGCGAAGACCTGCGGCATGGTTTCGTCGTTCTTGACGCCGTCGCCAAATGTAAAGGAGTCTCCAAAAAAGACGATCGTCGGGCCGGACTCGCCTGAAACCGTCTGGCGCAAGAGATTCGAATCAAACGTGTAATCGGTTGCGTAAATAACCGAATTATCCGTCGTATCGCGCATCTCGGAGTGGTAGGTCCCCGCGCGTTCAGGTCCCCAGCCCATGATGGGTTGGCGGACGGCCCAGCCACGCTCTATGTTGACAACCGTTCGCGGCGGCTGGGCGCCGGCGACGCCCTCGGCGACCGAAACGCCGAAGGCGAGCGAGGCGAGGACGACGAGCGCGTTACGCGTCGCACCCCTCGCGATGGACGCGAGGTCCACGAACAAAGCAAAGACAAGGACAAACGTGGCGAGGCGGAATTTCGGAAATGGATGCTTTAGCTCCAACCACAGCATTAGCCCGACAAACAAAGCGGCTAACGCAAGCTGGATTGAAGAGGAAATCCCTTTGGCCTTCAAGTGTATCACCGTTTCCAAAGATACGCGCAGGGATGTGCGTTTAACTCTTTGCTTGTGGCGTGTCCAGCAAAACTTAAACTTGAGAATTCGTCAATTTTGACCTCGCCTGGAATGACGCAGCCTGCCTGGCGCGCACCCCTCAGGCAACGATTCGCACCCGCGATGCGGCATGCGCCGCATAAGGCGGCTCATGCTCCTGAGCGTTTCGTTTTGTCGAAGCCGAAAATTTGCGTCGCAATGGTATAAGCACTGGTATAATCTCAGGGATGAAATTCATGAGTGAACGGAGCTTTCAATCGATTTATCGGCATGGTTTTGTCCGCGTCGCCGCTTGCACAATCCGCACGAACATAGCCAATCCTTTTGCGAATGCGCAGGCGATCGAGGACATGCTGCAGCGCCTCCAGCCACGATCCGTCGGGCTTGCCCTGTTCCCCGAACTGGCGATCTCCGGCTACGCTATTGACGACCTTTTGTTACAAGATTCGCTGCTCGCGGCGGTCGAACGCGCGATAGACCGCCTTGTCGCCGCTTCGGAACGGTTTATGCCACTCATTCTCGTCGGCGCGCCCTTGCGTTGGCGCTCGCGCCTCTACAATTGCGCCGTCGCGATTCACCGCGGCAGACTTCTCGGCGTCGTTCCTAAAATCCATTTGCCGAATTATCGCGAATTCTATGAACATCGGCATTTCGCCTCCGGGTCGGGCGCCGAAGGCGAACACATCACCGTCGGCCTTCAGACCGCCCCATTCGGTCCGGATTTGCTCTTTGCAGCCGATGATCTTCCGAGCTTCGTCGTGCATGCGGAAGTTTGCGAGGATCTCTGGGTGCCGATTCCGCCGAGCTCCCGGGCGGCGCTCGCCGGCGCCACCGTTCTTACCAATCTCTCCGCGAGCAATATCACGATCGGCAAGAGCGACAGGCGGCGGCTTTTGTGCCAGTCGCAATCAGCGCGCTGCCTTGCAGCTTATCTTTATTCAGCCGTCGGAAGCGGCGAGTCGACAACCGATCTTTCTTTCGACGGACAATCATCGATTTTCGAGAACGGCGCGCTTCTCGCCGAATCGCCACGTTTTCCCGAGGCCGCCCAAGCCGCCGTCGCCGACGTCGATCTCGATCTGTTGCGCCAGGAACGCTTGCACCAAGGCACATTCGACGATAACGGCCGGCACAATTCCGCCTCCGTCGGAACGTTTCGACGCGTTTCATTCAAATTGGAGCCTCCGCTGGAAGACGTAGGCTTCGAGCGGAACATCGAGCGCTTTCCCTTCGTCCCGGCGAATCCCGAACGTCTGGCGCAAGATTGCTACGAAGCCTACAATATTCAGGTCAGCGGGCTCGAACAAAGATTGCGTGCGGCCAGGGTCGCAAAAGTGGTAATCGGAATTTCCGGCGGCCTTGACTCGACACATGCCTTGATCGTCGCCACCAAGGCCATGGACCGTCTCGGATATCCGCGCACCAATGTCCTTGGCTTCACAATGCCCGGATTTGCGACGAGCGGCGCGACCAAAGCCAACGCCTTGAATCTCATGCAGGCCCTCGGCGTCACGAGCCACGAACTCGACATCAAGCCCGCGGCCCAGCAGATGCTCGCCGATTTGGAGCATCCATTCGCCAAAGGTGAAAATCTCTACGACGTCACCTTCGAGAACGTGCAGGCCGGCCTGCGCACGGATTATTTATTCCGTCTCGCCAATTTCCATGAGGCCATCGTGGTAGGCACCGGTGATTTGTCCGAAATCGCGCTCGGCTGGTGCACCTACGGCGTTGGCGATCAGATGTCCCATTACAACGTCAATGCCGGCGTGCCGAAGACGCTGATCCAGCACCTGATCCGCTGGACCATCACGACGCGACAATTTCAACAAGAGGCGCTCGACACGCTCGCGGCCATCCTGGCGACCGAGATTTCGCCGGAGCTCGTTCCCGTCGCGGCTGGAGAGACGCCGCAAAGCACCGAGGCGAAGATAGGACCCTATGATCTCCAGGACTTCAACCTGTTCTATGTTTTGCGCTACGGATTCCGCCCGGCCAAAATCGCCTTTCTCGCCCACAGGGCTTGGGCCGATGCGATGCGTGGCGATTGGCCCCACGAGTATCCGGCCGAGCGTCGCAAATCCTATAGTCTGATGCAGATCCGGGCCTGGCTGCGCGTCTTCCTGTGGCGCTTCTTCACGATTAGCCAGTTCAAACGTTCGGCTCTGCCGAATGGGCCAAAAGTCGCCGCCGGCGGGGCCTTGTCGCCGCGTGGCGACTGGCGGGCGCCGTCCGACGGCAACGCCGATGCCTGGCTCGAAGACCTGGATCAAAACGTGCCGGAGGCGTGAGGAACGGGCCGTATTTGCGTTGGGTCGTTGCGCCGGAGCCCCAAACCATAGCGTCAGCAAACGCTATGCGCTGACATTGAACCCGGGTCAGCCCCTTGGGGAGAGGTCGCCGGTCTCCGTCATGATATGTCCGCGCAACACGCCCAGCGAGCCGCCTTCGAAGACTGTCTAGTCGATCATGCGCCAGTCGTCGGCCTGAACGCGCGGTTAATTCTTTGTGGTTGCGGCGGCAGTCTTGATCCATCTCCGCAGGCCGCGGCGGTCGAGGCGCTCGCGGTACACCTTCAGCGGGCCGCGTTTGTCGCTCGGGCGAATGAAGCCATGGCGCAGGCGCGAACTGAAGGGCGTGCGGGCATAGTCGAGATATATGCGGACCAGCGCCTCAAAACGGTTCTCAAGCGCGTTGATCATCACGACGCGGCGCGGGGGTCCTGAGCGCGCTCGCATTCGCTCACGCTCTGCATCGACGAGTCGTCCGAAGGACCTGACAAGATCATCGACCATGGCGGCGTTGGGCGCGCTCATCTGGTCACTGACCGCTTTGCCCTCCAGGGTTACGCAATCGAAAATAAAAATGTTCGCCTCAAAAACTTCGTCCGGCGCCGCCACCCCGGCGCTCGCCGGCGGCAAGCCGAGGCGGGCCGCGTTTTCCCGGGTGACGAGGAGATCCTTCTCGAAGCCGATCCGCCGCAATGCGACGCGCAGAAGTTCGAACATGGCCTTGTGACCGCCAAAATAGCTGACCCGAAGATCGCGCGGGGCGCAGACCAGAAGATCAAGCAGAAAGGGCAGGACGTGGCGCGGGTCGTAGTCGATCTTGTCCCAATATTGCGTGAACTCGTAGCCGGCCTCCAGAGGCGCCTGTAGCGGCTCGGTAATAACCGTTTCAAGCGCGCCCACATAGACCTGGCTCACAGGTCTCGCGAGACTGATCTCCTCGATGTCATCCTTGGCGCAGCCCCAGATGTCGCGTTGACCAACAAGCTGAGCTTCACGCACGCCGTGCACGAAAACGTCCAAATCATTCATTTGAGAGGCGCTCTTGTGCATCGGCGTGACCTGACGGGTGTGATCGCAGTGATAGCCGAAGCAAGCGTCAGTCAGATCTCCCGTGTCCTTGTGCAAAAAAGCCAGACGCTTTGCGATGTTCGAATCGACATGCCACCCGAGGAGCATGTTCTCGTCGAAGCCGTCAATCGCCAACAAATCCTTGCGTTCGATCAGCTGGAAATCACCTGGCGCATCGAACTTGTTCCCGCTGGAGCCGTAGACAATCTCGTTGAGATAGAGACTCCAACCCCATCTGCCGACCGTATCGATGACGCCGCGCGCATCTTTCCGGTCGAGACCCTCCCAAAGCGTCTCAGGAATCTCGAACCGGGGGATGCAATAATATCCATAGGGAAGATCGCGCACGAGCTCCGTCAACGATGTGCCGCGCCGTGGGACGAAGATCATGTCGGTGTTGGTGGACAGAACGAAACGATTGTTCTCGTTCGAGCGCCGGACGGCGACATTGCGCGCGAGCGGCTCAAGCGTGAAAAGATGCGTGGCGTTTTTCCATCTTGCGTGGATTGCCGGCCGCACGCGAAGGACCCGGAGCACGCGCCGGGTCCTCTCGGTCAGGGTGTCTTGAATCGCCTCTGGAAAGGTTGGGAAATCGTCATTGGTATTGTAGTCGACGAAAAGAATTTCGTCGTCCGGATCGGTCAACACCTCGGCCATGCAGTTCAGACTGAGCGCGGCTCGCTTGTGCAGATTGTAGCCATAATTATCGTTCCTGCCGTACAGGACGATCGAAATCATGCCAGAGCTCCAAATATCGCGGAAGCGCGCCTGACCGGGGCCGTCAAGCGGCCATCGTCTTCCGGGCGGACAATTTCCAGCCTCCAGACCCCAAATAAATGACGTTGGCGCCGCTGCTCGCGGCATCGATCAAACGCCACGGATCGATGACGGTGACGGCGCCCGACCCGCGACGGAAAGCGTCGGGTGGAATGGTCTTGAAGTCCGGCCATGGCGTCATGATCACAACGAGATCGGCTTCGCGCACCGCCGCCGCCGCATCGGGCGCCGCCTCGGCGACGGCTCCAAGCACGGCGGACGCGGCCTCAGTGGCCAGCGGATCCGACACGATCACCCTATAGCCTTGCCGCGCCAGAATCCGGGCCAGCATAACGCCTTGGCTCTCCTCGATCACGGCCGTGTCGGGCTTATACGACATGCCGAGCAGCGCAACCGTCGCGCCGGGGTGCGCCAGCGCCTCCACGGCGCCCGTCAGCCGGACGATTTGATGCTCATTGATCTTGTCCGTCGCCTCCGCCAACTCGGCATTGACCCCGAGTCTGCGCCCGAGGGCGGCGAAGGCCTTGTTGTCGCGCGGGAAACAGGGCCCTCCGTAGCCGATCGCGCCCTTCAGATATTTGCGCCCGACGCGGCTGTCGCCGCCCACCGCGGCCGTAACCACGTTCGCATCGGCGTCGACGAGATGATCGCACATGTCGGCGATCATGTTCGCATAGGAGATCTTCGTCGTGACATAGGTATTGATCGATATCTTGGTGAGTTCGGCGTTTACAAGATTCATCCGGTGGAATTCCGGATCGCTCTCCGTCGACGCGCGATAGATCGACTGCAGCACGTCGCCGGCCTTTTTGTCCGACTCGCCAATCAAAATGATATCCGGGCGGAGCATGTCGTGCACCACAGATCCCAAAGCAATAAACTCCGGATTATAGCACAGGCCGAGGTCGGGCCCGACCTCGCGGCCGGCCGCGACTTCGAGCGCAGCTCGTATCTCTCCGTTCGTCGCCCCGGGCATGACCGTGCTCGTCACCACGACCACATGATATTTCGGCTTGGATCGGAGCGCTGCGCCGATCTGCCCCACCGCGTCGAGAACGAACCTGTTGGAAAACAAGCGATCGGCGCCCGAAGGCGTCGGTACGATGATAAAACTCACGTCGGAGTTTGATACGGCCTCCTCGAAGCTGGTCGTTGCGCGAAGGCGCGAACGGCAGCCGTCGATCATTTCCTGGAGCTGAGGCTCCTCGACCGGCGCGCGACCCTCATTGATCGCCTCGACAAAGCGGGAATTGAGGTCCAATCCGATTGTTTCGAACCCTTTATTGGCGAACACCGCCGCCATCGGGGCGCCGAGTTTGCCAAGGCCGATAATGGAAATACGGGATTTGACTGTCTGGTTCACTTTAATGGTCTCGGAGTTTCGCGGTACATGGCACGGTGGTTTAGCCGCCGCGGATCACGCCGCGGTGATCATCAAATTGCATGCAATCGAGGCGCCGATATG
>Ga0181530_10004605_pt1 | contig 14524 bp, 13 predicted proteins | sample PEATcosm2014_Bin_42_FD_119769 | JGI IMG/M metagenome (GOLD analysis project Ga0181530, IMG submission 119769) | Peatland microbial communities from MTU Mesocosm Facility, Houghton, MI, USA - PEATcosm2014_Bin10_60_metaG | ecosystem: Environmental > Terrestrial > Soil > Wetlands > Peat | place... | reverse complement strand
CTAGCCGACCACTAGCAGGATGAAACAGACCTTAAACAAACCCTTAAAGCAAAATAGAGAACACGGACCGAAACATGGGCCCATAGCTCAGCCTGGCTGTGTCATCAGCCGACGCCAAAGAGCACACGACTGATAGGTTTCGCTTAGAAATCGTGGGGTCGCCGGTTCGAATCCGGCTGGGCCCACCATCCCCAAAACTTTCCAAACATAAGAAGCGTCGCGCTTCAATTCATTGCGTCATTGCGAGACTCTCGGCGTGAGTTTCTGTATGACGACTGTGAACTTGAAGGAAGACAATGACGAACAGCGGAATGAGGAGAAGAGCGATCCAAGCATCCCCATACGGAAAGGTATGGGGATGACGTCATCAGCGAGGCGTTTTCGAAAGCAAAATCATGCGCTAAGGCGCTCCCTCCCGAGGATGTCAGTCTCTGACACGATACCGACTTCGTTCTAAGCGCGTCCCTCCTGCATTTGTGATTCCGTAACCATACGTCATCTCTCTCATGGCGCAATGGAGGTCTAGAATTGGTTACCTTGCGTTTAGGTTCTGTCTGGGATTGCTTGCTTGATTGCTTGGGGCGGCGTGATCTTGCAGACATCAGACTTGTTGAGTTTGTAGGCTGAGAACACGAGAATCAGCGCGGCCGCGATTTTGATTGGAATTTGAAAGGCGTTTAGAACGATTCCAACTGCTCCCAGAACCCCACCAACTGTTCCCGCAATTGCAAGGAGCGGGATTAGGTAGTAGCAAGGACATGCGCCAGCAAACAGGGCTGCAACGATCCCGAGTGCCCCGGTTCGTGAGCCGCCGCCTCCTCTCTGGAGGAGAAGCTGTCTAATTGAAACAGTGAGAACTAGAGTTGTCAAGATTGTCAATGCCAAATCCAGAACGAAGTTCACGATGTCCGACGGTGGGACGTAAAATACGAAGTAGGGTGCGAAAAACAGGAACTGATCGAAGAAGAGTAGCATGATCCCATAAGCGACCAATATGAGCGCGGCTAGGAGACTGTATTTTACTTCTCGGAATGTGTCCACTATCGGCGAAGTCATTTGGCTCTACGCTTCCTAGCAAGGCCTGCGATCATCGCTAAAGTTACGAGCAGGGCTACTATCGGGACTATCGCGAAGCTTGGAAATTCACCCGCCGGAGCACTGCTCAACTGCGCGACCGCCTGTTCGAATACTGATTCAGGTTGCCCACCTGCTATTGTCACAATAGCCCCATTCGGTCCTACAAGGAAGAAGGTCGGTGTTTCGGATACACCGGTTTGGACCCCCAGGGCATGATTTGAGTTGATAAGTGGATCGTACTGACCGCTGTTGAAATCCTGGTTGAACTTGGTCATGTTCAGTCCTAGTTGCTGAGCAAATTTCACGAGGTTCGACCGGCTCGCCCAACCGCCGTTCGGAGTCTGTTGACTTTGGAAGAGAAGGTCGTGAAATTGCCAGAACTTCCCTTGGTCACCCGCTGCGTAGGCCGCTTCCGACGCCGAAACCGAGTCGGCGCCATAGTAGTCGAAGTCCCTCCAAACGAGCTTGGCTTTGCCCGTGTTCACGAGGTCTTGTACGACCGAAGCTTCCTGATTTTGGAACCACCCTCCGCAGGTCGGGCATTGATAATCCCCGAACTCAACTATCGTAACCGGAGCACTCTGTGAACCGAGCGTAGGTGGAGAACCCGCAAGCAGGCTAGAAGCTAGACTGGATGATGTTGAAGCCTGCTGAATCTGCACAGAATTTGTACTCAGACTCGTCGAGTAGACAGGAGCGAAAAAATACGTGACAAACCCGCACAGTACCAAGGGAAGGAGAAGAATTAACACTGCATTTGTGATCGGTATCCGCTCTTGCAGGGCACGGATTCTGTATCGCACGGTTCCACCAACTTATGCTCACGCCCAGTAACCTAATAACCCTTGACCAAATTGTGCTCCAAATGCAAGCAACTTTCGACAGTTTGGAATTTTGCGCGATCCACCTAACGTACTGCACACTGGTTCAGTAGAAACTGTACCAGTTAGCAAACTGGCTTGTTCCAATGGCTAGAAGCACGAGGAAGACGGCATACATTGAGATTCTAATCCACCCCCAACGGCATAACTTGGCCAAACTCCAGTACATGGGGACAAGCGTGATCGAGTATCGTGGAAATGAGATTATTGGTGTTAGCAGGTAGGCTGCTATAAGACAGACTGAGAAAAATCCGATTTCCTTCTCTACTCGATTTCGAGTAGTTAGAATCGAGGCAGCTACACCGCCGATACCCATCACTAGGTAAGGAATTATGATGGGATGGTCGATTATCTCGTTGCGAGCCAGTGTCAGGATATAACTTGGACTCAAGCTCGCCTTCCAGTACAAACGCTCAGCCACAAAAGTAGCGAACGGAGTTCCCGTCGTTAACTGACTATACGCAAAGAAACTAACCAACCCCGCAAACACAGCCGTTACCGAAACGTAATTCAGCACCGATTTCCTGGCGGAACGATCTCTCAATATCTCGTACAAGTATGGAATCGCGAGAATGGTCCCGATGGGCCGCGCTAGACTAGCAAGAAATCCACACACTCCGGCTTGGGCACGTTGACCGCGGTACCAGTAAAGCAATGAAACCAAAACGAGCAGAAGGAAAATCGATTCGGAATATACGGCGGAAAGAAAAACTCCAGCCGGATAAAGCGCCAACAGTATCGCTGACTCGGCCGCGGTAGCTGGGTCTTTGAGAACCAGCTCCGAAAGACGATACAGGAAGTAAACCGAGGCAAGGAATGCGGCGTTGCTTATCAGAAAACCAGCTACATAGACCGACAACTTAAGCGATATCGGAAATACGAAAGCAATTATGCGACCGAGAATTCCGATTAGAATCGGATACAAGGGGAAGAATTCCCACCTCGGAACAATCGTAGAGCCATAGCCGGTTAGGGCTATGTCCGCGTAGAATCCACTATCCCACCGCGCAAACAGATTGAAGAACGAGAGCGGGATCGTCCAACAACCAATTGACTTACATGACGGATTCAGGCCAACCACTACGCTTGAGATTACAGCAACCGCAAACACGAAAAGCCTTGACATAACAGCGACAATCATGATGGTCTTTACGGACCTTATCGCCGTCGCTCGCCGGGCTCCTTCGCGAATTCGCAGTAGAGAGCCAGAGGAGGTCTGTCTACGACTGGCTCCTGTTTTCAACTGCCCTCGGTCCAGGTTAGTTCTAGGTGTGATACGGCTATCGGTCCCTTTCCTTCGGGATGGTTATGGGCATTACCAATTCAGACCGCAATACGTCTCTCGTTTGCTTTGGTATCCAATCCGCATCATATCCTTCTAGAGTCTCGATTAGACGACTTAGTTTCTGGAGGTCATCTAGCAGGTCCACGTCAAACTGCGCCTCAAGTAGCGCGGTTATGAGTTTGGCCCTGCTGAGAATCCGACGGAGTTCCCTGGGTTCTTCTGAAGGGGAATGGATGAAAACTTCTGCGACTGGTATTGGTGGTCGTGAGAAGCCTAGCAGGTAGAAGCCGCCATTTTCGTTAGGGCCGATCACGGCATCATAATCTTCCAGAGTCTCCAATGCCCTGCGAAGGAGAGTTGGGTTTAGCTGTGGCGTGTCAGCACCTATGAGTATGACCCGCGTCTTCGGCAATAGTTGTGCAGCGTGTGCCAATGAGTAATCGAAGCGTTCGCCAAACGTCCTTCCCCGTTGCTCGTAGGTGATGTCTGCTAGACGTTGTTCAGGGAAGCTGGGTCCGGGTGTGTGAGCCAATATCACTTGAGCGCCGGATAAACGGGCCGCTTTGAGTGTGTCGGCAAGAAAGGCTCTATAGATGGATAGAGTCAATTTTTCTCCAAGGTGTGGGTCCAAACGAGTCTTTACTCGGCCCAGTTCTGGCCTTCGGGCGAAGACCAGCACGGCACCACGTTTCACGTTCGTATCCTCCTGAAACGAAGCGCGACAGCCAGTGAGAGCATTGTCCAGCCCGCCTTCAACGAGCTTCGGAGCGAACCAGTGACTTTACTCCTGCCCTCCAGACGCCGTCGATAGGTTACATTCACTTCTCGTATGCGACCGCCTTTGCGGGCCGAGAGTGCAACTGTCTCAATGGGTAATCCGAACGTAGGCTCAGAAAGACCTAGGTCAGTTATGAAAGACCAGCTCAGGGCTCGATACGGCGGTATGTCTCTAATTCTGAGGCCGTACAAGACTCGCAACACTGCCCCTGCGAGGGCGTTTCCAAAACGTTGGTGCAAGGGGAGAGCCCCTCTCTCCACTTGAGTACGCATGCCTAGAACCAAATCCGCGTCTCCTGTTTCGATGGGTTCAATGAGCGCTTGGAGTTCATGCGGATCAAGTGTGCCATCGCAATCCGCAAAGACTACGATCTTTGGTGGTCGAGAGTTAAGATACGTCAACCCTGCAAGGCAGGCGTTTCCGTAACCGCGTCTGTCTTCAATCACCACTTCAGCCCCAGTACGACGTGCAGCCTCCGCCGTACCATCTGTGCTACCGTTGTCAACAACGACAGCGCGGACGCCTTGCGCGAGGAAACCATTCGCAACGGATTCCACTGACCCTACCTCGTCCAGGGCAGGTAGAATTACCGCCACTTCCTCTTTCATGAAAAGACGACCTGAGGAGACGCACGCGTAGGTTCCTTTGCAAACTGCGAGACCCCATCTTCGAATGAAACGCTGGGCCTGAACCCAAGGCGCGCTATTTTCGACGTATCAGCGAAGATGTGGCGGGCGTCTCCAAGCCTGAACGATCCGGCAAATTGGGGTGCTAGGGAGGGTGCCAATGTCTTTGCGAGTTCTTGTGCGAAGTCAAGGATCCTATGCGGCCGACCAGTTCCAACGTTGTAGGCTTGAAAGGCAACCTCACCTGGTGGAGCGTCTGCGACTAGGAGATTCGCCTGCGCTATGTCGGTTACGTGAATGAAGTCGCGCAATTGGTTTCCATCTTCATAGACGAGCGGAGACAAACCGGCGAGTAGACGGCTTTTGAAGATCGACGCGACCCCGGCATACGGAGTGTTGCGAGGCATTCTTGGACCATATACATTGTGATATCGAAGTGCTATTACGGACACATCGGCTTCTCGGCCGAGCGTCATGCAAAGGTATTCCTGTCCTAATTTTGAGATTGCGTAGACGGTGCCCGGGTGAGGCGGGTGGTCCTCAGTGACCGCTTGTGGTTCGAGCGGCTGGTTACAAACATCACATCGTGGCTCCCATTGTGATCTCTCTAAGTCAGTAGCGTTCCGAGTTCCACCGCGCGGCTTTCGACAAGCTCTGCAAATGTATGCACCTTCACCATAAATTGCCATTGTGGAAGCAAGTACAACTCGAGGGCGTGACTGACGCGGCAAGTCGGCGATGGCGCGCATGAGTCTAGAGGTACCAATAATATTCGTAGTAACATATTCTTCCGCATCCGCACCCCCTTTACCTAATCCTACCATCGCTGCCTCGTGAAACACGACATCTACACCTCGACTCAACGTATTACTCAAAACGGAGGAAGAACAGATATCCGCTCGAACGAACCCCACGCCATCCGAAAAATTCGGAGGCACATCGCTATGAACTCGTGCGTCGAGCGAGTCAATAACGCAAACGTGATCTCCCCTAGCCAGTAGGGCGTCGACAATATGCGATCCGATGAAACCCGCCCCTCCTGTAACTAAGGCTCGCACATTTCCCATCCCGTTCGACTGCCTAACCTCTGTCGATTCGGCTTATTTGATTGTTCGCGGTTGATTTGTGATTCGCTGCTTTGGAGCGTATCTGTCTTTACACTATACCCAAATCATACCAAAATTCTGCCCGAGTCCAAACAAAATTAACGAAAATTATTGATACCCACTCAACGAGTATCTGCATCGAAGCCCTTGGCACGCAAACCTACCGTTAAGCGACTGGTGAGTTCGATCGTCTTAGTTGCCATTCTTCTAGCGTGCGCTTTCGCTTTGCCAAAGATGACGACGAATGATCGAACTGTACAGAACGCGGTTAGACAGGCTACGAACTACCTCGTCAACCATTTCAACACGACCGTTGGCCTGATCTACGAAAGTGAAGATCCGGGCGTTCATTGGCTGAAGCGAACCGAGTACCCGAACTACCATTGGCGATATGACCAGACATACTGGTTGTATTCGGACAATCTGTTCGCAATCTATGCCCTCCTTCCATGGCGGCCGGACATCTCCGCAATCATCAACCAAACCTATTACCGCTGGAATCCACCATTCAGCAACAAATTCGAATCGATAATTGGCGTACCCGTTGGACCAGACCGTGCGGCCGTCGACGTCTTACTGAATTACACTAACAGTTACGCCATACTCTACCGACTTCATAACGGAACCGCCGGAGATCCAAGATACCCATTCGCTGACGCCATCGTCTACCACGCACTAACCGAACACTACCTCGGCCACCAGGAAGACGCGATTAAAGACGTGATGCGCGCGGCCTCGTTGTGGAACGGATCCTGTCTAGTAGATTCCGGTGTCAAACAAACTTACCTTACCCGCGGCAACGCTCCGTCAGACATTCAGTGGTGTACAAACTTCAAAGTCGCCCTACTCCTCTATGGCGCGGCCGTAGTAGGCGTAACCCTAGAAGCGCATGATCAAATGCTTCAACAATTGCTTCGCTCACAACAGTCAGACGGCGGAATCACGACGCTGGCCCATGGGAACGGAACACCTTCCGGAAGCGCTAACGCCGAAACAACGGCCGCTTTTCTCCTGATCTTCAACACGAAACTCATAGCTCGGTTGAACGGCGCGGAAGGGTTCATAGGCTTCCTTGAGAGCCCTAATCTTTCAATCCTGATTTTCACTCTGTGCGCACTATCGAGCTTCGTTCCGTATTATCGCAGAGTCTTCGTGGATCTATAGCGATTTCAATACGGAATCATCCGACCGGAGTGAAACGTTTCCCGTTCGGCACGTTTTCTTACGGTCATCTCAGGCCTCACCCTGAACACGGCGTACTGGTTCGATCTGTCACTGGCAGCAATAACCGACGATACCGCAAGCCTCAACAACCTCGAAGTCGTTATAACCGAACTTTAAGACCCGACGACTCTACTTTTCCGTGGATCCTCTTGAGCCTAGTGTATGCTATGTCAATACAGATAGGTAGCGTAACCTGATTGAATGCTCAGCATAGCTAATCCTTATTCTTGATGCAGGAGATGAAATATGTCCCATCTATGTTTTCTACACCGTGAATATCATGTTCAAAGCCTGGAAAACTACGATCCCCTGATTGTAGAGCACGTAAGTAGTTCACGTGGGAACCGTTATCCGGTCCTGCGCTTTCACCGGGCATAAGCTTCGGGATGCTGGGCGGATACGGTACAACGCCTGTTGCTACGACACGTCCAGCCATTTTATCGAGGGGAACGCGCTCGATCTCATTGTGCACCAAATGCCTGTACGCTTCAGCAGGAGTCATCGTTGGGGAGGGTAGTGCGGAAAACGCGTCTTCAAGTAGTTGAGTTTGACCACTTTTCTTAATCTGCGTGAACATTTCGTCCGCCAAATCGCGTAGCCCCATGCTAGAGTAATTCTTGGGATGCGCTGCCACCAAGTTTGGCAGTGCTTCAGTGAGTCGCGTGTTATTGTCGTAGTCATGTTTGAATTTGAGGAGCGTGTTCACTAAGGTGCCCCATTTCCCGCGTGTAACGCCGATGGAGAACAGAAAGAGTATAGTGAAGTCGGTTGTCTTTTCTACAATAATCCCGTTTTGGTCGAGGTAAGCGGTGACCAGAGTGGCAGGGATTCCTGTTAACTCGAGAGAGCCATTCACGCTAACTCCAGGAGTAACCACGGATACCTTGATGGGGTCAAGCATGCAGTAATCATCTTCGAGATTTTCGAAACCATGCCATGTATCGCCTGGATGTAGAACCCAGCAGTCTGCATCGTTGATGAGTAACTCTTCGGGAGCATCTTCAAAGGGAATACGGTTTCCAGAAATCGGGTCTTTAACCTCTTCCGCGTTCCATGTGGAAAAGAACCATTCGTGTTTGGATGCGAACTCTTTGCGGATGCGCCCGATCATTCTACGGAACGCAACCGCTTCCTTGATAGCCTCAGTGGTGATGGCCTTTCCTGCGACGCCATCCATCATCGCTGCCGACACTTCGTTCGAGGCTATGATTGCGTATTGAGGGGAAGTCGATGAATGCATCATGAATGCTTCGTTAAAGCGCACGTGATCGATCGGTTTGCGTCCTTCCCGAACGTGAATGAATGATGCTTGTGAGAGGGCGGCGAGGAGTTTATGTGTGGATTGAGTTGCGAAGAGAGTCGGACCACGGTACTGGGCTGGGTCGCCGTGCATCGCGAAACGTTCCTCGTAGATTGGGTTAAAGCGTGCGTACGCGTACCAAGCTTCATCAAAGTGAATACGGTCCACGCTCTTCTCAAGCAACTCAATCACCCTCGTCACATTATAGCAGAGCCCATCGTACGTCGAATTCGTAACGACGGCTAGGACCGGTGTCTTGTTGTGGCAATTCTTCGTCAGTGCGTTACTTGAAATTGATCTCTTGATTGCTTCAGGAGCGAAATGTTCTGGATGGATGAGACCGATGATGCCATAACGATTGCGCGAAGGCATAAGATAGTTCGGTACTGCGCCCGTCATCGTCAGCCCATGCTCGATCGATTTATGGCAATTACGGTCACAAAGTGCAATCTCTCCAGCGCTGACGGTCGCTGCGAAAACAATCCGATTAGAAGTTGAAGTACCGTTAGTGACTGAATAACTGCGATCCGCCCCAAATATGCGGGCAGCGAAGCGTTCGCTTTCGCCAATTGGTCCTGAATGCGTTAGAAGCGACCCCAGTTCTTCCACGGAGATTGATAGATCTGATCGGAACAAATTCTCTCCGAAATAATCATAAAACGCTCGGCCTACCGGTGACTTAAGGAACGCCGTCCCACCGGTGTGGCCCGGAGTATGCCACGAATACTCGTGAACACGCGAAAACTTCATAAGATTTCTCAAGAGGGGTGGCAGAAGATCCTCATGGTAGCGCGTTATTTCAGCGGTAATTCGTCCTGCGATGAAGTCTGCCGTATCCTCCAAAGGCCAAATCAATTCATTAACGATCTGCATCACCTCTGTTGGAATAATTGATGCTTCGCTCCGTCCAGCCATGAGGAAGATGGGAACCTTGTCGTTATGAGAGCGAATAATTGCAAGCAAGTCACGAATATGGGAATTCGCCTTTGCGTCGTCGCCTTTCAGCCACCAGCTCACAAGAACGCATTCAACTGACGGATCGGATCTAACTATGGACGCCGCATCCTCGGCTGAGGTTGATTGAATTACATTCACTTCATTTGCAATGAGAATACTGATGATATCACGCAACGCTCTTCCCTTTGCTGTAGACGTGTTCAATTCATCATTGACAACAAGCACTTTCATTGACAAAACCTACGATGGTGATTGGGAAGCACCAGTAACGCTCAGACCTCTTCGGCCCCCGACTTCGCAGCTTCGCTCATCCACGCGGGCTTCTTGAATCGATAGGCCCACAGTGGGATAACGCACGCAACAACCACTCCCACCGCGAGAGGAAGGACATAGGAGAGCGTCCCGCCATAGGAAATCTGGGAGGGTGGCACGAACCCTATTATTATTCCGAAGATGGACGCGGCGAGACCGAGCCCGGCTATGAACCACATCCCCGCTCTTCCACCCGGTACCTTGTACGATCGCTCCACGTTGGGTTGAGAATATCGGAGGCGGATCGCTGCAAGGAACATCAGGATGTAGAGTATGCTGTAGATTTGGGAAGTGATGATGGTCAGAAACCAGTATCCGGCGTTCACACTCGGAACCAGCAGATACACAAGTGAAAGGATTGAACCAATTATCCCCTGCAGAAGCAACAGAGTGGTAGGAACCATCCTCTTGTTCACACGTTGAAGCGCGGGAGGGAGGTCCCCATTGAAGGCTGTGGCCATAAGAGACTTGCTCGGCCCGATAATCCAAGAGTTCACCTGGCCTATGGTTCCAACCACCATCAGGAAGGCAAGTACTGGGATAAACCACCCAAGGTTGTACGGAGTCAGGAAGTATTGGAAAGCCTGCATGATACCTGATGCGAGGCTAATCTTCTGTTGTGGCACTACGATCGCCACTGCAAGTGTGCCTAGTATGAAGATGGCCGCGACTATCAAAGCCGATATCAGTACCGCCAGGGGAAAGTCGCGCTTCGGGTCCTTCACCTCTCCCGCGTGAACAGCAGACATCTCCATTCCTGCGTAGTAGAGGATGAGCCCTCCGGCGAGTGAGACCGCGGAGAAGTTAGTTATGCTTGCAAGGTACTGAAACGCAGGAAACGCCAACCAGACTCTGGAGAAGGGCGTAACACTCGCAGGCGCCGTGGCGTTGTATACGGTCGGGAAGAAGCTCTGCGCGGTAAATGCTATCTGCGACGGATGACCGCCGCCCACCCAAACCCCTGCGAGGCCGATGATTAAGCCCGCGGGCAAGATCGTGCCTAGGATGGCTCCTATTGAGCTTATTCGGCCAGAGGTCTTCATACCAAAGAAATTCGCAAAGGTCGTCCCCCAGAATGCTATCAGAATCACGGTGACGTTGTACAGACTGTTATTTGCCAGATCAGGATTCACCATGTAGGCCGCCGTCGCCGAAATGAAAGTCAGAACGGTCGGAAACCAAGTAACGTTCTCGATCCAGTAGAGCCAACTCCCGAGGTACCCCCATCTGTCTCCGAGCCCTTCCCTTATCCAGACGTAAACTCCCCCGGTCTTCGGCCACCCCGTTGCGAGCTCAGCAGAAACCAGCGCGAGCGGAATGAAAAATATGAGCGCATCGAGGATCCAGAAGAACGCCGACGAAAACCCTAACGGCGCCATGCCAGGCCAGGCTCGCAGGCTCAGAATAGCAGAAACGTTGATCATCGTTAGCGCGAATACACCCAGCGCCTTCCGAGACGAGGGCTTTCTTACAGCTGAAGCCCCCTTAGTTTTCACAACCATCTATAAGACCACCACATCAAGTCTACGGTGTTGATATTTACGAACTCCGATTCGCGCGACAACGTATACTCAAACGCGACCTACAGTAAGATACATATAAACGTTAAGAACAATTATACCACACCATGCAGAGATGTCTTCAAGAAACGGAAAATTAGCGTGCCAGCGTTGGTTATCGAGGGATGCTGAAACAAATATTCCTAGAACGGAACGGCTTGTAAGCGTAATTCGCTTGAACCAAAGTGCGATCCACTGACGAGACAGCGCCTTTGCTTCATTGAGTCGCGGTCACGAGCGAAAAGTTCTCAGAAGCTTTCGAACGTTCTCAGACAGCTGACCTCGGTTAGCAAGAACATAGCTCAGCGCGCTTCTGTAGAGTGCTGCAAGGAGCTCCTCACGACTACCGTTCCACCGTTTGGAGAATTTTGTCGAACTGCGCACTATTGCCGAGGCAAACAGCTTCGCAAACTCTTCGACGTCCTTCTCATTCAACCTCGTTCTTTCTTTTCTTAGAACAAGGCTGGCAGCGGTTATGACTCCACGAGCCCTTTCTAGGTTGATGGGCATGAAGTATCGGTCGATTTCCCGCTGCATGTTGTGGCTGTCTACTAAGTACACTGTTGCGTTTGATTCGTAGAACTTCTGCAGTATCCCGTGCTCTTCTGCCTCCTTCCGGACGACTCTGATGAGCCCACCCTCCCTGAGGACTTTCAAGTGATGGCCCACAGACGGGTTAGAAAGTCCCAATAATCCTGCCAATTCGTTCTCAGTTTTCTCGCCTTCGGCAAGCAGCCGCACCATCTCACGTCGCATGGGATCGACTAGGATCCTGGCAACTTTAGGATCAGTGATGACCTCAACGGCCTTGCATCGCGCTCTCACTTTCTGGTTCACCATTTTGAGACCATGATGCTATTTATCATATTGTAAAGCTACTTGTCAATACGTTTAGCGGGGCATTCGTTGAACGTTTAGGTAGACCATATAGCTTAGTCATATCTAATAAACCGTATCGGAACTAAAGAGGAGTTTGGCGGCGCAATGGGGCTAATGACAAAATATCTGAAGGCGCCTCGACTCCGAACGCGTGAGTCATTCGTTCGCTACATCGAGAAGTGGGTGGTCCTGTCTTCAGTCCTGGGATTGCTAACTGGATTTGTGGTCGCACTCTTCGACTACGTCACCAACCTCAAGCTCTGGACCTATTTTTCAGCTCTACTCTCGGAGAATCCGTACCTCATAATTCCTCTCTCCACGTTCGCCTTCATTGTCAGTGGATATTTGTTGACAAAATCCTCTAACCATCTTGGCTCAGGCACTGAGGAAATCATCAAGGCCTACAATGTGCCTGAGGAGATAATTGATTCGCGCTCTTTCCCGCAAAAGATGCTTGCTGCAATTATCACAATCGGCTTTGGGGGGAGCGCTGGGCAGGAGGGCCCTTCGGTATATGCTGGGGGCGTTATAGGAAAGTGGATTTGGGTTAGACTGCGACGGATGGGTCTGACGAGAGATGACAAGCGCATCTTGATCCTAGCGGGAGCAGCGGCTGGCATCGGCGCAGTTTTCAAGGCTCCGTTGACAGGAATCATCTTTGCGCTTGAAGTTCCATTCAAGGACGATCTCGCGCACGATGCGCTGATTCCGTCACTCCTTTCGGCTGTCGCGTCATACTTGACTCTAGTGGCAATTGATGGTTCTGAACCTCTATTTCTTTTTCCTGGGATTGCTTCTCTGGGTTTCGTGGACATAGGAGCATCAGCCATTTTAGGGCTAATTTGTGGAGTGGCTGCCTTGATCTTCATCGCGGTTTACAGGAACGTGAGTCGAGCTATTTCCAGGCTGAGCGGTAAGTTCTACTACAGAGCATTAGTCGGCGCAGCGGTGGTGTCCGTGATAGGAATCGCAAGCGTGTTAATGTTCCATCATCCTTACCCGCTGGGGATTTCGTATGACTTGGTCCAACTGGCACAAACCCCCGGCATCTCACCGGTCACTCTCTCGTCACTGTTTGTGATGAAGATGCTCGCGACATCATTCACGTTGGGAAGCACTGGCGTAGGGGGCATCTTCATTCCGCAAATAGTCATGGGGGCCTCGCTGGGTGGGCTCTTCGCGGAAGTGTTTTCACCTTCAAGGGTTGCCTTGTTTGTTGCGGTGGGGATGGCGTCTTTCCTAGCCGCGGGATACAAGACGCCTCTTGCTGCCGTCGCTTTCGTCGCCGAGACCACCTTCGGTCCCAGCTATCTGATACCCAGCCTAGTAGCTGCCGCAGTAGCCTACGCGGTCTCAGGGGAAGCCTCAGTTTCCGAATATCAGAAACTCCGAGCTGAAATAGATATCACTCAAATCGCTCATCTGCAGGCAAAGGATGTCATGACCGAGAAAGTGATCGCGGTGCCGGCGGAAATCTCAGTCCTAGATTTCATTGAGGAATATCTGTTTCAATATCGACTAAGAACGTTCCCCGTTGTAGATAAGGACGGATTAGTGGGAATGATATCGGTTAACGAGATCAATGGTATACCGCAAGAAAAAAGGTACGAAACTAAGGTCATTGATGTCTGCAGCAAGGATGTTCACTCAGCGTATCCAGACACGCCGGTACAGCAGGTTTTGGACACCATGCACGGCGCCGCAGTTCCCAGGGTTCCAATAGTCGACAGGTCAAAACCGAAGCGCATCGTAGGTATTGTGTCAGAGACTGACATCCTCGCGGCACTCGAGAAGGAACGCCTTAGCACATAATATTGCTCTAGAGCCGGTGAATAATGGCCTCAAACGTTGGGAACCAATTCATCGCCACTGGCGGCCGGCTTAAGGTCGGTGGAGGAAACCACGAACGCATTGAAGCAATCGAGGAGGAAACTCGAGAAAAAGTAATGGAGGCACTCCGTACTCAGTTCCCACCTGAGTTCCTTAACCGGGTCGACGAGGACATCCTTTTCCGCAATCTCGACCGTGAACAGATTGAAGGAATCGTCGAAATTCAACTCACGCAGCTCCAGCGCCAGTTTAACAACCTCGGAGTCCAATTGAAGCTGACCGAGGCGGCACGGAAGCAACTGGCCGAGGAAGGCTATGACCCAGTTTACGGAGCCCGACCGCTCAAGCGGGTCATCCAGCAGCGATTACAGAATCAACTCGCCACTGAAATGCTCGGAGGAAAACTGGGCAGCCGTGGCCTCGTTCGCGTGGATTACCACGACGGAAAGTTTCGGTTCGAGATGGACAGCGAAATAAAGCAGCCACTGACTGAAACCAAACGGCCGGCCAAGCAGGATCGTACGCGGGGACCGGTTTGAGTAGCATCACGCCCTCTCAAGAGAAGGATCTTCCTGTCGCAGAGCTGCTCAAGAGACTTACGACGACCGAAAAGGGGCTCTCCTCTTCAGAAGCAGCCAAGAGGCTCCAGCAGTATGGAGCGAACGAGATAGTCGAGAAGAAGCGCTCCGCGCTAGTCGCTTTCCTTCGCT
>Ga0181530_10004604_pt1 | contig 14525 bp, 15 predicted proteins | sample PEATcosm2014_Bin_42_FD_119769 | JGI IMG/M metagenome (GOLD analysis project Ga0181530, IMG submission 119769) | Peatland microbial communities from MTU Mesocosm Facility, Houghton, MI, USA - PEATcosm2014_Bin10_60_metaG | ecosystem: Environmental > Terrestrial > Soil > Wetlands > Peat | place... | reverse complement strand
GGAGCCTCTACGGACACTCCGGTCAGAAACCACGGGGCAGGGGCAAGCCTGCCCGGACCGGACGCGGGCCATCCCCTGCACGGTGCACGCCGTCACCGGGCCGCCTCCAGCGGGAACAGACAGCCGTCGTCCAGGGCCTCACCCCGACGGGTCGGAGCCGTCGGCCGCGGCCGGGGCCGACGCGTCCGCCCGGGCCTTGCACGACGCGCGTCGGACGCCGGCGAAGTCGACGGGTCCAAGCCGTTGCCCGGGCCCGGCGTTGACTTGATTCAAACTCCGAGTTGACTGGGTATAGGGCGGATATTCGGAGAGTGTCATGCTTGTCGTTCTCGGCCTCATCATCCTGGTCGCCGCAGTGGTCGTGGGCGTGGCGGGCGTGTTCAACAACGTCGGCAGCGGGCACGCGCTGACCCACAGCTTCTCGGTGTTCGGCTACCACATGACCGGTTCCACCGGCGCGCTGTTCCTCTACGGCATCGTGGTCGGGGCAGCCGCCATGCTCGGGCTGGGCCTGCTGCTGACCGGTGCGCGCCGGACCTCACGCCGTGGCCGCGCCGCGCGCCGCGAACTGAAACAGTCCGGCCCACAGACAGCAGCCGTCAGCCAGGACCGCTACCTGACCGGCCAGCGCGAGAGCGCCCAAGCCGAGACCGCCCGCTCAGAGACGGCCCGCGCGGACGAGACGGCCCGCTCGGAGACGGCCCGCGCGGACGAGACGGCCCGGGCGAAGACCGCCCGCGCGGACGAGGCGACCCGCTCGGAAAGGGCCCGCGCGGATGAGACGACCCGCTCGGAGACGGCCCGCGCGGACGAGACGGCCCGGGCGAAGACCGCCCGCGCGGACGACGAGACGGCCCGCTCGGACGAGACGGCCCGGGCGAAGACCGCCCGCGCGGACGAGGCGACCCGCTCGGAGACGGCCCGCGCGGATGAGACGGCCCGGGCGAAGGCCGCCCGCGCGGACGAGGCGACCCGCGCCCAGCAAAACAGCCCGCCCCACGGCCACCACGATCCAGGCCAGTAATCTGCGGGTCCATACTCAAGATCGCCGTGCCATTAGCGCGCCATCAGCCAGGGTCAGCACCGGCCAACACGAGGCAGCTCCGGTTACCACAATCCGCAGGTCAGGAGCCGTGACCGCTCGGTGCGGTACACCTTCCAGGCTGGTAATGCGGGCTCCTGACAGGGATGGACAGCACACGATCAGCGTGGGAGGATTCGGCGCGGATCATCCTTCGGAGGGGGAAACAGACATGGAGACTTTTGCAGTAACCGTTTTCCCGGTCGCCAAACCGGACGAGTGGCGGGCGTGGATGAACAGCGTCGACAGCGGGGAACGGGCCGATGCGCACCGGCAGTTCCTACGGCGGCTGGGAGTCAAACGTGAGCACGTTCGCTATCAGGCAAGCCCGGCTGGCGATGTGATGGTGCTGATCTGGGAAGGCGTCGAGCAGGACCGCGTGCCCGAGCTGATGGCCGATCTCGTGCAGAACCCGCAGTCCGAGCATGAGCGGTATATCGCCACCCATGTGATCCCGGATATTCACGGTGCCGATCTGTCGGCCGGTCCTCCGCCGACGGTGGAGAAAGTCGCGACGATCGAGACCTGAGACGCCTCGTTGGGTCGCCGGGCCAGGCGCCCCGCTGACCCGATCATGGCTGTCCGCAAGGCGTACACCGCGCTGACGCCTGGGAGCCACGCTGGGAGCCACCCAGGCGAACAACCTTCCGGAACTTCGGACGTACGTGAACAGCGGGCAGGGAAGTATCCGAGGTCACGGACTGATCTGAACGGGTCCGGATGCCGTACGGGTGACTACGGAACAGAAGGTCCGGATGCCACAGCGACCGGGCCGGAACGCCGCGCATTGTCCCGGTCGGCCCCTCCACCCGCAAGGGCACCCGGAGATCCTCTCTAACCGCTTCGCAGAAAGCATCTTCGGGACCCACCCTTGCGCGCGGAGCCTCTGCCAACCCGGCGGGCCTGACGGCAAGGGCCAGGCCAGAGGCCAGGCCCCAAACGCGCGCGGCGAACCTCCGCGAGCGACGCCGGTTGGAAAGCTGCTGGCTAGCGCGATGTGACGACGAATCAGGCTGTTGCGTGCTTCGGGAATCCGATGGTGCCCGCAGCGGCTGGGTCGATGACGAAGTAGGTGTTCGTTGATGCTCCCTCGGTCGTCGGATCCAGCATATCGCGCAGAGCATCCACCGAAGGTACCTCCCAGAGGCAGAACGTGTAGTCCCGGCCGCCGATACTAACCGGGTTGGACATTTCTGCAGGCAGCGTTGAGCGGTCAAAGGCCTTGGCTCCTTCCGTCCAACGAGCCAGGTCCGTGATCTTGTGGATGACGCCCACGTACATCGCAGCCCCCCTTTCGCATATTCATAGCCGACAGATGGCCGCTGGTGGTAACCTACGTCGCTGCCCTAGCGAGTCAAGCCCTGGGCACACGAGCCTTCCGAGGCGGGCGACCACTGACACGCGTGCTTGCTCAGTCAGCTGCGCATGGACCGTCACGAACTTGCAACCAACTTCAGGGCCATCTGACCGCGGTCACGCCGCTCTTGACAAGATCATGATGGGAAACTGCCGACCAGGCGAGCGTGCCTTGTAGAGGTCCATGCCGGGTACATGCGGCATCCTTGCCGCCGATATTGATCACGCTGCCTTCGAGTCACCTCACAAGCTGTGACATCATACGCCGATCCAGACAGGGTGACCTTTGCCCGGGGTTGTAATACCAGGAAGGCGTCTCGTGCGCTACCGGCCGCAGAACGACATTGGTCGGCCTGGTCAGCGGCCTCCAGGTCCTGCCCTTGACCACTACCGGCGCCAAGACAGGTGCACAGTGCACCCAGCCGGTTGCTCTACCTCCGCGAGGGCGACGACTTCGTCGTGATTGCTTCGAACTGGGGCCAGGAGCGCAACCCTCCCGCGGGTCCGAGCGGCTGACAGCAACAATGACAGCAACGGCGGCAGCCAGTCCCTGCCGCCGACGCACTACAACATCCGGCCACGCTTGGACCTGACCAGCGGAACAGGCAGTCCGCTACGCCTGAAAAACGGACGGTCGTGCGACGGCGCCGCCCACCGAGAACCTGGCCTACGCACTACGGGCGCGTGCCCCCGAGATGCCCCGAACCGCCATCAACAGCCAACGATCGCCACCAGCAGCAAGCTGCGAACATGAGGCTAGCGCGGGCTTTAAACCCTGCAACCAACGCACGTGACACGCTCGTAATGCGTAGGTCGTCGCTTTGCGCCTGATGGAGCATCATCCTAGCTGGCATCAGAGCAGAGGCTTGAAGATCGGAATGAAGTGGTCGACAAGATCGATCATTTGATGAAGTGTTTCGCCGATCGGCTCACCCTCAAGAATGTGCGGCTCGCTGATCGCTACTTCAAATTGGAACTCCAGGTGCTTATTCGGTTTCGCGTCCGGGAGATCGGTGAAGAGTTCATCACCTGCTTTCAGCGGGAACATGGGATCAGCGACCTTAAAGAAAGCCGACAGGATGGGGATGGGGGTACCGTCCGGCAAAGGGCGCATCTGGCTCGACATAAGCGCCCCTATGTCTGCGCTTCTCATCTGGGAGCCAACGGTCACCAACAGCCGGTGCTTATCGACAATGTTCAACTTATGGAGTCGCCACAGGGTGTCGTTTCCCCCTTTGTATGGCTTTAGCCCGTCGATAGCGTCAATCCCGTCTTGTCGCATACCCTTTATCTGTCCAAGCAGGTTTCTGGCCCTACGGTTTGTAGGGCCAGCAGGACGGTAGCCCGGCCGGGTGCCGCTCCCCGGTCAGGGTTCAACGTCCCACACGAGACGACCCCCGGGGGCCCGATCCCCGGGGGTCTTTTCTATCTCGGTGCCGTCAGGCAGCAACGTCTCCGCCGTCCTCCAGAACGTACAGACGGCTGACGGCCTGATGATGGACTTCAAGATGAGCGCCCGGTCCTGGGCGAACAGATGACCGTAGATGTTCTTGGTCGTCTCGATCTTGCTGTGCCCCATCTGATTCGTCACTTGCATGTCGGTCGCGCCCGAGGCGATCAGCAGCGAGGCGCAGACGTGCCGCAGCTCGTGCGCCGTGTACTTGACCGGCCCGTCCTGATGGGACGCCGTGTAGCCGTGGGCCAGGGTCAGATACCGCCGCCACATGGCGTACCCGAGGTAGCCTCCCCGCTCCCCGTTGATCAGCCGGGAGTACAGCATGCCCTCGCTCAGCTCCCGCCCCTCGGCGTGCCGCTCGACCAAGCGGCGCACCGCAGGCATGGCGATGTCCGGAATAGCCACGACACGCTCAGCGGCGCGCGTCTTAAGGTCGGCCCGGACGTCGCGCTTACCGCCCGACTCGCTCGCCGTCCGGTCCACCGTGATCCACTGACCATCGAGGTCCACGTTCTCGATCGGGACCGCCACGGCCTCTTCCCAGCGGAGCCCCGTGAAGGCAAGCACCATGGCGACATCGCCAAGGCCGGGCTTGAAGTGGTCGAGCGCTTCGGCCAGGCGCAGCACTTGCGGAATGCTCGGGATGACAATGCGCCTGCGGGTTGAACCGCCCCAGCCGGTACGAAGCTCCAGCGCGGGATTCGCGGGAATGATGCGCTCCTCGCGCGCCCAGGCGAACAGTCGGCGGATCACGGACGCCACCGTGCTTTTCGTGCTGGCGGATGCAGGAGCGCCGTCCCGGAGCGTCAGGCCGCGAATGGTCTCGTTCAGCTCTGGCAAATCGAGGTCACCGATCCAGGCGTTACCGAGAACAGGAATGATGTAGACGTTGAGGCAGGTCCGCTCTTTGGCCAGCGATGACTTTGGGCGCGAGGTGCCGTCGCGCTTTGTCTTGTAGGCCACGACGTAGCGGGCCGCCACGTCCACGAAACGGACCCGCTCGGCCTGAATCCGCCCCGCAACCTGCTCATGAACCTCGGCGAATACGCCACCCGGTTCAAGTTCCTCATCCGTGAGGCTACCTACCCATGCTCCTGGTCAACCCCGGTCTTGAGGTCATCCGTGTCGGGCGAAACCCGTCCGGGCAATGGCGTGTCCAGATGGAGGCGCGGTACCGCGACGCCGGACTGATGCAAGAGCTGCGACTTGGAAAGCCGATCGAGGGAGCCACGGCCCGCATAGCCAACGGGCACGTGTTCGTGCATATGCGGACGGCTCCGTTCCAGACCTACGATTGTGAGCTCTCCGATCAAGTTGGGGCCGAAATACGGAAGCTGGGCGGCCTAATCTTCGCTGTTACGCATGCGGTTAACCCGGCTGACGTCAGTACAATGCACGACCTCGACCCTGTCTTCGCCCGAGATCGCACGCTGATGGGTTGGGTGGAAATCGAGACGTCAGGGTCGTAATCCTCGCGCTAACTAGCCGCAGACGTGGAATACTGAATTTCCGACAAGAGAAGAGGGCGGGCTGCCGCTTAGCGCGTTAACGCTTATCTTGCTATAGACATACGCTTGTTGAGGCAATGTTGAGCCCACCTGGTCTACCTGAAGGGTGCATGTCTGAGGAGCTGTCGCAACGACCTGCACCGGGAATGTGACCATTGGTCCGCTTGCGCAATCGGGCTGACATTCATCGTAATTGAGGACACCGCTCATGGTCATGCTGTCTGGTGTCCATCCATTCAGGCTCTGGATGTCGATCCAGTCATGGTTGTCGATTCCCAGCCTCTTAGGATATGTCGGATTTACATAAAGGTTCTCAGGCAGGACGGCGGTAGCGTAGTAGAAGTCCGGCAACGGCAACGCCGGCCTGCTAATGTGCACCGTGCCGCTGAAGTTCGACACAGCGTCGCCGTTCAGGTCAAGCACCGCTCCGACATATTCTCTGGCGAATGCGAAGGCTGCCACGAAATCGCTGATCGCGGCCCAGGCCTGTCTCGTTACTCCGCCGATGATGGGCAGGCATTCCACGAGCAGCCTTGGGGCTTCGGTGAGAGGAAGCGGCCCGCTGTTCGCCATGTTGTCCAGGAGGCAGTCGCTGAGGCCAGCGGACCTTATGTTTAGTATGGTCGTTGTCAGGAGTATCCCCACGTCGAGCAGATAGGTCTTGACCGAGGCGGCAGCGTTGAAGACCACCGGCGGGCCGTCAAGGGGCATCGTGTAGGTCAGGCTTGCTGTCGGCCCGAGATACTCCCCGCCCAGCTTCTTGACCGCGTTCGGCTGGGTCCGCAGGAATTCCTGGTAACCCGTGTATTCCCGCGGTCCTGGGGTCACGCTATTGGGGGTCGGCACGATCATTGCGTAACCGCGGTTGCTAGTAATCGTGACCGTCAGCTGGCTCGCGCCGGACTGGCTGACGCATCCTTTGACCGGACCATCGGGTCCGCCGCTGTTGGAGATCACCACGCCGTTCACTCCCGGACAGGGCACGGGGGTTGCCCGCTGTGACAGCAGGCCCGAAAGCGCGTGCCGCAGGGCAGCTCCGATCTGCTGCCAGGCGAAGGTGAACGCGGCCCACACGCTCAGGTGGGTCACCTGGGCTGAAACCGTGTGCATGACGGGATCGTAGCGGCTGTCGACGTACTGCCAGCGATGCCCGGCGGCGTCGTAGAAGGCCAGCCATGCTGCACCCGGCTTGCTGGCGGCGGTTCCCGCCTGACGGAGGGCAGCAGGATCAACCTGCATGGTCAGGTCTGCGGGATGGACCAGCGTGGCGCCGGTGAGCTCGAACCTGACCTGGCTCCCAGCCGCGGCAAGCACAGGCGCCGCCCCGGCGGACTGGCCGTCCAGGCTGAGATTAGTTCCGACTTGGGGGCCGCCGGTGCGGGCGATCAGACGGCCGTTCGCGCTGACTGCGCCGGGCGGGATCACCAGCATCGCGCCGCCGGCCAAGCGCACCGTGGCTCCATGAGCTGCCGTTACCGCCACATCAGCGGTGCTAGCGGCAGGCGGAGACGGTGGTTTTCCTCCGCTCCCTCCGCACCCGGCCGCAGTCCCAAGAACCACGAGCACGGCAACGGCGCCACAGGCAATAGCCCTAGGTCTTCCTCCCACGGGTATCCCCCCCCATCTGGAATGACCGGTTAAGCTTTGCGCCTTTTATGCAGCGACGCAATGGACAGGTGAAATATCAAGCGCCTAAGTTAGCTCCCAGTCGAGCCGCCGGAGGGCGGCCGGGTCTGGGTGCGTCGCCGCTGACGATCTCTTGGACCGCGTTCAGGGTTGCGGCTCGGCGAACTTCCCGGCCGTGCCGAGGAAGTAGTCCACAATGATGGCATCGCGGTCGTAGGTCTCGAGGCCAAGGGGCGGCCCTATGTCGACGGTGGTTCCTGCCCGGCCACCTTCACGGAGGCTTATCGCAATCCGGGCCTTCGAGCGATGCCGGGTGGGATAGCTGCTCACGCGCATGCGCCTGCTTGTGCTCCAGGGAGACGGGCGAGTAAGTTACCCGTTGATTCACCCGGATGCCTGAGTTCCAGGACCAATTCGCTGATTTTGCTCACGTAATATCTCTGGATATCAGGATAGAAGGCTGATGACACATACACGTATTGCATAAGGCTAGCGGTGTCCTCGTTACCAGCCGCGAACATATTGCGAACCAGCCCGAGAACGAGCCCGTCAGAACCCTCGTCAAGGTCCGGATGGCGGGCCGACGCATACCGAGGGCCGGCACCGGTGGGGCCGCCGCCCTAGGGCCTGTTTCAAAAGTTGGTTGAGTGGCCGGATGTGATCTTGAGGTATCGGCGTGTCGCTGGGCCGTGACAGGCGAGGTCTCCTGTAGATGAGTCAACGACGAAGAAGACCATCTGCACGGAGACCTCGTGGCCACGTTAACGGTGACGGGGCAGGCGGACCTGACGGACGCGCAGTGGGCGGTGCTGGAGCCGCTGCTGCCGCGCGGTAAGAGAGCAGGACGCCCGCCGAAGTGGACGAAACGGCAGCTCATTGACGGAATCCGGTGGCGGGTGCGGGCCGGCGCGCCGTGGCGGGATGTCCCGCCGGACTATGGCCCGTGGCAGACCGTCTACGGGCTGTTCCAGCGCTGGCAGCGGGACGGGACCTGGCAGCAGATCCTGACCGGGCTGCAGGCGCGGGCGGATGCGGCCGGGCTGATCACCTGGGATGTCAGTGTGGATTCCACGGTGGCACGAGCCCATCAGCATGCGGCCGGTGCCCGTAGAAGGGGGATCTGCAGGCCGAGCCGCCCGGCGGGATCGCCGCCGAACCAGCCGATCATGGGCTGGGCCGCTCCCGCGGCGGCCTGTCCACCAAGGTGCACCTGGCCAGCGAGCAAGGCCAGAAACCCCTGTCCATCGTGATCACCGCCGGGCAGCGGGGCGACAGCCCGCAGTTCCAGGCCGTCCTGGACGGTATCGGGGTCCCCCGGCTGGGACCCGGCCGCCCCCGCACTCGCCCGGACCGGGCACTGGGTGACAAGGCCTACGGCTCCCGCGCCAACCGCGCCTACCTGCGCCGCCGCGGGATCGCCTGCACCATCCCGGAAAAAGCCGACCAGATCCGCCACCGCAAGAACAAAGGCCGCGCCGGCGGCCGGCCGCCCGCCTTCGACCGCGAGATCTACAAGCAGCGCCACGCCGTCGAATGCGGCATCACCCGCCCAAACGCAACCGCGCCGTGGCCACCCGCTACGACAAGCTCGCCGTCCGCTACGCGTAGCGGAAGTCATGTCCGATTCTGGGAGCGAGGCGGGAGCGACCGTCCGCGTGCAGGTTCGCTCAGATGCAGTGCATATGTCCGCACGTGGGTCAATACGCTGGGGAAACGCCGACTATAAGGTCCTCTGAGCGACCGTATCCTCTGTTGTGGTCCTGGGTGTCGTGGGTTCGAATCCCATCACTCGCCCCAAAGAAGCAGCAGGTCAGGAGGAAGGTCAGGAGGCCTGCACCGGATGACGGCCGGGCCTCCCTCCTTTTCGGTGTCCGATTTTGGGAGCAGGTTGGGAGTCGATCTTGCTCGATGAGCCCTCCTGCACAGGCAATTGATACGAGTGCAGGACTCATGGATCAAGGCTTCTGATGTGAGGTCAGACTCTATTGCTCGATGTGCGCCGACCACCCCCGCAGTCCATCGGCAGGTGAACCGTCTCGCTCCTCCTGTGTAGGGCCGAATAGAACAGTCGCGAGATCTCTATAAGGAACGTCTTTTCTCTTAAATCCGAATTGCTCGCGCAACGATTGTATGGCTTGTGTTGTCAACTGGCGCGCAATCACGTCATTGCCGGTAAAACCTCCTCGGCGTTCGACACCCGCAAGGAATATGTTAACTTCCCTGTTCCCGAAGACAGCCATGCGGGCTTTTGCGGAGAAAAACTCAGCCCTGGTTTCCGAGATACGTCGTCGCATATATCTGGCTTCGTCTTCTTGATATTTGATCTCCACTTGACCGTAGTACTGACTCATACTCTCGGTTTGCGGTATAAGAATTAGCCATATCTACATATGCGGCACTTGCAAGCTCCGCAATATGCTTTCTCTCCTCAAGTCGTCGATTAAGCCAATTAGTTAGCGTGGTAACAATCACACCAGCAGCGAAAGCAATGATTGCGGCGACCGCCTGAGCACCCATAGGTAAGTCTTACCCGCAGGAATCCTCAGCACACGACCTACCTTCGATTGCCGACCTTGAGGTAGCGCGGGCCACTGACCAGGGGACGTATGGCGGCCAGCACACGGTACCTTCCTCAGAGAAACGTTACTTTCTGCTGGCCGCAGAAGGTCGTTCAAGATGCCAACTGCGGAGCGCCGCGCGAGTCCCACCGGATCGCGGGCCGGTTCCGCTGATGCCCCGCGTTCAGCAGGCCCCGCAGATCCTCGTTGGCCTCGGCGTTCTTCCCGCCGAAGATGGTGTCGGCCTCGTCCACCAGCCGCGATGGACTGGATGGATCTCAACCAAGGCCGTCAGATTGGCTCTGAGCGCTTGATCATGCCCGATACGCGCCCAAGTCCTCCCGCAGCGCTGCGTTGTGCCCGGTCAGGGTCGGGCAGCTTGGTTCCCTTACAAGCGAGGGGTCGATCTCGGATCGCAGTAGGCGGCAGGCCCCAGGGCCGGGGGTCTGCCGCCCCTTGATAGGCGACCGAACTACGCGGCTTGGTCGAGTATGCGTTTGATCTTGCGGCGGTCGATGTTGAGTTCGCGGGCGATGGCGCGTTGGCTGTGGCCGGCCTCGTACCACGCATGTACGGTCTGCTCCAGGGTTAGCGCAGCCGTCAGCGCTGATGGCGCGTGCTGCTCCGGTGATGGCGCGTCCTGATTCTGAGGATCGCTTTCGCCGTCATCTGCTCGGATGCCATGCTCGGCACGAACGAGCATCATCAAGAGTTCGAACGAGCCAATCAGCGCCAGCGCGGGCCACGCGCTGACCAGGGCACCGACCGGCCCATGCCCGATGCCATGCGCCAGGTTGGCACCAACCGTCGCCACGATCCCCGCGCCGAGGCTCCACGCCGCCAACCGTGGTACGGGCCGGTTCCGGCGGCTGGCGTCGAGCACCACCATCGACGCCGCCCAGATCAGCCCGTCCACTGTGAACGGCAGCAGCCGGGCCGTCACGCCCGACTCTCCGTGCGAGCGCACCAGTTCGTAGGCGTGCTCATAGGAGATGATCGCGGCGACCCCGGCCACGGCCACTACTGCGAGCGCCGTCGTGATCCTGATGAGCCGGTCAGTCACGGCGCGGCCCCTCGTGCACAGTTATGCCTGCGGCGGCGAAGACGCGCGTCACCGCGTCGTACTCCTCGTCCGTGACGCCGGGCCTGCCGTAGTCGCGCTGCTCGGTCGCCCACTCGTGCCAGCACCCGAACGCTCGGCAATGCTGCCGCCGAAGGCGGCGGCGACCGCCTCGGGCTCGGCGCCGGCGAGAACCGCCCGGTGAATGGGGATCGGCTGCCACCGGCTCAGCCAGCGCGCCAAGGCCGACATGCACGCGAGTTCGGCCAACTCGTCGGATGCGTCCTGTTCACCAGGCATCGGCCACGACGTCCGGTCGGACCACCAAGCCGCCAGCGTGTAGCCGCCGAGATCTTCGGCCTCATTGAATTTGACCGGCTTGCTTTCATCGGCCGCCGGGCGGCCGTCAGTGATCTTGCTCTCCATGGGTAGCCCCTCTCCCGCCCCAGGGAGCCACGGGAGCCAGAAACGGGAGCCAACGCAGGTCGGCTCACCTCGACTGGCCGCGACTGTCCTAGGGCGATGCCTCTCGCCCAAACGGGCGTTGATGCAGGTCAGAGGCTCCCCGTTCGACTCACATAGACTTGAGCAGACACTCGGAATCTGGGCGGGCTTTCCCTGACACGGAAGAGGCCACAAGTTCAAATCTTGTACCGCCCACCAGGCAAAACACCTTTCCTGGCCCTCAAAAATCAGGCATCTTGAACCGCCCCGGACACTCCCGGGGCCTCGGTCATGACACTGACCGTGACCAAGGTGTGTAATATCCGCCGGGGCCTGGTGAATGACAACCGGGTAGTGGGCTTCGGGGACGGGTGTACTCGACGAACACCACGGCGGCATTGATCCCGATGGCCAGCTCGCGCCAGCCGGTCATGAGTGGCTGCGTTTCCTCGGGAGCGCCGACCCGGGAAAGTGGGCTGGCAGAAGAAGCCGGAGCGTCCAGAATAAGAGCCATGGTGCGACGCTGGTCTGTTCGGTTCGCGGGCGCGCTGGCCACTTCGGCGCTCGTGGTGACCGCATGTGGCGGTGGTCCGGGCGTCCCGGGTCCGCCGTCGGCTTACCTCGGCACCGTGCTGGACAAGCCGACACCGGACTCGGTCGCGGACCTGCCGCTTACCACGGACACGGGCCAGGCAACAAGCCTGGCCGCCCTGCACGGCCAGGTGGTGGTACTCGCGGACTTTCTCACCCTGTGCCAGGAGACCTGCCCGCTGACGACTGGAAACCTGCTGATGATGGATCGCGGTGTCGACGCGTCAGGGCTGGCGGACCGGGTGCGCTTCGTGGAGCTCACCGTCGACCCGAACCGGGACACGCCGTTCCGGCTGCGCGCCTATCGAACGCTGGTCGGGGCCCCGGCGAACTGGTCCCTGCTCACCAGCAGCCCGGCCGTGATCGAGCGGATCTGGCGATACTTCAGCGTCTGGTATCAGCAGGTCGCCGAGGGCAACCCGCCCGGGACGGACTGGCTGACCGGCAAACCGCTGAGCTACGACATCGCCCACCAAGACGCCCTGATCTACCTCGACGCGAGAGGGCGGGAGCGCTTCCTCGTCGTGGGCTCGCCCAACGCCGCTGGGGCTCCCATCGCGCCTGCGTTGCGCCGCTTTCTCAGCGCCCAGGGCCACACCGACCTCAGCCACCCCGACGCGAGTACCTGGACGGCGGCCGAAGCGCTCAGTCCGATCGCCTGGCTGACCGGACGGCCGATCCACCCACCCAGCTGAGCCTGCCGGCGCACGAAACGTCGCGGCTGGCGTGGCGACCCGCGGCAGCCGTGCCGGTGACCTGATCAGCGCGGGGTCAGGCATGGTCGAAAGGCAGGTGGACGGTGACCGACCCGGCGCGCGCGAAGTACAAAGTGATCGCCAAGATCCCGCCAGCCGGCAAGGCGGTGACCGGCTGCACCGTCAAGGTCGCCTCCGCGGGCGGGGACGGGCCGCCGGAGCGTCCGGGGACCGGCAGCGGCCCGTAGTGCAGCCAGTGGTCCACCACGTCGGGCGGGGGGGTATCACCGCCGCAGGCGGCCAGATCCGGGATCTCTCCAACGCTGACCCGCTGGTGATAGACCGCCACCGGGGCGCCGCCCGCGGCGATCGCGGCGTCGAGCTGATCGGAGGGTTGCCCGCTGGTGGTGACCTGCACGCTGGTGGTCAGCGTTCCCGAAGGCCCGGGGTACAGCGCGGTGGCGCTGACCGTGATACCTCCCACCCGGCCGATGACATCGCCGGCTCCGGGGGCTGGGGCCATCCCCGCCAGTCCGGCAAGTAGAAGTGCCAGCCCCGCCAGCGTCCCTTCAGCGCGGCGGACACGGTGACCGGGGCCTTCGGGCCGGAAACGTGGCATGTTCATCGGGTGATTCCGGTGTGGCCCAGGGAGTAGCGGCCCGGCTGGGGCCACACGCACAGCCCGTGCGGCTGCACCCCCACCGGGATCTTGGCCAGCAGGTGGCCGGTAACGGTGGAGAGAGCGTAGACGACGGAGTCGTAGCGCCCGGACAACCAGAACACCTTCCCGTCCGGGGACAGCCCGCCCATGTCCGGGCTGCCCCCGCCGGGGATCCACCAGGTCGTGACGACCTTCTTGGTCGCGAAGCTGATGACGGTGATCGAGCCGTTGCCGCGGTTGGTCACATACAGATAGCGGGCGTCGCGGCTGGGGTACAGGCCGTGCGCATCCGGGCCGGTGGGGATGAATCCGGTCGGCCGGAAGGTCGCGGCGTCGATCACCCACACCCCGGCATGGGTCTTGTCGGCGACATAGAAGGTGCGTCCGGCGGGATCCAGCTTGATGTCCTGCGGCGCGGAGCCCGGCAGGTTCAGGTACCCGGCCACCTTCAGGGTGTGCAGGTCGACTCGGACCAGGCGGCCGGAGAACTCGCAGGTGGCGATCAAATAAGCCCCGCTGGCCGCGAAGTCGATGTGGTCCACGCCCGCGCAGTCGACCCCGATCCTGTGTTCGAGCGCGAAGGTGTGCGGGTTGCGGAAGTCCAGGTGCTGGCGGGTCTCCGCCACCACGATGGCGTAGCGCCCATCGGGGGTGAAGTACATGTTGTACGGGTCGTCCACCGGGATGTTCGGGCCGGCCGGCCGGCCGGTTCGGGGGCTGATCGGGGTGAGGCTGTTGCCCAGGTCGTTGGTCACATACAGGGTGCGCAGGTCGTAGGCGGGCACGACGTGCTGCGGGTTGAGCCCGGCCTGGTAACTCCCGATCACCCGGTAGGTCGCCGGGTCGATGACAGTCACTGTGGAACCGCCGCTGTTCGGCACGTAGATCCGGTACGGCACCCCCCATACGGTCGCGCTGAGCATGTTCGGCCCGGCGTCGGCGTAAATGTTCGCCGGATCAGCCACTGGCGGCATCCCCGCCAGCGGCACCGACAGGTCCGGCACGGGGCCGGCGACCTGCCAGGTCGCAGCCGGATGCGGCGCCGGGCGGGCGCGCGAGGCAGGCGCCACTGGCGGGTGAGGCGCCCGGGCGGAATCGTCCGTGTCCGCTAGCGGCCGGAAGACCACCGCCAAGACCGCGACCACGGCCACAACGGCCAAAGACACGCCACTGAACCAGATCAAGCGCCTGGCCTGCCGATCCACCGGCCAGCCAGGCCTACCCATGCCGATCCTCTCTGCGGCGTTTATCCCCTAGTCCGTTACCCACCCCAGAATGCTACGAGGTTACGCTGATCAACCGGAGACCCCCTTCGAGCAGTCGCGGCCCGGTCGCAGCAATACGGCAGACCTGTGCCCATCGCCCGGGCCGCCCCGGCGATACGACGGGGACGGCTGGGCCGTGACCTGGCTGCCCGGCCGGGCACGGACCCGCAGCCAGGCCATCACGGCCATGGTGCTGGCCGAGACGGTAGCGGACGGCATCGGTG
>Ga0181530_10004601_pt1 | contig 14533 bp, 12 predicted proteins | sample PEATcosm2014_Bin_42_FD_119769 | JGI IMG/M metagenome (GOLD analysis project Ga0181530, IMG submission 119769) | Peatland microbial communities from MTU Mesocosm Facility, Houghton, MI, USA - PEATcosm2014_Bin10_60_metaG | ecosystem: Environmental > Terrestrial > Soil > Wetlands > Peat | place... | reverse complement strand
TTCTTCCCTCCGCCGCCTGCCTTGCCCGGCTGGATCGGCCATTGCTCCGATTCCGTGCGGGCTGTCTTGAGGTAGGCTTCGATCTTCGCCACGACCTCCGGATTCCTGTCCGCCACATTGTCCTTCTCCCCAATGTCCGTCTTGAGGTTATACAGCTCCAGGGGTGCGCCCACCTTAAGCCGAACCGCTTTCCAATCGCCCATGCGCACGGCCTGTTGGAAGCCGCGCTCGTGGAATTCCCAGTAGAGGAATTCGTGGCGGTTGGTCTGCGGCTGTCCGAACAAGGTGGGCACCATGGATATGCCGTCAATAGGCTCCGGCACTTTGACGCCCGCCACGGCGGCCGCCGTCGGCAGGAAGTCCCAAAATGCGAATGGTTCGGCGCTGACCGTGCCCGGCTTGATATGCCCCGGCCACCGCACGATTAGCGGGATGCGGATTCCGCCCTCGTACAGGTCCCGCTTGATGCCGCGCAACGGGCCGCCGCTCTTGAAGAAGTTTGGGTCAACGCCGCCCTCCTTGTGCGGGCCGTTGTCGGTGGTGAAGAAAACGATGGTGTCATCCGCCACCTTCAAGTCGTCGAGCTTGTTCATGAGCTGGCCGACCTGGGTATCCAGGCGTGTGATCATGGCCGCCTTGTTCTTCTCGGTTTGCGGCCAAGGCTGGTCGGCATAGGGCGAGTCGCTGGGTACCTGCATGCCGTTGCCGGTGCGCTGGGCCTCTTCGTTGTTCGCGTGGGGAATGGTGTAGGCGAGATAAAGGAAGAAGGGCCGATAGCTGTTGAACCGATCGGGCTTATTGATCTGCACGAACCGCAGCGCTGACGTCGTGAACAAATCGTCCATATACAGACCCATCTTGCCGCCGCGGTTTTCGGGGAACTCAATCTTGCCATCGTAGCCGGGCTTCCCTGGCCCGGGCGGGTCGTAGCGCCAAAGGTAATCGGTGTAGTAGTCATGCGCGTGCACCTGGTCGAGATAGCCGATGAATTCGTCGAACCCCTTCTTCTGCGGCACGCCGGTGGTATTCTCATTGCCGAGGCCCCATTTGCCGATCAAGGCGGTGTGATAGCCGACCAGTTTCAGGAGTTCCGCGACGGTCAAGTCTTGCGGGCGGAGCGCCACCAGGGCATTGCCGCGAATCAAGGCGTGGCCCGTATCCAACCCGGTCATGAGCGCGCAGCGGGAGGGAGCGCAAACTGTGCTGCCGGCATAGTAGTCGGTGAAGCGCATGCCCTGTGCGGCCAGCCGGTCCAGGTTGGGCGTTTTGATCTTCGTCTGGCCGTAGCACCCCAAGTCGCCGTACCCGAGGTCGTCGGCGAGAATGAACAGGATGCTGGGCAGGTGCGGCGCGGGGGCGGGTCGGTCAGCGGGCTGTGCGCTGGCCGAGCAAAGCGCGGTCGCCGCCGAAAGTCCGAACAGGAGGATGCGCCGGGTGTGGCGCCACTTCCGTAGGAAGTCGCTCATCATGTGCCGGAATTTGGCGCAAGCGATGCGCGGCGTCCACCAAAAATCATTGCGCTGCCAGCGGCTTCGGCTGTGCCTTCTCCCACTCGTCGTGGGTTACTTCCTTCACTTGGTGCTTGAAGACAAATAAGCCCTTTTTGTTGCCAACAACGACGTCGGGGTATTTCGGATTGCTGACGGTGCCGACGGTCACCTGGGTGCCGACGCCGGAGTCATCATCAATCAAGTGCGGGATGTACTCGGCCTGGCCTTTGGCGGGGCGCGTCAGTTGGAACCAATAGAGCACGGCGGGCGCGCCGTCTGACTCAGGGTCTGGGCCATGCTTGCCGTGCGCCCAGAAGCGTTTGCCGGTCACGATGTCCATGAGGCCGTCCCCGTCAATGTCCGCCAGCGCGAGGGCGTGAAGCTGGGTGAACTCAATGCCGTAGCGGTCCTTGGTGGCGTCTTTGTTCAGGATGACGTGCTCGCGGAAGGTGATATTCCCGTTCTCCCGCACCTGCTCGAACCAGGAGAGCCCATAGCCGTGCGCGTTGTTGCACGTGATGACGTCGTTCAGTCCGTCGCCGTTGACGTCATAGACCAGCATCTGCGCCGCCGCTTGCGCAAACTTGAAGGGGTGCTTGACCCAGACCGGGTCACCGGCCAGCGAGGCCGGCTGTTCCCACCAGCCGTCCTTCTCGAGGATGTCAATGCGCCCGTCGCCATTGATGTCGCCGGCGCCGATGCCGTGCGTGAACTTTTGGTAACCACCCTTGGGCGAAATGGCGTGGAACTTCCAGGGCGCCGCCGGGTTCTGCCAATCGGCCTCCGCATAGCCAATGCAGCCACGGGAACAACAAAGGATTTCCGGCTTGCCGTCGCCGGTGATGTCCACGAAACCGGGCGACTCGTTGTCCACCACGTCCAGAATGACATGGCGTTGCCAATGGCCCGGGTGGTTCTGCGGGTTCTCATACCAGGCCGCTTCCTTGCCCGGGAAGCCAATGACCAGAATGTCCGGCCAGCCGTCGCCGTTGAAATCGTACGCGAAGGTGAGGAAGCAGTCCGAGTAGGCGTTGTTGGTGCCCAGGGCGCCCTCAAAGCCCGGGATGGTTTGCTCCATGCCGTCGGCTTTCTTGCGCTTGAAGGTAGCGTTGGCGGGATAGATCTCGTGGCGCTTCTTGAAATCCGGGCCCTCGTACCAGTAGGCGCCGGAGGCCACGTCCATTTGCCCGTCATGGTTGAAGTCGCCGATGCAGGCGCCCTCGGCCCAGAACTGGTCGGTGGCCTGGACCTTCTTGAAAGTGTGGAGCAGCTCAGTCGTTCCGGCGAACGTGGAAGCGGCAGAAACGAGAATTGCGGCCAGAAGAAGTCTAATCATGCGGTCATGCATGCCAGTTCTGGCCCGAGCGGTCAAGCGGGTAGTAGAGCAAGCCAGAGGCTTGTGCGATTATCTTCAGGCCAGGACGGCGGTTTGCCCCTGGACCACCCGCCGCAGGACGTCGCGGATGCGGTTCAACTCGCCGGCCTTGTGGCAGACCTCCGTCGCGCCGAGCATCTGGCTCACCTCGTCCACGCACGGGTCGGGGGCGTCGCTCAGCAGGATAACCACGCAGCCCGGCACGGCTTGCTTGAAGCATTGCATCACCTCGAACCCGTTGCGGTCCGGCAGGCAGACGTCGAGCAACACGATGTCCGGGCGGCAACGGAAAAAGAACTCGACGGCATCCGCCCCGTTGTCGGCCTCGCCCGCCAGACGCAGGCCCGGCTCTTGCGCCAGCATGGTCCGCAAATGCGCCCGCATGGGCAGCGAGTCATCCACGACTAATACCGAACGACGGGGCTGAGGTTGCGGCCTCATGGGAGGTGTTCGTTTCAGAACCCGTCCTGATTGAAGCGCCGCGAGCGAAGCAACTGCACCGGGCCAATCACCCCTCCGCTCCCTCGTCCTGCTTGCCCAGGACACGCCAATCAAACCGGTCCGGCGCATCCGCATGCCATCGCGCCGGCACACGAGCTGAGGGGCGCGGCGCCATCCAGGGGCGGCAGCGCAAAAAGGGGCTGGCCGGGAAGTCGGGGGGGATACGAGGAGCCAAGAGGGGAGGTTCGGCTCTGACTCGGATCTTCACCGGCCAGCAAACTGTCTCAAAGAGCATCGGCCTGACTGTTTGCCGTTCCCTTCGAATCTTCATGATCACACGTTCACGCGCGTTGCACAAGTCCGCTAGAGGGAGGAAGGCTGATATTTATGCAAGCGGAGCGCTCGAAAGCGTGTCAGGTATTCACCTTACCAGCGCAACGTGCGTTTGGTGTCCACGCTTTAGCGTGTTTGGGGCGCGCAACAGCCTAAAGGCTGGACACCGAACACGGCGGGTCAGAGCTCGACGCTGGGGCTATTCCACCAGCTTGTACTGCATGGCGTAGCGCGCCAACTCGACGTTGGTGCCCAGGCCCAGCTTCTGCGAGATCCGCAAACGGTAGGTGCCAATCGTCTTCTCGCTCAGCGAAAGCTCCGCCGCGATCTCCTTCAGCGGCTTGCCGACCGCAACCAACCGCAGCACCTGCATCTCACGGTTGGAAAGCATCTCGTGCGGCACTGCCGGAGTGGCGCCCGCCACCGTTGCCGCCAACACCTCCGCCAGCGACGGTGTGACATATCGGCCGCCGGCCAGCGCCTTGCGGATCGCCGCCAGCAGTTCGCCCGAAGCGCTTTGCTTGGAGATGTAACCGCAGGCGCCCAGCTTAAAGGCGCGGACGGCATAATCCCTCTCCGGGAAAACGCTCAAGACCACGACCGGCAGTTGCGGACGCAGCCGCTTGATGTCCTGCAGGGCGTCAAGGCCGCTGCGCCCGGGCATGTTGATATCGAGCAGCACCACGTCCCACGGCTTCTTCTCGACGGCCTCGAGCGCCTGCGCCGCATTCACCGCCTCGCCCGCCGCCAGGTCGGGAAAGGCCTCGGCGAGGATGGACATCAGTCCGCGGCGCAGCAGCTCGTGATCGTCCGCAATAAGAATGCGCGTCATGGCTCGGCCCACAGATCAGCCACTTCCGCCATCCGGGGCAGACGCAGCGTGACGCGGCTGCCGCACGGCGCGAGCGGCTCGATGGCCACGTCGCCGCCCAGCACGGAGGCGCGCTCCCGCATGCCGAGCAGGCCCAGCGAGCGCGAGTCGGCCACATCATCGGGGCGAATTCCACGGCCATTGTCCTCGATCTTGAGCGCCACCCGCTCGGCGTCGGCTTCCATCGTGACGCGCACCCTGGTCGCTTCCGCATGGCGCGCGACGTTGGTGAGCGCCTCCTGGAAGATGCGGAAGATGGCCGTGCTCACCTCGCGCGGCAGGCCCAGGGGATCACCGGGCAGTTGAACCTCGCAGGCGATGCCGCTGCGCTTTTGAAACCGGTGCGCCTCCTGTTGCAGCGCCGCCGCCAGCCCCAAATGGTCCAGCAAGCCCGGCCTCAGGTCGGTGGAAATTCGCTGCACGGTGTGGATGGCGGACTCGGTCATCTCGCCGCACTCGACGACCCGGTCGAGCAGCGGGTTCAGGGAGCGGTCGTGTTCGCGCTCGCCGATCTTCCGTTCCAGCCAGTCCAGGTTGAGCTTGAGCGCGGTCAGGACCTGCCCGAGTTCGTCGTGGATTTCACGCGCCACGTTCGCGCGCTCCTCTTCGCGAGCGGATTGCAGCCGGGCGGACAGCGCCCGGAGCTGGCGGTGGGAATTCTTGAGCGCCTCTTCCGCCTTGCGCCGCTCGGTAATGTCCCGGATGCCGCCCACCACGCGCGCCGGCTTGCCGTCGGAGTTTTGAAGGATGAACCCGTGGTCCAACACCGAGGCGTAGCTGCCGTCCTTGCGCCGGAAGCGATAATAGCCCGCCCACGTCCGGCTCCCGGAGTCCGTGGCTTGGCGGATGGTCCGCATCACCCGGTCTTTGTCCCCGGGATGCAGGCGCTCCAACCACCACTCGACCTTGGTGGACACGTCCTCCGGGGGATAGCCGAACAGCTTGTGGATGCCGTCGCTCCACCAGATGGTGTTGGTCTCCAGGTTCCAGTCCCAGATGGCCTCGGTCGTGGCCAGGGCGACCGACTCGAACCGTTCCTGGCTCAGGCGCGAGGCCTCCTCCGCCAGGCGGCGGTTGCGGGCGCTGCGCCGCAACACCAGGTACAGCAGCAGCCCGGTCGTCGTGACGAAGTTGATCCCCTTGAGGGTCTGCAAGGCCGGGGAATTCAGCGGAGCGCCGAAGAGCCAGTCGCAAACATCATCCGAGAAGATGCACCACAGAGCGGCGATGAGAATGTAGGCCGCCGTGATGCCGATCTCCTCGAACGGCAGCTCTCTGATACGGACCCGGTCCGACTCGATCTTCTCCGGTCCGCGGGCCAGGAAATGCTTCCAATTGAAGGCCATGCCGATTGGCCTACAGCCTAGCCCCGCAGCCGCGAATTACCAAAGAAATCTTGTGAAAATGGGGCGTTGACACCCTGAGGGCCGCCCTCTAATCTTTTACTAACATTTAATTCGAAGTCCAAGCCATGCTAGTTCGAATCAGCTTAATCATTGCCATCCTCGCCGGAATTGCGGTCGGTGTCCTCAACTTCGTCAAGGTGAAAGAGAAGATTACCGTTTTGCAGGCCGACCTCGCCCGGGAGACCGAGGCGCACCAGAAGTTCGAGCGTGATTATCGCTTCACCAAGAGCTCGCTCGACAAAACCAACGCGATTCTGAAGCAGACCATCGCGACCCTGGAAGCCACCACGGCCGAAAAGGATAAGGCGGTCGCTGACCTCGCCGCCCAGACCAAACGCGCCGACAAGCTCAACGACGACTTGACCAAGACGCGCGCCGAACGCGACAGCGCCCAGCAGGACCTGGCGGCCTACAAAGCCACGGGAATGTCGCTGGACCAAATCGCTCACGCCTATAAGGATATCAAGGACCTCAGGGAAGCGCTGGCGGGAACGCAGGACGAAAACAAGCTGCTGGGAAAAGAAGTCAACAAGCTCAAGGTCGCCCTGGCCCGGTATGAGGAGCCCGACTATCACGTGCGATTGCCCGCCACCTTGAGAGGGAAGGTGTTGATTACTGATCCGAAATGGAACTTCGTTGTGCTCAACGTCGGGGAAAACCAAGGGGTGCTGGAGCACGGCGAGCTGCTCGTCAATCGGAACGGCAGGCTGGTGGGCAAAGTTGAGGTGCGCACGGTGCACAAGGATCAGTCCATCGCCAACGTGCTGCCCGGTTGGGAACTTGGAGAAGTGATGGAAGGCGATCAGGTTATTCCCGCGTATCCCGCCTCATGAAAGTTGTCTTCTGCCATTGGCGCTGGGCGTTTCTCCTGCTGCTGGCCCTTGGGGCCATCGGGTGGGGCGGCTGCGCGACAACGGCAGAAGATGACAATATGTCCCAGCGGCCCTGGAACACGCCCGAAGGCTATGATAACAACCTGCCCGGTGGCATGTTCAACCCATACCACTGAACACCGCTCGAGGGGTGAATCGTTTCAAGGGTTGAAGCTTGCGGGATGGCCGGGGAAATCCGAAAGCCGAAGGCCGAAACCCGAAGTCACTGATCTGCACGCCAGGCTCGAAAAGGAGCGCCGGAAAACTCTGTGGCCTGCCTCTCCTCCTTTGCGCCAGCCTTGCGAGACCGCCGGGTTTCACGAACACGGGCGCGCTGCTTCGGCATTCGGATTTCGGCCTTCTTTCGGCCTTCGGCCTTCGGATTTCGGGCTTACCCCTCACCAGCCGGTCAGCCTGCCACGACCGGCCCCGCCAGCTCATCGCTGCATCTCCACCCATCGGGTCGGCGTGAGCAAATAGTCCATCCTCGCATCGTGCTTCTCGACGGGAACCTCGGGCACAAGCTGCTGCTCAAATGCCACCCCGCACCTCGTCCCGTGGATGACGGCCAGCAATCGGTCGTAGTAGCCTTTGCCCCGGCCCAGCCGGTGGCCCTTGGCGTCGAAGGCAACCCCGGGAACCAGGATTAAATCCACATGGCTTGCGGTCAGGCGCGAGCAATACGTATTGGGCTCGCGGATGCCGAAGTGCCCGACGTGCACGTCAGTGTCCGGGTCCTGAATCAGGCAGGCCGTGTAATGCTTGAGGCGCCGATCGAAGACGGGGAGGGCGGCGCCCTTGCCCGCTTCGAGCGCAACCGACAACAGCGGCCAGACATCCAATTCACCGGGCAAAGGCGCAAAGAAGAGGATCGTTTGCGCGCTTCGCCACAGGGCCTGCTCCGTCAGCAACGCTCGCGCCTGCGCTGAAGCGGCGGACCGTTCGGTAGCGGGGATTCCCTGGACGCGCTGGGCTACTTCTTCGCGCAATGCGATCTTGGCCTGTTCAACTGCACGTCCCATTCCTCGGGGGTGGATCTCCGATTTGCTATCTGCCATTGGTTATTGGCTATCTCGGTTACGGCTGCACCGCGTCGGGTTCATCTGGGGTTTGCCTCCGCATGGATTCGGCTAATTCCCGCCCTCCGGCTTCGGGCCCCGGATTCCAGCCTTCGCAAACTGCGCCCGCCATTTCTCGACGCGCTCCTTGATCTTCTTCTCCACGCCTTGCTCCGTCGGCTCGTAGTAGCGCTTGTCCGCGCCGAGATAATCCTGGGCGACGAAATGCTCTGGATGGTCATGGGCGTACTCGTAACCCACACCGTGCCCGAGCCGCTTCGCGCCGCGGTAGCTGGCGTCACGCAGGTGCTCCGGCACGGCCAGCGTGCGGCCGGACTCAACATCCTTCATGGCGGCATCAATGGCCATGACCGTGCTGTTGCTCTTGGTGGCGGTGGCAATGTATATCGCCGCCTCGGCCAACGGGATACGCGCTTCCGGCCAGCCGATGAATTCCGCCGCTTGAAAAGCAGCATTCGCCAGCACCAGCGCCATAGGGTCCGCCAGCCCGACGTCTTCGGCGGCATGGATCACAATCCGCCGAGCGATGAACCGCGGGTCTTCCCCGGCGTGAATCATCTTCGCCAGCCAGTAGAGCGTGGCGTCCGGGTCGCTGCCGCGCATGGACTTGATGAACGCCGAGATCGTGTCGTAGTGCGCGTCCTCGTCATCATAGACAATCGCCTTCTTCTGAATGCTTTGCTCCGCGGTCTTCAGGTCTATGCGGACCGTGCCGTCGCCGCCAGGCGCCGTGGTCAGCGCCGCGATTTCCAAGGCATTCAGTGCCTTGCGTGCATCGCCGTCCGACAGCTCGGCCAGGTGCCGCAGCGCAGCTTCGTCCGCCTGCAGCTTCATGTATCCCAGCCCCCGCTCCTCGTCTGCCAGCGCGCGCTGGAGCAGCGTGTAAAGGTCTGCGTCCGCCAACGGCCGCAGCTCGAAAATCTGCGAGCGGGAAACGAGCGGCGAGTTGACGAAGAAAAAGGGATTGTGCGTCGTTGCGCCGATCAGGCGCACCACGCCGCCCTCCACATCCGGCAGCAGCACGTCCTGCTGGGCCTTGTTGAAGCGGTGGATCTCGTCAATGAACAGGATCGTGGATTGGCCCTTGTTCTCGAGCCGGTTCGCCGCCGTGGATAGCACCCGCCGCATATCGGCCACGTTGGATTCCACGCCGCTGAGCCTCTCGAACTTGCTCTTGGTCTGGCGGGCGATGATCTGGGCCAGCGAAGTCTTTCCCGTGCCGGGCGGCCCGTAAAAGATCAGCGACTGGATGCGATCCGCCTCGATGGCCCGGCGCAGGAGTTGCCCCGGGCCGAGGATATGCGCCTGGCCAACAAACTCGTCCAGGTCGCGCGGCCTCATGCGCGCCGCCAGCGGCTGATGGCGGGAAGCACGCTCCTCGGGTGTGCCCTCGCTCTGAGCCTCGGGCTCGGCCGAGGAAGCAAACAGTTCATCCCGTGGCATGCCGGGAACATACCAGTCCGAGCCAAATTTGCCCAAGGAAAACGCGCCGAGCCGGCGACCGCCGCCAACCCGCTTTGCGACCCTGCGGCAGCCCCCAAAAACATCAAAAAAACCTGATTCCCACCGTAACTCCACCGTAACTCCACCGTAGCCCCTCCGTAGCCCCTCCGAAACATCACGCGGACAACAAGCCGGCATCGCGCCCCCCAGAAGCTCACGGCCCGGGGGTGGGGCGAATGCGAAACCCGAACGCCGAAATCCGAAAGAAGGCCGAAGTCCGAAATCCGAAGTCACCCGTCCCATCGCCATTCCAGGAATGGACCGATTTACCTCAAATCCGGAACCCGACAGCCGAAATCCGAAGGAAAACCGAATGCCGGAATTCGAAGTCACCAATCCCATCGCTATACCGGAAAAGGACCGGCCAGGAGCGCTGCGGCGTAGTGCCCCTGTTCTGAGGCGGACCTGCGAACGGCGCGCGCGCAACGACTGCGGGCTAGCTGCTTCGGAATCCGGACTTCGGCCTTCTTTCGGATTTCGGGCTTCGAGCCTCGGATTGAGCAGCCCGATTCCACCGGGAAGGTCGTGGGTACAAAAAAGAACCCCGCCAGTGCCGTGTGTAACAGTTCCTTTGAACTTATTAGAAACAGCCGGGACCCGCGCAATTGCTTTCGACGTCCAGTAAAGGCCTGTCGGCCACAACTGCAGCTAAAGCCCCTTGATTGATCAACTACGGTTCAAGGACATAGTCTCTAATCACGAGCATAGGCAGGGTAAATTCTACCGTATCCAGCTTCCAAAGAACCGGCACTGCGCTCGCACTCACTTACTTCTCCGCAGGCCTCACTGTGCATATAGTCGGGTGCCGGCCCGAGTTTCTCAAGAAAAAAATTCGCGATGCGAAAAAAGCTTCGGGCCCCACCGGGCTGGTTTAGATCCGAAATCCCTAACCTGGCATGGACTCCACTTAACATAGGCCAGGCAATGGCCTGCTAGACGAAAGGCCGCAGGCCCGACTTCAGGAACGGAGCCGGCCATGCCCTAACCGGCCATTATTTGTGGGGGTCCTCGATTTGGCTGTCTCCAGCAACTGAGGCAGACTGCGGTGGTAATGAAGCGTTAACCGCGAAGCCAGCGCTCGCGGTGCTCTGCGATAAAGGCATCGTCGTTCAGATGCGGGTAAGCGGCACAGACGCGATCAATCTCCTCGCGCTGGCCTGGGCTCAGGCCTTCGTGTGGGTCCAGGCACCAGAGGCCCTCGAATAGTCCCTGCCGCCTGAGCACCTCGTGCAAACCGGCGATGCAGCCGGCGAAGTGGTTGGCGGCGTCGAAGAGGGCCGCGTTGCAGTCGGTGACCTCATTCGCGCGCCGGAGCAGCTCGGCGGGAATGGGGCCGCCGCCCTGAGCTGCCCGGTGGCAATCCTCCAGCAGTTCCACCGCCTTCTGCGTCCACACCGCCCAATGCCCGAGCAAACCACCGACGATGCGGCATTCGACCGTGCGGCCGACCACGCTGAAGCGGAAGGGCGTGAGGAGGTCGAGCACGATGTGATCGTCGTTGCCGGTATAGAGCGCAATGTCGCGGCGGCCAGCCTCGGCAACCGCCCGGACGAACTCCAAGGTCTCATAGCGGTTGAAGGGCGCAATCTTGATGGCGATTACGTTCTCGATCTCCACGAACCGCCGCCAGAAAGCGAACGGTAGCACACGCCCGCCCACCGCCGGCTGCAAGTAAAAGCCCATTACAGGGAGAACCTCTGCCACGGCACGGCAATGGGCGATCAGTTCATCTTCCCCCGCTTCTTTCAGGGCCGCGAGGCTCAGCAGACCCGCTTGGTAGCCAAGCTCACGCAGGAGCTCGGCCTCATTACTCGCCTGGGCCGTGCCGCCGCAGATGCCGCCAATCCGCGCCAGGGGCACTCGCCGTCCTTCATCCAGGCGCGCCATCTCTTCGGCGGCAAGCTGCAACACAGGCCCGAACAAGCCGTGGGCCGGGTCACGGATGGCGAATTGGGTTGTATGCACTCCCACCGCGACGCCGCCTGCGCCCGCTGCCGCGTAGTAGCGGAGCAAGGCGCGCTGGCGGCGTTCGTCCAGCTTGCGGCTGGCAGTAAGAGCCAGCGGGCATGCCGGAATCACCAGGCCCCGTTGGAGCGCTTGTCGAATTTCAGGTGTCATGGCGCTCGATCAAAACCGCCCGTCGCGCGCCTCAAATTGCGTGGGCTTATTCAGCGTCTGCCCGCCATGAAGCAGCCAGGCCGCGACCCACGCGATCAACTGGTCGGCCCTGACCTGCGGGCGCCCGAACAAGGTGCAGGCTCGCCGGGAATTGCTCAGTAGTGCGGTGGGCGATTGCTGCCCGACGAACACCGGCCTGCGCCCGAGGAGTTGGCCCAACTTCTCGCAGGTCTCGCGCACGTTCAGCACTTCCGGCCCGGTCAGGTTGAGCAACAGCGGCGGCGAGGCTACGTGCTCAAAGCAGCGCAGCGTCATGGCGTTCGCATCACCCTGCCAGATGGTATTGAACCACCCCATGCTTAGGTCCACCGGCGCGCCCGCCAGGATCTTTTGTGCAAGGTCCACCAGCACCCCATAGCGCAGGTCGCAGGCGTAATTGAGCCGGAGGAGCGCGACTCGAGTGCCTAGCGTGCGGCTAAAATGATCGAACATCCGTTCCCGACCCAGGCAGCTCATTGCGTATTCGCCGATTGGCGCCGGCAGGTCAGTTTCCAGCGAGCCGCCGCCTGTCGCAGGCACGAGTCCATAGACGTTGCCGGTGGAGAATGCCACCATCCGGCTGCGGGCGTACTTGTGGCAAACGATCGCAGGCAGATGCGTGTTCATGGCCCAGGTAAGGGGTTCCTGCCCGGTCGCCCCAAACTTCATGCCGGCGAGGTACAGCACATTCGGCAGGTCCGGCAGGCGCCGCACGGCTTCCTCGTCCAGCAGGTCACAGCGAAGGGTCTCGATGCCCTGACGCTGTAAATGGTCTTCGATCTTGTCTGCCGAGAAGCGCGCCACACCGATGACCCGTCGTTTGCGCCCAGCAAGGTCCGACGCGCGCCTGGCCATGCACGCCAGGCTCGGCCCTATCTTCCCCGCCACTCCGAGCACCATGACGTCCCCCTCCAGCCGGCGCATCGTCTCCACCACGGCCGGCGTCGGTTCGCTGAGCCGATGTTCGAGTTCTTCGGGGTTACGGATAGAATCGGCCATATGTGTCAGTCGAGGCTGGCGCGGGTCCATAGCAGCACGGATAGTGGAGCCAACGGCTGGGATTGAACCAGCGACCCGCGCTTTACGAAAGCGCCATAAATTGCCCTATTTCCTTAGAAGAATTACACATAAAAAAACGGTTGCCAACGCGGTTGACACATAGACAGCAATGTGCGACAATGGTAAGCAATGAAAACAAATCCGCAAGCAGTCGTGACTGAGGCACTCGACAACGTCCTAACCTTACCGGCTCCTAACGGAACCAAAAAGAGGGCGGCGAGCTACCGGGAGCCGTTCAAGATTCAATCCTTCACCAATCCACGCACCGGAACAGAATCCTGGCGCGTTACAGGCACCAAGCGAGACGGCAGCCGCGTCCGCGAGAACTACGCGGACCTGAAATTTGCCGAGTGTCGCAAGGTGGAACTGACAACCGAATGGCTGGCCCGCGAGACGGATACCGCCGTCCGGGCTACCAAGTTGACGGATACGCAACTGCGGTTGGCGGAAGCGGCCTTTATGCGGCTGGAGGAAGATCAAGAATTGATGCTGGCCGTAGATCACTGGTTGAAGGACGGCAAACGGCAGTCGGTTGCCGAGTCACCGAGATTGGACGAAGCCGCCGAGGCGTTTCTAAGCTGGCTACAGGAAACAGAATCCCTGCGGGAAAGGACTAAAGCCAAGCTGCGGAACCGCGTCAACCTTTTCAGAAACTCAGTGCCTAATCTGCGCGTGTCGGAAATCGGCCCGGACGTGCTCGACAAATTCTTCAGCACCCGCAAGGTTGCAGCCCTCACGAAGATTGGCGACCGGGAAGCAATCTCGCGTTTCTTTTCGTGGTGCATTGACCGCCCCCGGCGATGGACCGCAGTTAATCCATGCCGCGAAATTCGGCTTGAGAAAAAGCACGATCAGTCACCCCCGGCAATTCTCAGCGTGCCAGAGTGCAAAGACTTTTTGTCCGCTGCCGAGAGTTTCAAGGCGGGCCAGCTTGTCCCCTATATCGCCGTTTGCCTTTTCGGTGGATTGCGACCGGCAGAGGCGCAACGGCTCACATGGGATTCTGTCAACCTGGGGGATGGAGAAATCCGCGTCGAGAGTCAGAGCAGCAAAACGAAAAGGCCGCGAGTCCTGGCTATCGGAAAAACACTTCGCGCTTGGCTGGCCGCATACACCAACAAACCATTCTGCCCGCCAAATCTGCGGCGAGACCTGGACGCGCTGAAAGTGGAAGCTGGCTATGCCGGCAGAGCCGATAGCGACCGCGCCGGCCTTAAGCCGTGGCCCGCCGATGTTTTGCGCCATACCGGAATCAGTCACTACTTCCGCGAGAGCGGCAGCTATGGTAGGACCGCGGAGCAATTCGGCAACTCAGAGGCGATCATCAAAAAGCACTACCAGGGCAGGGTGAACAGCGAGGACACCAAAGCATTCTACGCCTTGCTGCCGAAGAAAGGAGGCCGGAAGTGACGCGCAAAACCCGAAAGCAGAAGCCTACAGCCAAGAGCCTGCCGCCGGTTAAGCGGCGGAGATTTGCACGCTCAGAATTGGCCGTCTGGGGTTACTGGTCAACGCCTGTGCAAAAGGTCGTGAGACGCTGGCAACATAAGATCGGCGAACACTGGTGTCAATACTACCTTCCACAATGCGCCCGCTCTATCTTCTATCCCTCCACGGGAATCTCAGTCACCGGAGGACTGATCGGGCTGCCAGCCCACTCGGCCTATGTCCTCGACTTGCTCCTAGCGTTGAATGTCCTCTGGAATGACAAACAGAAGCCAGCCAGATGGTTGCTCGAATTGGGCAACAACGGAGAAGGCGATCTTTCAGACGGTCCGAAGCCACACAGCTATGCTCGGCTCCGTCTCCTAATAGGCCAGCGCAGTGGCGTTTATTTCGACGAGCGTGCCCTTGCTCAATGCGCCAAGAGGTTGCACCTATCTGACAGGCCGACGCCCTAAATGTCATTTGGTGGGGCTGCTGATTCTATGGGAAGGAATCAGCATG
>Ga0181530_10004597_pt1 | contig 14540 bp, 22 predicted proteins | sample PEATcosm2014_Bin_42_FD_119769 | JGI IMG/M metagenome (GOLD analysis project Ga0181530, IMG submission 119769) | Peatland microbial communities from MTU Mesocosm Facility, Houghton, MI, USA - PEATcosm2014_Bin10_60_metaG | ecosystem: Environmental > Terrestrial > Soil > Wetlands > Peat | place... | reverse complement strand
GAAGGTGAAGGACAAGGACTTTCTCGATAGAGTGTTGTTGGCATTCACGGAGATGCCTGCCGACGAGTGGGAGATTGAGGTCCTCAGGGAAATTGCCTCCAACCCAGGCAGAGATGGGACAGCGATTGCCCGTGCAGTTGGCAAACGGGATGTCGGATATATAAACCTCTCTGTCGGAAATCTATGTTCAGCACGAGAATTATATCTCGGCGTTGCTCCCGTGCTTGAGCGGCGGAAAGGTGAGAAGACTTACTCCGGCCTTCTGATCGACTTCAGTCCGCACGTGGAGCCAGATGGATCACGTTGGTTTGGCTGGACACTCAAGCCGGAGGCTCTCGCAGCCTTGAAACAGCTTGGCGTAGTTGAATAACTGGTTTCTCCGCTTGACCTCTATAGGAAGATCGCTTTCACCAGCATAGGTCCATGCGGGACGGTCCCCTTTGGAAGAGGTTTCACCTTTCCCTCGGCGGTCAGGCTGGTGATTGCCACTCTTTCCGGCTTGGTGACTTGCACGAGGTCTCTAACCTCCCAGAAGAATGCCCAGGCTGTGTCTGCGCCAGGGCCTTCGACGGTGGCGGACGGCCTGACAGTGGGATTGGGATGTTTGCCGGCCTGTGCGAGCGTCGTACCCAGATAAAGACCTCGGAAGGTTGCATACCCCGGATCACAGAGCTTGTCAGGATCGCCATCGTGGTGGGTGGCGTAAATCAGGACTGGCAAGCCCTCACCATATTCCTGGGTCGCCTTGTCGAACACCTCCCATGAGTTGCTGCCGAAGGCCACTCGGCCAGCCGTGGCACAGGTCTCGATGGCCTATCTCAAGATGCTGGCCGGAACTGGAGCCAATATGCCGACACCCATGATGATTCCTCTGGAAGTTCTCGATGTGCGGTCTGACCATACCGCTGCCGCGTTGGGGCGTCTCCCTCGGCGACGACTTCCAGAACGGTGGTGCGTCGCCGTTGCACTAGCGCAAGTCAATCGTTCAGTCAGTCGAGCACCGTCTCCTGGCGATCCGAAACTGTCTTTCTTACCGTCGATGATCAATACTGGCGTGCCATCCAAGACGGTGCGGCAGATCATCGCTGAACGGCGAGAGCGGTCGGAAGAGGATGGCGCCCGCCAGGAGGCTCGGACGGGTCAGCAGCAGGGCGCCCGCCATGATGGCGCCGTTGCTGAACCCGATGGCGATGGGCCGCTCTGGCGACGCTGTGACTGGCGAGGACAGTCTCGATGAAGTCCGCCAGGACCGGCGTGGTTGCTTCTGTCCCATGTCTCATGGCTGTTGTTCTGTGGCCACGCCTCAGTTCTCCAGGCCCATTTATGTGTGCGGGTCTTGGCGCTTAGGTCCCCGATAAAAGGCAACTTGTAGAGTCGAAGTTTGCGATTATAATAACGTCCCTTTTGTGTATCAACGGTGTGGAGCGGCCCGTGAAACCTTCTCGCGGCTGGTTGCTGGAATTACTGTATGATTACCCAGTGTTTTGCCTTTTTATCGTTCTGAACCTCTGCTGGATCACCGGTGTGATTCTGGCAGGCATCGCTTGGATTTGTGCAAGAATCGCTGGCGGCATTGATGAGACACGTCTGGCGACGTGTGAGGGAACACTGTTTGGTGCCCCACATCAGTGGCAGTACCATTTCGATACAAAGACATGCGCTGCGAAACGGGAATGCCTTCACTGTAAGAAGTTGGAGATGCTCGGCATCCAACACCAGTGGCAGCAATCTGAGCGGAGTCACTGGAGCGACGATAGAGCCATAGAAACGCGATCATGTGTACGTTGTGGCTTAGCGCAAACTCGCTCGCTCGTGATGGTTGATACTTTGTGCTCGCGCTGCGGTGGTTCCGGGAAAGCGTGCTACACGGTGCCCTATATACATTATGGTCACTCAGTGGATTATAGCGTACCTAGTACAATGGAAGAGATGCGTACTTGTGACTCTTGTGGAGGAGGCGGTAACCGCCCAGAGGTACGAGAGAGCCTTTGGCAATCCGTTGAAGTATAAGCGCCCATTTTTTGGCGGTCATCGCCGTCCGTGCCAATCGGCTCGCCATTCCTTTTTGTTCTCTGCATGGTGCCACTGCCTACGCCACCTTGAGGATGCAATGGCCGGGTCGCAGATACTCCCGGATTACCTAGGGACCCAAATCGGCAAGAAGTTCATCAGCCAGGGTCTTCAAGTCGAAGTCGGGGCCGATGACGCGGCGATGCAATGTGTGCCGCTCGCCGGGCTTGCGGACCAAGAAGACCGGCCCAACATCCGTGATCACGCAGTCAATCTCCACCGTGCCGCCCTCGTCGCCCTCGGCGACAATCGGTGAACGCCCATCACGTAGCTCGGTAAGGAACACCCTGGCGTTCGGGGCTGACATCCGCAGAAAGCCGAGCGCTACCGTGTCGGCAACAACCTGGACGGTCAGGCTCGCTCGGCTGATCGCCGGCAGTTCAGGGATGACGCTGAACGTGACGGTGATGCCGCCACCGCTGATATCGACCGGCGTGTATCGCTGCCGCACAGGTTGGGTTATTTGGGGCTGATCACTGGAGAGTGGCGCTGCGGACGGTTGCGCCGGAATCGCCCTCGGTTCCTCGATGGGGAAGTCAGGACTGGACGCGCCGGGTGGTGCGCCGCGTATCGGTGCGAGGGTCATCGAGGGCTTCCTGCCATCCAATCCGGTCAATTGCAGGTAACTTGCCCCATTCCCATGTTCATGCACGTTGTCTGCAATCGCATCGTTGATGGTTGTTGAATTTGAATCTGGGGCGGAATGTAGGGAGCCGTAACCGGAGCCGGTGTATAGACGGGAGCCGGTGTATATGGTGGCATTGCCCCGAGGACTGCCGCCGCTGCTGCGGCCCCTTGCGATTGTGTGCGGCTTACTTGCTGTTGAGCCTCAAACATGATTCGCGCATATTCGGCTCCCGCTTGCGCTACGGTCATGCTGCCGTTTTGCACACGTTCAGCTAGCTCCATCCGGGTTGCCGTTGAAAGAGGAGTCAACGGGTCATTAGGCGCGATACGCCATAGGCTATCACTGAAACATTGATTGCGTGCGACAGCTTGCTTGACTGGGTCGGGAAACTGTTGCTTGCACGCGGCGGATTCTTTTGCATATTCCTCATGCTGTTGTTGTTGTTGCAACCGTTGTACAGTGCCTGTGCCCCAAAATCCTGGGCCATTGCCGCGATTAGCGGCAATATCCAAACACATAGACGGCACCAAACAATGTGTTTGTGCGTCCGGGTCGTTTGGATTCATACAACCAGAAAGCAACACACAAGCCCCAAGCAACACGCCTGTAAGCAACAACGTCGAGCCGAGCTTCTCGATTCGCATTGCCTCACTCCTTCTCATACGGATTTGGAACCTAACGATGGAACTTGTCAATCCGACGTAGACGCCTAAGGCAATTCGCAAGCCTTTCAAGGCTAGAAAGCCTCGGAAGATGGTCCCAAGCATTGCGTTTCCCTATCGCACAAGGTTGATCGTTGGGGGGGCTTTGACAGGTCGAGTTCAACAGTCGAGACGCCGACAAGGTCTCGGTCGTCCGGCTGAGGATTGCCGCCACTTCGCCAGAAGCATCCGCCCCGGCGACTATCGGACGCTGATTGCTGACCCTTCGGGCGTCGGCAAACGGTCGCCAGTAAGCCGTCTCGTAATCCAGCCGCTTGATTCCGACTCATGGGGACCGTGAGGTTGGCGCCTAGATCACCTGAGCCTAGCGTCCAGCCGGTTTCGAACAGGTTGCGAGCGAGGCTGTTCCATTCCCTACCTCACCCGCACCGCAGCCAATCGGCGTGGACTGAGTTCCGTATAGCGAACGGTATGGCGTATATCACGGTGCCCAAGGAATTCCTGGATGAGCCGTGTGTCCACGCCCTCGTTCGCGAGGAAGTAGCCCGCTGCGTGCCGCAGCATGTGGGGATGGGCGCCGACATCCAGGCCAGCTTCCAGCCCAGCCTCGCGGACGATGTAGGCCAGGGCATCGGTGGACAGGGGGCCTCCCCGCTCGGTGACGAATACATACGGGCTGTCGCTGTCCTTCCTCAGTGCCCGCAGGTCGCGCACTTCGTCCCGGTCGAGCGTGTGTAGGCTCTCCTTCGAACCCTTGACGCGAGCGACGTGGATGTTCCGGTTGTCCAGGTCAATTTGGGACCAGCGGAGGCCGCAAGCCTCGGCAGCCCGGAGGCCGTGGCGATACACGAGCCGCAGGAGCACCCGGTCGCGGAACCCATGGCGGCCCCGTTTGGCCGCAGCGGTGATAAGCTGGTGGGCCTCATCCGGGCGCAGGTATCGGCGTTCCTTGGTGACTTTCGGCTTTTCGCCGGTCGAGACCGGTACCTGCATGGCTCCAACCCCTTGATCTGGCACCTGCTACTTCTGCTGGATCATACCACAGTTTCAGCAAAATGGGCCAATTGCCGAAAGTCGGAAGACCACAATCCATGAGGCGGGCGTCGGGACCGTCTCAGGATGGTGGGAGCTTTGGCTCCGGTTCCCGCCACATGTGCCAATGACCACCCTTGGCATCTGCACGGCCATCGCTATCGCACCGTCCAACTCTGATGCGATCTCCGGTCGCCTGCAAAGGCATCCAGTACGGACCGTTGCCGCTTAGCGTCCAAGTTGGCCAATCTTCGTGGTTCACTTTGGTAGGCTTCCTGATCGACATCAGGACGAAGTGCAGCCTGATCGGGGATGTTGGATCACCACCCGCCACTATTCCAGTATCTCGGTTGCATAGGGTCCCCAAGCGTCGCATTTTGCTTGTCAGTTGCGGATTATCCCAACTGAGATGGCCTTTGGCTTCGACCAAGATCACGTCTCTGCCGCTTGCTACGATCAGATCAATATCTTCTTGGTTGCCTCGAATGAGGTCATCCCCGTCTTTTCTGGGTCTTTCACGATCTTCTCGGCCATGCTCTCTATTCCATATCAGGGCACCGGCCAGCCATTCGAGGTGATAGTCAGTCGCCCACCACGCATTATCCAGGATTGGTGGCAGCAATCGGGAGACAAGAGCCTTGGCAAGATCGTCGCAGAAAGTCTTGCCCAGCTTGGTGGCTCCCTCACCCAGGCAGTTCTGGATCACTAGATGTCGTTCCTTACGATCAAAAAGTCGCAGCGTGTCAGCAATTTCGGGCAGTGCCATGGGTCGGTTCCTGTCTCACATGAAACTCCGGCGCGATGATATCACGAGTTCCCAATCGGTTGGACGATTTGTGTGAGACAGGTTGGGGGCGACCTAATAGGGGTTGGTCTATTGGGACTACGGGCGTCAGTTCGTCTGTCCTATCCTGATTGCGCATCCTACCTTGGATTCCTCATAGGGTTAGAGGTCCGATGACCACCTGTACCTTGCCAAAGTTGAATGCCTTGTGTTCATCTACCCGAACTGTGTCAGGACAGGCTGCAAGGCAGGAGTTTCGAGTAAGAGTGAAACTGCAATCAATGCACCAAATAAAACGGCCACACCCGCTAAAGCTGCTAATGCACAACATGTTGTCGACCGAAGGTAGCTCTTCGCATGGATGGCGGACCCAAGGTGAATAAATTGCACGACAATCGTAACCCCCACTACAAGCTCTATCACCGAAAGGAGGTTAGCACGCAACCCGCTTGGTGCGTCTAGTGGCAAGCGCACAAGGTAGAATGCCGCCGCCAAGCAGGCGTAGTAAATCGCATAATATCTTACAAACCTCATATGATAGTTCAAACAGAGGCGTGTTGGGCCTATAAGCCAATAGTATAGCAATCCAGGCAGCAGAACTATCGCCGGTACACCGATCACTCCCACCACACCAGAACTGATTTGCGCCTTTGCTCGATCCCTAAACATGCTGTCAAGGTACTGCTCGCCTATCGACGGGTCTTTCGTCGCAAGAAACTGTCCCACTGCCTCAGACTTCAGCGATCCTGCCTGTTCCCTTACACGTTGCCCAATGGGCGTGGAACCTGGATAAAGCTGTTCCGACATGCTGTAGCGTTCGAATTCAAGGCCGGTGATTCCAAGCGCATGGAGGGCCGTCACCACGCCCTCCGTCGACATTTCTGCCAGCGGGTCAATCCAAACCCCTTTCGGGTTGGTCGACGGGTCCAATACGCAGACTGCGAAGAATATCGACCAGACAGAGTATAGCAATTTTCGGTCGGACGTTCCGAACAAACGTTGGCCTTGAGTGATTTCCGAAGCAAATACGCTCGGCTCAAAAGCCACTAGACCGCAAATTCTCAGAACCTTGAATGGGATGCTGCCTCTTATCGAGACCCAGACTTTATGGATGATACTCATGCAGCCTCCGGGGCAATAATGAGAGCCGTCACCTGTTAGTCAGACGTATTCCCAGTTCGAGAGCAAAGCAGATTGCCTGGGGCACGTCTAGCGTGGGCAGTCACCGGGTCGGTAGAACCGCAGTAGGGGCATCGATTTCTCCCATCTTCGTCTTCTTACCGGAAGGTCACGCCGACTACGGCGGCGAAATGGCATGAGTCGTCCGACCGACCGAAGCGATAGTTGATGCAGCCCATTTCCTACCACGCTTCCTTGAAGGCCACCTCGGCCACCGCCTTCGTGGCGTCGGTGCGTGTCCGATACTGGCCGATATGGTTTCCACGTTTGTCGTCCAGGGTCTTGACCTCTTGGACCTCGAACTTCGGATCAATCGGACGAGTGGTTTTGCGTTCGATCAACCGAAAGAGTCGATGATTCTTTCGGCAGTGGAGACTGATGACACCGGAGGCAGGTGTCCAAGGACAATCTGCTCCAGACCTGAGTCGCACCTCGGCATTGTGCTTTTCCCGCTCGATGCGTTCACGGTTCTCTCGCTCACGTGTTTGGCGCAGCCGCTCTTCGGCGCCAAACATCCAGTCCTCCAGGTAGCCAAGGATGGCGATAAATTCGGTACCGGTGTCCTTCTCTCTGGCATACTCTGCCAGACAATCGGTTTTGGTCTCTGCGTCCGGTCCGCCTCGGTACTCCTCCTCTCGGATCGCCCGGATACGCTGCTCGACATCGGTGGAGGTCAGCCTCGGTCCAGGTAGCCCGTTCAATGCGCTCTGCAAGTCTTCCATCGGCACCCATAGATCGGCTGCTCGACGGGCAATCTTGTTGCGCTCTTTGCCCCACTTGGTCCAAGGCGAACCCGACCCATCCGCAATGTTCAGTATTTCTTTCGCCAGCTTTGCTATCGTGTCATCGTCCATCGCCTTCAATGCTGGCCGACTGTGCTGGTGCAGCAGGCGTCTGATCTCGTATGGTCTGGGGTCGTCGCTCATGCCGGTGTCCGGGGTGGGATGTTGCGGAGAGTAGGATCGAGGTGCCATCGCACCTGATGCGAAATAGACTGGCAAGCTGGCCGTCTGCACCAATGCCACGGAGACCACCCTGCCACGATCCTCACCACCGACCGCAACCATGATCAATAAGGTCGCAATGGCCATTGCCACGGCGGACGACCCAGGTTTGAGGATGATCCTGCACGCTTCCGAAAGCTGGCGCTGGCGGCTCTCAGGCCCATGACCCGACCGACTGAGGCAATGGTCGATGCGACGTATGAGCATCTTGCAATTTGCCATTTGCTGGGGCTTGTGCCAGTTGTCGTTATCAGACAAGAAGATGCAAATCTGAGCTTCGAGCCGGCACTCTGATCGTGCTGTGCAGTTGAGTGGCATTGTGACACGGTAGCGGTTGACCGACTTGCTTGACTCAGTGTTTTATCTTTGGTGGCGACCGGAGGAAAGAATGAGTGATGACAAGGAGTATCTTCGTGGTCTGAAGTTATTGGTCAAGCCAATCATGCGCTGGCGTGATTTCCTCTATTACTCGACGGCGATATTTATGCTGCTTCTGCGAATGCGCCGCAAGTATCAGAAAACACATGACACCTTAGTAGGTGCAAGGCAGAAGGTGCCTGCTCATGGGCAAGAATTCGGTACTATGCATGATGACTGGATCAGCTTGCAGAAATATATGAGGGTAAAAATTGGAGATACTTTAGGAGATTTCTTCTTTTCGTTTGATTTTTCGAACGCCGACGAAGCCACCAACCATTTTCTCACTGAATTGGATTCGCTGAACGATGAGATTGAGGCGAGAATGGATGAGTACGCCGAGCGCATTGAAAAGCTAGCGGGCTGAGGCCGCTCCTGCCACTGTCCACCTTATCGCCACTTCATTGCCAGGATAACATTCGATACTGGCCAACGGGACGGAGTGTTACCAGATGCAAAGGCTTCATCAAATCAAGGGCGGTTCGGGAGTCCCAGAGCGGCAGCATCAACCAGCAGGAGACCCACCGTAGCACGATCCTCACCACCGCCAATGAGCATGCTTGAACAGGTCGCAGCGGCCATCGCCACGGCTGACGGAACGAAGTTCGAGGACAACCCCACCCGCTTCCGAAGGTTGGCGTTGGCAGCCCTCAAGCCGGTTGCCAGACCGACCGAGGCGATGGTTGACGCCGCGTATGAAGCCGTCCGCTTCGATGAGCATTGGGCCGTCAACAGTCGTCGGGATTTCGGGAAGGCTGTTCGAGCGATGATCTTGGCGGCGATGGAGGGATGATGAGCGGTTCCTGGCATGATGCCCAAGCGTAGCAATCCGGTTGTGAGATAACGTCACGTCTTCGACAACAGGATTTCGCCGACGCTCTGAGACATCCTAGTTACCTCGGCGTCTCCTAGAATAAAGGGAGGCGGCCATACAATGTCGAGATTGGGTGCAGGACAAATACGAGCAAGTCCGGGCACTCCAAATCCGAGGAACGGTATATGGATTCTCTCCCAAGTGGTGGCGACAACGTAGAAAACTACGTGGCCAATGCCGAATGTCGTTGATTCGACATAGTGTGACACACCACCTGGACGGCTAACGGACGGCACATCAAGCGTCCCCGAATGTTGGTACATTGACAGGCCTCGCCACACTTCACCTTCATATCGCGCCATCCACACATGCCAACGCTCGGGCGGCAGCAGATGTTCCATCAATAACTTGCGTTCTTGCACTTCAATAACAGCGGACTTCGGGTGGATGAATTCTGCGGTCATCACAGTCTTGCTTGCCCAGGTCGCAAGCACGCGCTGTGCCTCAACGGATATCTTGCCATTCTCGCCATTTATGAGTGGGAGTAGAAGTGGTTTTGCTTGCGCTTCAAGTGCACTCATCCAACCGCCATTACACTTTTGGCAGACCACGCGCACTTTTCGTGTGCCCGAATGGCCCGGCTTTGTTTGTGTCGTAATAGCCGGCTCCATCTTCGTGGCGCCCGGACCAATTGGCCAGTCAATAAGACCCTGTGTATGAGTTGTAGAATCCGAACGCGGGAAGAGCACACGCAACCAGTTCGGAAATACACGCTCCTTGGTTAGACGGTAGCCGCTACAAAAAATGCACCGGCCCGGTGACTTCGACACCTGGGGTCTCCCCTTGTCAAAAACCTCGTCCAAGGTGCGAGGACGCGGTGGTGCGAAGCGCCGATCTGGCGTCACGTTCGGAGTGTATTCTTCGTCACCTTGATCCCGTGCGCCTTCAGCCACGCCTTGTGTTCAGCTTGCGCCTTGGTCAGCGCCGCCGTCTTGGGTAGGTTCACGTCTTTGGGTTTCGGGGTGGACATCTTGATTACGCGAGACATTCGCATGGCTCCTGCCGGATGCGCCCGCGAGTTTATCCGATTGCTGGCGTGGACGCACCGGGAACATCGGCCCGAGCGCAGTCCGCCTATTCACGGTTTCCTTGACCGGTGCCAGGAGGTTCAGAGGGCGGACAGCCGCACGAATGATCAAGCCAGCTTCGATTGAGCCTGCCGTGTCAGCAATGGCAAGATCAGGCCCACGCCAATTCCCCAGCATCCGTTGATCAGAAGCGAGCGCACGAAAGCCATAGTCACCCAACCACCTGCCACCGGCAGGCCCTTGATCAGCGGCACGATGAACAAGCCGACCAAGGCCGCCGCAATGCCCAGCCCCAATCCAAGGACCCACATCGGATACGCTGGCAAACTCGGCAGTAGCAGTCCGAAGACAGCACCCCAGACACTGCCCCAGAAGCACAGGTCGATGATCAGCGGCACTCCAAATGGTGGAACGCCACGGGTCGGATACCAGGGTGGCATCAGGCCGAGCAGATGCAGCAATTCCCACATGCCCTGATGGAACACGAGAACAGAAATCACAGCAGCGACGAATCCGAACACTGCTCGGTTCAGTGATGTTGGCATCTCTTCCTCCCTTGGTTCTGTCGGTTCAGCCCGACATTGACGTGGCCGTTTGGCGCTCCTCGACCTTGCCGCAGGTGTTATACAGTTGGCGAGGTCGCAGGGCGATGGTTGGCAGGAAGCAGGGCTGATGGGCCTGACCAGCCAATCCCGCTATAATGCTTGAATGACAGCAGCCGGCCAATTCATCGCTGAACTCCAGAGGGAACGGCGAAGCGGGAACGTCTCATCGGAGACCGACCTGCATCTCAAGCACGTGTTTCGCAAGCTCGGCTGGGACGCTCTGGCCTCGACGCTGGCGGCAGCGGTGACGGAAGAGATCGATAGATTGGAAAGAGAGGCCGCGACGCTGCGGAAGCTGCGGGATGAGGTGCTTGGGGTCGGATAACTCAGGTACGAAATCACTCGACGTATCCAGCCTCTTCAAGCAAAGCGTGGACTGCGTCGTAATCATCATCGCTGATGTCCGAAGCGCATTCACCACCGACCTCGAAGCAATAGGAAATGGCGCCCAGCGTGTCCTGCGTCAGATTGACCACTACCGGAAGACCCGGCATCGCGTTGATGTTTGCTGTGTGAAGTGCGCCGCGTGCATCCTCGATGACGCTCTCCTCAATTGGTATGTCCGGGTCCGACGCAACGGCGTCGAAGACCTTTTTGAGCAACCCGAACAGGCGTGGTTCAATCCGTAGGTACACCTCATCCATGATGTTCGCCCTCATCCCATAGGTATGTGTATTGCCCTTGCTGGCGCGTAGGGATCAATCGTGGAAATCAATTGCACCTCTGTCGGCGGACGGTGGCAGTGCTGACACCGCAGCCTTCCGACGACCTGGGCGACGGTATGTTGCCTGCCCTGCACGGCGCCGAGGTCAGAGAGCCGGTAGGTTCCTGCCCGGTCGCACAGGCTGCATTTCAGCCGGACGCACCAGTCCCGGCAGTTGCCGAGTGGCGTTGCCGGTGTTGGATGCCAGGGTCTGCAGGGTCCACGGTCGATGGTATGTTCTTTGTCTGTTCTCGGCAAGGGTGGCGGTGGTGGCGTTCCTGCAACCTGCCTACGCCGAACGGCCTAGTCCTTTTGGCCGAGGTTTAGGGTATTTTGGCCTACCTAATCCTTTTGGCCTAAGCCAATCCTGTTGCCGCGAGGGTAAGCCATTTTGGCCTAATCCTAGACCGTCGCAGTGATTGTGCCTTGGCTTCGTTCTGCGCTACCGAATGCGTATCAGCCATGTGGGAGGTCATGGATACGCTCGCGACATATCGGCGGTGGCGCGTCCGAGAAATATCCAAAGAGCTTCATGGCGACCAATACCCGCTGCGTCGTTCGATAAAACGATGAGACCGTTCCTATCGTCAGAGTCTTGGTGCTTGTTCTGCCTAATGTTCTGCTCGGTGTAATGCGCTGAGGCTACGACAATCACTCGCTTCTGAAGCGTCACTCGGCCAACGGACAACCGCAATGATGAAGCGACAAAGCGAGCGGCCAGTCAGTACTTTTACTACCTGTAGTTCTGAACTCCTGGGTTCAGGACAGTGCGAGCAGATTGCGGGTTTGATCACCCCATTTGCGCCTGATTGGTCAGTCGAGCTTCATTACGACGAGCAGGGAATAGCACACATCGTCGTCATGCCCGATGACCGTGACGACGATATCTATCCCACATTCATCATCTACACGAACGAATCAGGCTTCTGTATTGACGAACTGCGCCGCGACACTTATCGCAAACTCGCTGAACATAGGGCATGGAATGAGGTTCTGCGTGCCGTTCAGATTGGGCTGATATGGGAGATGTCAGTTTCTAAGACGGGGCCTGTCACATAACCCACGAGTACTCGGCAAACACGTAGCGTCAATCGCCATCCTGACGGTGGGGATAACCTTGCCTCTGGAATATCGGCGAATTTACCTGGGCGTCGGGCAATGACGCACCACGATTCTCAAACCGACTATTCGGAGTCCGGCCTTGTGAAAACAGCCGACAGAGATAGGTTGATAAAGGTTCTTGGCATGATGGGAAGCGACCATGTCGGGGAACGTGCAAGCGCAGCACAGCAAGCGGAAAAGCTGCGGCGGGAGCTTGGCGCATCCTGGCATGATTTGCTTTCGCCACAAACACCAGAGCATGAGATTCGGGCGGCATACGAAAGGGGCAAGCGAGAAGGCACATGGGGATTGAATGACAAGTGCGCCGAAGCTCGCAAAGCCGGTTATCAGGAGGGATACGAAGACGGCTCGCAAGCCGCCAATGGTCAATCCGAATCGCCAAAGCCGACGCGCTTTCGGGATTCCTTCGCGTTCAATTTTGGGCTGTGTCTTATCGGGTTCGTATTTTTTATCGGAATGGCGACACTGGCAACGAAGCAGACGAACGACATCGAAGCGAAAAAATGGGCGGCAGATGCAACCCGCCGATCTGCTATGTTTCCCCCGGTAGCTTCGGTCTCAAATGACAAGCCGATGCTTGACAATTCTTTTCCAAGTTCCCAGCACCCCATTATGCCGCCTAAATCGCCGCATCCGATCTATACACGCGACAACCCGCCACCAATCACCGGATTTCCGTTCACCACAGACATTGCGCCTAGCCTCAACCCAGAGGCCGATTTTGTTGCCGCAAAGCGATTCGCATCATGGCGAACGGAATGGTGTGGCATGCATCCCAACGATGAAGGTTGCCGGAAGCCGCTGGCGACCATTCTCCATGTTCCTGGTCAATAATCCCCCGGCGCTGATAGTCGGTCATCGAACCTGCCGCCGAGGGCCAAACGGTCGATCCGCATTGCCGCACACCGGCATCTTAGTTCGCCCCAATCGCCAATCACTGAAACGCTTTTGCAATGGGCGACGGGCGACCCAACTGTTGGGTCTAGGCCCACACGCAAGTTTATCGCATATTCTGTTGGCTCAGAGGGTTGGGTCCAACCATGGAGGGACAAATGGGCAAATCTGGTGGTGGTGGTGGCGGCAAAGGAAGCGGTGGAGGCGGTAAAGGAAGTGGTGGTGGCGGTAATAAAGGGGGTGGCCGATCTGTTCCAAACTTGCCGAGCAGGACGGGCAACCCTTCCGGTCCTGGGCGAGGAAATGCACCGCCATCACCAAAGAAATAGCTAAATATAGTAGTCTCTCAGAAACATAGAATTCGAGCGGTAGCTCTGGTCACTGCCTAATTGCGGGCAGTCCCCGAACTTTGGCCTCGTGACCGTCCCACTCATCCTGGCACAACATAGCCGGTTGCCACGGTGGTCGGTTTGCCGACGATCATCCCTGTCCACTCACAATCACCCCACCATCCACCGACCGTCCCCAGAACCGCACCCCAAGGTCACCAGCAGCCCGATCATCTCACGGTTTCACTAGCCGTCATCGGGCAGGCCCAGCAGGCCGGCAAGCGGCCTAGATGTCGTGGAGAAGGTTCGCGCCCATCCTTGGGAACCGCAGTTCCCAGGGGGGCACCGGCGACCGGACCCATTCACGGTCGTCAAGTCCCTCGCTCAACCAGTCCCATCAGGCTGAGTGAACGGCAGACGGTCATGGTCGCGGTTGGCGGACGGTTTGTTGCGAGGGTTTGGGGACGGTCTGCGTCGCACGGAGAGGCGTCACTCATCCTTGGCCGTCTCCCGCTCCAGTCGCCATCGGTAGCCGTCAGGGGCGTCCGGCAGAGGCGCACCGCATCGGACGAGAACGGTGCGTTCGGTAGGAGTGCCAAACATCGTAAGCGCCCTGTATTTCCCGGTAGCGGGTGCGATTGCCCTAGGCGCTAGGTCAGTTTCGTCAGCCATAGTTGCGAGGAACGGCGGCACCTACCTTGTTGTGCAAAACAGTCAAAAACTCGACCGTGGGCGCTCGACCGCCACGTTCATAACCATCATATTCGATGGCAGACACCCCAAGCAGCGTGGCAAAGGCCGACCGCCCCAAGTTGGGAAGATCAATGCGGTCGCCATACGCCTTGCGCATCCCGGCAAGACGATTGCCGAAATCCGTCAGATCAGTCGAATCAGTGGACACCCAACCTCCTGCCCGGAGCCTTGACCTGTGTGTGGCATGACGGATGCGGAAAAGGTGTGATCTAGTTCACAGGTAAAGCAGAACGATCAGCCGTGTGATGAAGGGCGGGAGGGCGTTTGCGCTGCCGCATTCCCTCCTTCCCCCGTTCAATCCCGCCAGCCCTGTCCCGACACGAGGACCCTGCATCGTCGCCGACCCTCCTCCCCAGGCCACTGGCAGACAGATCAACGGGTCGGTCTGGAACCCGCTGGCGGACGGTCCCGGCAGACTGAGAGGCAGGTTTCATGGTGAAAACGATAGCAGCGCCT
>Ga0181530_10004586_pt1 | contig 14575 bp, 17 predicted proteins | sample PEATcosm2014_Bin_42_FD_119769 | JGI IMG/M metagenome (GOLD analysis project Ga0181530, IMG submission 119769) | Peatland microbial communities from MTU Mesocosm Facility, Houghton, MI, USA - PEATcosm2014_Bin10_60_metaG | ecosystem: Environmental > Terrestrial > Soil > Wetlands > Peat | place... | reverse complement strand
TTTTCGGACGATGCCCAAAGAGCTTCCATCAGTGCGGTGAACTCTCCGGCCATCTCGTACCGCGCGTCATGGGCGATCTGTTCGTTACCAAACATCCGTGCTTCACTCGGGACAAATCCCGTTACAACATTCAGACCCCATCGGCCACCAGAAATGTGATCGATCGTGGCTCCAAACTTTGCAAGATAAAGCGGATGCCAGGAACCATAGAGGATGTGGATAGTAGATATCAGGATGATCCGTTTCGTGATCCCTGCCAGCGAGGTTGCGGTGATAAAGGGATCGAGCGATTGTTCGCGAAAGTGGATCGCACCGCCTGTGCCGCCCTACCCCATCCACTGCGCAAGACCGAATACCAAATCGAAGCCCAATTCCTCCGCACGTTGCGTGAGCCGCGCGTTGTAGTCAAATTCCCAGGACGTGCTTCTTGGCAAGCTCGATGGCGACCAACCACCGCTCTGGATCGGCAAGAATAGACCAAGCAACATCGGCTGCTTTATGATCTGCGCCAGCGGCGATTCCGGGAAATCTACCGGCGAAGGAGACCTAATTGGCATAGCTCATCCTCTGCGACACTAGAGCCCAGCGCCGAGCTCTTGGCTTCGGCCCGCGGCGCGCCCTCGGATGCAGAACCATTCGGCTATTTCGACTGCGAAGTAGAAAAGGAATCCGATAACAATCAGCCATAAAATCGCGGCAAACACTGTCACGGTGTCCAGATTGCCTCGAGCCAACACAAGAATGTAGCCAAGTCCGTTATCCGAACCTACAAATTCAGCGACGATTGTTCCGACAACCGCGAAGGTAATCGCGACCTTGAAGCCTCCGAATATGCTTGGCAGCGCCCCTGGCAATCGCACCTTCCAAAATGACTGCCACCGAGTGCCTCCCATCGAACGTATTAACATAAGACTTTCGGGCCGCACCGCATTGAGACCCGTCAGGCTGTCGATGACGATCGGAAAAAATGAAATCAGGAAGGTCATCAAGACCTTCGGGAGCAAGCCGAAACCAAACCAGACGATGAACAGTGGAGCTAGCGCGACCTTCGGCAATACCTGCGCCGTGAGCAGGATCGGATAAACGCTGCGCCGGAACCATTCGGAATAAATCATCAGCGTGGCGGCGGGAATGCCGACGAGTACGGCCACGCCGAACCCCACGATGATTGCGACAGCGCTGTGCATCGTTGCATCCAGAAACAGCGGATATGATACAACCAATTTGCGCGCGATCGCGCTCGGTGCCGGGAGCAGATAGACCGGCACAGCAAAATAGCGAACGGCCGCTTCCCATATCGCAAGGCAGAGGATGAGCGACAGGCAGGGTGTGAACCAGGCCCCGTGGGATGCCCAGTTCCACCCGCGTCCGTTTCGTCCCGCAGTGCGGAACGAGGATGGGGCTTCAGCCATCTCTCAGCACTCCAAGTTCGAGAAAGCGCTTTCTAATGTGTCCGGTGTAAGCATTGAACTGCGGCGTGTCCTTCCGATCGAGCGTTCGCGGACGGGGAAGGTCGACTTTTATAATTTCCGAGATTGTTCCCGGCCGCGGTGTCATGACGACGATTCGGTCGGAGAGAAATACCGCTTCGTCGATGCTATGCGTGACGAAAACTGCCGTCTTCTGTCTTTCCAGCCAAAGGCGCTGCAAATCGAGATTCATCTGATCACGCGTCAACGCATCGAGAGCCCCAAACGGCTCGTCCATCAGCAGAATTTCCGGATCATGAATAAGGGCGCGGCAGAGCGCAACTCTTTGCTTCATGCCACCGGATAATTCAAAAGGAAATTTGTTCTCAAAACCACAGAGGCCGACTTGCGTCAACAGCGCTCTCGCCCGACCAGTGAAATGGACAGCCGGCAAACGACGAATCTCGATCTGCAATAGAATATTCTCAAGAGCCGTGCGCCACTCGAGAAGTTCGGGGTTTTGGAACACAATGCCAACGTTCGTGTATGGAGCGCTGATCCTGTGCCCATCGATCGAGACTTCGCCTGCATCGGCAATCGTCAGGCCGACCAGAATCAACATAAGTGTGGTCTTGCCGCACCCGCTCGGCCCCAGAATAGAAACGAATTCTCCTCTCCCAACATCGAATGAAACGTCCCGCAACGCGTTGATTGTCTCATTGCCCGATTGGAATACCTTCGATATCGACCGGGCATCTATGAGTGCGCCATTGGAAGATTTTTCCGGGATCACGCAGCCACCCTTCGAACATAGTGAGCGCTGATCGGATTCGCCGCCATGTCAGGATACGCTGTCCGCCATCCCGCCAAATAAGCCTCGCATCGCGCCGCGCCACCGCAAAATCGCGTCCTGCTGGGGTGACAATGGATCCACTTTGTTGAGGCGTCGCGGCATTTGTAGCGTCCCGAATACAATGTAATCGACATAAGCCGGGGCGGCTCCAGCCACGAAGGGCTGGCTGCGGAGCAGATCATTGAGGGGTGCGATCGCACGATTGAGTTCCTCAAAATCCTTGGCACGCCCGGCGAACAACGCCTCGAGCGTCGCACCGTTGCGTTCTTCACGTCGCCTTCGAAATTCATCGCGATTGGCGTCCGGATGCAGCGATTTCCAAATGTCTAGGTAGAGCGAACGCACGAGCGGTCGCCCAATGATCGTGTCGATCCACACATTGAAGAATTTGGCGAACGAGCGTCCATGCGGGCCCTCCATCAACATCGGACGGTCCGGATAGGCCTCGTCGAGATAGCAGGCGATGTTCCAGGAATCGTTCACCACTCGCGCGCCATCGACTAGAACCGGAACAAGGGACTGCCCGCTGAAGCTTAGCTTACTGTCGCTGTGCCAGCACAGCTCTATCGCGGCATGAAGTCTCTTGTGCGCCAGCGCCATGCGAATTCGCCAGCCATAAGGGCTGTATCGTTTTCCGTCCTTATCGACGAGATCGTAAAGGGTGATGGCCAAGAACGTCTCCGCGATAACATGAGGGCTCAACGACAGGTGGGACCCAGTCGATTTGCAATATGGCGCAAAATATAAAGTCTATATTGGACCACACCTATAAGCTTGGAAGAAGCGATTCCGCGGCGCCTGTGGTTGTAGTACGCGGGATTTCTAATATCCCGAAGATGAAGTCAGTGCTATGGAGCAGAGCGACCTCCTAACGCGACAGAAGAGGTACCATGTCGGTCTATCGGAACGCCACAATTCAGCTCGCAGGGATCGCGGCTTTGTTGGCAGCATCGGTCGGATTGGTAGCTGCGCAAAACCGCCCCCTCGATCCGGTCTCGGTCCGCGCGGATGTCTTTTTCTACGGCGCCCACGTTCCGATTATGCTTGGCATCGTCGATGGCGTCTACAAAAAACACGGAATCGATGCGACCTTCGCGGCCGGCCGTGGATCGGGCACCACGATCCAGACCGTAGCGAATATGTCGGATCAGTTCGGGTTCGCTGATGGCGCAACGCTTGTGCGGCTAGCGGCGCAGGGCCTACACGCCAAGCAGATTGTTGGCATTCTGCAGACAGGCTCAAATTCGGTCATGACGCTGCCCGACAGCAACATCACCAAGCCTCAGGATCTGAACGGCAAGACCACTGGGTTCGCGCCCGGGAGTGCCACCGATCAAATCTTCCCCGCCTTTGCAAAGAAGGCAGGCATCGATATCGCAAGCATCAAGGGACTATCCGTCGATCCCCCAACGCGGGACAGTCTATTCCTACTCAAGAAGATCGATTTCGATATTGCACTGGCGGCAGCGCAACTGCCCATATTGGAGGAGAGGTGCGCTTGCAAACTGCACGTCATGCGCTTTTCTGACTACGGTTTGAGTTTGATGAGCAATGGGATTGTCGCAAGCGACAAGATCATTGCCGAGAACCCTGACCTAGTTCGCCGCTTTGCTGCAGCTACCGTTGAAGCTATCAACGCCGCGATCGCTAACCCCCAGCGTGGCATTGACGCATTCATGCAGTACGCGCCAAACACAGGATTCAGTCGCAAGGTCGTGACGGAACAGTGGAACGTAGCGATAGGCCTCTTGCATACGCCGCGAACGAAGGACAAACCGGTCGGGACGATGGATGAGAAAGATTGGCAGGATACGATCGATCTGCTTGTCCAATACGTGAACCTACCGAAAGATACGGTGACGCCAAGCATGGTTTTCACGAACGAATTCCTGCCACGGTGAAGCTGCATTACGTCAGGGGCTAATCTTGCAGATTCTTCATGTCGGCGTGTTGGCGATCTCGCTTATCGCATTGGCAGGCCGGCCGGGCTACGCCCAGGATTATCCGACTCACAACATCACCGTGATTGCACCCGCAGGACCTGGTGCGCCGCCCGACACGATCCTTCGAATTATTTCCGATCCGATGTCGCGTGAACTTGGGCAGCAGATCGTGGTGGAAAATATGGCAGGGTCTGGCGGCATTACTGCCGCGCGTCGGGCCGCGAGTGCCGCTCCCGATGGTTACACCATGTTGATGGCTTCCTCAGGTACGCACGCCGGCGCCCCCGCACTCTATCCGGATCTCGGTTTCGATCCGGTTGAAAGCTTCGAACAGGTCGGCCTCGTCGCTTTGACCTATGTATTGCTGGTTGGCCGCAAGCAATTGCCAGCGAGCAATTTGCGGGAATTTATTGCGTATCTGAAGGCCAACGAAAAGACGGTTACGGAGGGCAATGGCGGCGTTGGCTCGATTTCACATGTCGCCTGTACTTATTTTCACTCTCTTATAAAAATCAATCCCACACGTGTGCCGTTTCGCTCTACATCGGAAATCACCGTCGCGTTGCTTGGCAACAATATCGACTACCTTTGCAACCAATATAGCAATATTGGCGAGCAAATCCGAGCCGACCAAGTAAAGGCTTTTGCCATAAGCTCACAGCAGCGGCTGCCGCAGATTCCTAATGTACCCACCGCCGCCGAGGCCGGCTTACCCGACTTCAAGGTGAATGCCTGGTTTGCGCTGCAGGTACCCAGAGGAACGCCACGCGACATCGTGGCCAAGCTGAACCGAGCGCTAGGTACTGCACTCGATGATCCCACCGTGCAAAGACGCATGGCAGACTTGGGGATCGAGCCCGCTCCAAAGGACAAACGCACATCTCAGTGGCTCGCGCCATTCATCAAGTCAGAAATTGCATTTTGGAACCCACTACTTACCGGCCTGCGCCCGTGATGCCCAAGATAAGTTGTACGAACCAAAACAATGTATGCGCCTAACTCAGCAGCGGTGGACGGCCGGCATATTCAATCTACTTTGCGAGACGGAGTGATCGACGCCAGCCGGAAGCACAGGCAGCGTTTCCGGAATAATACTCTAGCAATATTGCGCCGGGCGTGGGGGTCAGCCTCTGCGCCGGGTAGATATATTTTCCACAGAGAATACATGCGCGGGCTCGTCCTCCTTGCGTAGCTTGGGCAGGCGAACCAGATTTGCCTGGGCCTCCAATGTAAGCATCGAAAGCCGCTCGAGCTCATCGGGACTTAGCCCAACGAGTCCAACCGATTCCGCCATTCGCTTAATTTTCTCGTGGCTCAAGATGCCCCCTCCTCCCTGTGGCGAACCTGCGGTCGGCGCCTCCGCCAGGGCGTCGCCGCCTCGTAAGCAGCTGCTACACGCAACACCTTAGTTTCATCGAAATAGTTTCCGATGATCTGCATCGTAAGCGGCATTCCTGCATTATCGAAGCCGATGCATTGAGAGAGCGCGGGATGCCCGGTCGCGTTAAAGACGCACATGGCTGAGCCCATGACATAGTCTTTCATCCCTGGGACATCGTCGATGCTTGGTGTCAGCCGCAATGTACCTGCGCAAATGACGGCATCGCATAAGGAAATAACGGCATCGGTTTTAAGCGCGAGCTCGCGTCGCCAGCGAACCGCCTTAAGATAGTCGACGGCACGGATGAATACGCCGCCCATCAGTTTGTCGCTCAAGCCTTTGCCCATCAGGGCCCGCCGCTCCAAGAAATCGTCTTCGTGAACGGACAGAGCTTCGGCAGAACCTATGATGCGTGTACAGAGTCGGTAATCCTGCAGAGAAATCGGAAGATCGACCTCCACTAGCTCTGCGCCTAAGCCTCGGAGAACGTTGAGTGCAGCGTCTATCGCTTCGACGACCGTGGAAGCGGCCGCGACGTCTTTTGTATGAAACCGCCGGATCACTCCGATACGCAACCCTTTGATGCCATGGCCAAGATCGGACGAATAGTCCGGCACCGGTCGGTCGACCGTGCTAGGATCGCGTGGATCATAACCCGCGAGTGCCTGCAGCAGAATCGCGGCGTCTTCGACCGTCCAGGTCAATGTGCCGGGATGGTCGAGCGAAAAGGAGTTTGGCAGTATTCCCGCGCGACTGAGGCGGCCATAGGTCGGCTTGAGGCCGACGAGCCCACACGCCGCTGCGGGTATGCGCACCGAACCGCCAGTGTCCGAGCCAAGTGCCGCCATTGCCGTGCCAGCGGCTACGGCGACGCCAGGCCCGGTGCTAGATCCTCCTGGGAACCGACTGTAGTCCCAAGGATTGCACGCCAACGGGAACGGAAGATCGGACTGAATTTCGCCCGTGCCGGTGCCGGCCTCCCAGGTATTGAGCTTGCCCAGCAGGATGGCGCCGACAGACTGCAGGCGCGCGTGCAGAGTGGCATCCTCGTCAGGAACGAAATCGAGCATGAGCCTCGAGGCAGCGGTCGTACGGATGCCTCGCGTGTTGAAATTGTCCTTTAGGCCGTAGGGAATGCCATGTAACGGCCCGCGATGACGCCCGGCTATGATTTCGCGTTCAGCCATACGTGCAGCTGCACGTGCATGGTCGGCCACCACGGTAATGTAACTGTGAAGTTCACTATCGACGGCGACGATGCGCTCCAAATAGGCCTCGATTAGGTCAACCGGTGAGAGCCTGCGCGCCGCAATGAGCCGCGCGGCTTCGCCTATCGTCAGAAAGTGCAACTCGGTCGTCACAGCAGTCCTCGATCAGGTGCCCGGCATTCGAGCATGTCCCAAGCTACAGCCAATTGTCCACCGGCAACTGCCTTGACGCCCTGCGGACCCGTGCTTAGCCTGACAGACAGTGCAGCCTAACAGATGGAAGAGTCGCATGGCGCGCGTGGTCTTGCTCGTCGCTTTGCTCGTCTTTTGCGGTCGGGCGTATGCCGCCGACGGAGAGCTCCGTATCGGCTTTGTGTCACCAGTGTCTGGAGTCCTCGCCGAACTCGGCAACGCTATGCGCAATGGCGGCCAATATGCCGTCGATGAAATTAATGCCCAAGGCGGTCTTAAGATCGGCGACAAGACTTATACACTCAAGTATGTCGTCGGTGACACAGAGGGCGTGCCGGAGCGTGCGGTGGCGGCCGCTCGACAGTTGATTGAAGTCGAAAAAGTGCACGCCATCATCGGTTATGCACTCGCCACTGACTTCCTGGTCTCGATGCGGCTGCTTCAGGATTCAAAGGTGCCGACCATCGACACCAGCGGGCGAGCCGACTCGATTCCAGATCAGATCGCCGCCAAGAAGATGGACTATCTGTTTCAGCTCAGCCCAACGAACCGTGACTTCGTCGTGCCGCACGGCGAGGTGATGCGTCACTACGCCAAGCCCCAGCGCGTCGCCATGCTCGCCTTCAATACCGACTTTGCTCGCGAATATACGAGCAAAGCCGAAGTCGAGTGGCCGAAGCTGATGCCGGGCCTGAAAGTGAGAAGCTTCTTCGTCGAAGCCAACAAGATGGACCTGCAACCGGAGCTACTGGAAATCCGCCGCTTTGACCCACAGCAGCTGTTTGTCTTCGTCACTGGTGCCCAGACCTATCAGTTCGCCGACCAGTTTGCCGCGACTGGCCTCGTCAAGAAGATGCTGGTGCTGGGAGATTCAATCTACAGTTCAGAGCAATTCCGCACCAAGGAAGGCGACAAGATCGACTACCATATGGCGAACGCCATTACGGTTCGTAAGCCGTTCAGCCCGCTGACCTTGCCATTCTATGACGGCTATAGAGCCAAATACGGGGTCTTTCCGCCCTTCTACACGGTCCAGACCTATGACGGGGCACTAATGCTTTTCGAAGGCATGAGGCGCGCAAAGCTTACAGGAGATCTCGCTGCCGACCGCACCGCAATCCGCGATGGTCTCGTCTCAATCGACCAGGATCATCCGATGACCGGAGCGCGCGGCAGCCTATGGTTCTCGTCGCTAGAAACCGGGCGCACGGTGCCCATTCAAAAGGTCATTACTCAGTACCAGCCGGACGGCAAGACTGTCATCGTGTGGCCGCTTGATCAGGCCGGCACGTTCATTGACCCGCGAAACTGAGCCGGTCCTTACATTGCAAGGTGATGTGACGGTCGTACCCATCCTTGAGGTGAGCGGCCTCTGCAAGAGATTCGGCGGCCTCGTCGCGGTCGACGATATTTCATTTCGCATTGCGCCGGGTAACGCCCTAGGCATTATCGGCCCCAACGGCGCCGGCAAGACGACGCTGTTCAATTTGCTCTCTGGTTTCGAGACCGCGGACAGCGGCGTGATCCGATTCCAGGGGCACACAATCCAGGGCGCACCGCCTCACCGGATCGCCCGTCTCGGGATAGGCCGTACGTTTCAGAGCGTCCGCGTGTTCGGCACACTCAGCGTGCTCGAAAACCTGCGCATCGCGCATCTCTATGCGCCGAGCGCCGAGGCTGGCGCATTCGACGACCGGTTTGCTGACATCATCGATTTCGTCGGCCTCGCCCGCCACGCCGACGCCACCGCTGGCAGATTGTCATACGGGCAGCGCAAGCTCGTTGAGCTGGGCATGGTGCTGATGGCAAAGCCGTCGCTAATCCTGCTCGATGAGCCTGTGGCAGGAGTCAATCCGGCGCTCATCGAGGAAATTGCAAAGCTGCTCGGCATGCTCATCGAGCGCGGCCAAACCCTTCTGATCGTGGAGCACAACATTCCTTTCGTGACGCGCGTCTGCGGCGAGATCCTCGTGGTGGCGAATGGTGGTCTTTTGGTCCATGGCACTGGAGCGGAATTCCAGCGCGACCCCCGCGTTTTGGAGGCATTCCTTGGCGCTCCTTGAAGCGACTGCCTTGGTTGCCGGCTATGGCGGTTCGGCAATCCTCAATGGGCTCTCCATAGCCGCCGAAGCTGGTCGCATCACCGGTCTGATAGGGCCGAACGGCGCCGGTAAGTCGACGCTGCTTAAAACCTTGATGGGTTATATCACCCCGGTCTCCGGTACCATTGCTTTCGACGACGAAGAGATCACTCGACTGCCGACGCACGAGCGCATTCGTTGCGGCATCGCCTACATCGCGCAGACGCAAGGCCATTTTCCAAGTCAAACCGTTCAGGAGAATTTGCGACTCGGCGCCTATCTGGTGCGAGACAAATCGGTCCGGGAGGAGCGCCAAGCCGAGGTCTTTCGCCGTTTCCCCGTTCTGCAAGAGCGTCGTCGCCAGTACGCTGGCTTGCTGTCCGGGGGCCAGCTTCGCATGCTCGAGATAGGCCGGGCCCTTATGACGGCGCCGCGTCTAATAATTCTCGACGAACCGTCGGTTGGTCTGTCGCCCAAATTGGTCGACATGGTCTACGACCATCTCCGCGAGCTCGCTGGCAAGGGCACCACGCTACTCATCGTCGAGCAGAACGTGCGCAAGCTTCTTGCGGTCTCCGATCGTGTCTATGCACTCGAAAGTGGTGCCAACCGTTATGACGGGGCGCCGCAGGCGCTGGTGGCTGAGGGCCGCCTTGCCAACCTTTATCTTGGCGCAGGTGTCGGATGATCCTCGACGTCATCAACTTCATCGCACTCGGCATCATGACCGGCGCTATTTATGCGCTCCTAGGGCTCAGTCTTAATCTTGTATTCGGCGTCCTACGTGTCATCAATATCGCGCATGGCGAGATGCTGATGCTCGGCGCCTACACCGCAGTTGTCCTCGCCGGGGTTCATTTTGGCGGGCCGTTTCTTTCGATCCTAGCCGCGCTCGTGCTAGTCACTTTTGTCGGCCTCGTCATCGCTCGCTTGCTGTTGAGGCCCTTGACCATCGACGGCCGCATTCACGAGCAGCGTGGCATGGTCATGTCCCTCGGGCTGTCGCTATTTCTTTCCAATACGGTGTTGGCGTTGTTTGGCCCTGATTATCAGCGCGTGCCCGGCCTATTGGTGAGTAGGGTATTCGAGATCGGGGATCTTGTGCTCGAAGGCCAGCGCCTCGTAATCCTTGCGGGCGCAATGCTGATGGCGACGGCATTGATGCTCTTCCTCCGTTTCACATTGCTTGGACTTGCCATCCGTGCTGTGGGCGAAAATCCAGAGGCGGCGCAAGCCAATGGCATCAGCGTGCCAATAATACACATGATCACGTTTGCCATAGGGTCCGCCCTGGCTGGGGGTGCTGGAGCGCTGATCACTCCGGTTACCTACGCATTCCCGGCCATGGGCTTCAGCTACACGCTCTATGCCTTCATGACTGTGATCATCGGCGGGCTCGGAAATATCTGGGGTGCGGTTCTTGCTGGGTTCCTGTTGGGTATTGCGGAGTCATTGTCCGTTATCGTGTTGCCGACCGGGTTTAACGCTGTGGTGGGACCAGCACTCATGCTGCTTGCTCTCGTCTTTCGGCCGCAGGGATTGCTCGGACGAAAGCTAATACGCGCATGAACGCGACCATTTCGGCAACATATTCCAGCCGACGCGCCGGTCTACTCTGGGTCGCCGCCCTTTTACTCGCGTTACTCTTGCCAGTTCTAATAACGAACAATTTCATCATCCATACGCTGACTATGGCACTCATTTACGCCATCCTGGCTTCGAGCTGGGATTTGCTGTTTGGTTATGCTGGCCAGTCCAGCTTTGGTCACGCAGGCTTTTTTGGATTTGGCGCCTATGCGGCAGCGCTCCTCACGTTTCATACTGGCTTGTCGCCTTGGCTCGGCCTCTTCGCGGGCGGCGCGGCCGCCGCGCTGTTCGCGCTCGTTGTAGGCACCCCATCGCTTCGTCTGCGTGGCGTCTATCTCGCGCTTGCCACGCTCGCCTGCGCCGAGATGTTGCGCATCCTTGTCAGCAATTGGTATAGCCTTACGCGCGGCACGCTGGGCTTTAGCCTGGACACTAGCTTTCCTGGCATTCCAAACGACACGGCGTCTCATTATTACGTCGTTCTCATGACCGCCGTCATAAGCATCGCCAGTATGTACTTCCTCGCCGAACGCAGCCGCATTGGGCTCGTTCTACGCGCGCTCGCAACGGACGATATCCGTGCCCAGGCTCTGGGGATGGATATTCTCAAGATGAAATTGCTCGCGTTTGCAGTGAGCGGTTTTTTCGCGGGCTTTGCCGGTGCGCTTTACGCCTACGTCATTCAGTTAGTGACCCCAGCCGAAACCGCATCCTCGATCACCATTTTGGTGATCGCCATGGCCACCATTGGCGGAGTCGGAACGATCGTTGGCCCGGCGATTGCAGCCATCGTCATTCACGTCGTGACCGAGTTTTTGCACCTCGGCGGCACTGTATATGATCAAATCGCAATCGGACTCGCGCTGATGTTGTTCGTTCTATTCCTGCCGCAAGGCATTGCCGGTCTGCTTCGACGATAGCTCGTGCGACACAATCCCGGCAGATGGCTAGAGCCCTGGTGGGTGGCGCGTGTGCCAATCAGACGCGCGCTCATAGGCCCAGGCAACACGCAGGGCAGTTGACTCGTCAAACGCCTTGCACACGATCTGCAGAGAGATTGGCAGGCCTCTTGCGGTAAAGCCGTTAGGCAAAGAAATGGCGCAGAGGTCTAAAAGATTGACCATGCGCGTGAAGCGGGCGGGCGTGCCACTTTGATCGACATCCGCGATCGGCACGGCAGGTGTGGCAGTTGTGGGAGTGAGCAAAGAATCAATTTCGGCGAAGGCGCCCGCGAATTCGCGCTTAATCAAGTCACGTTCCGCGAGTGCCCGGAGATAATCGCGTGCGCTCAGATTCTTGCCGACCCATATGCGTGGTCGCACGGCGTCGTCTACCGGAAGGTCCATGCGATTGACAATGTCACCGATAGCGGCATAGCCTTCAGCACCGATGATTTGGCCAGTGAGCGTGGCGAAATCGTTGAATCCGCGCGGCAGTGAGACTTCGACAATCTCTGCACCGAGGTGACTTAGCGTTTTGACCGATGCGTCGAAAGCAGCAAGCACTTCCTCATCGATCTGCACGCGCTCGGCTTTCGGCAGTACTGCGAGACGCATGCCCGCAACACCGCGCTTCAGCTTTGGCATCGGATCGTCGGGCTGATGGCGCAAGGTCAACGGATCTTGCCGATCGGGTCCCTGCAATAAATCGAAGAGAATCGCCGCATCCTCGACTGAGCGTGTCATCGGGCCTGGTGTGTCGAGGGTCGGCGCGAGTGGCAAAATTCCATGGCAACTAATCCGGCCGATCGTGGTTTTTAGACCGACTAGTCCGCACCACGACGCTGGCAGACGCACCGAGCCGCCAGTGTCAGTGCCTATTGCGCAGGGAGCAAAGCCGGAGGCGACTGCGACGCCTGAGCCGCTGCTCGATCCTCCCGGCGTGCGTTGGACCGTGGTGTCCCATGGGTTCCACGGATTTCCCATATGCTGGTTGGTGCCCCACCCACCCATCGCGAATTCGACCAAGTGGGTCTTACCAATGACAATCATGCCGGCCGCCATCAGCTTGCGCGCTACTGTGGCCGTAACCTTTGAGACCCTGTTCTCCCATACCTTGGAGCCGCCGGTCGTCACGTGACCTTGGATCTCGACCAAGTCCTTCAATGCAATTGGAATGCCATGGAGCGGTCCTAACGAATACCCAGCGCGGATTGCCTTGTCGGCCGCTTCGGCCGCCAGGCGCGCCTCGTCGCGATAAAGGGTTACGAATGCATGTAATTTTCCATCGAGCTTCGCAATGCGATCAAGTAGAGTATCCATCAACTCAACCGGCGAAAGACGTCGGCTCTGAATCTCGGCGGAGAGCTGCTGGACGGTTAGATACTCAGGACGGGTAGACTGCGCGTTCATCTTTGGACCTCAAAAGTATATGCTAATCAAAAGAGCGGCCGGTCAACAGCGTCAAAATACCGAGGGCTTTGTCATGAGCGAACGTATCTGGGACAAATTCCTTACCGATGAAGACAAAGCAGTGTTCGCCACTTCTGGGTACGGAGCACGAGGGGGCTTTGGCAAGCGTCCGGCAGTCCTCGTGATCGATGTGAGCTACAATTTCTGTGGCGATCGGCCGGAGCCAATACTCGAATCAATTAAGCGGTGGCCTAACTCGTGCGGCGAGCGCGCCTGGGCCGGCGTCGCGGCGATTCGCAAGCTGCTCGATGCCGCTCGGACCAAAGGCTTGCCGATCATCTATACGACAAATGCCTACCGGCCCGATCGATGGGATTTGGGGATCTTTCGTACGAAGAATGCACGTTTCCGGGAATGGTCATCAGGGACTGGTTCCACCAACCTTGACGGCGATGCGATTGTTGCGGAAATCGCGCCGGGCCCACAGGACATTCTCATATTGAAGCAAATGCCAAGCGCTTTTCATGGAACGCGGCTCCAGAGCTATTTGACATTTCTAAGTTGCGATAGCGTCGTCGTCACGGGCACAACGACCTCAGGCTGCGTTCGGGCGTCTGTCATCGACGCCTTCAGTTACAATTTTCACGTAATCGTGGCTGAGGAGGGCTGCTTTGATCGGTCTCAGGCATCGCATGCGATCAATTTGTGCGATATAAATGCCAAATATGCCGATGTCATAAGCACGGACGAAGTCATCAAGTATATAAATGCGTTGCCAAGTGATCTGTTCGAACTTCCGAGCGGAGTTCCAATCGAATAACCAGCAACCGTTCGGGGCGCCCGATCGGCGTGGCCTTCCCGAAGGCGGGGTAGCCAAAACTTTCATCGATCGCCGTCAATTTGTTGCGGATGAGGGGCTGAGACAAACCGTACATCCCGGCATCCCGGCGTATCTGCTTTCGTGCAGAATTGAGGGGACGCGATGAACGAGAGGAACAAATCACGCATTGCCCACCTGGCGGGACCGACGGCAACCATCCAGAACACGCCGCCGCTGGTCACGTCGAACAAGGCGCGCTCCAAGCGTGGTTTGCCATTGCTCGAGGATGCGGATGGCGCGCCACTGCGGCACGACGCGCTACGGCCACAGCGCCTCGCGGCTCCGGTCAAGGTGTATGTCGAGCAGTTTTCCGCGCACCCGCTGGAATCCGACGTGGCCGAACTCTATGGGCCTCCCGACGGATACATCGGCGCGGACGGCGTATTTCTGGAGCAACGTCAGAGCGCCAGCGACAAGCCGGTCTACGAGATCGAGCTGAAGCCGGACGATGGCTTGTACCCGCTTCCCTATATGGCGACCCAGGCCGACGGATCGGCGTGGGAGGAGGAATGCACCGCGCCGGGCGCTCTCACCGGCCGCCAGGGCTTTTTCCCCGACGGCTCGCGCAGTTTCGAAGAAATCGATCGCCTGTCGATCGGTGTCGAAGGCACCGCCAGTCTGCTGTCATCGATCGCAAGCGTGGACTTTTATCGCGGGGTGCCGCCGGGCGGCTACACCAAGGGCCTGCCG
>Ga0181530_10004582_pt1 | contig 14582 bp, 17 predicted proteins | sample PEATcosm2014_Bin_42_FD_119769 | JGI IMG/M metagenome (GOLD analysis project Ga0181530, IMG submission 119769) | Peatland microbial communities from MTU Mesocosm Facility, Houghton, MI, USA - PEATcosm2014_Bin10_60_metaG | ecosystem: Environmental > Terrestrial > Soil > Wetlands > Peat | place... | reverse complement strand
CCGTTTTCCAGCGCTTCCTGAATGGCCCGTTTCAAGTCCTCGAGGTTCTGCCCATTCCACTCCGAGAACTGCATGTAAGGATTGTTGAAGCCGCTTTCGAGAAAGAAATTCGACAGCGCCTGCAGCAGATCCTGGGCGTCGATACCGAAGTCCTCACCGGTATATTTGGAAAATTTAACCCACTTCATGGAGCGCTGCTAATTGAACTGACGCCGCTGCCGCTGCCGCGGACTTTCTTCCGCCGCTTCCTGCACGGGACGTTTGCGCTCTTCGGCGGCGAACCCGCGCTCTTCGGAGCGGCTGATTTTCCGCTGCGCGTAGAGACCCTCGAGGATGAACTCGCCCGCCGACGCCCGCACAGCCGCCGGTTCGTTCGCCGTCAATCCCAATGCGCGCGTCTTTTCCATCAGACCCTGAATGGAGTTGAGCTGCTTCACGACTTCATTCGCCGAAACGTCTTCGCCCAGCTTGAGCGACCCGCCCAGATCGAACCACTGCACGATCGGCTGCATGTTCACGCCTTCGAAATAGCGGTCGAAGACCCTGGCCACGGCGCCGCGGATCAGTTCGCGGCTCACGGCGTCGCCCCCCTTCAATTCGCCTTCGTATTCGAGTTCGATCTTGCCCGTGATGGCCGGAAGCGCGGCATAGATATCGAGCACGCGGGGCACGGCGGCGTCCTCGGCGTTCTTGAGCGCGCGCCGTTCGGCGTTGGATACAACGTTCTCGGTGACAGAAATGGGCAGCCGCTGCGAAACCCCGGAGCGCTTGTCCACGCGTTTGTCTTCACGCGCCGAAAAGGCCAGCTGCTCGACGATCTCGGCGATATAGTTCGGCAGACGCACTTCGATTTCGGCCTGCCGGTCGAGCCAGGCCTCGCCGCGCGTGATCTCGATGCCATGTTCGAGCGTGACCGGATAGTGCGTGCGGATTTCGCTGCCGATACGGTCCTTCAGCGGCGTGATGATCTTGCCGCGCGCCGTATAGTCCTCCGGATTCGCGGTGAAAACCAGCAGCAGATCGAGCGGCAGACGGACCGGGTAGCCTTTGATCTGCACGTCGCCCTCCTGCATGATGTTGAACAGGCCGACCTGAATCTTGCCCGCCAGATCCGGCAGCTCGTTAATGGCGAAGATGCCGCGATTGGCCCGTGGCACCAGTCCGTAATGCACCGTCAGCTCGTCGGAAATATCCTGCCCGCGCCGCGCCGCTTTAATCGGATCGATATCGCCGATCATGTCCGCGATGGTGACGTCCGGCGTGGCCAGTTTCTCGACGTAGCGTTCGCTCGCCGTGAGATAAGCGATGGGAGTGGCATCGCCTTTTTCCGCGATCAGGAGCTGGCAGCGGCGGCAGATCGGGTTGTACGGATTATCGTGAATCTCGCATCCGGCGACATACGGCAGCACGGGATCGAGCAGCGTCGTGAGCATGCGGATCAGACGCGTCTTGGCCTGCCCGCGCAGTCCCAGCAGAATGAAATTGTGGCGCGAAAGAATCGCGTTGACGATCTGCGGCACCACGCTGTCCTCGTACCCCACGATGCCGGGGAACAGCGTTTCCTGACGCTTGATTTTGCAGATCAGATTGGCGCGCAGCTCGTCTTTTACGCTGCGGCGGGCCAGGCGTTCTTCGGGAAAAGCGCTAGTGCGCAGTTCTCCCAGGGTTTTGGGCAATTCCGACGTGTTCTGAGGCATGTGTGCACATCCGGAAGACTGTCCTGATCTTAGCAGAGCGTTACCGAACCGCGACCGTAAGGGAGTCGGACATAGGATTGGTTTCAGTCCGGATTGAATTCGAAAGTTTCGCCGCCCGCGCGGAACACGAGATGCCCGCCCGAGAGACTCTTCATATCGTGCGCCAGCGGAAGGAACACCGCTCCATCGGTCGATTGTCCGGCCGCCAGACGCACCTGGGCCAGCGCAATCGCCGACGCGGTCGCAGCCGCCTTCAGCTTCGCATTGATTCCCAGCGACATCGCGCCCTGGCGCCGCTGTTCGTAGCCGTTGTTCGAGCGCATGTTCGGAATCCCGTAGAGATTGTTCTCGTAAGCCGTCACCAGTTTCGTCACATCGGCGTGCGACCCTCTGCTCAGCAGCAGATCGACCACTTGCCCGGCCGAAATGGCCGCGGTCGAACCCTCATTGCGCACGTAGGAAAAATCCTCCGGCTGTACGGTCCAGTAGAAGTCGGAGCCATTGTCGATGGAAACCTGGATCAGGCCGAAACCCGCCACGTGATCCGGCATGTGGGTCACGATGACGGTCAGGCCCTTGCGTGTCAGGGTCTGGTATTTGTGACCGTTGGCCTCGTATTCGATGACCTGAGCGCACAAAAATCCGGCCAGCGAGAGCGCGATGAGCACTCCGATAAACCGGCGGAATCGGCGCGAAAGCATCCTCATCAGATATAGCAGATTCGAACCACTTCTCTAACCCATAAGTAATAATCGGAGCGTGGACCGGACTATCATTGAGAAGCAAGAGTTTCCGATCGCAGCCATGGCTGTGAAACTGATTATTCCCGCCCTCCTGTTGTTTTTGGTTTCGCAGGATACGAGCGCACAATCGATCCCCCACAGCCGAAACCTACCGAAGTTTATGGGACGCGAAGTAACCATTACGGAACCTGAGACGGACGCAGATGGTTTCTTTCCGAAAGGTCCGGCGTCAATCTGCATTGAAGAACAGTGCTACACCGCGCCTCGTGAATTTGGACGCTTCCCTGCGGTTGAACTCGTCCAGGTGGAGAAAGACATGCCCGCCCTGCTTTTCTCGGCAGCGACGGGTGGAGTCAGCGGCTGGCGAATCCACTTTGCTCTCCTTCGTCCCGGGCGGGGAAAGAACTTGGACGATCTCTTCTTATCAGAAACATCGGTCTCAAATCAAAGTCAGCACGCATTTTGGAATGATTCCGCGATCTCCGACGCACCGATATTCGTGACAGCGGACTACATCTTTGGTCCGGACGAAGGACACTACGGCGAGCATCGGTACATCATCTCTGCGTATGTCCGGAAGCCTTCGTCCAACGTTGACGACCTCTACTACTATCTCGTCGATCGATACATGACCGCCCGCAGGTACGATCTGGATGCGAAGGCGGACATTCTAAGCTCCGAGAAGCAGGAGATCCTTGCCCGACTCGGGCGAGTGAAGGCCGAGGCCGAACCTCGGCAGCAAGCGCCCCGCTAAAGGTTTCAAGCCAGCCTGATAAGTAATAATCGGAGCGTGGACTTCGAATACACTCCCGAGCAGAACCAACTGCGCCGGGAAGTGCGCGAATTCGCCGCCGCCGAGATCGCCCCGCACGTCTCCGAGTGGGATGAAACGCAGACCTTCCCGGCCGAAGTCATCCGCAAGCTCGGCCAGCTTGGCTATATGGGCGCGATTTTTCCCGAAGAGTACGGCGGCGCCGGTCTCGGCTATATCGAATACGCCATCATCATCGAAGAACTCTCGCGTGTGGACGGTTCGGTCGGTCTCATCGTCGCAGCCCACACTTCGCTCTGCTCCAACCACATCTACAAAGCCGGAACGCAGGAGCAAAAACAGAAATATCTGACCAGGCTCGCGTCGGGTGAATGGCTGGGCTGCTGGTCGCTGACCGAGCCCGAAGCCGGATCGGATGCGGGCGGCACGCGCTCTACAGCAGTGCGCGACGGCGATTGCTGGGTTCTCAACGGCTCGAAGACCTTCACCACCAACGCGCATTACGCGGACGTCTGCGTCGGCATGGCAATGACCGACCGCAGCGCCGCGCGGCACGGCATCTCGGCCTTCATCCTCGAAAAAGATACGCCCGGTTTTCGTCCGGGAAGAAAAGAAAACAAGCTCGGACTGCGCGCCAGCGCCACCGGCGAAGTGATTTTCTCGAACTGCCGCGTGCCCCAGTCGCAGATGCTCGGCAAACCGGGCGAAGGATTTGTCGACAGCCTGCGCATCCTTGACGGCGGCCGCGTCTCGATCGCCGCGCTTTCGATCGGCATGGCGCAGGGCGCGTACGACGCCGCATTGAAGTACGCGAAACTGCGCAAACAGTTTGGCCGGCCCATCTCCGAGTTCCAGGCCATTCAACACAAGCTGGTCGATATGGCGACGAAGATCGACGCGTCGCGGCTGCTCACTTACCGCGCGGCGTGCATGATCGACGCCGGCAAACGCGTGACGCGCGAATCCGCCATGGCGAAGCTGTTCGCTTCCGAATCCGCCGTGTGGATCGCGGGCGAGGCCGTGCAGATATTCGGCGGCTACGGGTTCATCAAGGATTATCCGGTCGAGAAGTTTTATCGCGACGTCAAGCTCTGCACCATCGGGGAAGGCACCAGCGAGATCCAGCGCCTCGTCATCGCGCGGCAGTTGTTAAAAGACTCATGAGCCCCGGCCAGCTGGCGCGAATGGCGACGCTGATCGAGAATGGCGCGCCGGAAGCCTTCGAACAACTCGCTTCCCTGCCCGAAGGTCACGGCTCGATCGTCGGCATAACAGGGCCGCCGGGCGCGGGCAAAAGCACGCTCGTCGATGCGCTCGTGGCGGAACTGCGCGGGCGCGGGAAGACAGTGGCGATCGTGGCCGTCGATCCCAGCAGCCGCGCGACCGGCGGCGCCATTCTCGGCGATCGCATCCGCATGCAGCGCCACCATGCCGACCCCGGCGTGTTCATCCGTTCCATGGCGACGCGGGGCGCGACGGGCGGGCTCGCGCGCACCAGTGCCGCTCTCTCGCGTCTGTTCCGCGCGGCAGGATTCGACTTCGTCATCGTCGAAACGGTCGGCGTGGGGCAGGACGAAGTCGATGTGGCGAGCCTTGCCGATGTCACGGTGGTCGTGCTCGTCCCCGGTCTGGGAGACGACATACAAACCATCAAGGCCGGCATCATGGAGATCGCCGACGTCTTCGTCATCAACAAAGCCGATCACCCCGGCGTGGAACAAGCCCAGCGCGAGATCGAAGCCATGCTGTCGCTCGGTCACGGCGCCGCCATGCCGCCTGTATTCCGCACCGTCGCCATCGACGGCACAGGCGTCTCCGCGCTCGTTGACGAACTGCAATCGCGCCGGCAGCGGTCTCACGACCGGGTGCCGGACGGCTGGGTGATCGATCATATCGGCATCGCCGTTCGGTCGCTGAATGAAGCCCTGTCGTTCTATGAAGCGCAACTCGGCATGAGAATCGCCTCGCGCGAAACCGTCGAGAGCGAGAAAGTGCGCGTGGCCATGCTGCCAGCCGGCGCGTCCCGAATCGAGTTACTCGAACCGACGGAACCTGGCTCGGTGATTGCGAAATTTCTCCAAAACCACGGACCGGGATTACATCATGTTGCCATGCGCGTCCCCGACCTTGACGCCGTCATCCGCAGACTCGAAGCAGCGGGCGCGCGCCTGCTGGGCAAGCCGCAGCGCGGCGCCGGCGGGCACCTCTACGTATTCGTTCATCCTTCGAGTACGGGTGGCGTATTATGGGAACTCATTCAGGGCTAGCGCCTTTGCTGAGCCGCGCGCGTGAGCAAGCGGTTGGTCGGGTGTAGGACTAACCGCTCCCTCACGGTCACGGCTCGGAACAAATCAGAGGGAGTCTTTATTTGGTCAAAATCGGCATCATCGGCGGCAGCGGTCTCTATTCCATGCCGGGCTTCAAAGCGGAGAAAGAGGTGGCCATTACCACTCCGTTCGGCGCCCCGTCGGATAACTACATCGTTGGCGAACTGGAAGGGCATGAAGTTGCGTTTCTCTCGCGGCACGGAAGGGGACACCGCCTCTCGCCTTCCGAACTGAATTACAGGGCGAATATCTACGGCATGAAAACGCTCGGCGTCGAACGCATTCTGTCTCTGAGCGCGGTCGGATCGCTCAAGGAAGAACACCGGCCGCTCGATTTCCTGATCCCCGACCAGTTCTTCGACCGCACGCGCGGACGCATTTCCACCTTCTTCGGCGAGGGGCTTGTGGCGCATATCAGCTTCGCCGATCCCGTCTGCCCGCAACTTTCGGATGTGGCCGAAGCCGCCTGCCGCGCCGCCGCGGTGAACGCAAAAAAAGGCGGCACATACATTTGCATGGAAGGCCCGGCGTTCTCGACGAAGGCCGAATCCAACATCTACCGCTCCTGGGGCATGGACGTCATCGGCATGACGAATCTCCAGGAAGCGAAACTGGCGCGCGAAGCGGAGATCTGTTACGTGACCATCGCCATGGTGACGGATTACGACTGCTGGCATTCCGAGCATGACGCGGTCGAAGTGACGGACATCATTCGCGTGCTGCAGCAGAACGCCGCCAACGCCTGCCGCGTGGTCGCCGAAGCGGTGAAGGCCATGCCGGCCGCGCGCAACTGCAAATGCGGATCGGCGCTCAAACATGCGCTGATCACCGACCGGAGCCTCGTGCCGGAATCCACCATCGAGAAGCTGGAAACGATTGTCGGCAAATACTTCTTGTAGCGAGCGCGCGAAGAACGTGCTCGAAGCCGCACGGCGCGGCGAGATACTTCCCGGCCCCCTTGTCCATGCGCTGGGTGAGGAGTGCCCGGGAGAGTTCTTTCGCATCGTGATCGAATCGCTGGCCGATTCCTTCGAGCCGGCGCAGGCAGTGGCGTACAAAGAACTGATGCGCGCCTGGATCGTGGAGCCGCAGCACGTGACCCCGGCGATTACCGAGCGGGTCGACAAAGTCTGCGTGCTCTCGCGCGTGACCCTCGGAGCGGACATCAAAATCACCAGCGTCATTCTGGACGCCATGAAGCGGCGTTTTCCGCGCGCCGTGATTTTGCTGGTCGGCGGCAGCAAATCGGCCGAACTCTTCGCGGCCGATCCGCGTATCACGCATCTGGAAGCAACGTACCCGCGCTCCGGCCCCGTAAGCCGGCGGCTCGAATTCGCCTACGACCTGCGGCGCAAGCTGCAGGGCAACAACCGGATTGTGATCGATCCGGATTCCCGCATGACGCAGCTCGGCCTGCTGCCGGTGTGCGAGTCGTCGCACGCATTTCATTTTCCGAGCCGGACCGCGCAATCCGCACCCAATCTGACGACGTTGACCGAGCGCTGGGTGTGGCATTCGTTCCGCGTATCCGGCCAGGCTTATGTTATGCCGCACCCTGTTCGCATCGCGGGCGAATGGCCGCGCGCCGCAGTCAGCCTCGGGGTGGGCGAAAACGATACCAAACGCATCGACGGCGAGTTTGAGGCGGGGATGATCCGGAAGCTGGCCGACCATTTCCGGACCATCTGGATCGACCGCGGCGTGGGCGGCGATGAAGCCGTCCGGGTCACCGCCGCGGTTAAGGCGTCGGGCGTCGACGACCGCGTACGATTCTGGGAGGGCTCGTTCGCTGGTTTCGTGTCGCTGATCACACAGTGCGACCTCTATGCCGGATACGATTCCGCCGGACAGCACGCGGCGGCGGCGGCCGGGGTTCCACTCATCTCGATCTTCGCCGGCGCGCCCTCGGAGCGTTTTCGCGAGCGATGGGCGCCGCAGGGGCCGGGTCGGATCCACATCATCGACGCCAGCGCGCTCGATCCAGCCGCGTGCCTGGCGCAGTTCGCCGCCTTCTGCGATGATGAGGGCCGTGGACATCGCGAAACTCCGGGTTGAACCGGATGGCAAGTTCAGTCTGAAAAAACACCGGGCCGACAACACTTTCGGCATTGCGAAAGCTCATGCGATAAAGGCCATGCCGCGCCAGGTCGAGAAGCTGGCCGCGCTGCACGACCTTCTCTACGCGGAGCACAAGCGCGCCCTGCTGATCGTGCTGCAGGGCATGGACGCTGCCGGCAAGGATGGCACGATCAAGCACGTCATGTCGGGCGTCAATCCCCAGGGTTGCACCGTCACTTCGTTCAAGCAGCCCAGTGTCGAGGAACTCGACCATGACTTTCTTTGGCGAATTCACAAGGCCGTTCCGGAAAGAGGCGCCATCGGGATCTTCAACCGCTCGCAGTATGAAGACGTGCTGATCGCGCGGGTTCACAAGCTGGCGCCGCGGAAGGCCATCGAAGAGCGCTATGAGCAGATCAACGAGTTCGAGAAAATCCTGTCTCAGAACGGCGTGCACATTCTGAAATTTTTTCTGCATATGAGTAACGGGGAACAGCGCCGGAGGTTTGACGAGCGCCTGGCCGATCCGCGCAAAAACTGGAAGTCTTCGCCGTCCGACTACAAGGAGCGTGAATTCTGGGATCAGTATCAGGAAGCCTATGAAGACGCCCTGGCGAAGTGCAGCGCCAAGGAAGCCCCCTGGTTCGCCATTCCGTCCGATCATAAATGGTTCCGCAACTATGCGGTGGGGGAGATCATCGTAAAGACGCTGGAGTCGTTTGACATGCGGTATCCGAAGATCGATAAAAAAACTCGGGCGGAAACGTAATTTTCAGTACATTGCTTCGGTGCAGGCCGTGAAAGATGGGCCGTCCGTTGCGACACAGAATCTCGTAGTACTCGATAGACTGAGAGGAGTTCAATTTCATGGGCCTTGAGATCGTCCACCGCGAACGGGAAGGAATCAAGCTGATAGATCTGAAAGGCCGTATCGTCGTGGGCGAAGAAGCGTCCATCTTCCGGAACGCGATCGAGCAGCTTTCGGCCCAGCCGGGACTGCAATTAGTCCTGAACATGCAGGAGGTCGATTACGTCGACAGCACCGGGCTTGGCGCGATGGTCATGTGTTCGACCCGCGTCAGAAACGCGAGCGGCGTTGCCAAGCTGGTTAATGTGAACCGGCGCAATATCGAACTGCTGGTTATGACCAAGATCGACACCATGTTCGAGGTGTTCGACGATGAGACCGAGGCGGTCAACAGTTTCTTCCCCGACCGCGAGATCAAGCGATTCGATATCCTGTCATTCGTCCAGCAGATGCGGGACGAATAACGATGATTGAATGCGGCACGGCAGCGCCCGACTTTGAATTATCCGATCTCGACGGTAAACCCTGGCAGTTGCAGGAAGCCCTGAAGCGAGGACCCGTGCTGCTGGCATTCTTCAAAACGAGCTGCCCGACCTGTCAGTTCACGTTTCCGTTTCTGCAGCGGCTGGTAAACGGGGCCGGGCCGGACGCTCCGCACCTGGTCGCGATCACACAGGACGACGCGGCAGCAACCCGCCAGTTCGAAGAAAAATTCGGCGTCTCGATGCCAACCCTCGTCGACGAGCCGCGCGGCTGGCCAGCGAGCAATGCATACCGCATCACGCACGTACCGTCGCTGTTTCTGGTCGAAAAGGATGGCCGAATCTCGCAGGCCTTCGACGGCTTCAGCAAGGCTGAGATCGAGAAACTGGGCGGACGTTTTCAGGCGGCGCCGTTCCGCTCCGGCGAGCAGGTTCCGGAGCTGCGGCCGGGCTGAGGATCGAAAAACTGACTCCCGGGGGGAGTTCCGGTAACATAGAGGGAGACATGGCAAACCTGGTTGGCGAGGTATTTGGCGCGGCAGCAGCCGTGGCGAAGGGTATGGGCGTCACGCTGAAGGAGATGATGTCTCCGACAGTGACGGAGAATTATCCGGACGAACCGCCGAAACTACAGGAACGCTTCCGCGGCGTCCACGTGCTGCAGCGCGACGAGAACGGCATGGAGAAATGCGTCGCGTGTTTCCTGTGCGCGGTGGCCTGCCCCTCCAACTGCATCTACATCGAAGCGGCCGAGAACACCGACAAGCTGCGCATCAGCGGCGGCGAGCGGTACGCCAAGGTTTATAACATCGACTACAATCGCTGCATCTTCTGCGGCTACTGCGTGGAAGCCTGCCCGACCGACGCCATCACGCACGGACACGGTTTCGAAGTCGCGAGCTACAACACGTCGACGCTGGTTTACCGGAAAGAAGACATGCTGGCGCCCATCCCGCCCGGCGCGCATCCCCCGGTGATCGCGGAATCCGGCGAAGCTTCGGCGCACTGACGCGCATCACTTACTCACCGGCCTGGTTGCCGGAACGCTATGTTTACCGCCATCCGGGAACAGTTTGATACGATCTTCCGCGAAGATCCGGCGGCGAAGAGTCGCATCGAGATCGTTCTCTGTTACCCGGGGTTTCACGCCGTGCTTCTGCATCGCGCCGCCCACCGGCTGTATAAAGCGGGCGTACCGCTTCTGCCGCGCGTGATTTCGCAGTTGTCGCGATTCCTGACGGGCATCGAAATTCATCCCGGCGCGACGATCGGACGGAGGTTTTTCATCGACCACGGCATGGGCGTGGTGATCGGCGAGACCACGGAAATCGGCGACGACGTGCTGGTCTATCAGGGAGTGACGCTGGGCGGAACGGGCAACGAGCGCGGCAAGCGGCACCCCACCATAGGAAACAACGTGGTCATCGGAACCGGCGCGAAGGTGCTGGGCGGGATTCGCATCGGCAGTCATGTCAAGATCGGCGCAGGGTCGGTGGTCGTTCATCCGGTGCCTGATTATTCGACGGTGGTGGGCATTCCGGGGCGCGTCGTGAAGATGCGGACGATTCCCGAAGGAGTGCTCGAGCACGGCGACCTGCCGGATCCCGAAGGCCAGGAGATCAACGATCTCAAAGAGCGTGTTGCCGACCTTGAAAACCAGGTGAAGGCTCTGGTGAACGCCGTTACACCGAAGGCCGGCAGCCGGTCGGAGTAAGCACATGTGGGGCAGGCGGTTCCGCCTGCACTTAGCTCCCGGCGACGATCAACTCGACCGCGTAACCAATGAAGAGGCCGGATTCGATCACGCCGGTGATGGCTTTAATCTCCGTCTCCAGCGATGGACGGATCTCGCGGAAGCGAACATCCAGAATGAAATTGCCGTTCTCGCTGATGATTGGCCCATCTTTTCCCTTCGCCGGGCGGAGAACCGCTTCCACAGCGCCGAGCCGCAATAGTTCGCGTTCGACAAGATGCAGCGCGATGGGAGAGATCTCAACCGGCACGGGAAAGTTCTCGCCGAGACGGGAGACTAGTTTCGACTGATCGATCAGAATGTAGGTCTTCGGCGCGGAGCGCATCAGGATTTTTTCCTGATACATCGCGCCGCCGCGGCCTTTGATCATGTTGCGCGAGGGGTCGACTTCGTCAGCCCCATCGAAGTACCAGTCGGGACGGCGCTGCAGCAGAGACGTAACGGGTATGCCGGCCGCGCCGCAGGCGAGCGCCACTTCGGCGGAGGTGCAGATGGAGGAAATGCGCAGTCCTTCACGGCGGACGCGATCGGCGATGGCCTGAATCGCCACGCGGGCGGTCGATCCCGAGCCCACGCCGACCACCTGGCCGTTCTCGACATACGCGGCGACGCGGCGGCCGACTTCTTCCTTGGCGGCGCGATTGGCGATCTCGCCCGGCCAGTCGTGATTCGAGGTTCCTTCCCAGTTCATCACAAATCCGATTGATACAGGTCGTGCACACGAACGAGTCCGATGCAGCGCTGGCTGGCGGGATCGACCACAGGGAGAACGGATATCTGCGAAGGCCGGTCTTCCATGAGCCGCAATGCATCCTGGAGCGCGGCGTCGGGTTCGACGGTGACAGGATGCGCGGTCATGACGTCGCCCGCGCGCACTTGGCGGATATCGTCGTTGTCCTGTAACGCGCGGCGCAGATCTCCATCGGTAATGAGACCCTGCAACCGGCCGTCGGTACCAAGCACGCAGGCAGCGCCGAGCGGACAGCGGTTCATAGCGATGATGACCGATCGCATAGAAGTTTCGGAATCCGCCCAGGCAACTTCATCGCCGCTGTGCATGACATCGCGGATGAAGACGCGCAGGTTGCGCCCAAGCTGGCCGGCGGGATGGCGCTGGGCGAAATGTTCGGGCGTGAGTTTGCGCGCCTGCATGACGGCGAGAGCGAGCGCGTCACCGAGAGCCGCAGCCACAGCCGTACTGGCGGTAGGCGCCAGGTTCCAGGGATCGGCTTCGGCTCGTACCGACGAATCGAGCAGAACGTCCACAGTTTTGCCCAGCGGCGATAAACGGTTGCCGATGATTCCGATCAGCGGAGATTCAAGCTGGCGCAGCACCGGAATGAGGCGCACGAGTTCGAGCGTCGTACCGCTTTTGGAAATGACAATGGTGGGATCGCCGGGAGCGTAAATTCCCAGATCGCCATGAGAGGCTTCGACCGGATGGAGAAACACAGCGGGCGTCCCCGTGCTGCATAGAGTCGCCGCGAGCTTGCGCGCCACGCAGCCGGATTTGCCAACCCCGGTGACGACGGTCTTCCCGGCGTGCCGCTGCAGCAGATCGACGGCGCGCAGGAATTGATCGTCGAGGCGGCCGGCGGCGAGGCGGATCGCATCCGCTTCGAGCTGCATGGCGGAACGGCCGGCGTCGAGCGGGCCGGAGACGGATTCGCGCGACGCATTGCCGGAGACGGATTCGCGCGATTCCTGCCCGGGAGAAGCCTGCGTGCGTGGCTTAGTCATGAATGATGGCAATCTCCATCATAATGACAGCCCGCGCGGGGTCGTTTAAGCGGGATTGACTTCCTGCGCCTGCAGACCCTTGGGGCCGGTGGCGACCGTGAAGGTGACCCGGCTCCCTTCCTCAAGCGAGCGATAGCCGCTGGCTTCGATGGCCGAGAAGTGGACAAAGATGTCTTCGCCGTTTTCACGCGAGATAAATCCATAGCCTTTCGAAGCGTTAAACCACTTCACTGTTCCTGTTTCTTTCATTTACTTTCTTCTTTCCAGCGATGGAACTTTGCGGGGAGTCGATTCAGATGGCAAAACGAGACGGCAGGTTCAAAAGCTAAGCAGATAGTACCACGAATGCGGTGAAGAGGGACCCGATGGGGAGTGCATCGGGTCCTTGTTCGCCTACTCACCCTTTTTGTGGCCTTTTTCCTTGTGCTCTTTCATGACTGTGCGAGCGGCAACCTCCTCGGCGCGCCCTCCGTATCGGCCACTTTGCTCGGTGCTTTCCTTGATGTGTTCGTACTGGCGTTGCTCTTTCGGGCCCACGCCTCGCAAATGTTTCTGTCCTGGCATTGCCATGCCTCCTGTGAATGAGTTCCGGCGAATCATTTCCGCCGGGAGAATATCAGGCAATCGATTCGCCAAAAAAGCGCCCGGCGGACGTGCCGTACCCCACATTTCAAGAAAGACCAGTTTGAAAAGCCAAACCGCCTCCCGGATGAACCAGCGGTCCAGGCGCAGCAGGCATTACGCAGTGCCCGAACTTGTCGAAGCGGTTTATCCGGAGGTCCGCTAACATTGGAGGTACCGTCTGATGCTTATCAATCGCTTAGTAGTGAAAAAAGTTTTGTCCTTCCGGGACAGCACTATTGAACTTGGTCGGTTGAATGTCCTCATCGGCCCGAACGCGGTAGGGAAAAGCAATCTCATTGAAGTCATCGGCCTGCTGCAAGCCGCTCCAGCCAGTTTTGCAACGGCGATTCTTCGGGGCGGTGGGATACGCCAGTGGATTTGGCTTGGCGATCGTGTCCCGTCCCCTATCGCATCCGTGGACTGCGAGTTAAAACTGACGCGAGGCCGTCAGGTCGGTCCTGTAACATACGGCTTGCAGTTTTCGGAAGACTCCAATGGTCCCGTCATCCTTCGCGAGTACCTTGGACGGGTCAATTCAGAATCAGACGGGGTCTATTTGAACCGGCAGTACAACGGGGCTGAATTTGGTTCCGAGGCATTGAAACTGATGCAAGTTCAGGCATCCGTACCAATGCTTCTTTCGCCCACCGAGTCTGTCCTTGCACAGTTCAAGAATCCAGCCGACCCGACTCCTATCACCGAAGTTGGCAATCATTTCGCCCGAATCAGAATATTTCGGGAGTTTAGAACCGGGCCACAATCGGGGGCTAGGCAAGGGGTTTCAACCAACGCGCCGAAAGATGCGCTCATGGATGGCGGAGATAATCTGGCTCTCGTTCTGAATGAGCTGAATTTCCATGACGTGCACGAACGGATTAAGAAGTATCTGCGGCGCTTTTGCGAGCGCTTTGAGGACGTCAAAGTCAGCGTCGGCGAGGGTCTCGCGCGCGCCTTCCTCCGTGAGGCTGGACTTGTGGAGATGTTGTCCGCGATCCGGATGTCGGATGGCACACTGAAGTTTCTTTCTCTGCTTGCTGCCTTGTTTCATCCAGTGCCGCCGCCCCTCATGTGCATCGAGGAGCCGGAGGTTGGCTTGCACCCTGATGCTCTGCAACTCGTGGCTGACGCCTTAATAGAAGCGTCGGAATCAATGCAACTGATTGTTACAACGCATTCTGACGCCCTGGTGGACGCACTCACTGACAGGCCTGAAACCGTGCTGGTCTGTGAGCGCGATTTTGATAATGGGACGCAGATGAAGAGGCTTTCGAAGGACGCCTTGAAGACGTGGCTTGAACACTACACCCTCGGCGAGCTTTGGCGCAAGGGTGAAATCGGTGGAGGTCGTTGGTAGGAAGTGGTCACCGAGATTCACATCTACTATGAAGGCCACAAGTTTCTTAAGGAGGGATTCAGCCACTTCTTCGATCAGTTGCGTCAGCGTGCTCGTGATCGCCGATGTCCATTCCGGCGCGTGTCAACGTGTTTGAGACACCTCGAAGCATAATTTACTGAGTTTTATTCTCTGGAGTTGGTTGTGGTTTGTTGATCCAGACCTCCTTCGGCGCGGGCAGGGGT